>Ga0302181_10003925_pt1 | contig 10062 bp, 8 predicted proteins | sample I_Palsa_E3_3_FD_198786 | JGI IMG/M metagenome (GOLD analysis project Ga0302181, IMG submission 198786) | Peat permafrost microbial communities from Stordalen Mire near Abisko, Sweden - I_Palsa_E3_3 | ecosystem: Environmental > Terrestrial > Soil > Palsa > Peat permafrost | place: Sweden: Abisko... | reverse complement strand
ATCAAGAAAACGATTCCCGCCCCCGGACGCGCCCCCATGGCGACCCAGGCCCCTCCGGGGGCGAGCGCGAGCGCCACACCGAGCCACGCGTGCGCCGCCCAAGTGAACCGCTTGGCGTAGGAGTATCCCAGCAAGACCAGGAGAGCTCCCGGGGCGAGGACGGCGGACCAGAATCCCAAGAGGGCCGCCGCTAACAGAAATGCGACCCCAGACCCCATGGCCAAAAGGAGAGCTTCGCGCGACGAAACGACCCCCGAGGGCAGATGACGACCGCGCGTTCTCGGATTCTTCGCGTCCACGTCGCGATCGGCCCACCGATTGAAGGCCATCGCGCTCGTTCGCGCGAAGACCATGCACGTCAACATGGCGAGCAGGCGCCCCGGGCGCAGGGGATCGTGTGGCACGGCCAAGGCCAGGACGACCGCGGATGCCGCGAAGGGCAACGCGAAAACCGTGTGGGAGAACGCCACCAAAGAGCCGAACGTCCGAATTCGCGCGACGAGAGTCATTGCCCCGCCCCCCGCCGTCGCACGACCCAGCGCCGAGGCGCGCGCACGTTCGCCACGACGAACGCAGACGGATCGCTGTCGACGGGCGCCCCGGTCTCGATCGCGACGAGCCCCGGGCGCGACCCGACGGCGATGCGGCCGAGGTCTGAGCGGCCGAGCGCTCGCGCCCCTTCCCAGGTCGCCATCCGAACGAGATCTCGCGCGGGAACGCCCGGAAAGCGATCGGCCAGGGCCCGCGCCTCGGCGAGAACGTCGAGCGACGCGTTGGAGGCGAGCGAGTCGGTTCCGAGCGCGGCGCAGATGCCCGCCGCTCGAGCCGCGATAAGCGGTGGCAACCGCGCCTCGATGTGGAGATTGGATCGAGGACAGAAGACGACGGGAGCTTCTCGCTTCGCGATGCGATCCAGCTCCTCGGGGCGCGCATCGGTGAGGTGGACGGAGAGGACGTGTGGCGAGAGAACCCCGAGATCGTCGCCAAACTCGATCGGCGACTTTCCCGGCCACTCGAGCGACTCGCGGCGCAGTCGGAGCCGGCGCTCGTACCACTCGACGATGGGGCCGTCGCCGCTCTCCAGAAATCGCCGTTCGGCTGGATGCTCGGCCAGATGAATGCTCGCGCGCAGCCCCTTGGCGCGAGCGTCTTCAACGAGCCTCCGTGTCACACGCGGATGCGTCGTGTAGAGAGTGTGAGGAGAGGGCGCGTAGGTCAAATCGGAAGTCGGCCAGTCGCCCACGACCTCCTCGAGGAGCGCCGGGAGAGCGGCCACGCGCCGCTCGAGCCCTTCGAGCTCGACGCCGAAGACTTCGTGAAAGATGCAACCCCCCAGGCCCATTCGCGCCAGCGCGCGCACGGCCGTGAGCGAGTTGGTGACCTCTCCAATGGCCGCGGTGCCGAACGAGTCGAGCTCGGCGACGGCGCGTTCGATCGCCGGGCCATCGTCCTGCGGCTGCTCCTCCGCACGCGCGCCGATGAGATGCTCGACCCACGGGACGAACCCGGCGCCTCCCGGAACCTGGCCGCGCAGCGCGCTCAGCTCGATGTGCGCGTGCGCGTTCACGAGCCCGGGCAGCAGAACGCCACGCACGCGCTCGACCGGGAGGCCCGCATGTCTGGGAAGCACGTCGGCGGCCCGGCCGACGTCGACGATCTCGCACGCACCGCCGACGACTACGGCCGCGTCGCGGATCGGGTCCGCATCGCCCAGCACCGCGGCGTCGGCATGTACGGCACGCATCCGAGAACCTCAGGCGGGGGGCGTCAGCCAGTCGTAGTGAACGTTCCGGCGAGCCGCCTTGAACCCCGCCGCTCGAATGCGGTGCTCCATCGCTTGCGCATTCATGCAGAACGTCGTCCCCGCGCTCGATACGACGTTCTCCTCGAACATCACGCTGCCGAAGTCGTCGGCTCCGAACCTGAGCGCGACCTGCCCGACTTCCGGGCCCTGCGTGACCCACGAAGCGCCGACGTGGTCGATGTTGTCGAGAACGATGCGCGCCAAGGCTTGCTGCCGAAGGTAAAGAATCGTGCCGTTTTCTCCGGGCTCGATGTGAGTCCCGCGCTCGTGCTGAAAGTCCCAGCAGAAGAACGCCGTGAAGCCGCCGGTTTCGTCCTGAAGGTCTCGCAGCTTGACCAGATGAGCGGTTCGGTCGCGCGAGGTATCGACCGTTCCGTACATCATGGTGGCGCTCGAACGCAGCCCCATGTGATGGGCGACCCGCATGACGCCGAGCCACTCGTCGCTGGTGCATTTGGCCTTGGCGATTGTCCGGCGCACGCGGTCGACGAGAATCTCCGCGCCGCCGCCGGGCACGCTATCGAGACCCGCCTCTCGCAGTCGCTCGAGCACGCGTCGGACACTGAGGCCTTCGAGTCGCGCGATGTGCAAGATCTCTTCCGGGGACAGCGCGTGCAGCCCGAGACGAAACTCGGACTTTATCCAGCGAAAGAGGTCTTCGTACCACTCGATGCGAAGCTCCGGATGGAGGCCGCCTTGCAGAAGGATCTGAACCCCTCCGGCTTGCACGACCTCGGCAAGCTTGCCGGAGAGTTGTGCCCTCGAAAGCACGTAGGCCTCGGCGTGTCCGAGAGGACGGTAAAACGCGCAGAAGCGGCAGCTCGTCGTGCAAACGTTGGTGTAGTTCACGTTGCGGTCGACGATGTACGTCACCACCCCTTCTGGATGCTTGCGCCGGCGAACGGCGTCGGCGGCGAGGCCGAGGTCGAAGAGCGAAGCCGACGCCGCGAGCCGCTCACCCTCGGCGGCGCTGATGCGCTCGCCTTCGGCCGCCCGACTGAGCAAGCCATCGAGAGACGGGGGCGCAGAAGGCTTGGATCGATCGTCATCGAAAAAGCGAACGCGCGCCCTCGGGAGCAGGGCCGCGCCTGCGGCCTCGTCGTAGAATCGCTCGAGCCCTCTGCGCTCGTCGTCCGCGAGGTCGTAGCGAATCGCCTCGCGAAGGTAGGCGCGAAGAGACGCCGCAGGCAGGCCCGTGCGGGCGGCGTGGTCGTCGGCAATCGCGTCGCGGCGATCGAGACCCTGCCGCTTGGAGTCTTGGAGAAGCTGCTCGTCGTCTGCCGAGAGCGCGCCCGAGCGCCCGCACCACGCGGCGAAAACGAACGGCAGCCCCGTCCACTCCCACCACGCTTGGCCGAGATCGAGCACGTGCTCGAAGCGGCTTTCGACCTCGAGAGCCGGATCGCCGATGATGAGGGCGCCGCGTCTGCCGCCCACGCTCTCAATCGCTTCCCGAGGGGAGCGGCCCATGAGGCGCGGCTCCCGACCGCCGCAGCGGTGGCGGAGGACGAGCCTCGCGAGGACCACGCTCGTTCGCGAGGACAGATCCAGGGAGAGCTCTTCGAGGCTATCGATGGGTTGCTCGGCCACGATGACGATGCTCCGCACCGCTCCGCGCGCCCCGATGGCGCAGCCTCGGACGATGCTGAGATCCCCGATCGAAGCCGCCGCAGCCACGGGCATGAGGCCGAAGTCGGCTTCGTCTTCCGCCACCTGCCTCGCGACCTCGCTCGGGGTCGCGCAGTCGAGCCGAATGCGCGCGGATGCCGGTTCGAGGGCGAGACCCTCGTAGAGGGGCCGAGCGTTCAAGTACGCCACCGCGGCGACCCGAAGCGGCGCAGACGCCAACCCGCTCACGACGCCACCTGCAGATGCTTCTTGGCCTTTCGGTCGCGCACTTTGAGCGCCCCCTCGGCAACGGCTGCGCGCTCGTATTCGCGGACGACTCGGTAAAAGGTGTCGCGCTCGATGGGCAACCGCCCTGCCTCTTGAACGAGGCGCACGAGCTCATCGACTGTGAGCGCGGCGGGCGAACGTGACCCCGCAGCGCGATAAATCGTCTCGTGAACGATCGTGCCGTCGAGGTCGTCGGCCCCGAATCGAAGAGCGATCTGCGCCACCTCGGGCGTCATGCTCACCCAGTAGGCCTTGATGTGCGGGACGTTGTCGAGAACCAGGCGCGATACGGCCACGGTGCGGAGGGCATCCATGGCGGTCGGCGCCGGCAGGTTTCTCATGCCGTTACCATCGGGGTGAAACGCGAGCGGAATGAAGGCCTGCAGCCCACCGGTCTCGTCCTGAAGCGCTCGCAGCCGCAGGAGGTGGTCGGCCCGGTGCTCGAAGGTCTCGATGTGACCGTAGAGCATCGTCGAATTGGTGCGCATCCCGAGGCGGTGAGCGACTCGATGCACCTCGAGGTACTCTTCCGCGGTCGCCTTGTCGTGCGCGATGCGCCCACGCACGTCCGGGTGGAAGATCTCCGCCCCGCCTCCGGGAAGGCTATCGAGGCCCGCGGCGCGCAGGCGCGCGAGCACTTGCGAGTACGTCATCCCGTAGTGGGTCGCGAAAAAGTGGATCTCCACCGCGGTAAAGCACTTCATGTGGACGTCGGGCTTGATGCGCTTGAACCCCGCGAGCAAGTCCTCGTAGTACGAAAACGGCAAGCCGGGGTGCAGCCCATTGACGATGTGGATCTCGGCTGGGGGGTCGTCCATCCTCGACTCGAGCTCGCCCCACGCCTCCTCGAGCGGCATCGTGTGAGCTCCCGGCGCTCCCTCGGCGAGCTTTGCAAACGAGCAGAAGAGACATGACGCGACGCAAACGTTGGTCACTTCGATGCGCATATTTCGGTTGAAAAAGGTGCGATCTCCATGGAGACGCTCGCGCACTTGATTGGCCAGCTGACCGACTGCGACGACGTCCGGATGCCGAAAGAGCATCACGGCATCGTCGAACGTCAGCCGCTCGCGCGCTTCGAGCTTTCGAGAGATGCCATCGAGCGTCATGCCGACTCCTGTGCGAGCGCGCGTTCGTCGGTGATCTCGGCAACCCCCAGCGCGTCGATGAACGCGCGTCTCACGTAACCCGCTAGCTCTTTGCGCTTGACCAGATCCGCGAGCTCCCTGCGGCTTTTCTTGCCGACCCCTGCAAGCTCGCCCGGCGCGAGGGGCAGACCGCGCTTGTTGGCGATACGCCCCGAGAGCTCGTTCGCTCCGAATCCGAGCGTGATCTGCGCGAGCTCGAGGCCGCAGCCCGCCCAGTCGACCCGGACACTGACGCCGCGCGGCCCGAGCACCCGGGCCACGGCTACCCGGCGCAGCAAGTCGAGCCCCGTAGGCTCCCCCTCCCCGGCGGATATGACAATCAGCGCGGATGCGTCCTCGACGGGAGCCTCCCCGGTATAGACCCTCACTTCGTCTCCGACTTCTTCCTGGCGAACACAGTCGGCAAGCGCGCCTAGAGCGAGCAGATCGGCACTCGCAAGTCGCGCGGCGAGATCGTCGGGGAGGCGGGCGTCGCGGCGGCGGGCCGTGAGCAGATCGCCCAACCCGGCTGACTCGATCGCGCGGTCGACGAGCGCGCTCACGAGCTTCCCCATCGCGCCGCGAGAGTGTTCTCGAGACCCAGATGGTCGACGATGCGCGCGACGACCGTATCGACCGCGTCTTGGAGGGTCGCGGGCTTGCCGTAGAAAGAAGGCATCGCGGGCAAGACCACGGCGCCGGCTCGCGCGAGGGCGAGGAGGTTCTCGAGGTGCACGAGACTGAGCGGCGTCTCGCGCGGAACGACGACTAGCGCCCGCTTCTCTTTGAGCATGACGTCGGCCGCCCGCGTGAGCAGGGTGTCCGAGATCCCGTGCGCGATTCGCGCGGCCGTGCCCATCGAGCAGGGGACGATGACCATGGCTTGCCAGCGGGCACTACCACTCGCAAATGGCGCCGTGAAGTCGCGAACACCCCAGATGGGGACGTCGACCGATTCGCGCAGATCCTCCCCGCATTCGAGCGCCCACACTTGGGGGGCGGTCTGCGAAACGCAGACGGCAAGCTCGACGTCGTCACGCGAGCGCAGGGCCGACAGCAGCCTGCGCGCGTACGGCGCCCCGCTCGCGCCCGTGATTCCGACGACGACTTTTCGCTTCATGCCGCTTTCTCCGCGCGAACGATGGAAGCGACGCCCAGTGTCAGATCGAACCCGGCCACGAGCGAAAAGCCTGAGCTTCGCAGTACATCTTCGTACTCGGTTCGCGTGACAAATCCAGCCATGCTCCGGGCGAGATAGTCGTAGGCGCTCGGGTCTCCAGACACCAGGCCGCCGATCGTCGGGAGCACGACCCTCGCGTAGGCTCGGTGCAGAGCGCGGGCCGTGATCCGCGCGGGCCGAAAGAGCTCGAGCGTGACGAAGGCACCGCCGGGGCGCAGCACGCGCCGGACCTCTCGCACTCCGAGCGTGAGATCGGCCAAGTTTCGCATCCCGAATCCGCACACGACTGCGGCGAAAGAGCCATCGTCGAACGGCAGGTGCAGCGCGTCGGCCACGACGGTCTCGACGCGAGGGGCCTTTCGAGCCCCGAGCGCGAGCATCGCCGGCGAGAAGTCGACCGCAACGACCCGATCGAGGGGGCGGCGGTAGGCGACGGCTGCCGCCAGGTCCAGCGTCCCGGCGCAGAGGTCGAGCACGGGGCCACTCGGGGCCCGTTCAATCTCGGCGACCGCGCGCGCGCGCCAGAGGCGATCGGTCCCCGCCGAGAGCATCCGGTTGAGAAGGTCGTAGGTGGGGGCGATCCTCTCGAACATCCCTCGAGCGGCAGCGTGATGCTTGTCCTGATCCGAGCGGCGCGCGCTCAAGTCGGCGATGGGCGCGGCGCTCACGTCCGAGCCCTCCCGAGCCACTCACGAGCCACTTCGACCACACGCGTCACGACCGAGGCCGCGTCGAGCCCGTTCGAGCCGGCGAGCCCCGGCGATGCCCGCGGCCGGGACTCGGGGATGCCGAGCTCCTCGCACAGGGCTGCAACGCGCGTCGTGACGTCCTCGGTCATCCGGCATGGCTCGGGCCAGTCGCGCGTGTAACCCTCTTCACGCCACTTGCGCGTCGCGTCGATGCAGACCTTGCTTCCCCACAGGGCCTGGTCGGCACCGTGATCGAGCTCGTCGATGGGCCCCTGGACGAAGGATAGGTCACGCTTCGGATCCAGGTTGGCGAGCAGGCGCCAGGTGACCTGACCGATATCTTGGACGTCGACGTCCTCGTCGAGGACGCAAATGACCTTGGAGAAGGACATCTGACCCGCTCCCCAGAGCCCGTGGGCGAGTCGCGCCGCGTGATGGGGGTACTGCTTCTTCATGGAGATCAAGACTAGGTTGTGAAACGCCCCTTCGATGGGAAGGTTCATGTCGACGATTTCGGGAAAGAGCATCCGAAGTAGCGGAAGGAAGAGTCGCTCGGTCGCTTTGCCGAGCCACGCATCCTCCATTGGCGGAGGCCCGACGAGCGTTGCCGGGTAGGTCGCGTTCGAGCGGTGCGTGAGCGCCGTGACGTGAAAGCGCGGAAAGAGCCCCACCGGAGTGTAGTAGCCCGTGTGATCCCCGAAGGGCCCCTCCTGGGCAAGCTCCTCCTGAGGGTCGACGTATCCCTCGAGGACGAAGTCTGACTCCGAAGGCACTTCGAGCTCGACGGTCTTGCACTTTACGGTGGACACAGCACGTCCACGCAAGAAGCCCGCGAACATCCATTCGTCCACGCCGTCGGGAAGCGGAGCTGTCGCGGCGTACGTGAGCGCCGGATCGCCCCCTAGAGCCACCGCGACTTCCATGCGGCGGAGCCCGAGCTCCCTGGCGCGACGAAAGTGCCGTGCGCCGGTCTTGTGGACCTGCCAGTGCATGGCCGTCGTTCGCCGGTCGAGCTTTTGCATCCGGTAGCAGCCCACGTTGCGGGTGCCGGTGTCGGGATCACGCGTGATGACTTGGGGCAGCGTAATGAAGGGACCCCCGTCGAGAGGCCAGCTCGTCAGAATGGGCAAGGCGTCCAGATCGACGTCGTCGCCGAGACGAACGACGTCATGGCAAGGACCGCCTGCGGTCGAGCGCGGCGGCACGTGAGAGAGCTCGGGGAGCTTGCGAGCGAGTTGGAGCCAGCCGCCCGCACCCGCGGGACCGCCGACCTGGACGAGCTCCGCGAGCGAACGCGCGTGAACGTCGAGATCGTCGACGCCCAGGGCCCTCGACATCCGGGAGCGGGAGCCAAACGCATTGATGAGAAGCGGGAACCGCGACCCTCCGACGTCTTCGAACAGGAGCGCGGGGCCACCCGCCTTCATGACGCGGTCCGCGATGGCCGAAACCTCCAGCCGGGGATCGACGCGTTGCCGGACGCGCGTCAGCTCGGAGCGCTGCTCGAGCGCACGAACGAACGCGTCCATGCCGTCCCACGCCATCGCAGCGCCTCCAAAGGCAACCTTCAAAATAATTTGAAAGACCGCTCGCTTGTAGGCTCGGGGATCATGTACGTCAAGGCGCCAACCGGGCGCTCGAGGGCGCCTCTCTTTCGGGGGCGTGCAGCGTGGAGAGAAATGCCCGAGAAGGAAGGCGCTTTCCCGCTTGCGCTCCTCGGGTTCTCCGTGGTCTGGTCGAGCGGCTTTTTCTTGGAGGTCTGGTGATGATTTACGATCGCAAATTCGGGGGGGTCATCGCGCTCGCATCTCTCGGCTGCCTCTCGGCGTGCGGCAGCTCCAGTCCGCCGCCCACCGGCGCTCAATCGGGGACGAGCACCGGTGCGAGCTCGGGGGCCAGCAGCGCGGGAGCCAGCGCAGGGACGAGCACCGGGACCAGTGCCGGCGGAAGCTCTGGAACGAGCGCGGGGACGAGCGCCGGCGTCGGCTCAGGGGCCACAAGCTCCACGGACTCGGGCCCCGACAGCACCATGACGGAAGCGGACGATTCGGGGACCGCGGAGACGGGGCCGGCGGCACCTACGGGCGAGGCCGGCGAAGCGTGCACCCCTCCGAATATGACGTGCGGAGCCGGCCTGGCTTGCTCCAATGGGCTGTGCCTTCCCTCGGGCGACGCAGGAGAGCCCTGCAACTCGGACATGAGCTGTGCCGTCGGCCTAGTGTGCTCGCCCCTGAGCATCACCTGTGTTCCGAGCGGTGACGCCGGAGAGCCCTGCAATCCTGGCAACACCTGCGGAACAGGCCTCTATTGCGCCATGGCGAACGGCATGGGCACGTGCACGGTGTCCACCTGCGCGGGCAAGACGCTGCAACCGCTCCCGTACAACATCAGTACCAATTTCGACCTCGTCTACTCGCTGACGAACGGAGCTCAGGACGTCAACTTCTCGATCGTCAACAACCTCGACTGCAACACGACGACCTTTGCTCCGATTCCCAATACCGGAACGGGCGACGCAGGGAGCGACGCGTCTGTAGATGCTGAGGCAGGGCTGCCCACGCTGAACAGCGGCGGACCGCAGTTCATGACCTACGCAACGCCGCCTCCTTGCTACGAGTTCCTGTTCGATCCGTCGTGCAGCGCCGTTGCAACGTGCGGTTTTGCGGGGGCGATTTTCACGACCTCGGCAGCCATCACCGGCGCAGACGCGGCGACCGCCGACGGCGCGGTGGTAATACCCGACGGCGCGGCGCCTCAGCCAAACGCGGCCGGCGTTTGCATCGCGCCAGGTGCGACGATGGTCACCTTCCAGGCGCGCGCCAGCCTGAACGGCGCGCTCGTGAAGTTCGGCTCGACCAAGTCCGCCCAGTGCATCGCGGGCGGCGACATCCCGATCGCGAGCGATCCCGTGGCCCAGCAAACCGCGTGCGCGGGGGACACCGAGTTCTGGCTCGCGCTCACGAGCGAGTGGGCGACGTACACCGTCAGCATCCCCGCAGGCGAGCCATACAACGACGAGCCAATGGCAACGCAGGGAGTCTGGAACGGCTTCTCGGTGGTCTTCGAACCGGAGTACGCCGTCGGCGGTACGTATGTCTTCGTGAGAGACATCACTTGGACCAACGTCGCGCCTTCCGACGGGGGAACGGACGCTCAGACGGACACCGGAACCGACGCTCCGTCGGACGCACCGAGCGACGCGCCCGCGGACTAGTCCGCTTCACATTACGTCGCAAGACGGGGGCAGCCTCGGCCTTCGCACCTCTCCGCGCCGGCCCTCCGGACGGGCGCTGCGCTCATGTAAGCCCGAGGGCCGACGTGGTACAAGGTGGCACCCCATGCGGCTGCTCATCGCCGACAAGCTCC
>Ga0302181_10003921_pt1 | contig 10065 bp, 9 predicted proteins | sample I_Palsa_E3_3_FD_198786 | JGI IMG/M metagenome (GOLD analysis project Ga0302181, IMG submission 198786) | Peat permafrost microbial communities from Stordalen Mire near Abisko, Sweden - I_Palsa_E3_3 | ecosystem: Environmental > Terrestrial > Soil > Palsa > Peat permafrost | place: Sweden: Abisko... | reverse complement strand
CGTCCGCGCTGGCCAGGTCCTGATCAGCGAGATCTGCGCTGGCAGCTGTTCCGGCGCGGCCGGCGCCGGTATTCCCGCCGTTCGCCGAGCTGCCGCCGTTCGCCGTGGCGCCGACTGCCGCACCCGACTTCGCCTTGCGCAGCGCCGCCCGGCCGCCGGAGGCCCGCAGCGCTACCTGCTTGGCCAGCTGCTTGTACTGCGGCTCGCGCTCCTTCAGGTCGGCCAGCACCGGCGTGGCGATGCAGATCGAGGAGTACGTGCCGGACAGCATGCCGACGAACAGCACCAGGGACAGGTCCTTGAGCTCGCCGTTGCCGAGCAGCAGCGTGCCGACGACCAGGATGGCCGCGACGGGCAGCAGGGCAGTCAGCGAGGTGTTGATGGAGCGGACCAGGGTCTGGTTGAGCGCCAGGTTGGCTGCCTCGCTGTAGGTGCTCTTCCGCGTCCCGAGAATGGGCGCAGTGTTCTCTCTGACCTTGTCGAAGACGACGACGGTGTCATAGAGCGAGTAGCCGAGAATCGTCAGCAGGCCGATGACGGTCGCCGGGCTGACCTGGAATCCGGTCAGCGCGTACACGCCGATGGTGATCACGATGTCATGCGCCAGGGCCACGAAGGCCGCGGCGGCCATCCGCCACTCGAAGGCGATCGACAGGTAGATGACGATCACGATGAGGAAGGCGATCAGCGCCTCGACTGCCTTGTCTGTGACCTGAGATCCCCAGCTGGCGCCGACGGTCGTGACCGGCACGCTGGCGTTCGGCAGCTTGAAGTCCGCCGCGATCTGGTCACCGATCGCCAGAGCCTTAGTAGTCGGCAGCTGCCCGGCCTGGACCTGCCAGAACGCCTTGGAGCCGTCGAAAGGCCTCACCTCAGTGGCGCTCGCGCTGACCCCGCCGCCGTTAGTGACGATCTGCTCCAGCTTCGTCTGCGTGACCTGAGCGGTCGCCGGAACGGTCCACTGCGAGCCGCCCTTGAAGTCGACGCTGTAGTTCAGGCCGCGCAGGAGGAGCGCCAGGATGCTGACGAGCAGGATGCAGCCGGAGATGATGTACCAGAGCTTCTTGCGGCTGACGAAATCGATGGAGACCTCGCCGCGGTACAGGCGCCCCGGAATGCTCCGGATGTTGCTGAGCCGCGACATCACGCCTCCCTGGTGCTGGTCGTGGCCCGTGTTGCTGCGGCACCGCTGGCAGGCGGGCCGCTCGGCGGTGGCCGCCGGCCGCCGCGCCACGGCGACCGGGCGCCGAGCCTCACCGGATCAAGGCCGGACAGCTTGTGACCCTGGCCGTAGAACTTCGTGCGGGCCAGCAGCGTGATCATCGGCTTGGTGAACAGGAACACCACCAGGACGTCCACCAGTGTCGTCAGCCCCAGCGTGAAGGCGAAGCCGCGGACATCACCCTCGGACAGGATGTACAGCAGCAGCGCCGCCAGGAACGACACCGTGTCCGACACCAGGATCGTGCGCCGGGCCCTGGTCCAGCCTCGCTCGACCGCGGCTCGCAGTGACCGGCCCTCGCGTACCTCGTCACGCAATCGCTCGAAGTAGACGATGAACGAGTCGGCGGTGATGCCGATCGCGACGATCAGTCCGGCGATGCCGGCCAGGCTCAGCGTGAAGCTCTCGTACTTCGACAGCAGCACGACCGCCAGGTAGGTGATCGTGGCGGCGATCGCCAGGCTCAGCACCGAGACCAGGCCGAGGCCGCGGTAGTACATGAACGAGTAGATCACCACGAGCAGCAGGCCCACCAGGGCCGCGAACAGGCCCGCGGACAGCTGGTCGGAGCCGAGCGACGCTGACACCGACGAGGTGTAGAGGTTGTGGAACGACAGTGGCAGGCTGCCGTACTTCAGCACGTCCGCCAGCGTCGTGGCCTCGCTCTGGCTGAATCCGGCGCCGGTGCCGCCGTTGATCTGGCCGGAGGTCGAGATCGCGCTGGTGACCTGCGGCGGCGACCCCTGCAGCTCGCCGTCGAGGACGACCGCGAGCAGGTCGAGCACCTGGTCGTTGGCGCTGCTGCTGACCGACGGATAGTAGTCGTCCGCCATCTTCGTGGTGAGTGTGCCGAGCGCCGTGGATGCCGGGCTCTTGACGTCGAAGGTGACCGCCCAGCCGGTGGTCTGGTCGACGGCCTGCACATTGCTCAGGTCCTTGCCCTGCACGACCGCCTTGTCCATCGCGTACTTGTCCCAGATGGACGATCCCGAGGGCCTGAAGCAGGTCACGGTCTGCACATTCGGGTTGTCCCAGGCGTTCGGGACGCCGCCGTAGATCTGCTGCTTCCAGTTCTTGTCGTTGCAGTTCAGCTTGTTGAACAGCCTCGCCGTGGCCGGCGTGAGCAGGCCGGCATCGCCCGAGCCATCGGCCGTCGTCGACAGCGTGGTCTTCGTCGAGCCGGACGCGGGCGGGCTGGCCGAGGTGGACGGCGAAGCCGACGCCTTCGGGCTGCCCGATGCTGACGCGGACGGCGACGGGCTCGCGGAGGCGCCGATCTTACTGGCGCTGGCGGCCTGGCCGGAGCCGGACGAGGACGTTGCGCTGGCCGATGCCGACGGTGACGGACTCGACTTGGCGCCGGCCTTCGCCGAGGACGACGGGGTGGGCGTCGTCGCGGCGGCCGTCGTCGTGTTCGGTGCCACCAGCAGCACCTGCCGCAGGCGGAGCAGCGCAGTCTCCCCGACCAGAGTCGCGACCTTCTGCGCTCCCGCACCGGGGACGGAGACCACGATCTCGTCTGAGCCCTGCTGAACGACCGAGGCGCCGGTGAGCCCGGTGGACTCGACCCGGTTCGTCATGATCTGGATCGCCTTGGTCATCGAGCCCTGGCTGACGGCCTTGCCGTTGGGCGACGTCGCCTTCAGCGTGATCGAGGTACCGCTGGACAGGTCAAGCCCGCGGCCGACGACAAAACTCTTATGCCAGTCGGCCGGGCTGAACAGGTTCCCGCCAAGGACGCTGACCAGCATCACGATGAGCACCACACCGAGGGCGGCCAGATACCGCCCCGGGTGCGAACTGGGGGTACTTCGGGGAGCCACGTTGCCCTGTCTTTCGATCGGCCAGTGCGGCCCGGCTAGATGGTCGCGTCGCTGCGGTTCTCAGGCTGGGCCGGCGACTGGTCGCCGTCCAGGTCCGGACCCGTGTGCTCGAAGTCCGGCATCGAGGGAGCCACGCCATCTGGCTCGTCGTCGGGCAGGACGACGGCGATGGCCTGGCGCAGCATCTTGACGGTGACACCCGGTGCAATCTCGACCATGACATTGCGGTCGTCGCCGTCCACCACCTTGCCGAACATGCCGGTGACGGTCCTGACCTTCGACCCGTTCGCTACCTGGCGCTGGGTCTCCTGGGTAGCACGCTGGCGCCTGCGCTGCGACCGGAACATGAAGATCATCAGGACCGCGAACACGACGACGATCAGGAGCAGCGACGTTGAACTGCTTGACTTGGTTGTCGCCTCAGCGGCGGCGAGAAAATGTGTCCCCATGGGAGGGGCATCCTTCCGGTTAGTTCTGCCCCGGCAGCCTGTGGGCCGGCCGGCACCCCGGGGGTGCGGACCCGGTGGCAGCGCCGAACTGGCGTGTCTTGGACCAACTGCCGCAGTGTAGCGGCGCGCACGCTGCGCACCAACAGGCTACGGCGTCTGAGGAGTGATCGTGACCAGGCTGCGACCCGCTGTGACATTTCGGTCCAGGTCACGGCGCTGCTGTCAGCCGAAAAGCGTCGCCGCGCCATCGTCGTCAGTGTCACCGTCCGTAGTGTCCTGACCAGCCCATTCAGGCCCGGCGCCCGGGTAGCGCGACCAGGCGGCCTGACGGGGCACCGGCAGGCCCAGGTGCTGCCAGGCGGCCGGGGTCGCAACCCGCCCGCGCGGCGTCCTGGCGATGAGTCCCTCCCGGACCAGGAACGGCTCGGCGACGACCTCGACGGTCTCCGCCTCCTCCCCCACCGCCACTGCCAGGGTGGACAGCCCGACCGGGCCGCCGCCGAACCGGCGGACCAGGGCGCCGAGCACCGCCCGGTCGAGCCGGTCGAGGCCGCTCTCGTCGACCTCGTACAGCTCCAGCGCCGCCCTGGCGCAGTCCCTGCTGACCACGCCGTCGCCGCGCACCTCGGCGAAGTCCCTGACGCGCCGCAGCAGCCGGTTGGCGATCCGCGGCGTGCCGCGGGACCGGCCGGCGATCTCGTCGGCGCCGTCGTCGCGCAGGGCAACCCCGAGCAGGCCGGCTGACCGGCGCACGATCACCCCGAGTTCGTGCGGCTCGTAGAAGTCAAGATGCGCGGTGAAGCCGAACCTGTCCCGCAGCGCGGCCGGCAGCAGACCCGCCCTGGTGGTGGCCCCGACGAGGGTGAACGGGGCGATATCCAGCGGGATCGCGGTCGCGCCCGGTCCCTTGCCGATGACCACGTCGACCCGGAAGTCCTCCATCGCCAGGTACAGCATCTCCTCGGCCGGCCTGGCGACCCGGTGGATCTCGTCGATGAAGACGACCTCGCCCTCGCTGAGGGTGGACAGGATCGCCGCCAGGTCGCCGGCCCGCTCGATCGCCGGCCCGCTGGTGATCCGCATCGGCGCCCCCAGCTCGGCCGCGATGATCATGGCCAGCGTCGTCTTGCCCAGGCCGGGCGGCCCGGACAGCAGCACGTGATCAGGCGTCCGGCCGCGGCCCAGCGCTCCTTCCAGGACCAGCGACAGCTGCTCCCGGACGCGGTTCTGGCCGACGAGCTCGCCCAGGCGCTTGGGCCGCAGCGCGCCCTCGACCACGCGGTCATCGGCATCGGCCAGGGCCGAGATGACCCGGTCGGACTCGGCCGCCCCGGCGGTCACGGGCGGTTCGGCGGCGCCGCTCATGACCGGCCAAGGACGCGCAGCGCCGCCCGCAGCGCGATCGCCACGTCGACATCGGACTGATCGGCGCGATCGGGAGCGGCGGTCAGCTCGGGCTCGACCGCGGCGATGGCCTGGTCAGCCTCCCTGGCCTGCCACCCGAGGCTGACCAGCCCCGCTCTGACCTGATCCCGCCAGGCGGCGGCGACGGCGCTCGCGCCGCCCGCGGCAGGAGCGGAGCCGGGCAGCTCGCCGGGAGCGCCGAGACGCCCGGCGAGCTCCAGCACGATCCGCTGCGCGCCCTTGCGCCCGATGCCCGGCACTGAGGTCAGCGTGGCCAGGTCCTCGGCGGCCACAGCGCGGCGCAGCGCATCCGGCGTCAGCACCGCCAGCATGGCCTGAGCGAGCCGGGGGCCGACGCCACTGGCGGTCTGCAGCAGCTCGAACGTGTTCCGCTCGTCCTCGCTGGCGAAGCCGTACAGCGTCAGCGAGTCCTCCCGGACGACCAGTGAGGTGGCGACCCGTGCCTGCTCGCCGAGCCGCAGCCGGGCCAGCGTGCCGGGAGTGCACTGGACAAGCAGCCCGATCCCGCCGACGTCGATGACGGCGCCCTCGGGCGCGACGGCGGCGACCGGTCCGGCCACGTGCGCGATCATGTGCTGCCTCCGGTGGCTCGCTGGGGGGTGCTCAGAAGCTGGGCGGTGACCTGACGCTGCGCGGTGACCTGACGCTGCGCGGTGACCTGACGCTGCGCGGTGACCTGACGCTGCGCGGTAACAAGCCGCGCCGCGGCCGCCAGCCGCTGCTGGGCGGCACCGCGCCACAGATGGCAGATGGCCAGCGCCAGGGCATCCGCGCAGTCGGCGGGCCGGGGCCGGTCCGGCAGCCGCAGCAGCCTGGTGACCATCTCGGTGACCTGCTGCTTGTCCGCGCGGCCGCTGCCGGTCACCGCGGCCTTCACCTCGCTCGGGGTATGCAGCGCCACGGGCACGCCGTGCCGGGCCGCGCACACGATGGCCACAGCCCCGGCCTGCGCGGTCCCCATCACGGTGCGGACGTTGTGCTGGCTGAACACGCGCTCCACCGCCACGGCGTCCGGCCGGTGCCGCGCGAGCCAGTCGTCGAACGCGACCTCCAGCGCCAGCAGCCGGGCGCCGATGTCATCGCCGGCGGGCGTCCTGATCACATCGGTGGCGACGAGCCGCAGCTGCCGTCCCGGCTCGCCCTCGATGACCCCGATCCCGCAGCGGGTCAGGCCGGGATCCACGCCGAGCACGCGCATCCGTCACCGTCCCGCCTGACTGCGAACACCTGTTCGGCTTGCACGTTACCGGGTCCGTGCCCGGTGACGCGGCCGGCACGCGGGGGCGGCGGCCTCAGAATCCGTGCAGCATGAAGGCCGGCCGGCCGCCGAATGCCATGTCCAGGGCATCGTCGTCAGCCGGCGAGCCTCCGGCCGCCAGGCCCGCGCGCCGCAGCGTGGACACCGGGACGCCGCCGTACAGCGCGGCGAGGCCACGGGGGCCAAGTCGCAGGGCCGCGGCCTGGCGGGTGGCGGCGGGGGTGAGCTGCCCGTTCCCGGAAGAAATTTCCAGCTCGAACTGACCGGAGTTGCCGTCGACCAGCGGGTCGGTGAGGTCGACCCTGACGGACACCTGCGCGGCCTGCGGGAAACCGCGCGCTGCCACCGCTGCGGGCGCGTCCAGGCAGCGCAGCATCCAGCCCTCGACGAGCCGCGTCGCGGCCACCGGCTCGCGCATCAGCCAGCTGACAGGGTCGTCGGGCGGCAGGCAGGCCCGGACGGTGCGGGCCATGCTGCCGTGCGAGGACAGGATCCGCCAGAACGCGCGGGCGGTCGGCGCCGAGGCGGCGGCCAGGATCTCGACCCGGACGCTGTCAGTGCCGTCGGCCCAGCGGTAGCTCAGGAACCCGTCGGCGGCCAGGTAGGCGAAATGATCGTGGTCGTCGAGCCAGCCGGCGACCAGGTCCGGCTCGTGCGTGGCCGGCCCGCAGTCGCCGAGGACCGCGTAGACCTGGTCCAGCGTCGTCACCACGGCCGCGCTGTCCGCGGGCCCCGCCCGGCGCAGGGCGGCGACCGGGCCGCCGCTCACGCTTGCGTCGTCGGCCGTCGCATCGGCGGCTGCCGCCGCATCGGGTCCGATCATGGTCGCCAGCGCGGTGACCGGCAGCGTGGTCTCGTACTTGCCGCCCGCGAACTCCCAGCCCAGCGACCGGTACAGCGGCGCGGTAGCCGGATACAGCGCCGAGAGCGGATAGCCGTTCCCGGCCATGTCGGCGATCAGCCGGACCATCAGCAGGCGGCCGACGCCGCGGCCGCGCTCCTCCGGGGCGACCTTCACGCCCGCGACGCCTGCCATCGGCAGCGACCGGCCACGCCACCACTGCCGCATCGGCAGGTAACGGGCGGTGCCGATCAGCCATGTCCCGTCGAAGGCCCCGAGGATCTCGCCCGCCGCGGCGCTGCGCTGCAGGCTCGCTGTGCGGGCGGCCACGGCAGCCGGACGGATCGGGCCGAACGCGCGGCGGGTCAGGTCCAGCTCAGCCTCGACGTCCTCGTCCGGGGCGAGCGGGCGGACCTCGATGTCGCTCAGGGCTCAGCCGATCTTTTCCATGATGTCGTCGGCGACGTTGTAGTTGGCGTAGACGTCCTGCACGTCGTCGGAATCCTCGAGCGCCTCGACCAGGCGGAACACTTTCCTGGCGTTGTCCTCGTCGAGCTCGACCTCGACCGACGGCAGGAACGGCCGCTCGGCTGACTCATAGTCCAGGCCGGCGTCCTGCAGCGCGGTCCGGACGGCCACCAGGTCGCCGGGGTCGCTGATCACCTCGAACGACTCGCCGAGGTCGTTGACCTCCTCCGCGCCGGCGTCCAGCACGGCCGCAAGCACGTCGTCCTCGTCCACGCCGCCGGCCTTCGGGACGATGACCACGCCGCGGCGGCTGAACAGGTACGACACCGAGCCGGGATCGGCCATCGAGCCGCCGTTGCGGGTGAACGCGACCCGGACGTCGGAGGCGGCCCGGTTCCGGTTGTCGGTCAGGCACTCGACCAGGACGGCGACCCCGCCGGCGGCGTATCCCTCGTAGGTGATCGACTCGTAGGCGGCTCCGCCGGCCTCCAGGCCGCCGCCGCGCCTGATCGCGCGGTCGATGTTGTCGTTCGGGACGGAGCTCTTCTTCGCCTTCTGGACGGCGTCGTAGAGGGTGGGGTTGCCAGCCGGGTCGGGGCCACCGCTGCGCGCGGCGACCTCCACGTTCTTGATCAGCTTGGCGAACAGCTTGCCGCGACGGGCGTCAACCACCGCCTTCTTGTGCTTGGTGGTTGCCCACTTGGAGTGGCCGCTCATGCCTCGTCCCTCACCATGTCGACGAACATCTTGTGGATGCGCCAGTCCGGGGTGAGCTCGGGATGAAACGAGGTGGCAAGCGCCCGACCCTGGCGAACCGCGACGATCCTACTCGCGCCCGGGTCGGTGGCGAGAACCTCGACCCCGGGCCCGACCTCCTCAACCCAGGGGGCGCGGATGAACACGGCCCGGTACGGCCGCCCGTCCAGGCCGGTGATGTCCAGGTCGCGCTCGAAGGAGTCCACCTGGCGGCCGAAGGCATTCCGCCGCACTGTCATGTCGATGCCGCCCAGCGTCTGCTGGCCCGAGGCGGGATCGGGCAGCCTGTCGGCCAGCATGATCATGCCCGCGCACGACCCGAAGACGGGCATGCCGTCCGCGATCCGCTTCCGCAGCTGCTCGGCCAGGCCGAAGATGTCGATCAGCTTCCAGATCGTGGTCGACTCGCCGCCGGGGATGATCAGCCCGGCAACCCGGTCCAGCTCCTCCGGCCTGCGCACCGCGGCAGGCTCCGCGCCCGACGCGCGCAGCGCCCGGACGTGCTCGGCGACATCTCCCTGCAGCGCGAGCACGCCGACCAGCGGGGCGGCAGGCGACGCGGCGGCAGGCGACGCGGCGCCCTGCGGCGTGGCGGCCGCCATCACCACCCGCGGCCGGCGTACCGCTGCTCCGGCTCGAGAGTGTCGATGTTGATGCCGACCATCGGCTCGCCCAGCCCGCGTGACACCTTCGCGATCACGTCCGGGTCGTCGTAGAAAGTGGTCGCCTTGACGATCGCCGCTGCCCGCGCTGCCGGGTCGCCTGACTTGAAGATGCCCGAGCCGACGAACACGCCCTCGGCGCCCAGCTGCATCATCATCGCGGCGTCGGCCGGGGTGGCCAGACCGCCGGCGGTGAACAGCACGACCGGCAGCTTCCCGGCCGCGGCGACCTCGGCGACCAGCTCATAAGGCGCCTGCAGGTCCTTGGCCGCGGTGTAGAGTTCCTCCGGCGACAGAGTCGAGAGCCGGCGGATCTCGGTCCGGATCGAGCGCATGTGCCTGGTGGCCTCGACGACGTTGCCGGTGCCGGCCTCGCCCTTGGACCTGATCATCGCCGCGCCCTCGGTGATCCGCCGCAGCGCCTCGCCCAGGTTGGTGGCACCGCACACGAACGGAACGGTGAACTCCCACTTGTCCACGTGGTATGCCTCGTCGGCCGGGGTCAGCACCTCGGACTCGTCGATGTAGTCGACGCCGATGGCCTGCAGGACCTGCGCCTCGACGAAGTGCCCGATCCGGCACTTGGCCATGACCGGGATCGACACGGCGGCGATGATCCCGTCGATCATGTCCGGGTCGCTCATCCGGGCGACGCCGCCGTCCTTGCGAATGTCAGCCGGGACCCGCTCCAGCGCCATGACCGCGACGGCGCCGGCGTCCTCGGCGATCTTCGCCTGCTCCGCCGTGACGACGTCCATGATGACGCCGCCCTTGAGCATGTCGGCCATGCCGCGCTTCACGCGGCTGGTGCCCTTGTGCGCGTCATTAGCGGTGGGGCCGCTACCGGGCCGGGCAGAACTCTCAGGTGCATTCTGGACAGACACGACAACCTCGCTCACTCGCTGCAGACGACAATTCCATGGTAGGCGGTGCTCTCCGCGCGACTGACTGGCAGTTCAGGCCTGCTCCGAGCCCGCGATTCCGCTGATAGCACTTCCGGGAGACTTCGGGAAGCGCTTCTAACCTGGCCCACGTACCAGGATAGCAATTGTGCGGCCGTCAGCCCAAGGGCGCGAGGGCGGTGGGCGTCCAGCTGGCCGGGCGGGATCAGATCCCCTGGCCGCTGGCACCGGCGCAAGTGAAAGATCGTGGTGGCTTTGC
>Ga0302181_10003920_pt1 | contig 10066 bp, 6 predicted proteins | sample I_Palsa_E3_3_FD_198786 | JGI IMG/M metagenome (GOLD analysis project Ga0302181, IMG submission 198786) | Peat permafrost microbial communities from Stordalen Mire near Abisko, Sweden - I_Palsa_E3_3 | ecosystem: Environmental > Terrestrial > Soil > Palsa > Peat permafrost | place: Sweden: Abisko... | reverse complement strand
ATGGAAACCACGCTGGTCGCCCATCCGGAGATCGTGCTGCTGCTGGTGAGCCTGTTTGCCGCGCGGATGGACCCCGATGATCACGACGCCGAAGCCGCCGCCGCACTGCGAGCCGAGCTCGAATCCCGGATCGACGCGGTGCAGAGCCTCGACGAGGATCGGATCCTGCGCAGCTTCCTGACCGTGATCGAGGCGATCCTGCGGACCAACTACTTCCAGGCGGGCGACGACGGCCGTCCGAAGCCGTACCTCAGCTTCAAGCTCGACCCGGGGCGGGTGCCGCTGCTGCCATTGCCGCGGCCACGCTTCGAGATCTTCGTCTACTCGCCGCGCGTCGAGGGCGTCCACCTGCGCGGTGGCAAGGTCGCGCGGGGCGGCATCCGCTGGTCGGATCGCCGCGAGGACTTCCGGACCGAGATCCTCGGTCTGATGAAGGCGCAGATGGTCAAGAACGCGCTGATCGTCCCGGTCGGCTCCAAGGGCGGCTTCGTCGTCAAGCGCCCGCCCGAATTCGATCCCGCCCATCCCCGGGAAGCGCTGCTGGCGGAGGGGATCGCCTGCTACAAGACGTTCTTGGCGGGGCTGCTCGACCTGACGGACAACCTCGTCGGCAGCGAGGTCGTGCCCCCGCCGCGGGTCGTCCGCTATGACGACGACGACCCGTACCTCGTGGTCGCGGCCGACAAGGGCACCGCAAGCTTCTCGGACATCGCCAACGGCGTCTCGGCCGACTACGGCTTCTGGCTCGGCGACGCGTTCGCCTCCGGCGGGTCCCAGGGCTACGACCACAAGGCGATGGCGATCACCGCGCGCGGCGCCTGGGAATCGGTCAAGCGCCACTTCCGCGAGCTCGGAATCGACATCCAGACGACCCAGTTCACCGCCGTCGGGATCGGCGACATGGCGGGCGACGTGTTCGGCAACGGGATGCTGCTCTCGCGCCAGATCAAGCTGGTCGCCGCCTTCAACCACATGCACGTGTTCCTCGACCCGAACCCCGACCCGGCTGCCGGCTTCGCCGAACGCAGACGCCTGTTCGAGCTGCCGCGGTCGGCCTGGAGCGACTACGACCCGGCGCTGATCTCCGCGGGCGGCGGGGTGTTCGCGCGCTCGGCCAAGGCGATTCCGGTCTCGCAGCAGGTGCGCGAGGCACTCGACATCGAGGCGGCGGAGCTGTCACCGAGCGAGCTGATCTGTGCGATCCTGCGCGCCCCGGTCGACCTGCTGTTCAACGGCGGCATCGGCACCTACGTGAAGTCGGCGTCGGAGTCGCACGCCGATGCAGGCGACAAGGCCAACGACGCGGTCAGGGTAGGCGGCGCCGAGCTCCGCTGCCGGGTCGTCGGCGAGGGCGGCAACCTCGGCTTCACGCAGCGTGGCCGGATCGAGTACGCGCTCGCCGGCGGTGCCATCAACACCGACGCGATCGACAACGTCGGCGGGGTCAACTGCTCCGATCACGAGGTCAACATCAAGATCCTGCTCGACCGGATGGTCGCCTCCGGCGACATGACCGAGGAGCAGCGCAACGAGCTGCTCGCGGAGATGACTGACGCGGTCGCCGAACGGGTCATCTACGACAGCTACACACAGACGCAGGCGCTCAGCCTCGCACTCCGTCAGGCGGGGCCGATGGCCGACGTCCACGGCCGCCTGATCCGCTGGCTCGAGCGCGTCGCCGGGCTCAACCGCGAGCTCGAGTTCCTCCCGTCCGAGCACGTCATTGCCGACCGCAAGGTCGCCAAGCGCGGGCTGACCGCGCCGGAGCTGGCGGTCGTGATGGCGTACTGCAAGATCCACCTGTACACCACGCTGCTCGAGTCCGACCTGCCGCACGACTCCTACCTGGCGCACGATCTCGAGCGCTACTTCCCGCCGCCGCTGCCGGAGCGCTACAGCGATCGGATGCAGAGCCACCGGCTGCGCCACGAGATCGTCGCGACGCTCGTGGCCAACCAGCTCGTCGACCGAGCAGGCACGACGTTCGCGTTCCGACTGATCGAGGAGACGGGCGCGCCCGCCTCGATCCTCGCGCGCGGGTACGCGGTCGCGCGTGAGGTGTACGGCATGCGCCAGTTCTGGGCCGCGGTCGAGGCGCTCGACAACCGCGTGCGCGCCGATGTCCAACTCGACATGCTGACCGAAGGCCGCCGGCTGGTCGAGCGGGCGGCGCGGTGGCTCGCGCGGGCGAACCCGGGCGCGATCGACATCGCCGCGCTCGTGCAGCGCTACGAGGAGGGCGCGCAGATGCTGTGGGAGGCGATGCCGGGGCTGCTGGAGGGCGATGACCGCTCCACTTTCGACGCGCGCGTCAACGGACTGCTCGCGGCGGGCGTTGCCGATGAGCTCGCGCGTCGCGTCGCGGCGATGCCGTCGATGCTGCCGGTGTTCGACATAGTCGAGGTGGCGGCCGCGACCGGCAGGCCGCCCGAGGTCGTGATGCAGACGAGCTTCCGCATCAGCGCGCGCGTCAAGCTCTCGTGGCTGCGCGACCGGATCCTGGAGCTGCCGCGCAACACGCGCTGGCAGACGCTCGCGCGGGCGGCCCTGCGCGAGGACCTGATCAGCCTCGTGCGCGTGCTCAGTCAGGAGGTGCTCGAGGCTGGTGGGAGCCAGCTCACGAGCGAGGAGGCCGTCCAGGCATGGGAGGCCAGCCACCGTGCCCCGCTCGAGCGCTGCCTGGCGGTCATCGCCGACATTCAGTCCTCGCGCATCTACGACACGACCACGCTGCCGGTCGCGCTGCGGGAGCTCCGCAACGTGGTCCACGCCAGCGGACCCTGATCGCTCGCCGCGCGAGCCATCGGAGCGCGAGCCAGAGCGCGAGCGCGAGGTCGATCACGCCGGACACGAAGAACGCGAGCGGGCCCGTCAGGAGCGCGCCCACAGCTCGGGACAGCATCGGCTCAAGCTATCGTCTCCGGGACCATGTCGCCTTCCGTGAAGACGAGCGTCACCGAGCTCCCCGAGTCGCGCGTGCGCGTCGACGCCGAGGTCTCCGCGGAGGAGGTCGACCGGCGCATGCAGCAGGCGGCGCGCGAGCTCGGCCGCCAGATGAGGATTCCCGGCTTCCGAAAGGGAAAGGTGCCCCCGCCCGTCGTGATCCGCCGGCTTGGCCGCGAGGCGGTGCTCGATGAGGCGCTGCGCAACTCGCTCAGCAGCTGGTACGTGGACGCGATCGACGAGTCGGGAATCGCCCCTGTGGGCGAACCCGATCTAGACGTCGGCGATCTGCCGGGGGAGGGCAAGCCGCTGTCTTTCTCGATCGAGATCGGCGTCCGCCCGAACGCCAAGCTCGGGACCTACGAGGGCCTCGAGGTCGGTCGCCGCGAGCCGCGCGCCGACGACGAGGCGGTCGACGAGGAGCTCGAGCGTGTGCGCGAGCGCTTCGCCACGCTCGAGACGGTCGAGCGTCCGGCCGAGTCGGGCGACCACGTCGTGATCGACTACGTCGGCTCGCTCGACGGCGAGCCGTTCGAGGGCGGTGAGGGTCGTGACCAGCTGATCGAGCTCGGCTCCGGGCGGCTGATTCCCGGCTTCGAGGAGCAGCTGATCGGCGCGGGCGCCGGCGAGGACCGGACCGTCACCGTCACCTTCCCCGACGACTACGGCGCCGAGCAGCTCGCCGGCAAGGACGCGAGCTTCGAGGTGAAGGTCTCCGAGGTCAAGGCCAAGCGGCTGCCCGAGCTCGACGACGAGCTCGCGACCGAGGCCGCCGGCCTCGACACGCTCGCTGAGCTGCGCGAGGACATCGCGACGAGGATCCGTGAGTACGAGGAGCACGCGATCGAGCACGAGTTCGAGGAGGCGGTGCTCGACGCCGCGGTCGCCGAGGCGCAGATCGATCTGCCCGACGCGCTTGTCCACGCCCGCGCCCACGAGCTCGTCGAGGAGACGCTCACGGCGATGGAGCGCCGGGGCATCTCACGCGATGCATACCAGCGCATCACGGGCGCCACCGAGCACGAGTTGGCGGCGCGGGCGGAGACCGAGGCGGCCCAGCAGTTGCGTCGCGAAGCCGTGGTCGAGGCGGTCGTCAAGGCCGAGGGGATCGAGCCGAGCGACGATGATCTGCTCGAGGCGCTGAAGGGATCGGCCGAGCGCGGCAAGACGACGCCCGAGAAGCTGCTCGAGCAGCTGCGCGCGCGCGGCGGTCTCGGCCGCCTGCGGTCCGATGTGGCCGCCCGCCAGGCGATCGCGCTGATGGTGCGCGAAGCGAAGCCGATCACGGTCGAGCAGGCCAAGGCCCGCGAGAAGCTCTGGACGCCTGAGAAGTCCGAGCGTCAGGGCGGAACCGGCCAGCTGTGGACGCCAGGGACCTGAGTCACCCGATGCGCCGGGCCGGCAAGCCCGGCGCCCCCCGGACAAACCGAGGCCGATTGCTAGAGTCGGGCAGGACTTTGGCCCAGGACTAGAAAAGTAGCGAGGACAATGAGCCCACTCGTACCGATGGTCGTCGAGCAGACCTCTCGCGGAGAGCGCGCGTTCGACATCTACAGCCGTCTGCTGAACGAACGGATCGTCTTCCTGGGCACTCCCGTCGACGACCAGATCGCAAACCTGATCGTCGCTCAGCTCCTGCATCTGGAGTCAGAGGATCCCGACAAGGACATCTCGATCTACATCAACTCGCCCGGCGGTTCGGTCTACGCCGGCCTCGCGATCTACGACACGATGCAGTTCATCAAGCCCGATGTCTCGACGATCTGCGTCGGGATCGCGATGTCGATGGGCGCGCTGCTTCTGGCCGGCGGCGCGACTGGCAAGCGGATGGCGCTCCCGAACGCGAAGATCCTGATCCACCAGGTCTCGTCGAGCTTCCAGGGCCAGGCGACCGACATCGAGATCCACGCTCGGGAGATCATCGACGTCCGGCGCCGGCTCGACGAGATCATCGCCCTCCACACCGGCAAGCCCGTCGAAGAGGTCAAGAAGGACACCGAGCGCGACTACTTCATGAGCTCCGAGGAAGCGAAGGATTACGGGATCATCGACCGAGTGATCTCGCAGCACTGAGGCTGAGACCGTAATCGGGCCCGTGCACACTCGTACGACACCCCCTAGGCTCGGCGCGCGCAAGCGGCTAACCTAGGCGCTTCCCCCGGTACGTGACGTAGTCCGGAGAGAGGAACAAGATGGCACGTCCGACCGACTCGAACGAGCAACTTCTCTGCAGCTTCTGCGGTAAGTCGCAACGCCAGGTCAAGAAGTTGATCGCCGGCCCGGGCGTCTACATCTGCGACGAGTGCATCGATCTCTGCAACGAGATCATCGACGAGGAGCTCACCGCTCCGCCGAACTTCGATATCGAGAACCTCCCGAAGCCACGGGAGATCTACGACGTCCTGAACGAGTACGTGGTCGGTCAGGAACAGGCCAAGCGGACGCTGTCGGTCGCGGTCTACAACCACTACAAGCGCGTCCAGATGATGCAGTCCGACGACAACGACATCGAGCTGCAGAAGTCGAACATCCTGCTGCTCGGCCCCACCGGCTGCGGCAAGACGCTGCTCGCGCAGACGCTCGCGAAGATCCTCAACGTTCCGTTCGCGATCGCCGATGCGACGGCGCTGACCGAGGCCGGCTACGTCGGCGAGGACGTCGAGAACATCCTCCTGAAGCTGATCCAGGCGGCCGACTACGACGTCAAGAAGGCAGAGACCGGGATCATCTACATCGACGAGGTCGACAAGATCGCCCGTAAGGCCGACAACCCGTCGATCACCCGCGACGTATCGGGCGAGGGGGTGCAGCAGGCGCTCCTGAAGATCCTCGAGGGGACGACCGCGAGCGTCCCGCCGCAGGGCGGCCGCAAGCACCCCCATCAGGAGTTCCTGTCGATCGACACCACGAACGTCCTGTTCATCTGCGGCGGCGCGTTCGCCAACCTCGACCGTGTGATCGAGCGGCGCATCGGCCACCAGGGCGTCGGCTTCGGCGCGGCGATCCAATCAAAGGACCAGCGCGACCTCGGGGAGATGTTCGAGCACTGCCTGCCCGAGGATCTCATCCAGTACGGGCTGATCCCCGAGTTCATCGGCCGCCTGCCGGTGATGTCGGCGATCCACCAGCTCAGTCGCGACGAGCTGATGCGGATCCTGACCGAGCCGCGCAACGCGCTCGCCAAGCAGTTCCAGCGCTTCTTCCAGTTCGACGGGATCGAGCTCGTGTTCGCCGAGGAGGCGCTGTCGTCGATCGCTGACAAGGCGCTCGAGCGCGAGACCGGCGCCCGCGGCCTGCGCTCGATCATCGAGGAGGTGCTGCTCGAGGTCCAGTTCGAGCTGCCCTCGCGCCGCGACGTGAAGAAATGCGTCGTCACGCGCGAGACGATCGAGAAGGGCGTCTCGCCGACCCTCGTGACCGTGGCTGCGCCCGAAGAGGGCCAGGAAGCGGCCGCCTAACAGCGGTCAGCTGCGCCCGAGCTCGCGGCGCAGCCGCCGGATCACCTCGATCTCCTCGAGGTCGATCAAGTCCTTCGGGCGACCGGCGGCGCGCTTCATCGACTCGAGGTCGTCGAGTGAGGCGACGCGGAACGCGATTCCGTCGAGTGTCGTCTCCTCGGAGCGCTCGCGGAGACGTGCGTAACCCGGTGAGCCGGCAGGGTCGACCAGCAGATCGATCTCGCCGTCCGGCGTCGAAAGCGCGAGGATCACGGTGCGCTTCAGCGTCCCGCCGTCCGGGACGAACGGAAGATCCTCCTCGAGTCCTCGCAGTCGGGCGCCCAGCTCCACGAGCACCGCCCCGAGCGCGTTCAGATTTGACGCATCGATCGCGTAGCAGATGTCGAGATCAGCGGTCGGTCGGGCGGAGCCGTGAACGATCATCGCAACGCCACCAACGACGACGAAGTCGACTTCCGCCTCGGTGAGCGCCAACAGGAGCGCCGTCGGTCGGAAGTCAGGCCAACTCGCCACGCGCCTGCGCTCCGGCTCGCGCCAGCTCCTGCAGCGAGGCGTAACTGCGCTCGAACGCCGTTAGCCTGTCGCCCGGCGACAGCCTGAGCCTGGCTGCAACCTGGGTGGCGTCGATGCTCCCTTTCGTCGGCTTCACCGTGACGGCGAGGTCGCGCCCGCACGCCTCGAGCGACTCGCAGACGGTCTCCCACCTGGGGTTCGACCCGGGTGTCTCGAGCCTGGCGACGACCGACTGGGGGACTCCGAGCCGGCTTGCGAGGCTCGCCTGCGTGAGGCCGGCGCCGCGGCGCGCATCGCGGATGATCGACGCGGCTTGCAGCACGTCGATAGCATAACAGATATATAGCGTATCTGCTATTGAGCGCCGGCCGCGCGCCGAACTAGACTCAGCGGCCCATGTCGGACCTCGAATCAAGCACCCGCTATGACCCGTCGGAGGTCGAGCCGCGGATCGTCGAGGAGTGGCTCGCGTCGGGTCTGTTCCACCCCGAGCCGGCCGGCACAGCCGCAGAGAACTACTCGATCGCGATCCCGCCGCCCAACGTGACCGGCTCGCTGCACATGGGGCACGCGTTCCAGGACACGATCATGGACACGCTGGTCCGCCACCACCGGATGCTCGGCCAGCGCACCAAGTGGATCGTCGGCACCGACCACGCCGGGATCGCCACCCAGAAGCAGGTCGAGAACCTGCTGCTGTCCGAGGGCACGAGCCGTCAGGCACTCGGGCGGGAGGAGTTCCAGCGGCGAGTCTGGGAGTGGCGTGCCCAGTACGGCGGCGAGATCATCGGCCAGCTCAAGCGCCTCGGCGCCTCCTGCGACTACGAGGACGAGCGCTTCACGCTCGACGAGCAGTACGCCGACGCTGTGCTGCGGGTGTTTGTCGCCCTGTATGAGAAGGGCTACATCTACCGAGACCGGTACATCGTCAACTGGGACCCGGGGTCCCGGTCCGCGGTCTCGGACCTCGAGGTCGAGGATCGCGACGATGTGACCGACACGCTCTACTACATCGACTATCCGCTCGCGTCGGGCGAGGGCGCGATCACGGTCGCAACCGTCCGGCCCGAGACGATGCTCGCCGACGTCGCGGTCGCGGTCAATCCGGACGACCCACGCTACAGCCGGCTGATCGGCGAGACCGCGATCCTGCCGCTGGTCGGCCGCGAGCTGCCGATCATCGCCGACGACTACGTCAAGCCCGAGTTCGGCACCGGCGCGCTGAAGATCACGCCTGGTCACGATCCCAACGACTTCGAGATCGGGCTCAGACATGGCCTGCCCCAGCTGAGTGTGATCGGCGAGGACGGGCGGATCGTCGGCGATGTGCCCGAACGCTTCCGCGGGCTCCCGGCCGCGGAGGCTCAGGCTGCGATCGTCGCCGAGCTGCGCGAGCAGGGGCTGCTCGCCCGGGCCGAACTGTACACCCATACGGTCCCCTTCTCGCACCGCTCGGGTGAGCGGATCGAGCCGCTGATCAGCCTCCAGTGGTTCATGCGGATGGACGAGCTCGCCAAGCCCGCGATCGAGGCGGTCACGAGCGGGCGGGTCAGGTTCCATCCGGAGCGCTGGAGCCGCGTGTACCTGGACTGGATGGAGCACATCCGGCCTTGGTGTATCTCGCGCCAGCTGTGGTGGGGCCATCAGATCCCCGTTTGGTACCGCGACGATGAGGTGCGCGTCAGCACGAGCGCCCCCGCGGGGGACGGCTGGACCCGCGACCCCGACGTCCTTGATACCTGGTTCTCGAGCGCGCTGTGGCCATTCGTCACGCTGGGCTGGCCGGAGCGGACGCCGGACCTCGAGGCGTTCTACCCGACCGACGTGCTCGTCACCGCGCGGGACATCATCTTCCTCTGGGTCGCGCGGATGATCATGATGGGACTCGAGTTCGTTGGCGAGGTGCCGTTCGACGCTGTCCACATCCACTCGATCATCCAGGCGCCCGACGGCCGTCGCATGTCGAAGTCGCTCGGCACCGGGATCGATCCGCTCGACCTGATCAACGGCGGTCCGAGACCTCCCGTGTTCGCTGTCGGTGGCGAGTTTCCCGCCTACGGCGCAGACGCGATGCGCTGGGGCCTGCTGGCGATGTCCTCGAGCCAGGACGTGCGCTTCAGCGAGGACCGGGTCGCCCAGGGGCAGAGCTTGACCAACAAGCTGTGGAACGCCTCTCGCTTGATCCTCCTGAGGGTCGATCCAGGGGCCCGCGGCGGCGTGCAACCGACGACGATCGAGGACCGCTGGATCCTCTCGCGGCTGGCGCGGGTCCGGGCCGAGGTCGCCGAGCGGATCGACAGCTACGACTTCTCGCGGGTCGCGCTCGAGCTCTATGACTTCGTCTACGCCGAGCTGTGCGACTGGTACCTGGAGCTGGTCAAGCCGCGGCTGTACGACGGCGACCCGAGAACCGCCGCGACGCTCCTGCACGTGCTGACCGAGACCGTCGCGATGGCGCATCCGGCGATCCCGTTCGTGACCGAGGAGATCTACGCCCACATCCCCGGCACTGAGGGGCTGCTGGCGGCGCGTGTCGGCGGCGGCCCGCTGGCCGCCGCCGCCAGGGATCCGGAGGCCGAGGAGACACTCGAGCGGACGATTGCCGCCGTCCAGGCGGTGCGGGCATGGCGCGACTCCGCGGAGGTGCGGGCGTCGCAGACGCTGCCCGCGCGGCTGCTCGCCGGCGGCTATGAGGAGACGGCGGCGAACCTGGCGCGGCTGGCGCGCCTGTCGCTCGACGGCGCCGGCACGGATATGGGCCGGCCTCGCCCCGGCGAGGGTGAGGGCGAGGGCGAGGGCGAGGGCGAGGGCATGGTGACGTCGATCGCGGTCCCCGGCGGCGCGATCGAGATCCTGGCGTCGGCCGGCGTGGACTTCGGCGCGGCGGAGCGCCGCCTCCAAGCGCGCCGGGCCGAGCTGCTGGCCGAGGTCGCCCGCGCCGAGGGCAGGCTCGCCAATCCCGGGTTCGTCGCCAAGGCGCCGCCCGCCGTCGTGCAGGCCGAGCGCGACAAGCTCGCCGCGCTGCGGACGCAGCTGGAGCAGCTGTGAACCCCGACGACGCCGAGCGCTGGCTGCTCGGCCTCGAGCTGTTCGGCATGCGGTTCGGCCTCGACCGCATGCGCCGGATGCTGACCGTGCTCGATCATCCCGAG
>Ga0302181_10003914_pt1 | contig 10070 bp, 10 predicted proteins | sample I_Palsa_E3_3_FD_198786 | JGI IMG/M metagenome (GOLD analysis project Ga0302181, IMG submission 198786) | Peat permafrost microbial communities from Stordalen Mire near Abisko, Sweden - I_Palsa_E3_3 | ecosystem: Environmental > Terrestrial > Soil > Palsa > Peat permafrost | place: Sweden... | reverse complement strand
TATGGCCCACCGCACCGCTCGTGCGGATGGAGGATTCGCCTAGTCCGGTCTATGGCGCCGCACTGCTAATGCGGTTAGGGTTAACGCCCTTCCGGGGTTCAAATCCCCGATCCTCCGCATCGCCCGCAGCAGTCCTGCCCGGATGCGGTTCCCGGGCCAGGCTGTTGCTTTGTCTACTAGCGCGGCGGCGGCATCGGCCCTGGCAATCGAGGCAGCGACAGAGAGGGAGGCCCGACCATGACGGGGCCCGAGCACTACCACGAGGCGCAGCAGCTTCTCGCCGACCCCAACTACGGCGAGCCGAAGGGGATCGGCCGCGGCGAGACCATCGCCGCCGCCCAGGTCCACGCGACCCTCGCGCTCGCCGCGGCCACCGCGCTCAGCGGAGACAGCCCCGATGACGTGCAAGCGTGGCGGGATGCCGCCGCGACCAAGCCGGCCGGCCCGCACGGGTCGTGACGGCCGGGCGACGGCGATATTGCTCCCTGCTAGGTCATTTCCATAGACTGAGCCAGGCTTAGCGGCCGGACGAGGAGGACGCATGCCAGTCGACTGGGTTGTGGTTGGCCTCGACAACGGCGGAACCATGAACAACGGAACGATCCTTGATTCCAGCGGCCGGTTCCTTCTTGACCAGCTGGCGGAGGCCCCCAGCGACGTCAGGGAGGGTCCGGACAAGGCCATCCAGTCGCTGGTCGACTCCGTGCAGCAGGTGCTCGAACTGACCGGCGTCCCCAGCACGTCGGTCCGGGCGGTGGGTCTGGACACGCCGGGCCCGGCCAGCCGGGACGGGGTCATCTCGTCCAAGGGCGCGACGAACTTCGGCCACGCGGGCTGGCGCGGTTTCGACATCCGGGGAGCGCTGGCCGACCGCCTCGGGCTCCCGGTGATCTACAACAACGACGGGAATTCGGCGGCGCTGTACGCCCACCACGTTCGGTTCGGCCCGGAGTCGGGCCAGCGAAGTTCGGTGGCCGCGATCGTGGGGACCGGGCTCGGGGGTGGGATCGTCGAGGGCGGGCAGGTGATCAAGGGCGCGGCCGGCATGGCCGGGGAACTGGGCCATGTCCCCATCCCGCTGGACGGCCTGCTCGGCCCGGCCCAGCCGATGCCGGCCTGTAACTGCGGTCTGTCGGGCGATGCGGAGAGCGTGGCCTCACTGACCGGCATCCAGAACAACCTGCTGCCCTACTGGCTCACCAAGTACCCAGGACACGAGCTGGCCGGCCTGCCGATCGGCAAGGCGGCCAAGCTGGTCCGCAAGTACGCCGAAGACGGCGACGAGATGGCGCTGGCGATCTTCCGGCAGCAGGCGATCGCGATCGGTCGGCTGTTCACCATCGCCGCGAACTTCCTCGATCCCGACGTCTATTTTCTCGGCGGCGGCGTGGTCGAGGCCGCGCCGCACTTCCGTGACTGGTTCTTCGCCGAGGTGCGGGCCGGCACGTTGCTGCGTGAGGAGCAGGCCCGGGCAGCCGAAATCACCCTGGTGCCCGACCTGGACATGGCGGGCGCGCGCGGCTCGGCCTTCGCCGCGCGCGACTGGTTCATCAGCGAGGGGCAGCGGGTCCTGCCCAGCGGCTTGTTATCCCCGCATTTGACCGGCTATTCGCCGCTTTCCGGCGGTTTGCCGCCCATGAACATCAGTCCGCATACCTCGAGATAGAGCTGCTCAGGGTAGGGAATGAACTTGATGTGGCGCATCCTGCCGTCCATCCCGGGCGCGAGGATCTCGAACTCGCCGAAGCCGAGGAACCGACCTGTCGTGGACCGCCGGAACTCTACGTCCGTCACCTTGGCGAGCGGAATCATGTTCACCCGCTTGTTGACCAGGCCGGTCGAAAGCATCAGCCGCTGCGACGTGACGGCGAAGTAGTGCACCGACCACTCGGCCAGCTTGCCCCCCAGCCACAGCAAGAGCACGCCCCACGCGATCCAGATGCCCACGATCACTGCGCTATCGCCATGCGCGGCCCAGTTGCTCAGCCAGCCCGCGATGGCCAGCCCGAGGAGAACAAAGAAGATGGGCGGGATCAGCACCGCGGGGTGCTCGCGAACGGATATGACATGGCGCTCGTTGGGCAGGAGGTACCGAGCGAGTGAGGCAGGCACCGTATCTTCGGTGTTCGGAACCAGCCTCATCCGGGCAACTCAGCCTTAAATGGACGAGAAGAAGCTGGACAGCCCGCTTGCCACCGTGGTCAGGAAGGTGCCGATGTTGTGCACGACGTGAGCCGCCGCGGCGGGCTCCTCAATTATCCACCAGACAATGAAGGCAACAGCCAGCCACCCAAGGACTGTTTTCAAACTCACGTTGCCTCCCAGGGGCGCACAGACTGCTCTGCTTGCCAGAGAACCTATGTTAGCCCTCGTCGATTTGGCCGCCAAGGCTAACGGGGTTGAAGCTACCGTGTCGGCACAAGTATGCCCCGGTGTCTCCCCCAGTATGCCTGATCGGTGCAAGCAATGCGTAACCGACCGTGTCGCATCCGCCGGCACTGGTCCCAGAATCCTTCGCTGGCGGCCCTGATCGCCGATTTAGCCGCCACGACCGGTGCCCATCTGACAGCATTCCACCGTGCAGAGCATGCTGGGGAAATGACGGTGCCAGACGTGGGTGAGACTGATTTCGCGATCATCGTCTACCGGGAAGAAGAGCAGTGGGAGGCCGACGCGCTGCCCACCGCGGTGACCGCCGATATGGAGGGCCTCTTGCAGGCCCTGCGGCGGCAGCCGAGCATCGGCGGGACCATCGGCTTCGCGGGCGTAGGCGACGATTTCTTCGTGGCGGTCCGGATCCTCGGTGAAGACGTGTCCCTGTTCCTGTCCGACCTCACCGCGGCCGTGGATTACCCGCTGGCCCGCCAGGTGCTCGACGCCCTGGACATCCCGGTGCCGTCAGATGACGAGCTCGATCAGGTGCTTCCCGCCGGGGATCTTTCCATCTTCGCGGACCTCGGCCTGGACGAGATGGAACTCGGTGCCATCTCAGCCGACCTGGACCTCTACCCGGAGGACGCCGTGGGCGGCATCGCCGAGCGGCTGCGTTTCGGGGACGCGGTGGAGCGGGCGCTCGATATCGCGCTCGGCTCGTGACCGGATATTCTGCCCGTTTCGAGCCCGCGATGCAGCTCGCGCTGGCGCAGGCGGTCGGGTCAGCCGACCCGGACGAGGTTCCGGTGGGCGCGGTCATCCTCGACGAGGCGGGCACGGTGATCGCGCCAGGCCGCAACCGCAGGGAACGGGACCACGATCCCACCGCGCACGCGGAAATCGTCGCGATCAGGCAGGCGGCGCGATCCCTCGGCAGCTGGCGGCTGACCGGCCTGACGCTGGTCGTGACGTTGGAGCCCTGCACGATGTGCGCGGGAGCGATCACGGCGGCCCGCCTCAGCAGGTGCGTCTACGGGGCGGCCGACCCCCGGGCGGGTGCGGTGGGATCGCTCTGGGACGTGCTCAGGGATACTCGGCTGAACCATCGCCCGGAAGTCATTGGCGAGGTTCTCGCCGAGGAGTGCGGCGCCGTGCTGCGGGACTTCTTCGCCGGCCGCAGACGGCATGGCGGGTAGTTCGTGCCGCAGGCTACGCGCCGATTCGGGTAAGCTCGCCAGCGGTGGAGTCGCCTAGTGGCCGAGGGCGCACGCCTCGAAAGCGTGTGAGGGGGCAACCCCTCCGTGGGTTCAAATCCCACCTCCACCGCTGAGAGCCGGGGCCGCGTACCCGCTGGCTCCGGCCAGCGGGGGAACTTAACCTGACGTCCCGCACGTTCGCACATGTGATCAGGTGGTAAAGCGGGGACCCGGCCTCCCGCCGACCAGGCCAGCCACCTGCGACCGGCCCGGCAAGGAGAACGAGTTTGTTTGGACCCCAGGGGACCGGGTTCTTCCTGCTCCTTATCGTGCTATTCGCGGCATTGCTCGTCTGGGTGGCCCTGACTAAGTTTGTCGTTTTCCGCGTGCTGGCCGCGTGTCTGGCGTTCCTTCCTGCCATGGCCTTCGGGATCGCCGCCGTCAATAAGTTCTACGACTATTACCAGACCTGGGGCGGGATGATCAACGATCTCACCGGCCAGGGCGCGAGCAGCATTCCCAAGTACGCGGCCGCCGGCCTGGGATCGAACAAGAATTTCGACAAGAATATCGGCCGGGTCACCAGCGACGCGGAAGACGCCGAAGTCGGTTATCTCTTCCAGACCTCGGTTACCGGCGCGCGCAGCCGCATTACTCGCGACGTATACGTCTATCTCCCGCCGCAGTACTTCCAGAAGCCCTACCAGCACACCAAGTTCCCCGTCATCGAGCTGCTGCACGGCTCGCCCGGCAACCCCGCCGCCTGGGTCGACGTCATGGGCGTGATCCCCACTTTCCTCAGCTTGCTGGAGACCCACCCCAGCGACGCCGCCGTGCTGGTGATGCCCGACACCGATGGCGGCATGCAGTACGGGTTGCAATGCCTTAACAATCCGGGTGGCATCCAGGACATGACCTTCGTCGGGGTCGATGTGCCCGCTGCCATCGCGCGAATCGCTCGCGTGCAGTCACCGGGCCTGGCCTGGGGCCTGGCCGGTTACTCGGAAGGCGGCTACTGCACCGCCAACATCGCCTTGCAGGAGCCGTCACGCTGGGGAGCCGCGGGCGTCATGTCGGGGTACTTCAGTCCCATCGATAGCCAGGTACCCGAGGGCAACAAGCCCGGTGCGAAGCCCGAGCAGGTCAACGTGTTCCGCGGGCACCCCGCGCTGCGGCTGCTTAACTCGCCGCAGGATTACATCACCCGCGTGCCGATCAATGACGTGCTTCCGCCGTTCTGGCTCGCGGCCGGAGGCGAGGACAAGTCCGATGTCCGCGCCGCGGAGAACTTCCGGCAGCTCCTGGAGACCCGGGTGGCGAACGTGCCGTTCGTGATCATCCCGGGGGGCGGCCACCAGGGCAGTGTCTGGCGAGCGGCGCTCGGCCCGATGCTGACCTGGATGACGCCGCAACTGGCCGAGAACGCCGCGAAGGCCGATTTCGCCGCGGCCGCCGAGGCCAGAGCGGCGGTGGCGGAAAAGGCCGCGGCAAAGGCAGCGACCGAGCGCAGGGCGCACCCGGCCAAGCCGCGTCCCGCCTCTAGCCAGGCCAGCCCGGGAAAACACTGACCCGCGCCCGTTAGCCAGCCCGCTCGCCCGCACTAGCCTCAGAGCGCGGATACGCATTGTTACCTCCGCCCGGCGTTATACGAAAGTTATCTGCGTAGTAAAGCAGGGCATATGCGACTGATCGCTTTCCGTTCAGACGACTCAAATTGCTGGTCGAATCATGCTGAATGGGACCTTTCGGAGCGGGAAATCGTGGCTACCGTGGTTCGCCGGTCTCCCCATTTACCGATGCTGACCTGGGGTTATCAGCATCGCCGTCATATCGCGCGGCGCGCGGGGCAGCGGCGAAAACACTCTGGGTAATCAGCCGAATATAGAGTGAACCGCTTTTCGTGCCATCGCGTCTGGTACGTGTAAGGGCGGACAATGCTGCTGAAGTGATCCGCTTAGGGGGGCGATACCTGGCCGGGCCAGGACGATTCCTGGCCGGGTCAGGTACCTCGGCGGGTCCAGGCATCCGGGGACACCCCCGTTTTCGGGGATAGCCCTGTCTTCGGGATAGCCTTGATGATCTTGATCGCTGAAGCTACTCCTCGAGCGGATCGCCCTGAGCGGATCGCCACCCGCAGCACACCGGATGGGGCCGGGTCACCTCCTGGCCTGGCCGTGACCGGTAAAGCGGGCCTTGTCGTCCTGAACCACCGAGTGGCAGGCAGGTCAGCCGCCGACATCAAAGACAGGACACCGCCATGACAGGACCGCGCGACGAGTATTACCCCGGCGAAGACGGCCACGGCCACTACCCCGCGCTTGCGGCGATGGACCGGGATCTCGAGCGGCTCGGCGAACTTACCAGGGCCTACGTCACCGACGAGAAAGAAGACCTCGGCGTAGCCGCCGCCCGCATACCCGATGAAGACCTGCGGCGGGAAGCCGAAGAACTCCTCAGCCGCCTGAAGGACGCCATCGGCCCCGACCCAGAGGGCCCGGACGTGATCAGCGAGACGCTCGCCGAACCCGGTACCGGCCCGCATCTGGCCTGAAGGCCTGGCATCGGGCCTGAAGGCTCGCATCCGGCCTGAAGGCCTGGCATCCGGCCTGGAGGGCGCCCGGCGCGTCCCGGTTTGTTTCGCCGGCGTGTCGCGGGTAATAGTTGTTCGACAGCTGCCCCGGGTCTCCTCGGAGCCGGCCTCAGCAGGCACACGTGCACGGACCGCCACGGCAGCGCCATTGATGGACGCACGGAGAAAACAGATGAGCCTGCCCGCCCGCCAGCAAGCGGTCCTTGACCAGATCGAGCGGATTCTGGCGGCGGCGGATCCCCAGCTGAAATCGATGTTCGCGGCCTTCGCCCGGGTGGCGTCGCGAGAGGCCATGCCGGCCACCGAGGCGATCTCCGAACGATCGTCGCGGCGGTGGACCTTGCTGATCTGCCTCATGGTGATCAGCCTGCTGAGCGTGGTCACGATCTTCGTCGTCGCCACCAGCCGGGCCTGCCAGGGACTCCCGTCGGATCAGGTCGTCGCCACCGCCTCGGTGCGCTACGCCGGCTGCAGCAAGGAGACGGACGCCTGGAGCAAGGGCGGCCGCTGAGCGCGGCTTCTTTCCGTCATCTTAGAACGTTTGCGTAACCGTCCTGATACGCTCAGTTCCTGCCACGTGGAAGACGCCAGTTCACAGACCGTATGAATGCACCCGCAGGGGACAAAATGGCGCAAGTCCAGGTATACAACTTCTCGCACGGCATACTGAACCCCGGCATCGGCTACTTAATGTCCTGCCTGGGTTCCTTCCTCGGCCTCCGGTGCCTCACCCGGGCCCGCGCCTACACCGGCTGGTCGCGCGCCGCGTGGCTGCTGCTCGCGTCCGTGGCCGTCGGGGCCACCGGCATCTGGGTCATGCACTTCGTCGCCATGCTCGGTTTCGCCATCCCCGGGCAGCAGATCCTGTACAACGTGCCGATCACCCTGTTCAGCCTGCTGGTCGCGGTCATCGTGGTCGCGATCGGCCTGTTCATCGTCGGCTACGGCGGCAGCGGCCTGGTGCCGGTGCTGGCCGGCGGCGTGATCATCGGCGTCGGCGTCGCGGCCATGCACTACGTCGGGATGTCCGCGATGAGCATGCCCGACACCGTCCGGTACAACATGGGCCTGGTCGCGGTATCGGTGCTGATCGCGATCGTGGCGGGCACGGCGGCGCTGCTGGCCGGGCTGCACGTCGGCGGGGTCTGGTCCAGTCTCGCGGTGTCGCTGGTCATGGGAGTCGCCGTCAGCGGCATGCACTACACCGGGATGGCCGCGATGCACGTGTACGCGAGAGGACCCGGGATGACCATGACCGGGGCCTCCCCGGACAGCTTCCTGTTCCCGCTGCTCCTCGGCGCGAGCGTCCTCACCTTTATGCTGGCGCTGATCATCGCCTTGTCGCCCAACGAGGAAGAGATCCGGGCCGACGCCCGCCTGAGCCAGCGCGTCTACGCCGACGTCTGACGCCTCGCGCGGGTCCGGGTCCGCGCGGCGGATTTACCGAGGCTCGTAGGCGAGGTTGGGCCGCAGCCAGCGTTCGGCTTCCGCCAGCTTGATGCCTCGCCTGCGGGCGTAGTCCGCGACTTGGTCCTGGCCGATGCGCCCGACGCTGAAATATCGCGAAGCGGGGTGGGCGAACAGTAGTCCGCTCACGCTTGATGCCGGGGTCATCGCCCAGGATTCGGTCAGGGTCATGCCGAGCTGCCCGGCATCGAGCAGGTCGAACAGCGCTCGTTTCAGGCTGTGGTCCGGGCTCGCGGGATAGCCGAACGCGGGCCGGATGCCGCGGAACCGCTCGGCGTGCAGCTCCTCGATCGGCTGGTCGGCGTCTGGTTCGTACCAGTCGCGGCGGGCCTGGAGGTGGATATGCTCCGCGAAGGCCTCGGCGAGCCGGTCGGCCAGTGCCTTGACCATGATCGACTGGTAGTCATCGCCACCGTCGGCGTACCGGCCGGAAAGCTCCTCCGCACCGTGGATGGCCACGGCGAATCCGCCGAGGTGGTCCCCGGCCGGAGCGACGAAATCAGCGAGGCACCGGTTGGGCCGGCCCGGCGGCTTGGCGGTCTGCTGGCGCAGCATCGGCAGCCGGATGTCACCCTCGCCCGGGTTGACGCAGATGTCGTCGTCCTCGGAACGCGCGGGCCAGAAACCGTAGGCCCCCCGGGCGTCGAGCTGGCGGTCATCGATGATCTGGTCGAGCAGGGCGTTGGCGTCGTCGAAGAGCTCGCGCGCGGCCGGCTGGCCGAGTATCGCCGGGTATTTGCCCTTCAGCTCCCAGGCCAGGAAGAAGAACTGCCAGTCGATCATCTCGCGCAGTGCCTTCAGCTCCGGCTGCACGGTGCGCAGCCCGGTAAATGCGGGCACGGGCAGGTCGTCGAACGGGACCCGGTCCCGGTTGGCCCGGGCCGCGGCCAGCGGCAGCAGGGGGAGCCGCTGCGACTTCTCGTGCTGCTCGCGCAGTCGTTCCTGTTCGGCCCGGTTGGTGTCGGCCAGGAGCTGAACCCGGTCGTCGCTGAGCAGGTCCGAGACCACGCCGGCGACCCTCGAGGCGTCCAGCACATGAACGGTGGTGCTGTCGTAGGCCGGGGCGATCCGGACCGCGGTGTGCTGGCGCGAGGTGGTGGCGCCGCCGATGAGCAGCGGCAGCTTCAGCCCGCGGCGCTGCATCTCCGTGGCGACGTTGACCATCTCATCCAGCGACGGGGTGATCAGCCCCGATAGCCCGACCACATCGGCGCCTTCGGCGACCGCCGTGTCGAGGATGACCGCGGCGGGCACCATCACGCCGAGGTCGATGACCTCGTAGTTGTTGCAGCCGAGCACGACGCCCACGATGTTCTTGCCGATGTCGTGCACGTCGCCCTTGACCGTCGCGAGCACGACCTTGCCCTGGCCGCGATCGGCGTGATCGCGCCCCTCCAGCCGCGCCTGCTCCTTCTCCGCCTCCATGTAGGGCTCGAGGTAGGCCACCGCGCGCTTCATCACCCGCGCGCTCTTGACCACCTGCGGCAGGAACATCTTCCCGGCGCCGAACAGGTCGCCTACGACCTTCATGCCGTCCATCAGCGGTCCCTCGATCACCTCCAGGGGCCGGGTGGCCTGCTGCCGCGCCTCCTCGGTGTCGGCTTCGACGAAGTCGGTGATGCCGTGCACGAGCGCGTGGGAAAGGCGCTGCTCCACCGGCGCCTCGCGCCAGGACAGGTCCACGGTGCGGGCGGTTCCCGGCCCGCTCACCGTCTCGGCGAACGCCACGAGTCGGTCGGTGGCGTCGGGCCGCCGGTCGAAGATCACGTCCTCGGCCAGCTCGAGCAGGTCGGCGGGGATGTCCTGATAGACGGCGAGCTGGCCCGCGTTGACGATGCCCATGTCCAGCCCGGCGCGGATGGCGTAGAAGAGGAAGACGGAATGCATCGCTTCGCGGACGACATCATTGCCGCGGAAGGAGAACGACAGGTTGGAGATGCCGCCGCTGGTCCTGGCCCCGGGGCAGCGCTGCCTGATCAGCGGCAGGGCGTCGATGAACGCCTTCGCGTAGCCGTTGTGCTCGGAGATGCCGGTGGCCACGGCGAGCACGTTGGGGTCGAAGATGATGTCTTCGGCCGCGAAGCCGGCCTGCTCGGTGAGCAAGTCATAGGCGCGGCCGCAGATCGCCACCTTCCGCTCGGCCGTGTCGGCTTGCCCCTGCTCGTCGAAGGCCATCACGACCACCCCGGCGCCGTGGTCCCTGACGTACCGGGCCTGCTCGAGAAACGAGTCCTCGCCTTCCTTGAGGCTGATCGAGTTGACCACGCCTTTTCCCTGGATGCATGCGAGCCCGGCGCGCAGCACGCTCCACCGGGAACTGTCGATCATGACCGGGATCCGGGCGACCTCGGGTTCGGTCGCGATCAGGTTCAGGAAGGTGGTCATGGCGCGCTCGCTGTCGAGCAGGTCGGCGTCCATGTTGACGTCGAGCAGGTTGGCCCCGC
>Ga0302181_10003908_pt1 | contig 10079 bp, 11 predicted proteins | sample I_Palsa_E3_3_FD_198786 | JGI IMG/M metagenome (GOLD analysis project Ga0302181, IMG submission 198786) | Peat permafrost microbial communities from Stordalen Mire near Abisko, Sweden - I_Palsa_E3_3 | ecosystem: Environmental > Terrestrial > Soil > Palsa > Peat permafrost | place: Sweden... | reverse complement strand
CCAGTGCCTCCACGCGCCCGCCGGCGGCCCACGCGGCGCGCGCGCTGAAGGCGAGCGACACGGCCAAGCTGCGCTATGTGTCGGCGGCGGGGTCCGAACTGCTCGAGCAGGGCAAGACCACCGGCACCCTTCCCGGCAGCATGCGCGCCCAGGTCGAAATCGGCGCCACGATCAGCGGCAACTTCACGATCTACACGAAGGGCGGCTCGATCAAGGGGCACGGCGTGGCCACGCCACACGGCGCCGGAATCTACGAAAGCTTCGCCGGCACGGTGACGGTCACCGGCGGCACCGGCCGCTTCGTCCACGCGCACGGGCATACCGGCCTCTACGGCACCTTCGACCGCAACACCTACGCTCTGACGATCCAAACCACCGGCACGCTCTCCTACTGAGAGTCGCGGGTGAGCGCAACGACATTCGCGCGCCGAAGGACCCTCCTGGCGGCAATCCTGCTCGGCCTCTGCCTGGCCACCGCAGCGCTCGTCAGCTGCATTGGAGCCGCGGCGGACGCCGCGCCTGCGGTCCACTCGAGTGCGGTGGCGGATGGGGCGTCTCAGCACCGGTCGAGCGCGGCGGCGGATGCGCCACCGTCGGCGACGCTGACCGCTTCGTTTCAACCCGATCTCCTCGGCCAGCGGACCACGCTCTCCTTCGGCTTTCAAATCCGTGGCGCCGCGGGACTCGTCCCGCCCGCGTTAACCGCGGTCGAGTTGAGTTACCCGAACAAACTGGGAATCGCCCTGAGCGGCCTCGGCCTGGCCACCTGCACCGCGGCGCAGCTCGAAGCAGCCGGCGTTTCGGGATGCCAGGAGAACTCGATCATGGGCTTCGGCGAAGCGACCGCTGAGATCTCGCTCGGCTCGGACGTCGTCGCTGAGCCCGTCCCGCTCACGATCCTGCGGGCGCCGGACGAAGAAACGCATATCTCGCTGCTGTTCGACGCGGTCGGCAGTAGCCCGCTGAACACCAGCGCGGTGTTCCCCGGCGCGCTGCTCCCCGCGCCCGCCCCATTTGGCGGAGTGGTGAGCATCGACGTTCCCTTGATTGCAAGCGTCCCCGGAGCGCCCGATGTCGCGATCGTGCGCCTGCGCGCCACGCTCGGCCCGAGCGGAGTGACGTACTTCAAACCGCTCGAAGGCAGGACGATCGTCTATCAGCCCCCGGGCATCCTGCTCCCCCCCACCTGCCCCCGTGGCGGCTTCCCGTTCGCCGCCCAGTTCAGCTTCCTCGACGGCAGCCACGCCAGCGCACGGGCCACGGAGCCCTGTCCAGCGCAGGCGGCGCGGCGCAGATCGGCCGTGGGTAAACGGCGGCGCTAAAGCAATGCACCGGCGGCCGGGTGCTCTGAAGTTCGTGCAGCTCGCGTAGCGAGCCGCCGAGCTCGTGCAGTACCGCCGTCCCGGTCATCACTCGGGCAATAACCGGATCGGGTTTGAGATGCACAAGCACATTGCTGCCGGCAGCCACCACAACTGCGTCCTACACTTCGGTGGCCTCCTCGGCGGTGGCCTCGTTCAGCGCCTGCGCGAACGATCTGGGCAGGAAGTCAAACAACGCCATTCCCGACGGATCGGTGACGGTCGTATCGGTGGAGAGCCCCTCGATCAACGGCCTCGCGACGCCCGCGTCAACCGGTGTGATGAGCCCGATCCAATGCGAGGAGAGCCATGGCGTCAGCAGCGGTACCGGGATCCGCGGGCGACGGCGCAGTCCGAGCGCGTTGGCCATCTCATCGAGCATCTGCCCGTATGTGAGTATCTCCGCCGACCCGATCTGGATTTCGCGGGAGCGCGTCCGCGGAATCCGAGGAGCCTGGATGAGATAACACAACACATCGCCGATACCGATCGCCTGGGTGGGTGTGGACAGCCACGCCGGTGCGAGCATCACCGGCAGGCGTTCGACCAGGGAGCGCAGCGTTCGGTAGCTCTCGGAGCCCGCACCCACCACCATGCCGGCACGAAACCACGTCAACGGTGGTCCCTGATCGCGCAGGATCTCCCCGACGCGCAGACGCGAACGCAGATGCTGGGACGCGGGACGATCGCCGAGACCACCGAGGTAGACGACCTGCTCAATGCCTCCTTCTAGGGCGAAGCGGGCAAAGTTGGCGGCCGCTTCGGCGTCGCGCTTCTCATAGTCGCCATCGCCCCCGCGACCCATCGAGTGAACAAGATAGTAGGCCGTCGTGTAACCGTCACCGATGGCACTCAGAGAGCCTGGATCGAGCATGTCGGCGCGGTGTACGGTGACGGCTTGCTCGAAGTTGACCCGGCTCGGGTCACGCACCACACACCCCACCGACTCGCCGCGCCCGTGCAGTTCGCGCACCAGCCGACTACCTACGTAACCAGAGGCTCCTGTGACGAGCGCGCGGACCATACAGAACAAACGAGCATACGCCGCTCGACGGGCCGCCGGGCGGCTGCCCCGAGGTCGCTTAGAGCCGCTGGGAGGACCAGAGGATCGCGCTGAGGACGACGGAGACGATCGCGATGACCAACCCGACGATCCAACCCGCTACGTCTTGCGAGCCGAGGATCGCCCCGAGGGCCACGCCGATGCCGATCACGCCGCCGGTGGCGATCGTGCGCACGAAGGCGGACTCGAGCGGCGGGCGTCCCCGGCGCTCAGGCAGCATCGACGCCTCCCGCTCTGCCTGGGCGAGCACTCCCGATCCGGACCCGAGAGCAGGGTAGCCCTCCCCAGTATCTATCTGCTCTCCCCGGTCGAGTTGCCTATCTCCGTCCTCGAGCTGCCTCTCTTCCTCGGTCGTGGACCTCACCACCGTCCGTACCAGCGCCTGCGCCCACCGTCGGCGGGGGCGCCGCCGATGAAGAACCCGATCAGCCAGAGGATCACCGCGATCACGAGCACGTACCAGAGGACATGCGCGGCGAACCCGAAACCGCCGAGAATCGCCAATAGCAATACCAATATGACCAGTGCGACCATTTGTTTGCGTCCCTCCTCGAAGTTGACACGAACTGGTCTACCCGATCCGGGACGCCTACAACCATGGCTTAGCCGCGAGGCCTGCGCCATACAGCTCCAGGCCACGACCCCAGCCCTCCGGCAGCCGACTGCGCCGCGCATCCCCTGCCAGCCCTCGCCATGCCGGTAGCCGTGCTGGGAGAGGCACTGTGCCAGGGTTCCTGGCGACGGCTTGCCGGCCCCCACCGCAGAGGGAGGTCTACGATCCGCCTCATGCAGACCGTATACGAGGCGGCTGGCGGGGAGGAGGGCATGCTTCGTCTGGCTCAGGCGTGGCATGCCCGGGTGATGGCAGATGAGGTGGTCAGCCACGCGTTTAGTCATGGTTTTCATCCCGATCACAGCAACCGGCTTGCGTCGTATTGGGCCGAGGCGCTTGGCGGGCCCGAGACGTTCTCGGCCGCTTACGGCGATGAGACCGCTGTGGTGCGGATGCACAGCGGCAACGGCCCCCACGAGGAGATGGACCGCCGCGCGATCACATGTTTTGATCAGGCGCTAAGCGACGTTGGCTTTGCGCAGGAAAGCCAACTTGCGCAGGTGTTGCACGACTACTTCGCGTGGGCGACCACGACGACGATGTCTCGCTACCACGACTCCGCGGACGATGTGCCCGACGGACTGAGCATCCCGCGATGGTCATGGGACGGGCTCATCCAGTAGACCGACGGGCTCGCCGGCGATACCCATCAACGCTCCCCGCGCGCGTAGGTTCTCATCGTGTCGATGGGCCGCGTCGCGAATTGCAGTATCAATCCTCAACGGACGAGGAGGACGACCGACAGGGCGCTCAGGCCATTCAGGGGAAGGAGCCGGTGCGGTCGCGGTGCTTACACCCAGGCCAGCAGCAGGGTCGGCGCTGACCTTCCTCCAGCTCTTCCCGGGTCCGCCGAATGCGGCGCTCTCGGGTGGTCTCCTGCTTGGCATCCTCGACCCAGCAGATGAACTCGTTGCGGGCCAGGGGCGTGATGTCCTTCCAGGCATCCAGTGCCGTGGCGTTCGCGGTCAACGCCTTACGCAGATCCGCGGGCAGTTTATGTACCACCCCACCGGGCACCCTCTGGCTGCTCACAGGCGCATGGTAGTGAGCCGAAGTCAAGCGCTATGTCCGGGCCGGAGACCTGCGTCGTGGTCGTCAGTTTCATGGTCGTAGGTCCCTTCTCGTTGGCTTGGTCGTCCTTCGGTAAGACCGACCGCCGCACCGATCTCATCGGTCATAGCACGGCACGTCCGAGCCAGTCGCCCTTGACAGCGGTGCGAACATATGTTCGTGTCTGGTCTTGGTTTGCCTCATATCGCTTTCCCCGTCGCTTCGGCGGCGCTGCGTGCCGAGCGCCTGGCGTGGCTGCTGGAGCACGCGGGCCGGATCTCGATGGACCTGGACTTCGAAATCGCGGTCTGCGAGTTGATCTCGAGGAAGGACCCCGAGCATCTTCTCCCCGGGTCGGCTGAGTTCGCCAAGCGGCTCATGGCGCTATCCGGGCAGCGGGATGTCGATCGATGATCGTTTGTGTCCATCTGCCTCGCTTTGAGCTTGTCGCCGCTGCGGGTGGCCCCGAGGCGCTGACCGGGAGGGCGTTGGCGATCGCGCCGTCCGGGAGCGGCCCGGCGCGGGTTGGTGAAGTCTCAGGCACCGCCCAGGCGCAGGGCGTCCAGGCGGGGATGATGTTGGGAGAGGCCTTGGCGCGATGCCCAACGCTGGAGCTGGTCCCGGGCGATCCGGTCCTGGTCGCGCAGTCGTGGGAGCGAGCCGCTCGTGCCTTGGAAGGCATCGGCGCGCAGCTGGAGCTCGCGCGACCCGGTCTTGCGTACTTCGACGGGGATGGGCTGCGGGGTATTCACGGCGGCGAGGACGGTTTGCTTCTCGCGACGCGCAAGGCGCTCGCCAGGCCCGCGCGGATCGGTGTCGCACCGAGCAGGTTCTGCTCGCTGGCGGCCGCTTTGGAGACGAGGACACGCCGTGCGCGGAGGGTCAGCGAGCGAGAGGTCCGCCGGTATCTGGCCGCGCAGCCGGTGGGCATCCTTTCCTACCGACCCCAGACCGCGACGATCGTCGCCTCGCTGCGGCAGCTCGGGCTCGGCAAGCTCGGCGCGCTCGTGAAGCTCACTGGCGCGGAGATGGCGGACCGGTTCGGTGAGACGGGCACGATCGCGCGGCGTCTCGCGCTCGGCCACGACACACCACTACGGGTCCGGCGTGTCGAAGATCAGCTCACGGAGTCGATGCGCCTTGTGGAAGCGAACTCCGGGCTCCTGTTGGAGCGGACATTGGAGGTCCTCGTCGATCGGTTGCTCGCACGGCCACAGCGGCGCGGGCAAACACTCAGGGCGATCACGCTGTCAGCGCGCCTTGCCGAGCGCGGGACGTGGCGGGAGGAGGTGGTGTTCCGCCAGGCGCTGTCTGATCCGCGCCGGATTCGCCTCGCGCTCTCCCAACGCTTGCAGCTGCTGCCGGCGCCTGCGGTGGCGTTGCAGTTGGCGGTGGCGGAGCTCGGGCCCGCGGGCGGCGATCAGGGCAGCCTGCTCGACGGGGAGCGCACGGCCCGCCTCGCCAGGCTGCAGGACGCTGTCAGTCAGGTGCGAACGCTCGCCGGGCCGAACGCTGCGCTGCGTGCACTTGTCGTCGATCCGCGTTCGCGGGTGCCGGAGCGGAAGGTCCTCTTCGCGCCATGGCAGCAATGACTCGGCACGCGATCGCCAAGCCCGCCGCGCCGAAAGCCCCCAAGCCGGCACGGGTGCAGGCCGAGCACGGCAGGCCGGTCGCGGTCGCGGTCGCGGGTGTGCGTGTGGAGGAGGTCCGCGAAGACTGGATCGTCGAGGACAAGTGGTGGACCGAGCAGCCGATCCGCCGCCACTACTGGGAGCTGATCACCGTCGCGGGTGCCAACGTCGTGGTGTTCCACGATCTCGTTACCGACAGGTGGTTCAGCCAGACGGCCTGAGTGGAGATGTCGGGGACGCCACCGTATGTCGAGCTGCACGCTCATTCCGCCTACTCCTTCCTGGACGGAACCTCACACCCCCACGAGCTGATCGAACGGGCCACGGAGCTTGGGCACGCGACGCTGGCGTTGACCGATCACGACTCTGTCGGTGGGGCGATGGAGCTCGCGATGAGCGCGCTGGACTCGCCGGTGCGCGCGATCTTCGGCGCGGAGGTCACCGTCGACGCCCCGGCCGGTACGCAGGGCGAGGCCTACCGGCATCTCACGTTGCTGGTACGCGACAGCGTCGGGTGGAGCAACCTCTGCCGGCTACTCGCGCGCGCGCACGCGGGCGCGCGTGACTCGGCCGATCGCCACGCCGGTCAGCCGAGCGTCCCGCTCGAACAGGTGCAGGAGCACGCCGAGGGCCTGATCTGCCTGACCGGCTGCGCCGAACACGGCATCGATGATGAGCCGACGGCCCGACGACTGCTCGACGCGTTCACCCCCGAACGCCTTCGCGTGGAGCTGCAGCGTCCCTATGCCCGTGGCGACAAGGCCCGCAACCGGGCACGAGAGCGCCTCGCCCGCAAGCTGGGAGTGGCGACGGTCGCAACCGGTGACGTGCACGCTCATACCCGCGAGCGCGCGTTGTTGCAGCACGCGTTCGTCGCGATCCGCCACGGCCTGACACTGGACGGCAGCGAGGTGCAGCGCCGCCCGAACGACACGCACGTTCTCGCCAGACCACAGGCGATGGCACAGCGGCTGGGAGACTACCCGGACGCGGTCGCGGAGAGCGTGCGACTCGCGGAGACGCTCACGTTCAACCTGACCGGAGATCTCGGCTACCGCTACCCCGGATCGGACTCGACGCAGGCGACGCGCGAACTGGCGGAAGTCTGTCACGCCCAGTTCGCCGGCCGCTACCCCCGCGGCAGTGCGTCGCATTCCGTCGCGGCCGGGCGATTGGAGCAGGAGCTTCGGATCATCGACAAGCTCGGTCTCTCGGGGTTCTTCCTGCTGCACCACGAGATCCTCGAGCTGGCCAGAGAGGTCGCCGTCGAGGTCCGCGGAGCGGACACGGCGCGCGCTCTACTGCCGCCGGGTCGTGGCCGGGGCTCTTCTGTGTCTTCGATCGTCTGCTACCTCACCGGCCTCTCGCACATCGACCCGGTCGCGAACGAGCTCGCGATCGGACGGTTCCTGCACGAAGACATCACGGGACTCCCCGACATCGACATCGACTTCCCCCGCGACATCCGCACACCCCTGATCCCCCGGGTGCAACAACACTACGGGCCAGATCGCGCGGCCCTGGTCGCCACAACCCCGACGTTTCGTGCACGGGGCGCGATCCGCGAGCTCGGCAAGGCACTCGGCCTGCCCGCCGGGGAGCTCGATCGCGTCGCGCGGGGCTCTGACGGGTGGGGTGGGCACGGCACCGTCGCCGAGGACATCCGCGCCGTGCTCGGCCCCGAGCGCCTGAAGCATGGCCGCTGGCGCTGGCTCGCCAAGCTCGCGGACGAGGCCTACGGGCTGCCGCGGAACCTCGGGCAGCACCCCGGCGGGATGATCATCTCCACCCGGCCCCTGATCGACTGCGTGCCGATCGTCCCGGCGGCGATGGAGGAACGGCAGATCGCTCAGTGGGACAAGGACTCCTGCTCGGACGCGGGGTTTCTGAAGATCGACCTGCTCGGGCTGGGGATGCTCTCCGCGATGGAGCGCTGCGTGGAGACGATCGCCACAACGAGAGGCGAGCGGATCGACCTCTCGCGGATCCCGTTCGATGACCCCGCGACGTTCCGGATGATCCAGGAAGCCGACACGATCGGCGTATTCCAGATCGAGAGCCGCGCGCAGATCAGCTCCCTGTATCGCACCCAGCCCAAAACGCTCGCGGACCTCACGATCCAGGTCGCGCTGGTGCGCCCCGGACCGATCGTCGGCGGCGCCGTCAACCCATACATCGAACGACGCCAAGCGCTCCTGGGAAACCCCGACTTTCAAGTCCCCTACCTGCACCCCTCCCTGCAGGAGCCCCTCAAAGAGACGCTGGGGACGATCGTCTTCCAGGACCAGGTCGTCGAAGTCGCCCACGCGTTCGCGGGCTTCACCGCCGGCCAGGCCGAGAGCCTCAGACGCGCAATGAGCCGCAAGCGCTCCCAAGAGGCAATGGAGAATCACCGCCAACAGTTCATCGAAGGCGCCCACGCCACCCATCCCGACGCCTCCGACGAGGTGATCGAGCAGGCCTGGGGCATGGTCGTCGGGTTCGCCGGGTTCGGGTTCCCCAAGGCCCACGGAGCCTCCTTCAGCCTGACCGCCTACCAGTCCGGCTGGCTACGCGTCCACTACACCCCAGAGCTCCTCTGCTCCCTACTGAACGAGCAACCAATGGGCTTCTACCCACCAGACTCCCTGATCCACGAGGCCCAACGCAAACACCTCACGATCCTCCCACCCAACGTAATCGACAGCGACGCCGACTGCACCGTCACCCCCAACCACGAGATCCGCATCGGCCTCAACTACATCAAGGGGATCCAAACCGACGACATCGAGCGGCTCATCACAGCCCGCCGCACCGGCGGCCCATTCCAAAGCCCGCAAGACCTCGCCGCCCGCGCCGCAATGAACACCACCACCCTCGAAGCGCTCGCCTGGTCCGGCGCCTGCGACACGCTCGCCGGCAACGGCCCCTACGCACGGCGCACCGCCCTGTGGCAACTCGGCATCGTCACCCCTGCCAAGCGAACACCCCGCGGCGACCAGATCGCACTCGACCTCCCGCTCGCCAGAGCACCAGACCTACCCGGCCTCACCGAGTGGGAGCAGATGATCGCCAACTACACCGCCACCACCATCTCGATCGAGCACCACCCCCTCGGACTCCTCCGCAAGCAACTCGACAACGAACACGCCGTGCCGATCGCGACGCTCGCCACGATCCGCCACAACACGCGGGTGAAGGTCGGCGGCTTCGTGATCGCCCGCCAAAAACCCGGCACCGCCAAGGGCATCACCTTCCTCTTGCTCGAGGACGAGGGCGCCACCCTCAACGTGATCGTTCCCGTGAAGCTCTTCGAAACCCACCGCCTGATCGTCCGCACCGAGCCCCTGATCCTGATCGACGGCATCCTCGAGCGCCACGATAAAGGCGGCGGCCAGGTCAACCTCCTCGCCAAGAAGATCACCCGACTGACCCCCAACATCGATGCGCCGACAGCCACCGTCAGGGACCTACGCCCTGCCGAGGAACCGCCCACCACGACGGCCGAGGACTTCTCGGTCGCCGCACCAGCCGTCATGAACTTCGGGCGGGGAAGGGGGCGGTGACGGCCTGGAGGTCCCGCGGCTGGGGCGGAGGGTGCACGGCGTCCGGCTCGAGCGTCGCCTCGAGGATCAGCACGGTCGCGCACACCAGCGCCCAGGCCATGGCGATGAGCGCCCATAGGCGCTCTTCGAGTCCCTTGTAGCCGGCGAACGAGTCGTGCAGAAAGAACGTGACGATGCCCGCGACCAGGAGCACGAGCGCGCCGCTCAACGTCACTCGCCCGAGCCGGCTCGGCCAGGCGGAGCGGGCGAAGGCGAAGCCCGTCAGCAGGAGCGAGGCCTTGATGCCGAGGCTCAGCCACGAGTGCGCGTAAAAGTGCCAGGAGGCCAGGCCCGCGTTGTAGCGTGAATTGCACACCGCGCTCAGGATCGGGGAGCAGTCCATGCGCAGCGGTCCGACGAGGATCGCGCAGACGCCGGCGAGCACGAAGAACAACGGCATCGCCGGCGGCCACGGCCGCGTGCGCAGCGACGGCACGACCGCGACCGCGAGGGCGATCCACCCCAATCCCCAGACCGCCATGAAAATCGTGAAGATCCAGGGGTTCGCCGCGCCGATGCGGCCGAGTTCGCTGATGTACTGGCGGATCTGAGAGAAATGGGGTTCGAGTGTCCCGCCCACGAACCATCCCCCGACGAACACGACCTGCGCGAGGATCGCAGTCCAAGCCAGCAGCAACGTCCGACGACGCGCCGCATCGGGCAGAAGCGGCCACCCCACCGGTCTGAGCCAAAGAGCAACGCTACGCAGCACGGTCAACCTCCGAGCGGATGCTAGCAACCGAAGACGAAGGGAACGAAGAAGCCCAAGAAGAGTGG
>Ga0302181_10003898_pt1 | contig 10092 bp, 11 predicted proteins | sample I_Palsa_E3_3_FD_198786 | JGI IMG/M metagenome (GOLD analysis project Ga0302181, IMG submission 198786) | Peat permafrost microbial communities from Stordalen Mire near Abisko, Sweden - I_Palsa_E3_3 | ecosystem: Environmental > Terrestrial > Soil > Palsa > Peat permafrost | place: Sweden... | reverse complement strand
AAGGACGCGGCCGACGAGGCCAGCCGGCACAGCATGGGCGGCGACATCATCCCGGCCCTGGTCCGGGAGCGCACCGCGTACGTCTACGACTTCCTGCAGAACAAGGTGCCCGGCGCCGAGCCGCGCGACGCGGGTTACTGGCGGGAGATGGGGACGATCGACTCCTATTTCGACGCGCATATGGACCTGTGCGCGGTCCACCCGATGTTCAACCTGTACAACCGCGAGTGGCCGATCCTGACCCACGTACCGCCGGACCCGCCGGCCAAGTTCGTGCATGACGACGGGGACCGGCCGGGACGGGCGATCGACAGTGTGGTCAGCAATGGCGTCATCATCTCCGGGGGCCTGGTCCGCAACTCGGTGCTGTCGCCCGGAGCCCGGGTGGACAGCTGGTCCCGCGTGAACCGGGCGGTGATCTTGCACAATGCCCGGGTCAGCCGTCACGCCGTGGTCGAGAACGCCATCCTGGACAAGAACGTCGTCGTTGCGGAAGGCGCCACGGTCGGGGTGGACAAGGAACATGACCGGGCTCGCGGGCTGGTGGTGTCCAGCGGGGGCATCACGGTAGTGGGCAAGGGGCAGGTCGTACCCCGATGACGGTGCCGCGGGGGTTACAGCTCCAGGGTGGTCCCGGGTTCGAGGCGGGCGACGGGGACGCCGGCGGGGGCGGCGGCGACGGACATCATCCTGGTGAACAGGCCCAGGCCGTTGTCGTTGAGGATCGCGTCGTGGATGGCGTAGCCGCGGGCGGGGGCGACGGCGCGGAAGTAGTCGATCATCTCCCCCGACTTCAGCCAGGGGGCGCTGATCGGGACCAGCAGGGTGCTGACGGGATCTTCGGGAATCGTGAACGAGTCGCCCGGATGGAACAGTTCGCCCTCGACCAGGAAACCGGTGTTCACGACCAGCGGGATGTCCCGGTGGATGAGCGCGTGGTCCACGCCGTAGACGTGCACGGAGAAGCCGGCGACCTCCAGCGCGTCACCGTGCCGTACCTCGTGCACCCGGTCGCCGAACTCGGGGAACTGCGCGCAGACCGACTGGTTGGCCCACAGGGTCACGCCAGGATCGCTGGACAGTGCGGCGCGTACGGCGTCGGCGTCCAGGTGGTCCGGGTGCTCGTGCGTGATCAGCACCGCGCTGGCACCGTCCAGGGCCGCGGCCGGGTCGCTCCACCCGCCCGGGTCGATGACCAGGACCGTGCCGTCCTTCTCCAGGCTGACGCACGAGTGTCTGAGCTTGGTGAACCGCATCGCGAGCCTCCAGCGGGATCGGGAATCGGGGCGAGACGGCCCTACGATACAGGCGGCGCGTGCGGGTGACCGGCCTATGCTGGGTCGCGTGGATGTCGACGTCCTGACCAGAAACAACGTCACCGTCAGCGGTAGGGCTGACGGTCAGCCGATGGTGTTCGCCCATGGGTACGGGTGCGACCAGAACATGTGGCGATTCGTGGCGCCGGCGTTCGAGGGCCAGTACCGGACGGTCTTGTTCGACTTCGTCGGGGCCGGGGGTTCGGATCTATCGGCGTACGACCAGCAGCGGTACAGCAGCCTGGACGGCTACGCGACGGACGTCATCGACGTGATCCGGGCGCTCGACCTGCATGATGTGATCTTCGTCGGGCATTCGGTGAGCGCGATGATCGGGGTGCTCGCCGCCGCCAGGGAGCCGGATCGGTTCGGCGCCTTGGTGCTGGTGGCCCCGTCGCCGCGTTATATCGACGATGACGCCTACGTCGGCGGGTTCAGCGAGCAGGACATCGAGGACCTGCTCGTGTCGCTGGAGAGCAATTACCTCGGCTGGTCCAGCGCCATGGCCCCGGTGATCATGGGCAATCCTGACCGGCCCGAGCTTGGCGCGGAACTCACCGCCAGCTTCTGCCGGACCGATCCGGAGATCCAGAAGCGCTTCGCGCGAGCCACGTTCCTGTCCGACAACCGGGCCGACCTGGCGCAGGTGAAGCTGCCGACGCTGGTTCTGCAGTGCTCCGATGACCTGATCGCGCCTGCCTGCGTCGGCGAGTACGTGCACGCCGAGATCCCGGGAAGCACCCTGGCCAGGCTGACGGCCACCGGTCATTGCCCGAATCTGTCCGCTCCCGCGGAGACGGTGGCGGCCATCGCGGCCTTCTTGAACGAGAGCTCGGGCCCTGGCGGTTAGGTGACCCCGGTGTCCCACGACGATGCGAGGGCCGCGTTCTACTCGGCCCTGGCTGACGACGACCCGGCCGAACTGTACGACAACGCGCCGTGCGGCTACCTGTCGGCCCTGCCCGACGGCACCATCATCAAGGCCAACGCCACCTTCTTGACCTGGACCGGCTATGACCGGGACAAGCTCGTGGGCCGGCACCGTTTGCAGGAGCTGCTGGCCACGGGCGACCGCATCTTCTACGAGACCCACGCGGCTCCGATGCTGTTCATGCAGGGCATGCTCAGGGAGATCGCGGTCGAGGTGATCGGCGCGTCCGGCCTGCGCTTGCCCATGCTCATGAACGCGCTGCTCAAGCGGGACGACGACGGCCAGCCCCAGGTCATCCGGGCGGTCTTGTTCGACGCCGGCGAACGACTCGCCTACGAACGGGAGCTGGTGGCGGCCCGGCGCCGAGCCGAGGAGTCCGAAGCGCGGGCCCGGGTCCTGGCCGAGACCCTGCAAAGGTCGTTCCTGCCCCGGGATATCGTCGCCCTGCCCGGGCTGGATGTCGGCGGTGCCTACCGTCCGGCGGGCGACGGCAGCGAGGTCGGCGGCGACTTCTACGACGTGTTCCGGACGAGTCCGCAGACGCAGGCCATCGTCCTGGGCGACGTGTGCGGCAAGGGCGCGTCGGCCGCGGTCGTGACCGCGCTGGCCCGGTACACGGTCCGCGCCGAAGCGCTGCACGTTTCCTCGCCCACCGCGGTGCTGGCGGGCCTGCATCAAGCCCTGGTCAGCTGCTATCCGGACACCTACTTGACGGTGTTGTTCCTGCTGCTTGACCGGGTGCCGGAAGGTCAGCGCCTGCGGGTGGCTACCGGCGGGCACCCGCTGCCGCTATGCCGCCGCGCCGACGGAAGCATCGAGACGCTCGGGTATCCGGGCAGCTTCCTGGGCATGGCGGAGACCGCCGAGATCAGCGAGTCCGCGACCCTGCTGCGGCCGGGTGACATGGTGGTGCTCTACACCGACGGGGTGACCGAGGCGCGCCATACAGGTTCGTTCTTCGGGGAAGCGCGGCTTGCCGAGGTGGCCAGCGCTTCGGCCGGGCGGCCGGCCCAGGCGGTGGCGGACGCGATCGTCGCCGCGGCGCTCGCCTTCCAGCACGGTCCGGCCCGTGACGACATCGCGGTCGTGGTGGTCAAGGTACCGCTCGCAGGTGGCGGCTGATCCGGAGGTGAGTGGCCTGGAAATCGCGATGCCGCTGTCGACGCTAGGGCGTTTTATCGTGGACGCGCACGGCCGGCGGGTCCGGCTGGCCGGGGTGAACTGGTACGGCTTTCACGAGGACCTCGGCGTGGCACCAGGGCTGGAACACACCGGCCGGCGTGCGTTGGCCCGGCTGATCGCCGGGCTGGGGTTCAACAGCGTGCGGCTGCCGTTCAGCCTGTGGATGACCGAGCAGACCACTCCGGTTCCCGATCAGTACCTGGCCGCCAACCCGGATCTGGCCGGGGCGACGCCGATGGAGGTATACGACGCCTGCGTCCAGGCGCTGACCGGCGAGGGCCTGATCGTCATCCCGAACTGCCACATCCTGGACCCCGGGTGGTGCTGCTCGGAGGACGACGGCAACGGGCTGTGGTACAACCGCCGCTGGCCGGCCAGTACGTTCTTCACGGCCTGGCAGGGCATGGCCGCGCGGTACCAGGCCAACCCGCTGGTGGCCGCCATGGACATCATGAACGAGCCCCGGCGGACCACGATCGGCTGGCGGGTGCTCAGTCCCACCTGGGGTACCCGGCCCAAGACCGACATCGCGGCCATGTACACCGCGGTCGGGAACCTGATCCACGAGGTCAGCCCGCACGTGCTGATCTTCTGCGAGGGGTTGGGCTACGCGGCTGACCTGACCGGCGCGGCCCGGCACCCGGTGCGGCTCGAACGTCCGGGCCAGGTGGTCTACAGCATGCACGACTATCCCTGGTTCCACCCGGCGGGCCAGCCCCGGCGAGCGTACCTGGAACAGATGCGGCTTAACGGCGGGTACCTGGTCAGCGAGCAGATCGCTCCGCTGTGGATCGGCGAGTTCGGCAACGACACCCGATCACTGGCTAACTTCGGCCTGGCACCAGCTCCTCCGGCCGGCTCCGCCGTGTGGTGGGGCAACTTCCAGGCCTGGCTCACCGAGAACGACGTGGACTGGTGCTGGTGGGCGCTCAACCCCACGCAGCCCAAGGGCACCATCCCGGTGGTGAACCGGCACCGGTCCAACTGGGGGGACCCGGAGTCGTGGGGCCTGCTGACCCCGGACTGGCGCGGCGTCGCGAACCCAGGAGTGCTGGACCTGCTCAGGTCGATGATCCCGCCGCGCACCGGTCCCGGCGTCACCTGAGAGCTAGCCTCGGCTCGGCGTAGGTCGCCGCTACTTCGACGGCGGCGCGGACGAAGCCGGCCACGGCGCGGGAGCGACTGCCGGCGGGCCAGGCGGCCACGACCTCGCTGGGGCTGAGGTCGGTGACCGGGACGAAGGCCAGACCGGCGGCGGAACGGTACTGGTCGGCGAGGGAGACCGGCACGTAGGCGACGGCGTTGCCGAGCGCGACGGCGTCCAGGAGCTGGCTGATGTCGTTGATCTCGGGGCCCGGCGCTCTCTCGTCGGCCGGGTGGCCGCCGGCCCAGTAGGCGGCGGCGGCCGGGTCGGGCTCGGTTCCTTTCCGGCTGACCCAGCGTGGCATCGGCTCGCCGGCCAGGTCGGCGCGGCGCAGTTCGGGCCGGTCGGCCAGGCGGTGCTGGGCGGGCAGGACCGCGACGCGCGGTTCGGTCAGCAGTGGCTCGGTGTCCAGGCCGTGCTGGTCGAACGGGGCGCGCAGGATCGCGGCGTCGGCGGCACCGCCGCGGACCGCGGCGGCGGGCCCGTCCGGGTGGCCGAGCATCAGGTGGACCGGGGGGACCCGCGGATCCTGGGCGCAGCGCTGGATGATCTTCTGGAGCAGGTCGGTGCCCGTGCCCGGCTTGACGGCCACGGTGAGGCGGTCCGGATCGGTGCCCGCCCGGCGGGCGCGCTGCACGGCGGCACCGGCGGCCTCGACCGCGATCCGGCCCTGCTCGAGCAGCACCGCGCCGGCCGGGGTCAGCGTGACCCGGCGGCTGGTGCGCTCGAGCAGCCGCACGCCGAGCTTGCGCTCGAGCTTGGCGATGGCCGCCGAGAGCGGCGGCTGGGCCAGACCCAGGCGCGCCGCGGCCCGGGTGAAGTTCAGCTCCTCGGCGACCGCGATGAAGTACCGGAGTTCGCGCAGTTCGACGTCGTCCATACGCGCGGTGTGGAGTTCACGCGGCTGGACCTCATCCATGCGCGCGGTGTGGAGTTCGCGCAGTTCGACCTCATCCATACGCGCAGTGTATGGAACGACAGGCAACGTGTCCTTCTCCCCCGGCCGACGGGCGGCTGTACTAGGCGCCATGGACATCACAAACCGGCTGGACGGCAAGGTAGCGCTGGTCACGGGCGGCAGCCGCGGAATCGGGGCGGAAATCGTGCGCCGGCTGGCGGCGGAGGGAGCCGACATCGGCTTTACCTACAACACGGGCCAGGACGAGGCCCAGCAGGTGGCGGCGCAGGTCCGCGACCTCGGCCGTCGGGCGCTCGCGGTCCAGGCCGACCTGGCCGGGCCGGCCGCCGCCACGGCGGTCATGGACGCTGCGGTCGCGGCCTTCGGCACGGTCGACATCCTGGTCAACAACGCCGGGATCACCCACTGGGGGTCGGTGGCGCAGACCGCCCTGGAGGACATCGACCGCCTCATGGCGGTCAACGCCCGCGGCCCGTTCCTGATGATGCAGGCAGCAGCGGGCAGGCTGGCCGACGGCGGGCGGGTGGTGAACATATCCTCCGGCGTCACCAGCACGGCAGTGCCGAGCATCGCGCTGTACTCGGGCGTGAAGGCCTTCCTCGACCAGGTCACCAGGGTCGCCGCGATCGAGTTCGCGGCCCGCCGGATCACGGTCAACGCGGTCGCGCCGGGCAGCACGGCCACCGGTCCCTTCGCGCAACTGACCGCCGAGCAGCGGGCGCTTGCGGGGTCCGCGTTCACCCTCGGGCGGATGGGGGAGCCCACGGACACGGCCGCCGTCGTCGCCTTCCTCGCCTCCGAGGATGCGGGTTTCATCACCGGCCAGATCATCTACGCCTCCGGCGGGCAGCGCGGGCCCATCCGCCTCGATCGCTAGGTCGGCGAGGCGGGCGCGGTGCTGGCGGTGCTCGGGGGGAGCGGCTTGGTGTCGCGGGGACGTAGGGCTTCGCCGCAGGCCTGGCAGATGACCTGCGCGGTCAGCTCGTGGCCGCAGTGGTGCAGGATGACCTGCGGCGGGCCGTCGTCGCCCGCCAGGTACTGGTCGCCCCAGCGCATCAGGGTGACGATGACGGGATACAGGTCGCGGCCCGCGTCGGTCAGGTAGTACTCGAAGCGGGCCGGGTGCTCGGAATACGGCCGGCGCTCGAGGATCCCGGCGCCGGTCAGGGTGCGCAGGCGGGCGGCCAGTGTGTCGCGCGGCGCCCCGGTCTGGCGCACCATCTCATCGAACTTGCGGTTGCCGAGGAAGACCTCGCGGATGGCCAGCAGGGCCCACTTCTCCCCCACGATGTCCAGGGTGCGGGCGATCGAACAGGGCCGCGGCTCGGCGGAGACGGTACTCACATTTAGCAGTTTACCTCTTCAGTTGGATTTCTGGACTTACTCTTTTGCGGCGGGTATGGTGGGTCCAGATTCCGGACTTACCCCTGAGGAGGACTCGGTGAGCTCCGCTCCCCCGGTTACCGACGCTCGCCGGGTCACCGCCGTGGTCGGCGTGCTGGCCTTTGCGGTGTTTATGTCCAGCCTGGACCTGTTCATCGTCAACCTGGCGTTCCCCTACATCAGCAAGCAGTACCCGGGTACCAGCCTGAGCTCGCTGTCCTGGGTGCTCAACGGGTACACGATCGTGTTCGCGGCGGTGCTGGTGCCCGCCGGACGGTGGGCGGACCGGATCGGGCGGCGCCGGGTGTTCGCGGCCGGGCTGGCCGCGTTCAGCGCCGGGTCGGTGCTGTGCGGGCTGGCGCCGGGAGTGGACCTGCTGATCGCGGCCCGGGTCGTCCAGGCGGTCGGGGCGGGGGCAATGGTGCCCGCATCGCTGTCGCTGCTGCTCGCCGCGGTCCCGGCTCAGGGCCGGGCGAAGGCGCTGGGTACCTGGTCGGCGCTGGGCGCGCTGGGCGCAGCGCTGGGCCCGGTGATCGGCGGGAGCCTGGTCCAGGTGAACTGGCGGCTGGTGTTCTGGGTCAACGTGCCGGTCGGGGTGGCGGCCATGGTGCTGGCCGTTCGGGTGGTGCCGGAGAGCCGGGATCCGGACTCGCGCGGCCGGCCGGACCTGCTGGGGGCTCTGCTGCTGGCGGCGTCCGTCGGGCTGGTCGCGTTCGCCCTGGTCGAGGCGCCGAGCTGGGGCTGGGGCTCGGCCGGCTTCCTCGGCCTGCTGGCCGGGTCGGTGATCTGCGGCGCCCTGATGGTGAGGCGCTCGCGGCGGCACCACTCGCCGGTCATCGAGCTGGAGCTGCTGCACTCGCGGACGTTCAGCGGCGCGTTCGCCGCCTCGATCCTGTACTACGCGGCGTTCGGCGCGTTCGTCCTCAGCGCGGTCGAGTTCCTGACCGGCGTGTGGCGGTACTCCGCGGTGGACGCCGGACTGGCCATCGCGCCCGGACCGCTCATGGTGCTGCCGTTCGCCCGGCTCGTCGCGCCGCGGCTGGCGGCGCTCCTGGGCGGGCCGGGGCGGGTCGCGGTGATCGGCTGCCTGGTCAACGCGGCCGCGCAGCTGCTGTGGCTGACCCAGATCTCGGCCACGCCGGATTACGCGACCCACCTGCTGCCCGCCCAGCTGCTGGGCGGCGCCGGGGTGGGGCTGACCATCCCCTCGCTGCTCGGGGCGGGGAGCGCGTCGCTGACGCCAGGACGGTTCGGGACCGGGAGCGGGATCCTCAACACCGCGCGGCAGGTGGGGACGGTGCTCGGGGTGGCCGGGCTGGTGGCCATCTTGTCCCGGGTGTCGTCGGCGGATCCGGTCACGGCGTACCGGCACGGGGTGATCCTGATCATCGCGTTCTTCCTCGCGGCGGGTGCGGTGTCGGCGGGCCTGCTGACCGGGCGCCCGGTGGTGGCCGCGGAGTCGGCTACCCCTGTGCCGGCTTTGGGTGCGGCTTCGGGGCCGGGCGCGGCTTCCGTGCCCGTGCCGGTCGTGGACCGGTGAGCCATCACTCGGAGTCGGATGCGCCGAGAAGCCAGGATTCCGTTACGGGCGGGGGTGGTGGCCCGGCGGTCAGCCAGGCGTGCAGCGCCATGATCAGCGGGCCGGGATTCTTCCTGGACCTCGGGAAGGCCCGACTGCTGGTGAACAGGAGCCCGCAACCGTAAGGTCCGGCCTGCAAGGCCCGCAGCATGATCGGCCTGAAGTCTTTGACGTTCTCCGTGAGCAGCCATCGCTGTTCGGTGCTGGCCCACGCGAAGACTTCCTCGTCGGACTTGGAGCGCAGATCAGGCCGGTCCGCGACCGCGATTACGTCGTGGCCGAGTGCGCGTAGCTCCGCCGCGATGACCGGTGAGAACATCTCGTCCAGCAGCAGCCCGAGGCCAGGCTGCCGATTCATGCGATCAGTTGCTGCTGGACGCGCCACGCTGCTTCGGCACGTGCCGAAGCCTCGTCAGCGTCGGTTATCTCCGCGTCGATCTCGTCGCGGTAGTCCCCGTAGTAGCTGATCGCCGCGGTGATGCGGCTGGAGTCGACGGCGAACACCTCAGCCGCGGCGTCGATCGCTGCGGGTCCGCGCTCATCGACCTCGCGGAGGAACTTGATGACCTCCCAGACGTCCGGTCCGTAAGCCAGGGCGGCCCGGCGGCCGGACGGCCCGTCCTTGAAGATCACGCCCGGGTGATCGGCCATCCGCAGGCCCTCGTCGATGAGCCGCTGTGCCAGGCCGGCGGCACTGGCACCCGGCGTGGCATTGGCGCGCTGCCGCAGCCGGGCCAGCAACGACGGTGCAAAGCGGATGGACAGCGGAGTCGTCATTACTACATTGTAGGTGTTGCGCTACGCGCTTCGCGGCGTATGTCCGCGAGCGCGGCGCAGTCGTACGGGCACACCGTCGGGGTGGTCGGGATCGGTCAGAGCTCGAATACGTCGGCGGCGGCCTGGATGATCGCCCAGAGCGGGCTGCCGGTGCGTTCGTAGTAGACGCGGCGCGCGTCGTCCGGGCGGTCCTCTTCCAACATGCCGAGGCGGACGAGGCGGCCGAGTTCTTTCGCCGCCTGTCCCTGCGAGATCACTTCGCGGGGCGGCTCGGACTGGTAGAAACGTGGCTTGTCATGCCGGACTATCCACAAGGCCAGCGCCAGCCGGCAAGGGCGCCCGAACAGCAGCCTGCCCACCTCGTCGACATCCAACGGCGTGTCCTCGGTTCGACTTAGTAACTACTATCTAGAATCTAGATAGTAGAAATCTTTCTTGGCAAACGAGTACCGCATGCATCTGGCTAGTTCACCCGCTCCGGTGACCTCCATGCGGAGCAGCGTCGATGTCACGTTGCTTGGAGTGCGGGTCACGGCCCACGTGGTCATCGACCTGGCCGAGCATCGGCGGCGCGAGGAAGCCGGAATGGCCGCGGTCATCGACCCGGCACTGCTGGACCGCCTGATGGACGTGCCGGCCAGGATTCCGGTGATCGATCCCGTGCTGTGGGCGGAGGCCGCGGATCAGCCGCCGGGGATCCTCGAACGCGGGGAGGACGGCACGAGCGTGACCAGATGCCTGGAGTCGCCGCTGTTTATCGCGGATGTCGTGGTCCAGGCGGCTTCGGGCCGGGAACTGCGCGCCGTACAGGACGCCAGCCTGTTCGCCGGCTTTACGCGCCGGTGGGTGGCAGCGGCCCGC
>Ga0302181_10003895_pt1 | contig 10093 bp, 10 predicted proteins | sample I_Palsa_E3_3_FD_198786 | JGI IMG/M metagenome (GOLD analysis project Ga0302181, IMG submission 198786) | Peat permafrost microbial communities from Stordalen Mire near Abisko, Sweden - I_Palsa_E3_3 | ecosystem: Environmental > Terrestrial > Soil > Palsa > Peat permafrost | place: Sweden... | reverse complement strand
CAACGTCAACACGAGCAAAGCGGTCGGCGGGAAACATCAAGTTGGGCAGGACGCCTTTCTGGCCAAGAACACAGGCTTCCGGGTCCGGGACCGGTGGGCGGGCTGGGACCAGGCGCCGTTCACCTCCACCAGCCACAGCCAGGTCGCGGTCTTCGAGAAACTGCCATAGCTGTCTGCACGCGCAGATCTAACAGATATGCCCACCTGAGCCGGTCAGCGCAATGCTGTGGACGGCCCTTCAGATCGGCGAATCTCGCGCGCAACCCGCCGACCTGCCTGATCACTTAGGGTGAGTCGGACTTCCAGTCTGGCGCGGCACTCTCCCTGCCGAATCGGCACGGCCTAGAGTCGGCTCCGCTTGCTTTACTGACCTTACGCAGATCAGGCGGGTTCTAGTCAACGTCGCAACACCGACGGATTCTCGGAGGCTAGCAGCGCGCTGAAGAGTTCGGCTGGGGCCCGGTCATTAAGAACGCGCCTGGGCCGGTTGTTGAGCTGCTCGTCGTAGGCCACCGGGCTATGGTAAGGCGCGCAAGGTCGTGCCCTCACGCAGGCTTGAAACGGCTCGGGTCAGGCGCGTGACGCCGTCTGCGATCACCCGCTCGTTAAGGTTCGAGTATCCGAAGATGAGGCCGCCACGCGGCGCCGGGGACAGGCGGTAGGGCGTCACGCCGGCGACGGCAACTCCTTCGCGGGCCGCCGCCGCGATCACCGCCGCCTCGTCGAGATCCTGGGGCAGCCACGCGACCAGATGCAGGCCAGCGGCGATCCCGGCCGGCTCCAGGTCGGGCAGCTGCTGGGCCAGCGCCCTCAAGAGCGCGTCGCGGCGGGAGCGATATATGGGGCGCATGCGCCGTAGATGGCGGTCGAACTGGCCTCGGGAGAGGAAGTCAGCAAAGGTCAGCTGGTCCAGGATGGGGGAGCCGCGGTCGGCCAGCAGCTTGGCTTCGGCGAACGGCTCGACGAGCTCCCGCGGCAGGATGAGCCAGCCGAGCCGGAACCCCGGCGCCAGGGTCTTGCTCGCGGTCCCCGCGTAGGCGACCCGGCCGGGATCCAGGCCCTGCATGGCGCCGATGGGGGCGCGGTCGTAGCGGTATTCGGCGTCGTAGTCGTCCTCGAGGACCAGCGCCCCGGTCCGCTGCGCCCACGCGAGTACCTCGGCGCGTGCCTGGGGGGAGAGCACGCCCCCGGTCGGCCATTGATGTGACGGGGTGAGGATGAGGAGGTCGGCGCCGAGCTCGGCCACGGCGTCCACGCGCACGCCGTCGTCGCCCACCGGCACGCCGACCACGCTGAGACCCAGCGCGTGCGTGATGGGACGGGCATCGTCCGAGGCCGACGGGTCCTCGACGGCCACCGTTCTCGCGCCGCGGGCGGCCAGCACCCCTATCAGCAGCGACACCGCCTGCGCATAGCCGTTGGTGATGACGATCGTTTCAGGATCGGCGTTGGTCCCCCGCACACGGTTGAGGTAGGCGGCGAGCGCCGACCGGAGCTCCACCGCCCCGTGGCCGTCGAGGTAGCCGAGACGCTCGTCGGCGGCCTCGGTGAGAACGCGGCGCACTGAGCGCAGCCAGGCGGCCCGCGGGAAGGCGGCGAGGTTGCAGCGGCCGTAGCCGAAGTCGACCACCGGGCGCGGCGAGCGCGACCGGGCCGGCCGCCCGGGCCTGGGTGCGGCGGGCGCCGGCGCGGACGCCACCTGCGTGTAGCCGCCGCTGCGGCTGGTCAGGTACCCCTCGGCCACGAGCTGCGCATAGGCCTCGACGACAACGCCGCGGGTGACACCCAGCTCAGCTGCCAAGGCGCGAGTCGGCGGGAGCGCAACGCCGGCCGGCAGGGCTCCCGAGCGGATCCGCTGGCGGATCGACGTCTCGATCTGGCGGTGCAGCGCGCCGCCGCCGTCGCGGTCCAGGTCGATCGCCAGCTCCGAGACCGGCGACAAATTGGTCCTCAAGCTCGACACAGAACTGGACCTTATCAAGGGAACCGATTCCTGGAGACCATCGTGCCATGACCACTACAGCGCAGTTTCCCACCACCACCGCTCACGGCTCGCACTTCGACGGCCAGGTCCTCACTCCCGGCACCCGCGGGTACGACTCCGCCCGGTCGGTCTGGAATGGGATGATCGACCACTACCCGAAGCTGATCGTCCAGTGCGCCTCGGTCGCCGACGTCGTCACCGCGGTGCGCACCGCCCGTCAGCGCGACCTGGAGATCGGCGTCCGTTGCGGCGGCCACAACATCGCCGGCCTCGCTGTCCCGCACGGCGGGCTCATGATCGACCTCACCACGATGGGCCGCGTCACCGTCGATCCGGTCATGCGGCGCGCCCGGATCCAGGGCGGCGCGATGCTCGGCGCGCTGGACCGCGCCGCGCAGCCCTTCGGCCTTGCCACCACGGTCGGCAATGTCTCGCATACCGGCGTCGGCGGGTTGACGCTGGGCGGCGGTATGGGCTGGCTGGCGCGTCAGTACGGTCTCGCCTGCGACAACGTCGTGTCCTGTACCGTCGTCACTGCGGACGGCGACGTCGTGCGCACGTCCGCCGATGAGCACCCCGACCTGTTCTGGGGTCTTCGCGGCGGCGGCGGCAACTTCGGAATCGTCGTCGAGTTCGAGTTCCGGCTGCATCCCGTCGGTACGCGGACCCTGGTCGCCGAGCTCACCTTCCCGCTCGATCGCGCCGCTGCAGCGCTGCGTGGCTGGCGCGACCTGGCCGAGGAGGCCGCCCGCCCGGCCACGCTGACCGCCGAGGTCTCCGGCGACACCGTCACCCTCGGATATGTGTGGGCAGGCGACCCGGAGGCCGGCCGCGCGATGCTGCCGGCGCTGCGCTCCATCGGCGTGCCGAGCGGCGAGGTCATGCGCGAGTTCTCCTACCTGGAGCTGCAAACCCGCGACGACAGCATCGAGGGCCACGCGTACCGGCGCTACTGGAAGGGCCACTACCTCCCCGACCTGTCCGACGACGCGATCGGGGCGCTTGTGGACCGCGACCTGACGGACGCCACCCTGCCGGGCCTCAGCCTCCAGGCTTACGGCGGTGCGATCGCCGACGTCGACGATGACGCGACGGCGTTCAGCCATCGCCGCACGCGCTTCGAGTACGTCGCCGCCGTGAAGTGGAGCGATCCCGGCGAGGACAGCCTGCGGATGGGAGCCGCCCGGCGGGAGGCCGCCAAGCTCGACCCGTTCGCCGTGGGCGCCTACGTCAACGCGCTCAGCGACGAGGGCGCCGCGGGCGTGCGTCGCGCCTACTCCGATGCCAAGCGCGCGCGCCTGACCGCGGTCAAGGACGCCTATGACCCGGACAACGTCTTTCACCTCAACCACAACATCGCCCCCACCAGGCACTGAGCCGGTGGCGCCCGACCATGCCGTCAGTAGGCCGATGAGTCCGGCGCCCGGGTCCACGACCCGACGAATCAAGAGGCGACGCTCAAGCCGCGTGACACATCAATCCACAGGTCTTGACTATTCCTCCTCCATCCACGACCAGGCCCGCTGCCGGGGCACCTGCAATTGAGCCCGTGGACGCGGACATGCATGACCCGGATGCCATCTTGGCCAAGGCGCTGGATTTCAGCAAGTCGGCCGCGGTCATGTTCGTCGCGGTCTTGCAGTACGCTACCGTCGGTCGGCGCGCACCACCCTCAACCCATCATGGCGCCGGGCTGAGGCCGGCGGCGGTGAGCAGGTAAGCGTCCCGGCCATCGTCGGATCCGGTGACAATGCCGGTGATCGCGGTGCCCACCTGCTTCGGGGTGAGCGCCGGGCCACGGTCGGCCAGGAAGGCGGGGACATCGACACCCTGCCTGGCGGCGTAGGCGGCGACGGCGGCCGCGCCCAGGCCTGTTTCCGGAGTGAGCTGCGGCAGCACGGAGGTGAACCGGATGCCGAGCGTGTTCCGGCTGGACTCCGCGGCGGCATAGGAGGCGATGAACCGGATGGTGGCCTTGGCTCCGGCGTAGCCGCCGCTGACCGGCGAGCCGTTGACCGCGGCGCCGCTGGAGATGGCGATGACCACGCTGCCTGGCTCCAGCGGAAGCAGCAGCGCCTCGCGGGTCCAGTTGAATACGTGTTGGACGTCTACGTCCCAGTTGCGGCTGAAGGTCTGCCAGGTGTGCTGGTGGATCGGTCGCGTCAACGGGGCCGCCCCGGCGTTGAGGACCAGCGTGCGGGGGCGGTGCTTGTCGAGGAGCTGGCCCGCGACCACCGGGTCGGTGGCGTCCGCGGCGACCGGGGTGAAGGTACCGCCGAGTTGCGCGCGGAGCTCCTCGAGCGGGGCGGGGTCGCGGGCTACCCCGACGACATGCGCGCCTTGCCCGGATAGGGCGATGGCGATGGCGCGGCCGAAACCCCGGCTGGCCCCGGTGACGAGTGCCGTCGTTCCGGAAAGTTCTTGCGTGGGCATGAGGACTCCTTTAGTGCGGATGAGTTAAACCTCGGCCGGTGCTGGCTGAGGTGCGGCCCGGCCGCCGAACAGCAGGAAGCCGCCGAAGGTGAGCCCGTAGCCGGTGCCGACCCATTGCAGGCTCGATTCCGGCATGTGCAGCTTGCGGCCGATGGTCGGCAGCGCGACGTTGACGATCGCGAGGTCCGCGACCGTCATGAAGGACGAAACAGCCAGCACTGCAAAAGCGCGCCAGCGATGGACTTTATTCATGTCTCTACAGATCCGGGACGCACCGAAAACTGACCGGGGAACCGCGAGGGCAGATAGCGCGCCGCCGGCCGATTACTTTCGCCGCCTGTCCGGATCTATAGCAGTAACGGGCGACGCCCGGGAGGAGCAGCCATGGCCGCCAGCGAGGATTTCGCGCGTCTCACCGACCCGTTCCGGCCGGAGTTGCTGGCGCACTGCTACCGGATGCTGGGTTCGGTGCACGATGCCGAAGACCAGGTGCAGGAGACCATGATCCGGGCCTGGCGGTCCTACGGTGAGTTCGAGGGGCGGGCGTCGCTGCGGACCTGGCTGTACCGGATCGCGACCAATGCCTGCCTGCGCGCGCTGGAGAACAGCAGCCGCCGGCCATTGCCGTCCGGCCTGGGTGCCCCAGGCGAGTATCCGGAAGCTCCGCTGGCCGCGGCGCGCCCGGAGGTTCCGTGGCTGCAGCCCATTCCGGACGCGCTGGTGAGCGCCGGGTCCGCCGATCCCGCCGAGATCGTCGCCTCGCGGCAGGGCATGCGGCTGGCCCTGATCGCCGCCATGCAGTACCTGCCCGCCCGGCAGCGCGCCGTGCTGATCCTGCGTGATGTGCTGCGCTGGCGGGCCGCGGAGGTCGCCGAGCTGCTCGGTACCACCACCACCGCGGTGAACGGCATGCTGCAGCGCGCCCGGGTGCGGCTGGAGCAGGCGGCCCCCGGCCAGGACCAGATCCACGAGCCTGCCGACCCGGCCGACCGTGCCCTGCTCGACAGGTACGCGACCGCCTTCCAGAACGCCGACGTCACGGCGGTCTTGCACCTGCTGCGCGAGGACGCCGTGTTCGAGATGCCGCCGGAGCCGACCTGGTTCACCGGCCGTGAGCTGATCGGCCGCTTCCTCCGGTCCTGGGTCCTCGCCGAACCCGGCCGCTTCCAGATGATCCCCACGGCCGCCAACGGCCAGCCCGCGTTTGCGGTCTACATGCGCGGCCCCGACGGCGTGCACCGCGCCCACGCGATACAGCTGATCACCATCGCCGCATCGCGCGTCACCCGGGTCATCTCGTTCAATGACCCGGGCCTCTTGGCGACCTTCGGCTTGCCGTCAGCCGTCCCAGCGTCCGCGGCCCCGGTACCGTGCCGGTGACCAAGAGCGCCGCGACTGCTCAGGCACGCACATGCCCGGTCGGTTGCACCACGGTCCGTTCGGCAGATAGGGATTTATCTCTCGAACGGGCCGCAACTGCGGATATCTCAGGCATCTAACCAGCGGCGTTCCCGGTCGGGCTGGCTGGTGGCATTCTGGAGTGACATGGACTGGATCGCGACCAACGGCTGACTGGTCAGGTAGTGGTTGCGACGCTTCCGCCGAGGTCGAACTCGGTCAGAGGGGAGGGCCCGTGCCTTACCGGGTGGTCGTCATCGGCGCCGGATTCGGCGGGATCGGCATGGCGATCGCGCTCAAGCAGGCGGGCATCGAAGATTTCGTCGTGCTGGACCAGGCCGATGACCTCGGCGGAACCTGGCGCGATAACAGCTACCCGGGCCTGACCGCGTCGCGGACGTGATCATCTACGGCACCGGTTTCAAGGCGGCGGAGTTCCTCGCGCCGATGCTGGTGTCCGGTCTCGGCGGCTGGCGGCTGCAGCAGGCCTGGCAGGACGGGCCGCGGTCCTACCTCGGCAGCACCGTTTCCGGGTTCCCGAACTTCTTCATGCTCTACGGGCCTAACACCAACCTCGGCGGAAATTCGATCATCTACATGCTCGAAGGCCAGATCGGCTACGTTCTCGGTGCGATCCAGGCGCTCCAGGCCGAGCGCCTGGCCTGGCTTGACGTGCGCCCCGACGTGCAGGACGCGTTCAGCTCCTGGGTGCAATCGGCCAGCCGGAGGTCGGTGTGGGAGACCGGCTGTCACAGCTGGTACACGACGGCCTCCGGACGCAACACCAACAACTGGCCCGACCACACCTTCATGTACCGGTACCAGGTCCGGCGCTTTGACCTTGCCGCGTACCGGGTCATGCCGAAACGGCCGGCCATATCCAGCACCAGCGCGGCATGACCGCGCGCCGCGCGCGCCGGAGGCTGCGCGTGCCGCCCGCGACCATGCGCCTCGGGATGCGGCAGGTCGGCAGGCACTGCCTGGACCCGGCTCTGCCCTGGCAGGTGCAGCGGACGCGGCTGGACCAGGTCACCAGGTTCTCCCTGCTCCCGTGGCGCACCACGGTCACCGAGCAGGCGATAGCCGGGCTGCGCGCCGAAGTGGTGTCCTCCCGGGCACCGGGTTCGCACCTGACGGTGATCCACTTTCACGGCGGCGGCTATTGCCTGGGCTCGGCGCGCATGGCCCGGTCGTGGGCGGCGCACCTGAGCGCCCAGACGGGCTGCCGGGTTGTCTTGCCCGAATACCGGCTGGCGCCTGAGCATCCCTATCCGGCGGCACTCAAGGACGCCCGCGCGGTCATCACAGCCCTGTCCGGCGAAGCCGACCCGGGGCCGGTGGTGGTGTCGGGCGACTCGGCAGGCGGGGGACTCGCCCTGGCCCTGGTCCTGGCGATGGGCGACGAAGGGCAGGAACCCCCGGCCGGGGCCATCCTGTTGTCGCCGTGGCTCGATCTCGGCCGTGACCGCCGGGCCGTCCCGGACCTGGTGCGCCGCGACGTCCTGCTCGACCCGGACTGGCTCGACGCCTGCGCTCGCGCCTACGCCGACCCGTCCACCTGGGCCGGCCACTTGGTCTCCCCGCTGCACGCCACGCACGCCGGGCTGCCGCCGCTGCTGATCCAGGCCGGGACCGAGGAACTGCTCGCCCCAGATGCCGAGCTGCTGGCCGCCAGCGCTTCGGCCGCCGAGGTAGACGTGACATACACCAGATGGCCACGCATGTGGCACGACTTCGCGCTACAGCCCGGTTTGCTCGCCGCTGCCGACAGCGCGCTGGCACAAGCATCCTGGTTCGTCAGCAAGGTAACCGCCAGCCGGTGACGCTTTCCCACGCGTAACAGGCGCAGGCGAGTACCGCCGGTGCCGGTCGTGGCGTCATGCGCGGCAGGCGATCCCGTCGAGGACGGTGCTGAGCCCGAACTGGAACTGATCGTCGGCGAAGTCGGCCGGCGGGGCGGCCGCGTGCTGGGTCATGGCGGCGGTCAGGCGGGGGAAGCGTTCGGGGTCGGCCAGCCGCAGTAGCATCCGGGCGTACTGCGTGCCCGGATTGTCGCCGGGCCGGACGCCGCGGGCGAGCCCGGTCGCGAGCTGGGTCTGGCCCCGGACATAGACATTGACCAGCAGCAGCGCCGACAGCTTCTCGGTCTCGGCTAGGCGGGTCGGCTGCAGGGCCTCGAGCCCGCGCTCGGTCCACTGGATCTGGTTCGGGAGCGCGGGCGGATCCGGCGGGGACACGCCCAGCGCCCAGGGGTGGGCTTCGAGCCTGGAGCGCGCGGCGTAGGCCCAGGCTGATAGCCGGTCGCGCCAGCACACCTGGCCGTAGGCAGGAAAGTCCGGCGGTCCGATGGCCTCGTCGATCATGAGGGCGAGCAGCTCGTCCTTGGCCTGGACGTAGCGGTACAGGCCCATCGAGGTCATGCCGAGCCGCGCTCCGACGGTTCGCATGGAGACGCGGCCGAGGCCGCCCTGGTCAGCCAGCTCGACGCCGGCTGTGGCGATCGCGCGTAGGTGCAGGCTGCGCCGGGGCCCGGGCCGCCGGCCGTCGTCGCCGTGCCAGGCCAGGTCCACATAATCCGGAATACCCATGGCGGCATGCCCATCCGGGTGTCCTACCGGGTTCCTCATACTGCTTGCAGTGTACACAGTCGAAAGTTTACAATCTGCTTGCACTGGTATCAGTTTCCGATGTACGCAGATAACGGCAGGGGGCTCCGTGCGCAACAAGGACGTGCTCATCTCGGGGGCCGGCGTGGCCGGGCAGGCGCTGGCCTACTGGCTGCGGCGGCTCGGCTTCACCCCGGTCGTGGTGGAGCGGGCGCCCGCGCCGCGCGACGGCGGCCAGGCCGTCGACCTGCGCGGGGCGGCGATCGAAGTGGCCCGGCGGACGGGAATCCTGGACGCGGCCCGGGCGGCGCGCACCGGCACCCGCGGGATGTCCTACGTGAGCTCCGCCGGCAAGCGGCTGGCCAGCCTCAACGGCGCGTTCGGGGTCATCGACCCGCAGGACGTCGAGATCGTCCGCGGTGATCTGGTAAGAATCCTGTACGAGGCGGCCAGGAATGACGTCGAGTACATCTTCGACGACTCGATCTTGAGCCTGACCGACGCCGCGGACGGCGTCACGGTGACATTCGAGCGGTCGGCGCCGCGCACGTTCCATCTTGTGGCGGGCGCTGACGGGCTGCATTCGCGGGTGCGCGGCCTGGCCTTTGGCCCGGAGTCGCGGTTCACCGGTCATCTGGGCCTGTACCTTTCGGTGTTCACCATCCCCAACGACCTGGAGCTGGATCACTGGCAGCTCATCTACGTCACCCCCGGCAAGTCGGTGACTGTCACCAGCGCGCGAGGCAATCGCGAGGCGCGGGCGACCTTCTTCTTCGCCTCCGGGCCGCTCGAGGTCGACTACCGTGACCGCGGCCAGCAGCAGGAACTCCTCGCCGCCGCGTTCGCCGGGGCGGGCTGGGAGGTGCCCCGGCTGCTCACGGCCATGCGGGAGGCCCCGGACTTCTACTTTGACTCCGTTAGCCAGGTCCGCATGGGCAGCTGGTCGGCCGGGCGGGTCACGCTCGCTGGCGACGCCGGCTACTGCCCGTCGCCGCTATCCGGCCAGGGCAGCAGCCTCGCCCTGGTCGGGGCCTACGTCCTGGCCAGCGAGCTGCGCGCCGCAGACGGCGACCACCGTGACGCCTTCGCGCGCTACCAGCAGCGCATGCAGGATTTCGTCGAGCGCAACCAGCAGATAGCCACCGGCAACGCCAAGCGGTTCACGCCCGCTAACCGCCGGCAGATCTGGCTGCAGAATCAAGGCATCAGGGCCCTGCCGTACATGCCCGGCAAGAACTGGATCCTCAGCCTCGCGACCAAAGGCGTCAAAGAGGCCGCCAACGCCATCACGCTGCCCAGCCCGGCTCCGTACTAGCCAGGCCACCGCAACCTGCAGGCCCGCCCTATCTACCACCGCAAACGCGACTCGATCGAGGCCCACCTGACGATCGAGGCCGCAAAGGTGCTGCGGCGACCAGCGGCCGGTAATGCGCGAAGTGCTCGCGCAGCAGGTCCATGCCCTTCCCGGGGCGGCCCAGGATGTCATGCCGCCGCAGCCGCACGCCGTCCAGATGGGATGCGGGACGAGTCTCTGTATGACAGATTTGGTATCATGTACGTATGACAAGTGCTATGACGGTCCGGCTGGACGAGGAAACGGCCCGCGAGCTCGCTGAACTCGCCGAGCGCCACCGGAGCCGGTCCGCCGCCGTTCAAGACGCCATTCACCGCG
>Ga0302181_10003894_pt1 | contig 10094 bp, 9 predicted proteins | sample I_Palsa_E3_3_FD_198786 | JGI IMG/M metagenome (GOLD analysis project Ga0302181, IMG submission 198786) | Peat permafrost microbial communities from Stordalen Mire near Abisko, Sweden - I_Palsa_E3_3 | ecosystem: Environmental > Terrestrial > Soil > Palsa > Peat permafrost | place: Sweden: Abisko... | reverse complement strand
AGAAGCCCTTCCCCTTGAAGTGCACCGCCGGCGCGTGCAGCACGCGCTTGATCTCCACCCCGGTCTCGGGGTCGTGGGTCAGCGTGTCATCGCTAAAGGACTGCTGGATTTCGAACGTCGTCCCGTCGGGGCGCCGGTACTCGTAGATGGGCATCCCGCCTGATTATAAGAGCCCTCAGTAACCGACTGTTCGGCCGAGGCCTCCTAGTCGGCCAACAGCGCTCGTGCGCAGAGAATGCCCGCCTGGACCGTCGCGCCGAAGTCGCGCTCCGGCTCCGCGAGCATCCGCAGCGCGAACCCGTCGCCGAGCGAGAACAGGATCTCGGCGACCGTCTCCGGCTCGGCGTGCAATCGCAGCACGCCCTCATCTTGCGCCGAGGCGAGCATCCCGGCGAGCAGGGCACGAGTACGCCGCATCAGCCTCGCGTACTCGACGGCGATCTCCTCGTTACGCCTGGAGAGCGTGAACAGCTCGAACACGAGCGTCACGAAGTCGGGGTCGGCGCTGACCGTCTCCTGCAGGTTCTGCGCCATCAGGGCGATGAAGTCATCCGCCGTCTGCGCCCCCGCGAGCTGGCCCTCGAGGTTCTCCATGCGCAGCTCGCAGTCACGGCGCGCAGCCTCCACGAGCAGCTGCTCCTTGGTGGCGAAGTAGTAATGCAGCAGCCCGCGTGAGACGCCGGCTTCGCGCGCCACGTGCTCGAAGGTCGAGGCCGCGACGCCGCGCTTGGCGACGCTGTGTCGCATCGCCTCGACGATCCGCCGCGCCTTCTCACCCGACAACGACCTCGCCCTCGTCCCCGCCGCCGCGTCAGCCTCCACGACGATCTCCTCCACGGCGGCGGTCATCTTTTGAGGGGGTCTTCAGGCTGCCGCGGTCGGGACCGGCGCGGGCTCCGCCGGAGCCGTGGTCGAGCTGTAGTCGAACTCCTCCTCGGAGCCGAACAGCAGATCAAGCACCTTCGAGCGCAGGTCCTCGCTCACGACCAGCGCCAGCGCCGTCGCAATGATCAGCAACAGCAACATGCGCCCAAGTCCGCCTTTGCGACGGCGAGACTTCTTCGGTCCTTCCTTCAGTGCGCTCGAGGCCTCCTGCAGAGACTTCGCCGCGTCACGCAGTTCGCGCTGCAGCTTCTTGTCCTCAAAGATCGCCTTGCTCGCGGGCTTGCCGTTGCTCATACGCCCGTATGCCCCGCGCGCCGCGCCGTACGCGGTGAGCAGGTTGCCGCGCAGATCCTCGTCTTCGATCAAACGCTGCAGATACCGGTTGCCCTGCGCCTTACGCGCCGCAGCGCCTGCCTTGCCGATGCTGTCCTTTGCCGCCATGCTGGCCACCACCTATGCCGAAAGATTTCTGGGTTCGACCAAATATACCCCCCTCGCGGTCTCCGAATCAGGCACCCGCTCCGATCGCCCGCGTGCAGGCGGCGGCCAGCGGGCGCGGCGCCCGGAGACGGCCGGTCGAAATCTCCGCCGCGTGGACGGCCGCCACACGTGAGAATCTAGGCTGATGCCGAGCTTCCAGGCGATCGCCACCGTGCTCGGCCTGCTGCTGATCCTCGGCGCGCTCGCCTCCGGCCTCGCGCAGCGCTCGTTCCTGTCGCTCACCGCGATGTTCGTGCTCGCCGGCTTCGCGCTCGGTCCGGGTGGCCTCGGCAAGATCGACTTCCGCGCGCACTCCGGCTTTGTCGAGGATCTCGCGTTCGCCGCCCTGATCGTGATCCTGTTCCGCGACGGCCTCGAGGTCGAGGGCGAGATGCTCAAACGCGAGTGGCACCTGCCCGCGCGCAAGCTCGTGGTCGCGATGCCGATCACCGCCGCGATCGTCGCCGCCGCCGCGCACCTCCTGTTCGGCCTCACCTGGACCGAGTCGTTCCTGCTCGGCGCGCTGCTCTCACCAACCGACCCGGTGCTGACCTCGAGCATCGTCACAAACGCGCGCGTGCCGCGCCTGATCCGCCATTCGCTGAACCTCGAGTCCGGCCTCAACGACGGCCTCGCGCTGCCGGCGGTATTGGCGCTACTGGCAGCGCTCTCCACCAGTTCGGGGAGCTTCGTCTGGTGGCGCTTCGTGATCCAGGACCTCGGCCTCGGCCTGCTCTACGGCCTGGCCTGCGGCTGGCTCGCCTCGCTACTGATGCCGCGCGCCGGGCGAGGCCCGGTGGAGCACTCGATCCCCGCCCACCAGAAGTCGCTGTTCGCGCTCGGCGTCGCGTTCGCGACCTATGGGCTGACCGTGCTCTCACCGGAAGGCAACGGCTTCATCGCCGTGTTCGTCGCGGCGATCGTGCTCGGCATCCGCCGCCCCGACCTGCGCGTGCACTTCGAGCGTCGCGCCGATGAGCTCGTGGAGATCGTCAAGCTCGGCATCTTCTTCGTCTTCGGCTCGCTTTTGACTTTGAACGCGCTCACGCGCGAGGGCTGGCCGTCGCTCGCGTTCGTCGCGATCGTCTTCCTGCTCGCGCGTCCCCTCGCGGTGTGGCTTGCCCTGCTGGGCACCTCGACCGATCGCGCCACGCGCCTGTTCATGGGCTGGTTTGGACCCAAGGGCGTCGCGACGATGACCTTCGCGCTGCTCGTGCTCGACCAGAACATCGCCTCCGGTCCGCGAATCTTCGACCTGACCGCCCTGGTCGTGTTCTGCTCGATCATCGTCCACGGCCTGTCCGACACGCCCGGCGCGAACTGGATCTCCGCCCACGCCGCCAACCAGAAAGACGATTGATGGTTGATTGGGAGGCGGGGGCCGGATGCGGCCCTGCGAGTCGGTACACGTGCCGAGCGGCACGACTCAGACGACTATGCGTGCAGCGCCGCCTGCTCCTGCGCTGAGGGAAATGCCCATGCCGCGCGCGAGCGACGCTCTTGCCGGAACACGAAGCGCAGCTGCTGTGGTGGCCTGAGCTCAGCCTCGCTGGGCCGGAAGGTCGAGCACGGCTCGTTCAACTCCAGCGCACACAGCAGGTTGGTGTGGAAGAAGCAGTCCTCACAACTCACCTTCCGCGCGGCGCGCTTCGTCGGCCTGCTGCTCTGCTTGCTCGGCACTTTTCCCCTTCGCTTCTCGCGACTCTTTCGTGGACCGGCCGGAGTGACCGGCCGAGCCATCAAAGCACCGCGCGCGCCCTCGCTCAAGGGGTAGCATCGAACCTTCCCGCAAATCGCAGACAAAACAATTTCTACCCCCCTCGCTTCGGAATTAGTCACCATCCCGTGACGCTCCGGCGGTTTTCCGTGCACTTTCCGGAGATCTTGCCTGCAGTCGTCATCATCTGTCGCGATGCGCATCCTCGTCACCGGCGCTTCCGGCTTTGTCGGCTCGCTCCTGGTCGGGCGCCTGCTCGCCGACGGACACACCGTCCGCGCGCTCGGGCGCGACCCCGCGCGGGTATCCGCCGCGCTGGCGCAACAGGCCTCGGTGTCGAGGAGGCCGTTTCGTGACGCTCGCGAGATCGCCGGCGAGGTCGAGGTGCTCCGCGGCGACGCGCTTTCAGGCGAGGGACTCGCCGCCGCGCTCGCCGGGGTCGATGTCGCCTACTACCTGATTCACTCGATGGAGCGCCCCGCCGGCGACCCCGTCCCGTTTGACGAGCGTGAGCTCCTCGCTGCGCGCAACTTCGCCGGCTCCTGCGCCCGTGCTGGGATCTCACGGATCGTCTACCTCGGCGGCCTGCTCCCGCGCGATCGTGCCGCCTCTGCCCACCTCGCCAGCCGCGCGTCCGTCGAGCGCGTCCTGCTCGACGGCGTGCCCGACTCGCTCGCCCTGCGCGCCTCGATCGTGATCGGCGCGCGCTCGCGCTCGTTTCGCTTTCTCGTCCACCTCGTCGAGCGCCTGCCGGTGCTGACCCTGCCCGCCTGGCGCTCCTTTCGCACCCAGCCGATCGATGAGCGTGACGTGATCGAGATGCTCGCCGCCGCGGCGACCGTCACCGTGAGTGGCGCCCGCTCGCTCGACATCGGCGGACCCGACGTGCTCAGCTACGAGGAGATGATCTCCCGGATCGCCGAGCTGATGCTCGTGGGGCGTCCGGTGCTCGGTCTCGGTGTGAACTTCACACCTGTAGCCGCGCGCGTCGCCGCGGCGATCGCCTCGGAGGATCCCGATCTGATCCTCCCTTTGATGGAGAGCCTCGCGGGCGACCTCCTGCCGGGGGATTCGCACGCCGCCGAGCTGCTCGGCGTACGCCCGCACTCCTTCGACTCCGCGGTCGAACACGCGCTGGGAGTGTGGGAGCAATCCGAGCCGTTGTCCGCACGATGAATGTTCTGCGGCTACCGTTCTTCCCCCTTCGATGAGCCTCGTCACCGCCTCGATCCAGATCGCAGCCTCGCCCGCGGAGGTGTGGAAGCTGGTCATGGATCCAGATCGCCTCGGCGATTGGGTAACGGTTCACCGCGAGCTGCACCATGCCGACGACGGGCCCCCGCGCGTGGGCTACAGGATGGATCAGCAGCTCCACCTGCGCGGCGTCAGCCTCGAGATTCACTGGAAGCTCGTCGAGTTTCGCCCCTGCGAGCTGGCCGTATGGGATGGTCGAGGCCCCGCCCGCTCGCGGGCTCGCACGGAATACATTTTGCGCCCTGCCCCAGGCGGGGGTACGCGCTTTGACTACCACAACGAGTTCCGTCCGCCGCTGGGTCCGATCGGGGCAATCGTGAGCCGCGCGCTCGTCGGCGGAATACCAGAGCGCGAGGCAAACCGCACGCTCGAGCGCCTTCGCGCTCAGCTCGATAGTTGAGTGCATCCCCCGACCGCCACAGGGTCTTACAAGAAAGATCGTGTAAGGTGATAGGAGAGAGAACTGAATATGTGGCCAGCCCACATTTACACTGATGAAGGAAGAGGATTTAACTGTGACCGATTTTCTTGACGTGAAGCGCCAGGAGATCTCCGATCGACTGAAGGAGCTCAAGCCGGCGGTGGACGAGTACGGCCGCCTCCAGGCCGCCGCTTCAGCACTCGCCAAAGTGGGTGCAGCGCCAGCTTCAACCACACCCACTGCCACCACCAGTGCAGCCACCGTTGCCACTCCCGCGCGCCGGGGACCGGGACGCCCGCGCGGCTCCGGCAAAGTTGCTTCGGCCGCCACCGCGACCCCCAAAGTGGTGGCCAAAAAAGTGGGTCGTCCCGCTGGTAAAAAAGTTGGCCGTCCTCCCGGTTCCGGCAAAAAAGTGGGCCGCCCCGCCGCTAAAAAAGTTGGCCGTCCTCCCGGTTCCGGGAAAAAAGTTGGCCGCCCCGCCGGTAAAAAAGTGGGTCGTCCTGCCGGGAAAGTAGGTCGTCCCGCGGCTCGCGCCGGGCGACGCAAAGGCAGTGGCACGCGCGCCGCACAGGCCCTCTCGTTCGTTCAGGGCCAGCCCGGTATCACGATTCCCGAGCTAGCCTCAAAGATGGGCATCAAGCAGAACTACCTCTACCGCGTCCTTCCCGGCTTGGAGCAAGAGGGCAAACTGGAGAAGAAAGGCCGCGGCTGGCACGCTAAGGGGTAAGCACTTTCAGCCGGCACATTGATTGGGGGCGCGGGCAAGGCTTGCCCGCGCCCCTTTTGCATTGTGTATTATTTTTAAGTGCGTGCCACTATGGTACTACGCACCTAAAAATGGGGGTACCTTTGTGTCCCCCGCGACTCGCTCCCGCGACAGCTAGATCAGGCCTTGGCTCGAAACCGTGTCGCGCTCGTCGGTCAGCTCGGCCACGGAGGCGTCGATCTTGCCTCGAGAGAACTCGTCGAGCTCTAGCCCCTCGACGATCGACCACTTGCCGTCCGCGCACGTGCACGGGAAACCGGAGATCAGACCCTCGGACACGCCGTAGGAACCGTCCGACGGCACGCCCATCGAGACCCAGTCTGTGGTCCCGCTTACCCAATCGTGCACGTGGTCGATCGCCGCGCTCGCGGCCGAGGCGGCGCTGGAGGAGCCGCGCGCCTCGATGATCGCGGCGCCGCGTTTGCCGACGTTCGGCAGGAAGTCCTGCTCGATCCACACCTGGTCGTCTACCTGCGCGGCCGCCTGCTCGCCGCGCACCTGGGCGTGGAACAGGTCGGGATACATCGTCGGCGAGTGGTTGCCCCACACGCCCATCTGCGTAACGTCCGTGACCGGCACCTCCAACTTCGCCGCCAGCTGGGCGATCGCACGGTTGTGGTCGAGTCGCAACATCGCCGTGAACCGCTCGTTCGGGATGTCGGGCGCGTTGTTCATCGCGATCAAACAGTTCGTGTTCGCCGGGTTCCCGACGACGAGGACTTTCAAATCATCGGCGGCCTTCTCGTTCAGGGCCTTGCCCTGCACCGTGAAGATCTTGCCGTTCTCTGACAGCAGCTCGGCGCGCTCCATGCCCTTCGTCCGTGGCCGCGAGCCGACGAGCAGCGCGATATTCACGCCGTCGAACGCGTCCTCCGGGTTGTCGTGCAGGTCGAGCCCTGACAGCAGCGGGAACGCGCAATCGACGATCTCCATCGCCACGCCCTCGAGCGCGCCCATCGCCGGGGGGATCTCGAGCAGGCGCAGATCGACGGGTTGATCGGGCCCGAGCAGCTGCCCGGAGGCGATGCGGAATACGAGGCTGTAGCCGATCTGGCCGGCCGCGCCGGTGACCGTTACACGTACGGGATTACTCACAAATTCATCTCCTGTTTTAGGTTCTCATCAATCGACGCCAGGAACTCCTGGGTGCTCTGCCACTCCTGATCCGGCCCAACCAGCAATGCCAAGTCCTTTGTCATCTTGCCGCTTTCAACGGTCTCCACGCACACGCGCTCGAGCGTCTCGGCGAAAGCTGTCACAGCGGGCGTCTCGTCCATGCGCCCGCGCGCCGATAGCCCGCGCGTCCACGCGAAGATCGACGCGATCGGGTTCGTCGACGTCGGCTTGCCCTGCTGGTGCTGGCGGAAGTGGCGGGTGACCGTCCCGTGCGCCGCCTCCGCCTCGACGGTCTTCCCGTCGGCGGTCATCAGCACGCTCGTCATCAGCCCCAGCGAGCCGAAGCCCTGCGCGACCGTGTCGGACTGCACATCCCCGTCGTAGTTCTTGCAGGCCCACACATATCCGCCTTCCCACTTCAGGGCACTGGCGACCATGTCGTCGATCAAACGATGTTCATAGGTGATCCCAGCGGCCTGGAAATCAGTCTTGAACTCGTCGTCATAGATCTCTTCGAAGATGTCTTTAAAACGACCGTCGTAGCGTTTCAGGATCGTGTTCTTCGTCGACATATACACTGGGTAGTTGCGCTCCAGGCCGTATCTGAGCGACGCCCGCGCAAAGTCGCGGATCGAGTCGTCGAGGTTGTACATCGCCATCGCGATGCCTGCGCCGGGGAAGTCGTAGACGTCGAGCTCGATCGGCTCGCTCCCGTCCTTAGGGGTAAAGCTGAGCGTTAGGGTTCCCTCTCCGGGGACGAGCATGTCGGTCGCGCGGTACTGGTCGCCGAAGGCGTGGCGGCCGATCACGATCGGCTTCGTCCAGCCCGGCACCAGTCGCGGCACGTTTGAAATCACGATCGGCTCGCGGAAGATCACGCCGCCGAGGATGTTCCTGATCGTGCCGTTCGGCGAGCGGTACATCTCCTTCAACCCGAACTCCTCCACGCGCGCCTCGTCGGGAGTGATCGTCGCGCACTTCACGCCGACCCCATAGCGCTTGATCGCCTCGGCCGCTTCGACAGTGATCCTGTCATCCGTCGCGTCGCGGCTTTCGATCCCGAGGTCGTAGTACTTCAGCTCCACGTCCAGGTACGGCAGGATCAGCTGGTCTCTGATGAACGACCAGATGACCCTGGTCATCTCGTCGCCGTCGAGCTCAACTACCGGGTTCTCTACCTTGATCTTCGCCATGTTCGGTCCTCGGGGGTCTGGGGAAGCGCCGATGCTAGCGTGCGTCAGCGGTTCCAGCTGGCCTGCCCGCCGTGCGCGACGAGCACCGTGGGCCTGCCGCCGACGAAGGGGATGCTGGCGACCCGGCCGGCCGAGGGCGGCGCCTCGAACGAGCCGAGGTCGACGAGCAGCGTGCCGCCGTCGCGGGAGATACCCGCGCCGAGCACCGACTGGTTGCGGAACGTGATCGGCCGTGCCCGTCCTGAGGGCACGCGCACGGTCCACGCGGCGCTCGTGTCCTCCCCCTCGAACTCGCTGAGCAGCCTGCCGCCGCTCGCGGAGAAGGCGATCGGCACGAGCCCGACGACGAGTTTGTCAGCGGGGACATTCGTGAGCCTGCGCGCGGCCGACGAGCCCGGCGCGCGCAGCCAGATGTCATAACGCGGGGCGTAGTTGCGGCGCAGATGCTCGCGATCGTAGGCGATGTAGCGCGGACCCCAGATCGGATAGAGACTGCGCCCATCGTGGGTCAGCGCCTGCGTTCCGGAGCCGTCGGGCTGGGCGATGTACAGGTTGACGGGCGCATTGACCGCGAGCGAGGGGGCGAGCCCGTAGACGATGCGGTCGCTGCCGTCGGGGGCGAAGCTGGCGCCCTGGACCTGGCCGTGGGCGATCGTGGTAACGGCACCGGTGGCGGTGTCGATCACAGCTAGGCCGGAGCCCTTGGCGATGTCGGTGACGGAGTTGGACTGCATGAACACGGCCAGGTACCTGGAGTCAGGCGAGAAGGCAAGTGGCTGTGCGGTGGCGGTAGCGAGGCTCAGCGCGTTCAGCGGCGCGCCCGCTGCGGTCGAGTAGACCACGATCGCCGGACCCTGTTCCTGGGTGCCGACGACGGTACCGAACGCGGAGGTGGCCACCCACTGCCCATTGGGCGAGATCAGCGGCTCGAGTCCCAGGCCGAGGCGTTTGGCTTGACCGCCGTTTGCGTTGGCAACCCACACCGCCGGCGAGCTGCGTTCGCCTCCGGTGGCATAGGCCAGGCCGGGGACCGCCGGCCTCGGCGGGGGTTCGCTGTGTGCCCCGGCGACCGCGGGCGCCGCCGTCAGCACCGTCAGCGCGAGCAGCGACAGCATGATCGCGAAAACGTTTCCCCACTCGCGCGCGCGGGGTCTTAATAAAACACCGCGTGCGCGCACACGTGTATTTAACGGTCTCGCATTCGAAGACATTCCCACAGGCTATACCCCGATCTCTGCTTGACTGTTGTAACGATGGCAACCGTCTCACAGCCCGCGCGCGAGGACGCCCCCTGGCGAACCCACACCGTCGCCAACCAACCGCCGCCGCTCGTGGGGATCGATGTGTTTTCCAGCAACCTGCCTCTGGTCGAGGCGACCGAGCGCGAGGGCGCCGGCTGGATCGCCGAGCGGGCCTCGGCCCTAGGCCGCTTCGTCGGCGAGGTGGATGGGCCGCAGCAGTTGTGGGGCCGCCTCGCGAACGAGAACAAGCCGGTCCTGCACACCCACGACCGCTACGGCAACCGTCTCGACGAGGTCGAGTTCCATCCCGCCTGGCACCAGTTGATGACGATGGGCGTCGAGCACGAACTTCACTCTCTGCCCTGGACGAGCGACGAGCCGGCCGTACACGCCGCGCGGGCGGCGATGTACATGACCGGGATGCAGGCCGAGGCCGGGTACGCGTGCCCGATCACGATGACCTTCGCTGTCCTCCCCGCGCTGCGCGCCCAGCCCGAGCTGGCGGCGGAGTGGGAGCCGCTCGTGACCGCCACGACGTATGACCCCCGCTCGATCCCCGCAGCCGAGAAGGGCTCGGCGATCGCGGGGATGGCGATGACCGAGAAGCAGGGCGGCTCGGACGTGCGCGCGAACACGACCTACGCGCGGCCGCTGAACGGCGGCGGCGCCGGGGCGGAGTATCAGCTCACCGGCCACAAGTGGTTCTGCTCGGCACCGATGTCCGACCTGTTCCTCGTCTTGGCGCAGGCGGAGTCGGCCGACGGCTCCGCCGAGGGCCTGTCCTGCTTTCTGATGCCGCGCATCCTCCCCGACGGGACGCGCAACGCGATGCACATCCAGCGCCTCAAGGACAAGCTCGGCAACCGCTCGAACGCCTCCTCGGAGATCGAGCTGCACAACGCCTGGGCCCAGATGGTCGGCGAGCCCGGCCGCGGCGTGCCGACGATCATCGAGATGGTCGGCCACACGCGCCTGGATTGCGTGATCGGCGCGGCCGCCGGGATGCGCGCCGCGGTCGTGC
>Ga0302181_10003893_pt1 | contig 10095 bp, 10 predicted proteins | sample I_Palsa_E3_3_FD_198786 | JGI IMG/M metagenome (GOLD analysis project Ga0302181, IMG submission 198786) | Peat permafrost microbial communities from Stordalen Mire near Abisko, Sweden - I_Palsa_E3_3 | ecosystem: Environmental > Terrestrial > Soil > Palsa > Peat permafrost | place: Sweden... | reverse complement strand
CTACCAGGCGCAAGCGTCGCTCCCGGCTTTACCGCCTGTGGCCGCCCGCACGCGTGCGACGGCGCTGGTGGCGCGCTTTCCAACGCGCGCCCTCGGCGATGCAGCTGCTCATCAGTGCGGCCGTGGCCCTGATACTGGCGCTGGTCATCAACTGGATCTATCAGGTGATCCGCAAGCCGACCGAGCTGTTCTTTCCGGTTAGCGCCACGCTCTATAAGACACCGACTGAAACCTGGCAGCAATACGCGCCGATATTCAGCAAGTACTCCACGCGCGTGATGACCCCGGAGTTGCTGGCCGCGATGGCACAGGTGGAAGGTTCCGGTAATCCGGTGGTGCGCACCTACTGGCGCTGGTCGTGGACCACGACCCAGCCGTTCGAGGTCTACCGGCCGGCTTCGAGCGCGGTCGGGATGTATCAGATCACCGACGGGAATTTTACCGAAGCGCGGCGCCTGTGCATCCGTAAGCACGTCGTCGAGGACGATGGGCCATGGAATGACTGGCGATCGTGCTGGTTCAACAGTCTTTATGCCCGCGTGCTGCCAGGCGACGCCGTTGAACTGACATCGGCGTACCTCGACCGCAATGTGTCGATGATCCTTGAACGCCACCGAATCGCGTTTGCGTCGCTGCAACTCAAGCAGCAGCTGGCCGCGATAATTCACCTGTGCGGCGCGGGCGCGGCTGATGACTATGCGCGCCGCGGATTTCAGCTGGCCGCCGCTCAACGCTGCGGCGACCACGAGGTGCGGGCGTATCTGGCGCGGATCGAGGCGATGAAGACGGTGTTCGATCGCCTGAGCGCGGACATGCCGCCTTGAACCGCGCTCGTGACCGATAACCGCCCTTCATGCGCGACGTCGTTGACTCTTGCTGCCATGAGTCTCGGTTTTGGCGTGGTTCAACTCGATGTCACTATCGTGAATACGGCCTTGAGCAGCATCGGCCGCTCGCTGGGTGGCGGGGTGTCGGAGCTGCAGTGGATCGTCAGCGCCTACACGATCGGCTTTGCAGCTTTGATTCTCACGGCTGGCGCGATCGGGGATCGCGTGGGCGCAAAGAAGATCTTCATGCTGGGATTCGCACTCTTTACGCTGGCTTCCGTGGCTTGCGCCTTGGCGCCGAGTTCCGCGCTCCTGATTGCATCGCGAGCCATTCAAGGGGTGGGAGCCGCCATTCTGGTTCCGAATTCACTGGCACTCCTTAACCATGCGTATCGGGATGAGAAACAACGTGGCAGAGCGGTCGGCATCTGGGCGGCAGGCGCCAGCTTTGCCCTCACCGCCGGTCCCCTGGCGGGCGGCGGGCTGATCGCGCTGGTCGGCTGGCGCAGTATATTTCTCGTCAATCTGCCGATCGGTCTGGCCGGTCTGTGGCTGACCTGGCGTTACGCGAGTGAGACCGCCCGCTCGCGCCAGCATGAGCTTGACCTGACCGGTCAAGCCGCAGCGATCGGTGCGCTCGGGTGCCTGGCTGGCGCGATCATCGAGGGGGGGGTTCGAGGCTGGAGCAATCCGTGGGTGCTGCTGGGTTTTGCGGGCTTCGTTGTCCTGGCTGCGCTGTTCGTTTTTCAGGAGCGGCGAACGCGCCAGCCGATGCTGCCGCTATCGCTGTTCAAACATCGGTTGTTTTCGCTGACCTCGCTGGTGGGTCTGCTGGTCAATGCGGCTTTCTACGGCCTCATCTTCGTGCTCAGTCTGTATTTTCAGCAGATCAACCGTCTATCGGCACTGGCGACCGGTCTCGCCTTCCTGCCCATGATGGCGGCGGTGCTCGTGGTCAACCTGTTCGCTGCCCGCGCCGCCGAGCGATTTGGTGCCCTGATGATGATTGCAGCGGGTGCGTGCATCGCAGCTGCGGGCTGCATTGCCCTGCTCGGTGTCGAGCGTGGTAGCGGCTATTGGCAGATTGGCGCGCAGCTGGTCGCGATGGGAGCGGGCCTGGGATTACTGGTTCCACCGCTCACTTCGACGCTGCTGGGTAGCGTCGAGAAATCGCGCTCCGGAGTCGCGGCTGGCGTTCTCAATTCCACCAGGCAGACCGGCAGCGTCATTGGGGTGGCGCTATTCGGATCGCTGCTGGAGCACAAGGACGCGTTCATGACAGGTGTTCATATATCGCTGGTTATTTCTACATTTCTTTTTGTCGCCGCGGCGGCGGCGGCATTTTTCGGCGCGCGCACCGCGAAATAAAAGCGACTTTGCGCGCAGCTGCGAATCGCGCCATTGGTTATATAACCCGGATGTCACTCGACGGCGACTGCATTGTCATGGCGAGCGCTCCTAGTATCGGTCGCAACGGAAGAACGGCGATATATCGAAGGAGAGCGGCGATGGCGATTCTAAGTCTCGGCGAGGTCGATGGATCAGCTCCACTGCTGCGCGATTGGCTTGCCGGCGACTGGGCGCTGCTGTTTTCTCATCCGGCGGATTTTCAGGACCAGGGGCTGGAACGCGATCGCTGGCTGGAAATACTGCGTGATGAGTTCCGGGCGCGCGGCGTACGGCCCGTCGCATGCAGTCAATCGGCCGGCCCCGCAGCAGACGCCGGCGCCGATGACAGCTGGGCCGGGGAGCTGATCTGCGATTACCGGCTGCTGCGGCTGCAGTCCGCCGCCGCGGATGACGGCGTGATCGATCTGCCGGCGCGCAACCTGCGCGCAGACATCCTGGCCCTGCCGCCGCGCTTCGTACTGATCATCGACGAGGCACTGGCGCGGCGCGGTGTATTGAAATACAGCGCTGGCCGCAGCAGCGTGTCGCCGCTCGATCTGCTGGCGTCGATCGACGCGTTCCGCCGCAGCTCAGCGCCGGCGCCCAAGCGTCGGATCTGGCAATCGGCCGCCGCCTAGAATTCGACCGCGCCGCCGCCGCCGCCGACCCGGGCCGTAGCCCGGGCTGACAAACCGGCCATATAGCGAAATAAAAATTCGTCATGGCAAATCGCTATTGGACCGTCAATGGCCTGGTGTCTATCGTGGTTGGCCTGCAGCGCCGACCAAGGCGGGACCACGCATAACGACGAGCGGAGATCACATGACAGAGATTGCACACAGCCAGGTCCATGTTCCGAAACGCGATTCGGTCTGGGCTGAATTCATCAGAAAGGATGACTGGTGGGCGATTTGGATCGGGCTCGGGCTGGTCGTAGTCGCCGCCGGGCTGGTGGTGAACGGCAGCAGCCTCAAGTGGCTGGCTATTGCCCCACAAAAATGGACCACCTGGCCCCAGGCCGTGACCCAGGTGCGCGATCATGCCGCGCAGTACCTGGCGCTGTTTGCGCTGTGGGCGACGCTGTTCGGAATCGGTGTCAGTGCGCTGGGGTACAGGCTGTCCCGCTTTCTGCCGGCCTTCGCGCTGGTGTTCGTGGTGTCGCTCGGGCTGTATCTGCTCGGTCAATGGGACCAGGCGGCACACTACAACCTCGAGCCGCCGCTGGTCGCGCTGCTGCTTGGGCTGCTGGTCGCCAACACGGTCGGCGTGCCGCAGTGGGCCGACGCCGGGCTACGCGTCGAGCTATACATCAAGACCGGCATCGTACTGCTGGGCGCCAGCCTGCCGCTGACGCTGATTGCCTGGGCTGGGCCGGTCGCCATCGTGCAGGCGGCGATCGTGTCGCTGGCGACCTTCGGCGTCATCTACTTTACGGCCACGCGCCTGGGACTGGATCGACGGCTGGCGGCCACCTTGGGCACCGGCGGCGCCGTGTGTGGTGTATCGGGCGCGATCGCTACCGCCGGTGCAGTGGGCGCCCGCAAGGAGCACGCCTCGATCGCGATTTCGCTGGTGATCTTCTGGGCCATTGTTGCGATCTTCGCCCTGCCGCTGCTGGCCCGCGGCCTGCAACTGCCGACCGGCGTGGCTGGGGCATGGATCGGAACCTCCGAATTCGCCGATGCAGCGGGCCTGGCTGCCGCACAAGCCTACGGCGGCTACGCCGGCCATGTGGCAGGTATCAGCGGCACGCCTGAGGCCGCCGTCAACGCGTTCACGCTGATGAAAGTCATCGGCCGTGACGTGTGGATCGGCGTCTGGGCGTTCGTGCTGTCGATCGTCGCCACCACACGCTGGCAATCGACGGGCATCCACTCGAAGGCGAACCCGGGCGAGATCTGGCGCCGCTTTCCGAAATTCGTGCTCGGTTTTCTGATCGCATCGGCGATCGTCACCGTGATTTCCAGCGGCTACAGCTATGGCGACTATAAGAAGATCGTGCAGCCATCGCTGGTGGCGCCGCTGCAGTCGCTGCGTGTCTGGGCGTTCACCTTCACCTTCCTGGCAATCGGCTTGACCACGCGCTTTCGCGAATTCTTCAGCGTCGGCGCCAAGCCGTTCTATGCCTTTACCGCAGGCGTCGCAGTCAACCTGGTGCTTGGCTACCTGCTGTCGACCCAGGTGTTCGTCGGTTTCTGGACCCGGTTCGGCCAATGACACTCAGGCCAGCCCCTGCCCTCGCCGCAGTCGAGGAGAGCTGCGGCAGCTGCCGGTACTTCTGCCAGGCGCCGCACGAGATCGAATCGCAGCTGCCGGGCATGCGCAGCCTTGGGTCGGGTCATGCGTCGGTGCGCGCTGCGGACGGCATCTGCCGGCGGCATGATCGCTACCTGGCAGCGGCGTCGCACTGTGCCCACTACGAGCAACGGATCTGATGCCAATCCGCAGTCTCCAGTCACGTCAGCGCAGCATCAGCTAGCACCGACCAGCTGGCACCGACACCTGCGGAATCCCGCTGCGCTGCGCTGTTCTGACTCGCCGCGGCGCCGGTTGCATGGGCACTTCGCTGTCTCATCCGGAGCGAAACATCAGGCCATAGCGCCGCGCCGCCTTCCCCGGCGGAGCCGGCGATCTTTAAGCGCCGCTAGCAAATCGCCTGCATAGCCCGTTGGGCGTCCGACTGCGTCCGAATGCGGTCAGTATCTAGTGCAATATATAGTCTATACAATCTTATCATATTGATTTATATAAATATTGAAATATCCTATATCTAGTCCATAATCTAGTCATGAGTGCCTCGCTGGTCAGCGTCATCGCCGAGCGGCTCGCCTTGGGGGCGAGTTCTGCAGCCGAGCTGATGCAGGCCTTAGGCGTTTCCCAAACCAGTGTGTCCAAAGCTCTGCGAGCGCTTGAGCGCAGTCAGCGCGTGTTGCGTATTGGCTCAACGCGTGGGGCCCGATACGCGTTGCGCCGGTCAGTAGCGGCAATCGGTACACGCTGGCCGATCTATTGCATCGATGAACAGGGCAGTCCTCAGGAGCTGGGAATACTGAACGCAATGCGACGGGACAGTTATTACGTCACCAAGGGTCCGGGCCGGGTCCCAGGTCTGTTCCAGGGTCTGCCGTACTACCTGCAGGACGCACGGCCGGCTGGATTCCTGGGGCGGGCGATACCCGCCGCATTTCCGGAGCTCGCTTTACCATCGCGGGTGATCGATTGGACCGACGAGCACTTCCTTGTCTACCTCACACAGCGCGGGGCACACAGCAGTGGAGATCTTGTCGTAGGCGCGGAGGCACTTGATCGCTACCTTGCGGCGGCCAGCTCGCCGGCGGTGGTGCCGGCGCAGGACCGCGACGCGCAGTACCCTACGTTCGCAGCCGCCGCCATGGTCGGTGCGCCACCAGGTTCTTCGGCAAACGGAGAGCATCCTAAGTTCACAGCCTGCATTGCCGAGGGCGAGCGACGCACGCATGTCATTGTTAAGTTTTCCCCGCCGCGGTCGACCCCTGAGGGCCAGCGCTGGTCAGACCTGCTCACGGCTGAATATCTGGCGCACCGCATGCTCGAGGAGAGCGGCATCGCGGCCTGCAGTTCGCGATTGCTGGAATACGGCGATCGCCTGTTTCTCGAATGCGATCGATTCGATCGAATCGGCGCCGACGGAAGACGCGGCGTGGTATCGCTGTACGCACTGGACACTGCGCGCTACGGTCAGCTGGACAGCTGGACTGCCTGTGCCGAACGCCTCGTCGCCGATTCATTGCTGTCGGCCGAGGATGCTGAGCGCATCCGATTTCTCGATGTCTTCGGTAGTCTCATCGCCAACACCGACCGACATTTCGGCAACGTGACGTTGTTCGATCGATACCTGGGACTGTTCGAGCTGGCCCCGGTCTATGACATGCTGCCGATGCTGTTTGCGCCCCAGGACGGCCAGCTCGTGCCGCGGCAGTTTGAAATGGTACCGGCAAGAGCCGCGTGGCTGTCGGTGTGGGCACGCGCACGCGCGCTCGCCGAGGGCTACTGGGAGCGGGTAGCTCAGGACCCGCGAATCAGCGAGGCCTTTAAGCAGCTTAGTCACCAGAGCCTGGCAGTGCTTCGCGCGATGTCCCGGCGAGCACGGCCAGTCGCCGCGAACTGAAAGCACCGCCTGACCCGGCGGCAGCGCCAATGGCAGCTATGGCTGGTCCTGCCGGTACGCGATGTTGCAGGCACGCCTGGCGTAGGCCTGTTCGACCAGTTGCGGGAAGCCAGATGCCGTCGCGAACATGTCCGTCTGCACCGGACTGCCGAGTTCTTCCTCGACCAGCCGCTGCTCCGCCTGCGCATGGTCCTCCAGCGCACCGTCTCGCCGGATATGCTTTATCGACACGGGGTACTTCTTCAGCTCATGGCACACAAGAATCGTGCGATGGCAGGTCAGCGGATCCTGTTCAGCGCACATCAGCGCGACGCGATAGCTTTGAGCACCAGCCAGCACGCGCTCGATACCCGCGGCGAAGGCTGGTAACTTCGCAATCCGGTCGTAGCTTGCACGGCCGCCGACGTAACACTCCGGCTCCTCGCGTCTTGCGCCGAGCTCCCGGCCCAGAAACAGATAATTGATGCCCGCCGCCTTCAGACTCGCAATCGCGGGCTCCCTGGAAAAATGTGGAAAGCGTGCACTGTACGGTCGCGATCGCACATCCGCGATGACCTCAACATCGTAGCGATGCAGTTGCGCGATGAACGACTCCATGGATTGAGAGGAATGCCCAATCGTGTAGATCTGCTGCATGAGCGCAGTCAGGCTCCGCCGCCGCCGTCGCAGCTGCAGATTTCGAGCTCGTTGACCAGACGTTTCACGCCGGAAACTCTTTTCCTGAAGATAGGGCCGTCCCGACCCGGGTCTTTACCACCTCGTCAGGCACGACTTCCGGAACCTTCTTCGTCGTAACGACGATGGTGTCGAGCGACTTCGCTGCCTCGGGACTTGCGCCGTCCGCGGGCGCCGTGGCTGACCAGCAGCACAGCGCTGCGAGGAGCGCTGCAGGTATGGCCCCGTCACGCAAAGCGCGATGTGCGGATGGAAGCACTCTCGAATCCCTCAGCCCGAGCTGCCGGTCATATAGCCGGGCAACATCAAGGCTGGCGCATCGGCAGGAGTCTGTCAAAAGGCCAGCCTTGCGCGCGGTCTGGCCCGGCGTCAGTTGCCATCGCCGACACCATCCGCGAACATGCCCTTCCATAAATGGCGACGACTGCGGATCACTACGATCACCACCTTGGCCGCGTCTATTCGTGGATGATCGGCGACATCGAGGCAGGCTTGGCGCGCAGCGCCGCCGAGCTGGACGCCATTGGTCTGCCTGCCAGACGACCTGGCACAGCGCTTGATCTGGGAGCAGGCATCGGCTTGCACGCGCTGCCCCTGGCGCAGCGGGGATTTTCCGTTACGGCTATCGACAGCTGTCAACAATTGTTGGACCAACTGCGATCTCGTTCCGGGTCGCTGCCAATAGCAACCGTAACAGCCGACATCGTCGATTTTCCCGGGTTAGTACAGCGCCCGGTAGACCTCATTCTGTGCATGGGCGACACGCTGACTCACTTGCCGGATGTGGCCGCGGTTGAACTGCTGTTAGCCAATGCCGCCCGCTCGTTGGCTGAGGGCGGGATATTTGTCTGCACTTTTCGCGATTACGTTACCTCACCGCTTCAGGCAGAACGCCGCTTCATTCCGGTGCGCAGTGATGACAAGAGGATCCTGACCTGTTTTCTGGAGTATTTCGACGATCGGGTGGTAGTGCACGATGTGCTGCACCAGTGGGAGGATGGCGCTTGGCGCCAAACTGTAAGCAGTTATCTCAAACTGCGTCTGGCGCCGGATTGGGTTGCCTCGCAACTGATAACGCAAGGTCTCGAAGTTCGCCAATCTGCAGGTCCGAGCGGCATGGTCTGTGTCGCAGCGACCAAGGCATAGTCCCCTTATCAGCCTTCGAATTACCCGGCAATAACCCAGCGAAAAGTTATTGTTGGGAGTCTTCCCGGTCGACTCCGTGCGCTATCCGAGTCGTCACCTGAGACGCAGAGACGTCTTACGGCGCGACCACAATATTGTTGTGAACCCCTTTTACCCCATCGGTTTCCTTTGCGATGGTTTCGGCACGATCGCTGGCTTCCCTTGTGGGCGCCGTGCCGCTGAGCCAAACGATGCCATCACGATCGGTATTGACCTTTACGTTAGACAGCGTAGTCGGCTCCTTGGCCAAAAGCTTGGTCTTTACCTTCGTGGTAATCGCCGAGTCCTTTACATACATGCCCGGATAGGCCGCGTCGGAATCCGCGGCGTATAACGCCGGCGCTCCAATCGCCCCCATTATGGCGAGCGCCAAAACGGCGATGGTTTTCATTAAATTGTCCTCACTCGTCAATGCAGAATGATGCTTCGACTCTCTGCGCATTTTGCGCAAAACGCGCCGTGCGGTCTGTAGGATGGACACCACTGTCATATCAGCATCTGCTCACAATCGAACCTGACCGTGGTCCATCGGCTAAGATTCGGGGTACGTCGCGAATAATGTGGAGCGCGATGCCGTCAAACAGGAGTGGATCTCGCCATGCGCTGGTATCACTACGTGGCCTACTTCTTCGGGGGCGCATTCCTGGCCAACACAGTGCCCCATTTTGTCAATGGAATCTCGGGCAACGCCTTCCAAAGTCCATTCGCATCGCCGCCCGGGCAAGGCTTGTCCTCCGCAACTATCAACGTCCTGTGGGGCCTGTTCAACCTTGCCGTCGCATATCTGCTCATCTGTCGCGTCGGCAGCTTCCACCTGCGTAAAACCACGCACGTGCTCACACTCGGAACCGGGGTCCTGCTCATGTCGTTGATGCTTGCTCATGCATTCGGACGCTTCCACGGCGGAGTGTAAGCCGGCCGTTGAAGCCGGCGACTTATCGCCGCGCGGGCATGCGTCACTGGCCCCGCCGCGCCGCCTCGATTGCGGCGATGTCTATCTTCGTCATTGGCATCATCGCTTCGAACGCCCGCTTGGCCGCTGCTGGATCGCGGTCGGAGAGCGCGGCAATAAGGGCGCGTGGGGTGATCTGCCAGGACAGACCCCACTTGTCCTTACACCAGCCGCACTGGCTTTCCTGGCCGCCATTTCGGACGATCGCGTTCCACAAGCGGTCGGTTTCGGCCTGGTCGTCAGTCGCGATCTGAAACGAGAACGCCTCGTTGTGCTTGATCTGCGGGCCGCCGTTAAGCCCGATGCAGGGTATGCCAATCGCCGTGAATTCGACCATCAGGACATCGCCCTGCTTGCCGCCGGGATAGTCGCCAGGCGCGCGGTGGACCGCGCCCACAGTGCTGTCGGGGAAGGTCGCGGCATAAAAGCGAGCAGCGTCTAACGCAGTTCCGTCATACCACAGGAATATCGTGTTCTTGTTGGCCATCGTCGGTCTCCTATGAAGGTCAGCGTAAGCTTTTTGATGGTGACGCTCGCGCAAGCCGAGCGGTATCGCTATCCACCTGCCCCCCGCGTTGAGCCGTAGGAACCCGCCGACCAGATCGGATAGGCTTGCCACCGCCCTGTGGCCGACAATTACCGTAGGAGCCACCACATTGAGAATGATCATCGGTTGGGGTTGCGCATCGCTATTGGGAGCGTTCGGTTGGTGGCTCGGAGGACAGTTGAACCTTGCCGCCGCAGTGATTATTGGGGGCATTGCGAGTGGTGTCGGCCTGTACTACGGCCAAAAATGGTTCGATAACAATCTACGATAACGTAGGAGAAATGGTATGGACGCCTCCCACTTCGAAGGTGAAGTAGGAGGTGAGCTTGGGAAGGAAGTGGACCCTCCGGGCCGACGGCATCAAAGTGCCCAA
>Ga0302181_10003886_pt1 | contig 10105 bp, 10 predicted proteins | sample I_Palsa_E3_3_FD_198786 | JGI IMG/M metagenome (GOLD analysis project Ga0302181, IMG submission 198786) | Peat permafrost microbial communities from Stordalen Mire near Abisko, Sweden - I_Palsa_E3_3 | ecosystem: Environmental > Terrestrial > Soil > Palsa > Peat permafrost | place: Sweden... | reverse complement strand
GCATCGGGAGAAAGGCCTGACCGTGGCAAGTGTATCCACAGCTGCGCCCGAGGTCGCCGAGGATCACGGCCTCAAGCGAGAAGTCGGGATCATCGGCCTCATCTGGGCGTCCGAGGGGTCCATCATCGGATCGGGCTGGCTGTTCGGCGCATTATTTGCCGCGAAGGCTGCGGGGCCCGCCGCCGTCCTGTCCTGGATCATCGCCACCATCGCGGTCGTCGTCATCGCCATGGTGCTCTCCGAGCTCGGCGCGATGTACCCCGTCGTCGGCGGCACCGGGCGCTTCCCGCACTACGCGTACGGCAGCGCCGCGGGCGCCTCCTTCGGCTGGTTCTCCTGGCTGCAGGCGGCAGCGGCGGCGCCCATCGAGGTCCTGGCGCTGATGAGCTACGGCTCGGTCCACCTGCCCTGGCTAATCCAGCAGACGGGAGCCAGCAAGGGCCAGCTCACCGCAGCCGGCTACGGCATATCGGCCGCCTTCATGGCGGTGTTCGTCGGGATCAACTTCTTCGGCATCCGCTGGCTGGCCCGCACCAACAGCGCGGCCACCTGGTGGAAGGTGGCCATCCCGCTGCTGCTCATCGCCGTACTGCTGGTGACGCACTTCCACACCAGCAACTTCAGCGCAGCCGGCGGCTTCGCGCCCTACGGCGCCAGGGGCGTGCTCTACGCCATCAGCACCGCCGGGGTCATGTTCGCGCTGAACGGCTTCGAACAGGCCGACCAGCTGGCCGGCGAGGCCAAGAACCCGCAGCGCGATATCCCGCGCGCCATCATCGGCGCCGTCCTGATCGGCGCCGCGATCTACCTGCTGCTGCAGATCGTCTTCATCCTCGCGCTGCCGAAGACCACCCTCGCGCACGGCTGGGCCGCCCTGTCGTTCACGGGCGACGCCGGGCCGTTCGCCGGGCTGGCGACGCTCCTGGGGCTGGGCTGGCTCGCCACCATCCTGTACATCGACGCGATCATCTCGCCCTCCGGCTCCGGACTGATCTACACCACCACCACATCACGGATCTCCTTCGGCCTGTCCCGCAACGGATACGTGCCCGCCATCTTCGAGAAGACCGACCAGCGCGGCGTCCCGTGGTTCAGCCTGATCTTCACCTTCATCGCCGGGCTGATCTTCTTCCTGCCCTTCCCGAGCTGGCATCAGCTGGTCGGCTTCATCACCTCGGCCAGCGTGCTGATGTACGCGGGAGGGCCGCTCGCCTTCGGCGCCCTGCGCAAGCAGCAGCCCCGCGCGGCCCGCCCGTACCGGATGCCGGCCGGCGGCTTCTGGTCGCCGGTAGCTTTCATCATCGCGAACTTGATCATCTACTGGAGCGGCTGGAACGTGATCTGGCGACTGGGCGCGGCCATCGTACTCGGCTACGTGCTGATCGGGCTGTCCATCGCCTTCAAGGCCAACCCGAACACGCCCTCCCTTGACTGGAAGTCCGCGCAGTGGCTTCCCGCCTACCTGATCGGCCTGGGCATCATCTCCTGGCAGGGCACCTTCGGCACCGGCGCGGCCGGCCACCTCGGGCTGTGGTGGGACATCCTGGTCATCGCGGTCTTCAGCCTGGTGATCTACTACTGGGCGATCGCCGTCCGGCTTCCCGACGCGAAGGCCGAGGAGTACATCTCCCATCACCACCTACGGTCCCAGCCGGGAGAATGACCCAGCGGCACCGCACGGAGGCACGGCCGTCCACCGCACCGTTTCTATCTCGGTCCCGTACATCTCCATCGGCTGCGCTGCCTGCAGCAATGCAGCCGGCGCGAGCTCGCGGCCAGCCCAGCCGAACTAGCCACAACGGGATGGCCAGCGGAGTCGGGTTATTAGCCGGCGCCCATCAGCCCACCGGGAAGTGCAGTCCTGGCCGTCCCCCGCGCCAAATTCTCACGCCAGCGCGACCACCCCCGGTGAGAAGGCTTAATCTGCGGCTTCGGGGTTCAAGTCCCTGGCGGCGCACCCACCCATCCTGACCTGGGACTATGCTGATCCGGGTCTTCTTTTCGTGCCCGGTTTGTCACGATTTTCTGCCCGTGCTCGCTCCGTGCTTGCTCGGCGGTCGGATGTTGGCGGGCCGGCCGCCGGGCCGATTGGTCTAGACCAGCTGTTTGGACCCCTTCCGCTGCGGTTACGCAGCGCGATAGCAGCAGGCAGGAGTCGCGGGGGCAGGCTGAGGACGTCGGTGCCAAGCAGTTGGCGTCACCCGCCTAGCGAGCATCATCCAGAGCACGTCCTGGATTGTCTGAGTTCGATTTACGCCATGAGGTCTGCCGTTAGATCACGACGCGGACGGCGCGTACACCTGGACCCAGGAGCCCCTGGAGGTGTTGCCGTCGACTGCGGCTGGCAGCTCAATGAGGACGTACCGCGTGAAGAATGGGTTCCGCACGCCAAACGTCGCCGCACTTTTGCTTGGCCGGGCTCCTGCCGCCAGGAGCGCGGGCCGGATGGTGGCGTCAGTGAACGTTGAAGTAAAGCCACCGCTGTACTCGGTGATTTTCTCCGAAAGCCTCGTGAAGGCTGTCGGGCCCAGCGGGTTCGTCAGCTCAGTCAGGTAGGCGTCGATGTCCGCGACTTGAAGGTCAGCGAGGTCGGGCTGGGCTAGTGCCGCGAGTGAGCGTGCGATGCGGTCCTCGACGTCGGTCACAGACATGCCGTTCTCCAGCCAGTTTGCCGCCTCGCCCGAAGGCCTGAACGAAAGGCCTTCGGGACGGAGGCGAGCAGCGGCGCGTCACGCGACGGCGGCGACGGCCTGGATGACGTAAGGCAGGGCGGTTGAGACGACGTGGAGCGCGTCGGAGAACCAGTCCTTCTTGTCCGCCTCAGCTACGCTGGCCGGCACGTCAGGAAGCTGTGGCGCGGCGCCGGGGTTGAAGTCCTTCCCCTGCTGGAACATGTCCAAGACATCCGGAGCGATCTGCAGCAGGGCCTGGCCGACAAAGGAAAGAAAGTCCTTGTCCTGCAGCCGCGCCTGGCTAACCCCGGCCGCCTGGATCGCGTTGCCTGCGTCAGTGTAGTCCTTCCCGAACAGGTCGACGACATACGGTGCCACTTGCTGGACGATGTTGAATGCGTCAGAGAACCAGTCCTTGGGGTCGGCGGTGTCGCCCGAGACGAAGTCCTTGGCGGCGGTTTTGGCCGTGGACGTAGCAACGAGCTTGGGGGCGAGCATCGCAGACTTCTGAATGGCTCCGACCAGCTCGCCGGCGTAGCGGACCGCCGGGCTGCTAGCCGCATCGGCGGTGCTTACCGCTACACCGTTACCGGTGGGAGCCGTGGAGAGCACCTTAGCGATCAGGCTAGCCAGCTGCTGCCCACTAGGGGTCTTACTAGGGGTCTTACTAACAGTTGAGGGCATGTGCTCTGTCTCCTTTGGCCTAGATGGGTATGGACGAAGTGCTTAGCTGGGCTCCGCTGAGGATTCGGGTGATGAGGTCGGTGAGGCCTGTGCTGCCGACCGCGACGTCGCCCGCTCCGGCCAGCGATATGTAGGTTTCGGTGGGCATCTTCGGCTGGTCCTCCGGCGTAAAGATCATCGGGTGCTGCGTGACGTTGAGTTGTGCGAGACGGTCAGCGACCTTGTCGCGCAGGTTTGCGAGTGACGTCTTGCCGTCGTTTTCACTGGTGACCGCGTAGGTGAATGCCGACAGGTTGTTCGTTACCGGGCTACCGGCCAGGGCGGTCTCGTCGGCCATGCATGCCGCGAACAACGCCCCGTTCAGTTCCACCTGCGGAAGATCCTTGACGGCCGGCAGATTGACGAAATCCTTCGCCGCCGCGAAGTTCTGTGCGATCGCGGCAGGGTCAGCGGTAGACGTAGGCTCGCGGCCGAAGTACTTGATAGAGCTAACCTGGGACACGACGCCAACCACTCCGGCGGCCTGCTCGGGGGTCGGGGTGAACATCTTGATCTTGGCCGGAATGGCCATCCCGTTGGCGAAGAACAACTTGTACATGCCACCGGAATGACAAGAATCAAGCGTGACGGTCAAGGTATTGGCCGGCGTTGCTTGGCTGAGCTTGACGAGTTCAGTATCCGTCAAAAAGTCGTCGTAGAGGCAGAGCACCTCGACCATCGTGCTGCCGACGGGGTGCTGCCAGCCGTGCGACGACTCGAAGAAAACGATTTCGTCGCCCTCGTTGACCCCGGTAAGCAGATCTTGCAGGGCTGACGTCACGGCCGCGAGGGTGGCTGCCTGGTTGTGGAGCAGCGTGATGTCACTCGTATCGAACCCGTGGAGCGATGTCAGCATGTCACGAAAGGCCAGCGAGTCCGCGACACACGAGTTCAATCGATTGAGCGGATTTGGATACTCGTCAATGCCCACGAGTAGTGCTCGTTTGGCCACGATTGCTTCCCTCCCTAATCCCTACTCGGAGCGTGATTGAAACCACCGGGCGGCCCCTTCCCTTCGGCCGGGGCCTCGCCAGCGCCTGGCAATCCCCCGACGCCCGACAGTTCCCGGCGCTTCCGCTAAGTGTCACGGCGGACCTTAATGACGACGCCCTTTCGGGGCAGCCGCTCTGTGTATGAGCATCGTCCTGAGAGAGTCACAGCGAGATGTTCATGGGCGTCCTTATTTCCGTGGACCAGCCGTATGCTCCCGCGCCGATATCGGGATCGGTAGTGTGCTCACTCCTCAGGCTCCCCGGCTCGGCGGGATGCTGCCATCGACAGCGCATCTGGCCCGCAGGAAGCATCCTGAAGAACGGGATGGGTAACAGATCGCGCCCGGCGGGACCAAGCGGCTTCAAGGTGGCGGCTCGGCTTCGCCTGAGATAACGGCTCGTAGCCAGCCCTGGACGGCACCGACAACTCCCTCCGGGCCGGCAGCGACGCGCCTGCCCGGCCCGCGCCCACCGTGAATGGCGTCTAACAGCCGGCCAACCAGTCGGAAATCACCGCGATGCGCGCGAGGAACTGACCATCAGCCTCGACCGAGGCGCGGATGACCAAGACACTGGTCCGCCGGGCAGGCCTCGCATCATCGGGCATCTGCCAATCATCGGGCCGCGAGCATCACTGAGGTGTGTGAGGTGTGATCAACGGATGCACGAGCTCATCCATTGCCGCAGTGGGGGCGAGGTTCAGTTCACGGTGGAGCATTCGCCGATAATCCTGGTAATGCTGCATTGCAGCGCCCCAGTTGCCCTCTGCGAGGTAGGTGCGGATGATGATGCGGTGGGCGCTTTCGCGGAATAGCTCGGACCGCGCCGCCACCAGGCTCGCCTCTAAGGCGAGCATGTGCTGGCCGCGGCAGAGCAGCACCTCAGCGGCCGCCTCGAGCGCATGCAAGCGGAGCTGATCCCAGCGCTCCTGCTCCCAGACAACCCAGTCGTCATACCAGCCCGGCAGCAGACGCAGGGACAGCCGCGATACGGTTTCAGCATTCACCGCGAGCAACTCGGCGCCTTGGCCGACGGGAGCGTCGATGAGCGTCCGGGCCTCCTTGGCGACATCCTGCATGTCTGCAGCGACCGTGTCAGCCAGAGTCAGCCGGCCCGGCGCGGTCCAGACAACGTCATCGCACACCTGCCCGCGCACCCGCCACAGTGCCGTGCGCAGGTTCGCGGAGGCCTGGCGTCGGCAGCTATCCGGCCACAGTATCTCTGCCGCGTAGGCTCGCGTCACCCAAGAGCCTTCGAGCGCCAGATAGGAAATCAGGCGCTGCGCGCCTAGCGGAAGCTCCACCAGGCGGTCATGAAACCGCAACCTGAATCCACCGATTAGGTCGACTTTGCATCCAGACGTGGTCGAACTGCCGGGACTCCGCACAGCTACCTCCCCCTCAGTGAGGTCTTTCGCTTTAGCACATCTCGCCTGTGCCGCATCGCGGCCACCTTCTCACCCTGGGTCTCAGACACCCCCCGGGCGAGGTATGCCGAAAGACGTTCTGGAGAAGCAGAACCAGGGCATATGTCGACAGTTTGTGCATGATGTGTAGATCGTGTGGAGATTAATGATCTCGTTCCGGGGGTCGTGCGCGGGCCCGGCGAGAGCGGACAAATTAGGGAGGCTACCGGCAATCGCCTGAGCTGCAACAATGGTCTTTGCTGGCGGCAGGCGCCGCTACAGAATCTAAGACGCCGCGATATTCTCCAAGCATTCGAACGATTATTTGGTTATCACTCTGGTCGCCCGAGGACGTTGGTGCACCTGTCGCCGACGTGATTGAGCCTGTGCTGAGCGAGCGCAGTAGCGCGACATCCCGTCGGAGAGGCGACGCCCATGCCGCCGGAGGCGGTCATCTCGTCGATCATTTCCAGCGCTAGCCTGTGGGTGCCGGAAACCCATGCCACCAGGCGATACTCATGAATCACGCCTCCGGCAAGGAGTCTCCACGCGGTCTTCACGCGGTCTCCGCGGCAATTTCATCTGCCTGACTCTGACTGATGCGACGGGATGCTTGCGCATCAGAATACCCGTACCAGAAATGGAAAGACCAGATGCCGTAGGCGGCCGGTTTTTCGCAGTGATCGTGCGCGCGACGTGTACGAGTGCTGGTTCTGGCTCGCCAGTTCCCGTGGAGGCAACTGGGAGTCAGCCGCCCCCAGAATGGTGGACACGCATTCCTGGTGATCGAAGCCGGGCCGCTGGTACCTCAAAGTCCGGCGTTGTTTGGTTATGGTCAACTGGGCTAGACACTGGAGGCATAAATGAGCAACCATCCCAACTTCGATCGCACCCAGACCGTACTCGATGCGGTCCGGCAAGGTAACTACGCACCCGCTTTCGACCTCTACGCCGACGATATCCAGATGGAAAATGGCCCTGGCGCCGGGCCCTGGCACCTCGCCCGCGGCAAGGACGACCTGGCGCTCATGCTCACGGAGTTCGCGGGGTTCTTCGGTGGCACCTTTAACCAAGACGGCCGTTGCGTCTACGCCGATGACCACACGGCTATCTGCCTGATCCACGAGACCGGAACAGCGGCCGGTGGCGACCGGTTCGACAACCTCGCGGTATACACCCTCCGCCTTCGCCCGGACGGGCAAGCGGACCGGGTCTGGACCATTGACCTCGACGCCGAGCACTGTGAAGCTTTCTGGCAGAAGAACCGTGGCACACCCTCAAAAGACTTCTCCTAGTACTGCAACGGCACTTATGGCGATGGGTGTCGTCGGCGCCTGTGGTGGGATCGCGGCTTGTGTCTGACGTGCCTGCAGTTGCTGTGGCTTCACGGCTCGCCGCGTGTCGGTTCAGGGCATGTTCGGGTGCTCGGCGTCGTGGTCTCGGTAGTCCCCGAGCAGGTCCGGCTGGGTGGACATCGATTGTGTAGCCAGGTCGTGCAGCCGCTTCGCGAACGCTTGTTCCTGCTCTGCGGTCGGTGGTCGCTGTGCTCCGGGCGGGGGAAGGGCAGGGCTGGTCGCGGGTGTGCCGAGCATGGCGACCTGCAGGTCGAGGGCGGCGGGGACATAGAAGTTCAGTACCCGTGCGGTTTCAGTTTTGACGGCGAAGGCGTGAGGGATGCCGGCCGGGATGCGTACGAGCTGGCCCCTGGTCCCGGTGATGACCTGGTCTCCGAGCTGGAGGGCCAGCTCGCCGTCGAGGATATAGAAGACTTCCTCGCCCTGGTCGTGCACGTGCGGGGGCGGACCGGCCTTGGCCGGCATGAGCTGCTCCATCAGTGAGTACGTCCCGCCGGTGGACTCACCTGAGATCAGCGGGGTCCACAAGATGCCCATCTGCCAGAAGCCGGCAGCGGTTTCGGCGCTGGTGGCCAGGGATGCGGTGCCGGAGGGGGGTTCACCGGGCATTATCTGCTCCTTCAACTGGGGACATGCACAGTTCCAGCCGCGCATATCCCGGGCGCGTTCGGTCACGGGCAGGCGTCACCCGGACGGCGGCCTCCCACCCTCGCGAGGGCAAACCCTCACGAAACTCCTCTGCCCCCACTTCGCGAGGGTAAACCCTCGCGAGATTCCTGGTCCCTGGCTCCCCTGCGGTAGCCTCATGAGCCGTGACCTCTGAGGGACAAGTACTCCCCGGCGGCGGCCCTCCCGGGCCTGCCGTCTCCGAGCGGGTGCGGCAGAAGGAGCGGACCCGCGCGGCCCTCATCACGGCGGCGCGCCAGCTGATCCTCGACGGGGCGGCCATCACCATGCTGGGCACCGCGACCGTGTCAGGAGTATCCGAGGCCACCGCCTACCGGCACTTCCCCGACCTGCCATCACTGCTGCGCGAGGCCTTCGTCGGGTTGTGGCCGGACACCCCGGAGACCCTGGCGCGGGCCGGTGAGTCTGGCGACGTCCCCGGGCGGGTGGCTACGGCCACCGATTTCCTCCTGCGCAATGTGGTCAAGATGCAGGGAGCGGTGCGCGTCATGATCGCTTCCACCATCACGCGGGATGACGTGACTTTCCCGCGGCCCGGAAAACAGTTCGGCCTGATCGACCTCGCCGTGGCTCCGCTGGAGCGGGGGCCAGGCGCCTTGGAACCGGCCAGGCTCACCCAGCTCAAGCACGACCTGGCCGTGATCATGAGCGCTGAAGCCCTGTTCACCCTGACCGACCTGGCCGGGCTGGCGCCGCAGGACGCCATCGCCAGCGTCGTCCACACCGCACGGACCATCACCCAGGCTGCCATGCAGTCCCCGGGGCCGGCTCAACCGCAACAAGAACCAGCATCACGCACATCATGATCCGCGCGGATTACCTAAGTGCCGTTGCAGTACTAGGAGTCGCGGCGTACCTCGGCCTTCCGTTCGTGAGGGGGACCGGAAGGCCGGGGCAGGGCGGCTATCAGTTGCGGCTCGCCGACCTCGGAGCCAGGACGGCGCTCGGTGGCCTGCTGTGGACCTGGGCGGGTGACGGTACCGCCCAGGCCTACCTGGCGGGGTACCTGATCGAGAAGAGCCTGTCGGTCGACAACATCGTCTTGTTCGCGGCTATCTTCTCCGGGTTTGCCATCCCGGCGCGCTACCAGCACCGGGTGCTCATGATCGGCATCATCGGCGCACTTGTGATGCGAGCCGCGTTCATCGCCGCCGGTATAACCCTGCTGGAGGCCATTCACCCGGTCATCTACGTTTTCGGCGCCGTGCTGCTCGTCGCCGCGGTCAAAATGCTGCGCAGCGGCACCCAGGCCGCGCCGGCGCCCCCCCGCCGGCGGCGGGTGCTCCGGCGGCAGCTTTATGCTCGCATCGACGCCGACCGGATGTTCACCTTCCACATGAGCCAGGACACAACCAGCGCGCCGGGCGTTAGCTGATGAGCGCTAGTGCGGTGACCGCCAGCTCCCCAAGAAGCCGGGCAATCCCGTACTCCTGGTCGCGGGGGCGCTGGTGGCGGCCGGTACCGGGGCCGTGGTGGCCGCGCCGACGGCGACACTGCTGCCGCCGATCGCCGCCGCCGCCAGTACGGCGATGGCCGTGTGGCGGGCACGCTGCGTTATTTTCATCGTTGCGTGGCTCCTTCCCGAGGCTGGCTGAGCCCAGCTAAGCCGCCGGAGGTGCACGCGCTGTGCCGTCGACATGGCGGCGATGTGGAGGTGTTCAGGCGCGGGGCAGGGTGAGGGTGAGGCATGTCCCCTCACCGGGCCGGCTGGCGGCGGTGAGCGTGCCGCCATGTGCCTGCGCCAGCTCGGCCGCGATGGCGAGGCCGATTCCGCTGCCGGAAGTCTGGGTGGCCGCCCGGCCGCGCCAGAATCTGTCGAAGATGTGCGGCAGCTCGCCGGCTGGGATGCCGATGCCGGTGTCCGCGACCTCGAGTACCGCGCTGGGGCCGTCCTGCCTGGTGCCGATCGTGACGGTGCCGCCGGCAGGGGTGAACTTGAGCGCGTTGCCGAGGAGGTTGGTGACGACCTGGTGCATCCACTGCTCGTCGGCGAGGACTGGCGCCGGGGCGAGCTGGCGGTCCAGCGTGACCTCCGCCGTCTCGAACCTGCGGGCCAGGCTGTCGGCCGCGGACCCGGCGATATTGGCGAGGTCGTGCCGCTCGCGCATGAGCTGGAGGACGGCGGCGTCGGCAGCGGCCATTGTCTGCAGGTCGTCTACCATGCGGGCCAGCCGGAGCACCTCGTCGCGCAGCGACCCGAGCTCTTCTGGACTCGGTTCGGTGATGCCGTCCAGCAGGGCCTCGTGCCCGGCCTGGAGCACGGCGACGGGC
>Ga0302181_10003876_pt1 | contig 10119 bp, 8 predicted proteins | sample I_Palsa_E3_3_FD_198786 | JGI IMG/M metagenome (GOLD analysis project Ga0302181, IMG submission 198786) | Peat permafrost microbial communities from Stordalen Mire near Abisko, Sweden - I_Palsa_E3_3 | ecosystem: Environmental > Terrestrial > Soil > Palsa > Peat permafrost | place: Sweden: Abisko... | reverse complement strand
ACCAGGGCGGCGCTGCCGGCGTCGGACTGGCGGAGAGCGGACAGGATCTCGGCGGCAGCGTCCAGGCTGGTCACGGCGATGGCCTCGGCGGCGGCACCCAGGGCGGCCGCGATGGCGACCTCGTAGCCGTCCGCGACCCGCAACCGGGCGGCGAACGAACCCAGCACGCCGGCGAACCGGTCCGGGTCGGCCAGCAGCGCCGCGGACGCGTCCGCGCCCCGCCGGGCCCCCTCGGCCAGCGTCTCGGCCCGGGCCCGCAGGGCGGCCAGCTCGCGGACGCATTCACGTTCCGCGGTGCGCAGTACCACGGTCCGTTCGGACAATTCTGTCAAGGCGTGGGCGGCCTGCTGATGCGCGGCGGCCAGCTCGCTACGGTCCTGCTCAGGCCCGCCGCCCAGTTCCTGCACCTGGTCGTAGGAGGCCTGAGCCAGCTCGGCCCGTTCCCTGGCCTGCTCGGCGGAGACGGCCAGGCGGTCCATCTCCTCCTGCGCGGCCGCAGCGCGGCTGTCGGCCGCGCCGACCTGCTCGCGGAGCCGGGCCAGCCGGCTGGACCGGGCGGCCGCGGCGCGGGCGCCCTCGGCCTGCCTACGTTCGGCCGCGGCGAGCTGGGCCTCGGCCGCAGCGCGTTCGGCCGTCGCAGCGGCCAGTACCTCGCGGCCCGCCTCGAGCCGGGCGGTGAGCGCCTCTTCCTCGTCGCGCAGCTCGGCGGCCTGCCGGTCCAGCTCGCCGGGGTCGCGGCCGGGGCGCTCGGGGTCGGCCTGCTCGGTCAGCAGGGTGTGCCGCTGCGCGGCCAGGTTCTGCGTCCCGCGCAGTCGTTCGGCCAGCGAGGACAGCGCGAACCAGGTCTCCTGGGCGCGGGCCAGGGTGGCCGAGGCGTGCTGGGCGGCCTGGTCCAGGTCGGATTCGGTGCGCCGGGCCTGGGCCAGCTCCTGCTCCAGGGCGGTGCGGCGGGCCACCGCGGCCGCCTCGTCGGCCTCGTCGCGCTGCAGTTCAGCGGCCAGCGTCACGTAGTCGTCGGCCAGCAGCCGCAGCCGCGCGTCACGCAGCTCGGCCTGGATGACGGCCGCCTTCCTGGCCATCTCGGCCTGCCGGCCGAGCGGCTTGAGGCGCCGGCCCAGCTCGGCGGTGAGGTCGACCAGCCGGGTCAGGTTGGCCTGCATGGCCTCCAGCTTGCGCAGCGCCTTTTCCTTGCGCCTGCGGTGCTTGAGCACGCCGGCCGCTTCCTCGATCAGCGCGCGCCGCGCCTCGGGGCCCGCGTGCAGGATGTCGTCGAGCTGGCCCTGGCCGACGATCACGTGCATCTCGCGGCCGAGCCCTGAGTCGGACAGCAGCTCGGCGACGTCGAGCAGCCGGCAGTGGTCGCCGTTGATGGCGTACTCGCTCTGCCCGGACCGGAACATCAGGCGGCTGATGGTGACTTCGGCGTAGTCGATGGGCAGCGCGCCGTCGCTGTTGTCGATGGTGAGCGTCACCTCGGCCCGGCCCAGCGGCGGGCGGGAGGTGGTGCCGGCGAAGACGACGTCTTCCATCTTGCCGCCGCGCAGGGACTTGACGCCCTGCTCGCCCATGACCCAGGACAAGGCGTCGACGATGTTGGACTTGCCCGAGCCGTTCGGGCCGACCACGCAGGTGATGCCGGACTCCAGGCGCAGCGTGGTGGCGGAGGCGAACGACTTGAAGCCGCGCAGAGTGAGGCTCTTCAGGTACACGAAGCCCTCCTCCCCGCTAATCGATAGGGCTCCACGGCACCTTACCTTCCCGGGGCACGCCACACCGGGAACCCGGCCGCAAAGGGGCCCCCGAGGAGGATCGGGGGCCATCCCGGAGGTCGTCGTGCCCCCGGGGCCTACACCGTGACTAACGGGGCCAGTGGGGCGTGTCTGTGATCATGCGGGCACCCCATTACCTATCGGGTTAATGGCATATCACAGAAGAATAAAGAACGAACAGGGACGCCGTCACGGGCGCCCCGGTTCGCCTTTGTCGTTTTCCTCGCCGACCAGCGCTCAGGCGAGCGCAGGTTCGCGGTCCGGCACCAGCATGTCCTCGTGCGCTGCCTCTACCGTGAGCGACTCGTTCTCTTCCTGGAGCCGGACAAGCTCGGCTTCCAGGTCCCGTACTCGCTGCTGGAGGCGGCGCATCTCGGAAACGATGCGGGGGTCGGAACCGCCGACGTGGCCGAATAGAGCCTTCGCCATTGTAAAAGGTCCTCCACGCTGAGTGACCAGAGTGGGCACATACTCTTCACACGCGACTTCCGCGCGCAATCAACGGTATCTAGTTTCCCACCCAGGCGTTTCCTGGTCAAGTTCAGGGCCGTTCCGGGCCCGGGTAAAAACCTTATCACCTATAACAAGAGATTTTGACCGGCTCACCAGTGAGCCCGGCGCGGCCGGGGCTGGCACTGCGGGCAGCTGTAGGCCGACCGGTTCATGAACGGGTCGCGCCGGACCGGTGTGCCGCACCTGGGGCACGGCAGGCCCTCGCGCCCGTAGACCGCCAGCGAGCGGTCGAAGTAGCCGCTCTCCCCGTTGACGTTGACGTACAGGCTGTCGAAGCTCGTCCCGCCCGCGGTCAGGGCCTCGCCCAGGACCTCGCGGACCGCGGCTAGGAGCCTGCTGACCTCCGGGCCGTTCAGGGTCTCGGTGGGCCGGGCCCAGTGCAGGCCCGCCCGCCACAGCGCCTCGTCGGCGTAGATGTTGCCGACCCCGCTGATCAGCGACTGATCGAGCAGGGCGCGCTTGACCCCGGTGTGCTTTTGGCGGAGCCGGCGGGCCAGTTCCGTGGGGTCGAACGAGGGCTCGAACGGGTCGGGGCCGATGTGGGCGATGGGCCCGGGGAGTTCGGCGCCGTCGGGCACGAAGCACATGTGCCCGAACGTCCGCTGATCGGTGAAGCGCAGGTCGGGGCCATCATCTTTGAAGGTGAACTGGATCCGAACGTGCGGGGACAGCGCCCGGTCCGGGTCGCCGATCAGCAGTTGCCCGCTCATGCCCAGGTGCGCGAGCAGGGCGTCCTCGCCCACCGACAGCCACAGGTACTTGCCCCGGCGCCTGGCCGTATCGAGGCTGCGCCCGGCCAGTGCGGCCTCGAAGTCGGCCGCGCCCGCCAGGTGGCGGCGTACGGCACGCGGGTGCAGGACCCGGACGGTGTCGATGGCCCGGCCGGTGACGTGGTGTTCCAGACCGCGGCGGACGGTCTCGACTTCGGGTAGCTCGGGCACGGGGTTACCGGTCCCCTGCGGGACCGGGCTCCTCGGGGCCGGTTGCCTCGGGGCCAGTTGTCTCGGGGCCTGTTGTCTCGGGGCCAGTTGTCTCGGGGCCGCTGGCGGACTCCGCGTCGATCGCCGTCCAGGCCGCCTCGGCCGCGTGCTGCTCGGCCTCCTTCTTGGTGTGGCCCTGGCCGGAGCCGAGCACGCGCCCGGCGACCCGGACCACGGCCCGGAACGACTTCTGGTGGTCCGGCCCGCTCTCCTCGACCTGGTAGTCCGGTACCCCGAGCAGCCGGGCCGCGGTCAGCTCCTGCAGCGACGTCTTCCAGTCCAGCCCGGCGCCCAGCCCCGCCGACTTGGCGATGACCGGGTCGAACAGGCGGTGGACCAGGCCGCTGGCCTCGGCCAGGCCGCAGTCGATGTAGACCGCCCCGATGATCGCCTCGAGCGTGTCGGCCAGGATCGAGGACTTGTTCCGGCCGCCGGTCACCTCTTCGCCCCGGCCGAGCCTGACGTAGGAGCCCAGGTTCAGCTCCCGCGCCACTTCGGCCAGGGCGCGCATCTGGACCACGGCCGCGCGCAGCTTGGCCAGCTGCCCCTCGGGCATGTTGGGGTAGCCGCGGAACAGCGAGTCGGTGACGACTAGTCCGAGGACCGAGTCGCCGAGGAACTCCAGCCGCTCGTTGGTGGGCGGGTTGGAGTTCTCGTAAGCGTAGGAGCGGTGCGTCAGCGCGCGCTCCAGCGACTTGGGCATGATGGGCACGCCGAGAGCATGCCGGAGCTCGGAGGGATCCCGTCCGGCATTGTCCCCGTCCCAGGCCCGGCTCACCACACCCACCGCGCCCCGCTCAGGACGGGTTGAGAACCTGACGGCGCCGGTACGTGCCGCAGGTCGGGCAAGCCACGTGCGGCAACTTGGGCTCGTGGCACTGCGGACAGCTGACCAGGGTCGGCGCGGTGGCCTTCCAGTTCGAGCGTCGCGATCGGGTATTGCTGCGAGACATTCGCCGCTTGGGAACCGCCACGTCAGCCCTCCTGTATGTCGATGGCGCCGCCGCGCCTGGTTGTTTGGTCATCAAACTGCTTCAGGCCGGCCCAGCGCGGGTCCGGTGCCTCCTGGTGCGTGTGCCCCGGGCCCGCTTCGGCCAGCGGCACGCCGCACTCGACGCACAGCCCCGGGCAGTCCTCCCGGCACAGCGGTGACATCGGCAGCGCGAGCACTACCGCGTCCCGCAGGACCGGCTCCAGGTCGAGCAGGTCGCCGACGAGGTAGTGCTCCTCGTCGTCCTGCTCGGTGTCCTCGTCAAACCATTCGCGGCTGTCACGCCCGTGATGCCGGTCGCGGCTTTCGCGCTTGTCGTGCGGGTCGCGCTTGTCGTTCTTGCCGTGCTTGCCGTGCTTGTCGTTCTTGTCGGTCTTGTCGTGCGGCCGGCGGCCGTCGTGCGGGTGGCCGTCGGCGTACAGGTAGAGCTCGGTGAAATCGACCGTCACCGACGCGGTCAGCGGCCCCAGGCAGCGGGCGCATTCGCCAGCCAGCGGTGCGGTCGCCGACCCGGTGACCAGCACGCCTTCGGTTACGGCCTCGAACCTGACGTCCAGTTGCATATCGGCGCCGACCGGTACCCTGGCGAGCTCCAGACCTAGGTTATCCGGAGCTGGCACGGTCAGCTGCTTAGTCCGCGCGGAACCGGCCTGGCGGCCGAGCGTGCGCAGGTCAAAGACAAGCGCGCCGCGAGGCGCGTTCGTGCGTGTGTTGGGCATGACAGTGTACTCGTGTGGGTATCGATTGCGGAACCGAGCGCCCAGCCTACCGGGGGCGCACGGTAATCCCAACTCGACCGCGACCCGCCCGATTCCCCGGGCCCCTCAATCCCCGGCTTGCTCTCCGGCTTGCTCCTCAGCCAGGCGAGCCCGGAGCCGGACCAGGACCGGTTCGGGGACCAGCCCGCCGACGTCCCCGCCGTACCTCGTGATCTCCTTGACCAGGCTGGAGCTGAGGTAGGAGTACAGCGGGTTGGTGGTCATGAACAGGGTCTCGACCTTGGCCATGCGGTAGTTCATCTGGGCCATCTGCATCTCGTACTCGAAATCGGTCACCGCCCGCAGACCCTTGATCACGGCCGCGATCCCGTTGGCCGCGCAGAAGTCCACCAGCAGGCCGTGGAACCGGTCGATGGTGACGTTGCCGTAGTGAGCGGTCACCTCGCCGAGCATCTCGACCCGCTCGTCCACCGTGAACAGGCTGCGCTTGGTCACGTTGATCAGCACCGCCACGATCACCTCGTCGTACAGCCCGGACGCGCGGCTGATGATGTCGAGGTGCCCATTGGTGACGGGATCAAAGGAACCCGGACAGACGACGCGGTGCACGCGATGCCACCCCTTTCACGGTTCAGCGAGTTTATGCGGGTCCGGGCCGCTCGGGCCGCGGCCGTACCAGAAGGTCGCCTCACCGTACCGGCGGGCCCGGTCCGCCGCGAAGCCCGCCGGCCAGTTGACCGGCCCGGACCGGGTGGCGCGCTCCACGATCACCAGCGCCTCCGGCGCCAGCCAGCCCCGGTCCGCGAGCGCCACGAGCATGCCGGATACCTCGTCGGCCACCAGTGCGTAGGGCGGGTCGGCGAAGACGATGTCGTACCGGCCGCGGTTGTCTCCTGAGAGGGCCGGCCCGCGGGCCAGGACCCGTTCCACCCGGCCGGTGACCACCTCGGCGCCGGCCAGGCCGATCGCCTCGATGTTGTCCCGGATGACGCGGCCGGCCCGGGGCCCCGATTCCACCAGCAGCACGTGCTCGGCGCCGCGGGACAGGGCCTCCAGGCCGACCGCGCCGGATCCCGCGTACAGGTCGAGCACGCGCGCCCCGGCCAGCGAGCCCGTCATCGAGACGATGGTGGCGAACAGCCCTTCCCGGGCACGGTCGCTCGTCGGCCGGGTGCCCCGGCCGTCCGGGACGGCCAGCCGCCGCCCGCCCGCCGCACCGGCGATGACACGTGCCACCTCTTAAGTGTGGGGCCTGCGGGTGATGTCGCGCCGCACCACGGCTTGTGAGCATTGCAACATCAACGTGCAGCCTCGTGCCGAAGACGGGCCGGCGGGTCACGCTGGCGGAGGGTTTCCTACCCGAGTAGGATAGCTAGCGTGGCTAAGCTCTCGGTCAGCCTTCCGGACGATCTGGTCCAGGATCTTCGAGACGCGGCTCACGATAACGTGAGCGCGTTCGTCACGGCTGCGGTCCGCCACGAGCTCGACCGCCGGCGCTTGTTCGCCTTCGTCGACGAGTTGACCGACGAGCTGGGTCCGGTCGATGAAGCCGAGGTAGCGAGGTACAGCGAACTGTTCGCCGGCGCCGCGGCGGTAACGGCAGAGCGCAAGACTGCATCCCGATGACAGCCCTGGTCCTGGACACCCGGGCGCTGGAGGTCGTAGCCGACCCGAAGGCGGACAGCTCGGCGGCGCGGCACATGCGTGACATGCTCGCTTCGGCGGCCCGGATGGGAATACCGGTCCGGGTGCCTACCGCGGTGCTAGCCGAGGCATACCGCGGCATTCCGGCAGACGCCGCGTTCGATCGCGTGCTGGCCCGCGGCATCCGGCCGTTCACGACGGGGCAGGCCGCGGCGCGGCTAGCGGGCGGCCTCCGGTATCGCGATCGGCTGGACTCATGTCATACCGTCGACGCCCTCGTCATCGCGACCGCGATTCGCCTCGGTGGCGGCATCGTCGCGACCGGTGATCCCGATGACCTGCGATCTTTGGCTCGGGAGCAGTCCAACATCAACGTGCAGCCTCTGGCCTGAGACTGGGCCGCCCCGGCTGGTGGGGCTAGAGTCCTGGGCTATCCGTGTCACGGCTGGTCGGTAGGGGTCTGCGTGATCAACGGTGCCGCGGGCGAGATCGGCCAGCCCGGGTGCTGGGATGAAAATTTCGAAATGCACGAGGTTGCCGCGCTCCGCGATTCGAGGCCGGTTGTATCCGGATCACCTATTTGCCTATTGACGGCAGTCCGGGGGCGGTCGGCCCGGTGCGGGTCGGTGGGCCATCGGGCGCGCTAGAGAGCTTGTAACGCGAGTGCCGGGGGGCGTGGCGTCAGTTATCTTCTGGTGCTGTGTGTTGCGGCAGGGCGTGCGGGGCCCGGCATCTCCCTGGCTCCCGGCCCGGCCCGCAGCCGCCCCGTCGCCACTCCCTCACCAGTTAGCTCGCCAGTTCCATTAACGCGGAGGATCTGGCTTAAGCGGAGACTTTGGGCAACTCCAGCTGCCCGGATCTTCCACGTAAGCCGGATGCTCCGCGTTGATGGGGCGGCTGGGGCTGGCGAGGAGGGATGGCGGGGATGCGGGCGCAGCCGAACGGGGTGAGGGCAGGCAGGGCAGGGCGGCCAGGTTGGGGCGGGCAGGGCGGGCCCGTGGGCGGCGGTTACCCGTGGGGGCGGCCAATCACTAGTAAGCCACCGGGGTGAAGGGGCGACTGGGGGCTGGAGGGGCCGGCGCGGGCTCGGGGGTCTCGCGCTCGCGCTCGGGCGCGGGCGCGGGCGCGGGCTTGCGGGCGCGGGCTTCAGGTCTTGTCTAGGTATTCGGCTTGGACGCCTAGGAGGTCCTCGATGGCGGCGCGGAGGGCGGGGTGGCGGGCCAGGTCCGGGTCGGCCGAGACGATGGCAGTGGCCTCGGTGCGGGCCTGGCCGATCAGGTCCTCGTCTTTGAGCAGCTGGAGCAGGCGCAGGCTGGAGTGACGGCCGGCCTGGGCGGCGCCGAGCACGTCGCCCTCCCGGCGCTGCTCGAGGTCCAGGCGGGACAGCTGGAACCCGTCCAGGGTGGCGGCCACCGCGTCGAGCCGCTCCCGGGCCGGGCTGGCCGGGGGCGCCTCGCTGACCAGCAGGCACAGCCCCGGCGCGGCGCCGCGGCCGACCCGGCCGCGGAGCTGGTGCAGCTGGGACACGCCGAACCGCTCGGCGTCCATGATGACCATCACGGTCGCGTTCGGGACGTCGACCCCGACCTCGATCACGGTCGTCGCCACCAGGACGTCGATCTCGCCGGCGGAGAACGCGCGCATCACCCGGTCCTTCTCGTCCGGGTGCAGCCGACCGTGCAGGATGCCCAGCCGCAGGCCGGCCAGCGGGCCGGCGTCCAGCGTCGCGGCCACGTCGAGGACCGACAGGGGCTGCCGCCGGCCGACGTTGGTGATGCTGCGCGGAACGCCGTGGCTCAGGTCGACGGTGGTCGGCTCCATGTTGGCGAAGTCATCCGCGTCGGGGTAGGCGGCATCGCCGGGATCGGGGTCGTCGGGATCGGGGTCGTCGGAATCGGGGCCGTCGCCGATGCGCGGGCACACCACGTAGGCCTGCCGGCCGCGCTCGACCTCCTCCTTGACCCGGGCCCAGGCCCGCTCCAGGAAGTGCGGCTTGTCGGCGGCGGGCACCACGTGCGTGGCGATCGCCGAACGCCCGGCGGGCAGCTCGGTCAGCGTCGAGGTCTCCAGGTCCCCGTACACGGTCATGGCCACCGTCCTGGGGATCGGCGTGGCCGTCATGACCAGCACGTGCGGCCGGTTGTCCGCCGCCTTGGCGCGCAGCGCGTCGCGCTGCTCGACGCCGAACCGGTGCTGCTCGTCGATGACCACCAGGCCCAGGTCGGCGAACTGGACCCGCTCCTCGAGCAGGGCGTGCGTGCCGATCACGACCCCGGCGTCGCCGGTGAACACGTCGGACAGGGCCGCGCGTCGGGCACCGGCGCTGACCGACCCGGTGAGCAGCGCCACCCCGGTCGCGTAATCGGCGCCGCCCAACTGGCCGCGCCGGGCCAGCGGGCCGAGCATCGCGGTGACCGACCGGTAGTGCTGCTGGGCCAGGACTTCGGTCGGGGCCAGCAGCGCGGCCTGCCCGCCCGCGTCGACCACCTGGAGCATGGCCCGGATCGCGATCACCGTCTTGCCCGAGCCGACCTCGCCCTGCAGCAGCCGGTGCATCGGGTGGGCGCAGGCCAGGTCGTTCGCGATGGTCTCGCCCACTGCCACCTGGCCGGCGGTGAGAGTGAACGGCAGCTGTGCGTCGAACTCGTCGGCGATGCCGTCCGGCACGTGCGGGCGGGGCATGGCCGGCAGGGCGGCGGCCGCCATCCGGCGCTGGGCCAGCGCGGCCTGCAGCATGAACGCCTCGTCCCACTTGAGCCGCTCGACCGCGCGCTTGCGGTCGGCCCAGTCCAGCGGGCGGTGAATGGCCCGGATGGCCTCGGCCCGCCCGTACAGCCCGTACCGTTCCCGGATCTCGGCGGGCAGCGGGTCCTCCCCCGTGTCCAGGGGATCCAGGATGGCCTTGACCGACCGGGCGATGACCCACGAGCTGACCTTGGCGGTGGCCGGGTAGACCGGGATCAGCTCGGTGGCGAACTCGGCGGCCAGCTCGGGGGTGAGGTCGGCGTTGGGCGGGGCCCCGGGCAGCAGTTCGTACTCGGGGTGGATGAGCTGGAGCCGCCCGCGGAAGCTGGATACGGTGCCCGCGAACATGCCCATCACGTCCGGCTTGAGTCCCCGGAATTTGTACTGGGCCCCAGGATTGCGGAAGAAGAAGGTCAGCATCAGCTTGGCGCGGTCGTCGGTGATGATCACCTCGCCCCGCATGCGGGGGCCGCCCTGAGGCATCGGGTGCAGGCTGACGTTGGCGATGCGGGCCAGCACGGTGACGTGGTCGCCTTCGCGCAAGCTGGACAGGTCGGTGAGCTCGCCGCGGGAGTAGTAGCGCCGCGGGTAGTGCCGCAGCAGGTCGCCGACCGTGGCCAGGCCAAGGGCGTTCTCGAGGGCCTTGCCGGTCTTGGGACCCAGCGCCCGGGTCAGCGGTTCGCGGAGCGTGGTCACACCTGGCAGCATAGAAGGGCCCGGTGACAAGTTCGCGTACGCCGGGAGCATCGGGTAGGCTT
>Ga0302181_10003873_pt1 | contig 10121 bp, 7 predicted proteins | sample I_Palsa_E3_3_FD_198786 | JGI IMG/M metagenome (GOLD analysis project Ga0302181, IMG submission 198786) | Peat permafrost microbial communities from Stordalen Mire near Abisko, Sweden - I_Palsa_E3_3 | ecosystem: Environmental > Terrestrial > Soil > Palsa > Peat permafrost | place: Sweden: Abisko... | reverse complement strand
ACAGCACACCGGCGCGTAGCTCCTGGTCGGTGCCCAGGGTCTCATACGCTGCGCCCAGCGCCTCGATGACCGCCAGGTCGAAGGCGTTGCGCTGCGCCGGCCGGTTCACCCCGATCAGCAGCACATGTCCGTCGCGCTCGACAGTAACCGGATCGGTCACTTTCCCTCCCAGGCGGCCGGAGGCGGGGCGGTCGACTCGACTGTACGGGCTGCCAGCCGGCGCAGCGGGCACGGGTGGCGCCGCGCCGCCCCAGTTGCCCGGAGAACAGCAGGCCCAACTGAGCCTCAAGGACAAAGACAAACAGGGATCCGCGTTCCCACTCACGCCGCGCAGCCAGGCATTCGATCCTGGCGCCGCGCGCGTCGCCGCCGTTATGCGTCGCTCTGGCACGTTCGACGACAGTCAGCTGTGGCGTGCAGATCCGGTATTACATGCGCGTATGTCAGAACGCTGCCGGTTGTCGCTCGTCCACCTATCCGGCATTGTTCAGAGGCCGGCCACCTCGGCCGTCAGTGCCGGGCTGGCCGCAGAGCCGGCGCCAGGTCCGCCTCTGCGCTGGCCTCCAGGCTGCAGCTTCCGCGCTGTGTGCCGTGGTGGCTCACGGCGTCTGAGTGCCGGTACCGCGCTGGTCCCGGACGATGGCTACCGCCTGCTGCTGGGTGAGCCCGGAGCCGGCGGAGAACGCCTGATCGAACCGGGCTGCGCCCAGCCTCTGGCGGACCTGGGCCACCAGATCGGCCTCGACCCGCCGCAGATGCGGCCATGCCCGCAGGCCGACCCGCCGGCGCAGGCCCTCGGCCGCGCCTTCCAGCAGCGCCGCCCGGTCCGGGTCGCCGTCTGCGAACGCCAGCTGGGCGTACCCGGCCAGGCAAAGGGTCACGAACGAGGTGCTGCGGGCCGCCAGGCTCCGGTCCAGCGCCTCCTCCAGCAGCGGCCGGGCCTCATCGAGGCTGCCGCCCACGACATCTAGGATGCCCAGCTGTACCCGGGAGCCCGCGGCGAGCCAGTCACCGCGGACTCGCTCCGCCAGGTCGCGCGCCTCACGCAGGTGACGCAGGGCGTCATCGTAGCGGCCCAGCGTGGTCTCCAGGGAGCCGGCGGTCAACGCGGCCATCGCGGTGAAGACAGGCTCGTCCTGGCCGCGGAGCTCCTCCAGCGAGGCCGCCGCCTCCCGCAGCGCCCCGCCGTAGTCGCCGGCGACCGGCGAGGTCCACGCCATCGCCAGCCGGGCCACCGCGTGCAGGAAGGGATCCTGGATCCCGGGCAGCAGCGGCGCCAGGCGCTGGCGGGCCGCCAGCGCCGCCGCGTCGTCCCCGATGTCGCCGGCGAGCACCGCCGCCGCCCAGGCCAGCTCGGCCCGGGCCTGCGGGTCCAGCGTGCCAAAGCCGGGCAGCAGCTGCTCCACCCAGGACCAGGCCTCGCGCCCGAGGTCCCGCTGCGACCAGAACAGATACAGGACCCGGAACAGGTGCGGCAGCGGCCCGCGGTCATGCGCCAGGTACCAGCGCACCGCGGCGGCCAGGTTGCCCGCCTCGGCCTGCAGCCGCTCCGTCCATTCGCTCCGCCCGGGGCCGCGCAGCGGCCGGTCGGCCTGCTCGGCCAGCGCCCGGTAGAAGCCAGCGTGCCTGCGCGCGACCTCGGCGGCGTCGGGCCGGGCCGCCAGCCGCTCGGCCACGAACGCGCGGACGGTCGCCAGCATCCGCGACCGGGGCCCGAGCTCGGTGCTGTCGATAGCGACCAGGCTGTGCCGGGCCAGCGCCTCACACAACTCCAGCGCCCGGTCCTCATCCAGGCCCGCCACCTGGGCGGCGGCCGGGATGGCCCAGCCGTCGGTGAACACCGCCGTGACCTCCAGGAGCGAACGCTCGGCGTCTTCCAAGAGGCCGACGCTCCACTCCACGGTGGCGCGCAGGGTCCGCTGCCGCTCGGGGAGATCCACCGCGCCGGTGCCGAGCGCGTCCAGCGAGGCCGCCAGCCGGTCCAGCAGCGCGGGCGGGTCCAGCAGCCGGGTGCGGGCGGCGGCCAGCTCGATCGCCAGCGGAATCCCCTCCAGCCGACGGCAGATCTCCGCCACCGCCGCCGCGTTGCCCTCGGTGAGGGCAAATCCTGGCCGCACCGCGCGGGCCCGGTCCACGAACAGCGCCGCCGCCGGCGAGGCCGCCACCTCCGCGACCGAGGCGGTGCCCGGATCTGCCGGCAACGCCAGCGGCGGCACCGGGTACTCCCGCTCGGCGCGCAGCCCCAGCACCGTGCGGCTGGTGGCCAAGATCGCCACCCCCGGGCAGCGGGCCAACAACTCGCCCAGGTCCGGGGCAACCTGGACCACCTGCTCCAGGTTGTCCAGGACCAGCAGCCACGCGCCGTCGCCGAACGTCTCGGCCAGCGCCTCCAGCGGCGCGCCGGCGCCGGCGAGGTCGGCGCCCGCGGCCCGGCCGATGGCGGCCAGGACCTGCCCCGGGTCGGTGACCGAATCCAGCGGCACGAAGGCGGTGCCCGCGCCGAACCGGTCTCGCAGCCGCTCGCCCACCGCCACCGCCAGCCGGGTCTTGCCGACCCCGCCCGGCCCAGTCAGCGTCACCAGCCGCACCTCAGGACGCTCGAGCAGCCCGGCCACCTCGTCGACGGCCCGATCCCGCCCCAGCAGCGACGTCGTGCTCACCGGCAGCGGGCGGGGGCCGCGGGCGCCGGCCGGCGACGGCACCGCGGCCGCGGCCTGGCCGGCAGCGGCGGCGAACCGCTCACTCAGCAGCACCGCCAGGTCATCACGCACCAGCCGGCCCAGCTCGGGGGGGGGCGGAAATGCCGGTAAGACGCCGAGGCGTCATCCTGGATGCGGGCCAGCAGATCGCCCAGGCGAGGGTCGCGGCCGGCCGCCGGCGCCTTGACGTACAGCAGCCGGGGCAGCGCACCGGACAGGTCGAACTCCTCCTCCAAGCCGGAGACCTGCATGCCCGGGGCGGGCTGCCCGTACCGCTGCCAGTACAGCCCGATGAACACGTCGCTTTGCGCCAGGTACTGCTGGTACACCTCCCGCGGCGGGTACGGCCGGGCCCCGAGCTCAAACATCACCGGGGTCAGGCGTAGCGCCTCGATCGCGCGAGACGGCCCGCCGCTCGTCGGCTAGCTCGCCCAGCGTGGAACTCACGAACACCCGCAGACGCCGGTCAGGAGTCCGGATGACTGGCTCATCCCGCGGCCCCTGGCTCACCGATCGCCCCTGAGCTGGCCCACCACGCAAGTCTGCAACCAGCCATTCCGGCCAGCAAGCCCGCGTAAGCACCCAATCCGTCAGCCAGCACCCGCTGGCGCAGGCGACTAAGTCCTCGGTGCGCAGCTATCAGGGCCGCAGTCCCGACCATCAGCTCAACGGCGGCTCGAACCGCCGTTGACGCGCGAGTCTCTTGACCAGGCCTCTGCCCAGGTCAATGCCGCGCATAACAGGCAATCTGGCAACCTCGCTGGCACTGAATCACCAAATGAACACGCGAACCAGATCCGGCGTTCTGCGCGGGCCCGGGCATCGCTGTCACTTACCCAGTTGGTTACTAACTGTAGGAAAATCGGGCAGTGCGGATGACCTCCTCAGAGCCGCTCGCGCCCGTGGCTGACTGGCGGCGTGGTCCCGCAAACGGCGTGAGAGGCGGTGTCCTACGGCCGCCTACGCTATGCACATGGTCACCATGGGCGACGGGGGGCGGCTATGGCGGTACTCTCGCTGGCTACCGTCCGGGGATGGTCATCGACAGGGAATGGGATGAGCCCATCTACCAGCAGGTGGCAGGGATCCTTCGTGACCAGATCACGTCCGTTAACATCGAGCCGCGGCGGCCCATCCCGCCGATTCGCACGCTGTGCCAGACCTACGGCATCGCAAGGGCAACGGCAGGCAAGGCGATCCGCTTGCTCGGGCCATCATCGGTTGAGGCGCACAAATAAGGTCGATCTGGCGCTGCGCGATCTCCCCCTGGACGCCTCGGAGAAAACCGGTCATGCCGAAATGAGAGCGTTGAGTTAGCAGCACCCACGAGCCCGGAGGGCGCACTAAGTTAGCCGTATGCCTGCCTGGAGACTCCTGCGCGGGCACCAAGCTTGATCAGGTGACTTTGAACGTGGCCGAGTTGCTCAGCTGGCCCGTCATCGACACCGCAAGCGGCACCGCCTTTGGCAAATTGGCCCAGCCGACACCGGTAGCCGGGTCATCGGCGGGCGCGGTGAACTGGATGGAAGTGTCCGACCAGGCGGTGACCGCGATTGGCGTGCCGTTGAGCAACAGCTGGCTGTTGCCCTGCTGAGCGCCCAGGCCACTGCCGACAACCGTGACGGCGGTGCCGGGTGGCCCGCTAAACGGATTCGGCGCAAACAAGGCGGGCGTATCGTAGGTCACAAGCTTCTTGCCAAGGTAGCCGCCCTGGCTGATGCCCATCAGCACCAGGAGCGACGAGTCGATGTTCGGCAGGCCGTCTTTGATGTCGCCGATGGCGATCTGGTGGAAAACCGTGGCGAGGAAGATCCCGATCCCGATGATCGTGAACGCCATCAACTGGATCTTCGCCAGCTCGGGGCCGCCGCTGTCGTCCTGGAAGATTCCGCCGGTGGTCGCGGGGGTCGGATTGGCCGGCACCCCTGTTTTCGCCACCTTGCCGGTCTGGACATATCCGGCGGTGATGCCTTTCGCGGCGGCCGCCGTACCGGTACTGAAGCCGAGCACCGTCAAGATGTTTACCGGTATATCGCTCAGCGCTATGTAGTTACCTTGTTCGGCCCGCAGGACCCATATGGCCACGTAACCAAAGAGGATGACGATTAGCCACAGCAGCCACTGGAGCTTCGAGGTACTGCCGAAGCCATCGAATCCGTTGAACAGCTCTTTGAGCCGCCAATGACCGGTAATTAACGCCGTCACGACGTACACAACGCCGAGGAAGGCGACTCCGATTACAATCGCCCCCGCCTTCGATCCGGCCGAGATGGCCGGAGCATTCTGGCTCCCGGAGGCCAGGATAGACACGTTCATTCCAGCCCCCCACATCGAACGAATGGTATACAGCTTTCTCGGTGCTTCGCCTGATGGGCTGGGCTTTACGCTACACCTGCCCGCCCGGCTCTGCAGTGCTCAAGTGGAGCCTCTTGCGATTCAGCCGCGACATCGCGCAGGGGGTGCACGGTGGCTGTGCCGTCGAGGTAACTGGATAGGTCCCGGTCGGCTTGATGCTGGCGGGGGTTTCCTGAGTTTTGCCGGCGCTTGCCCTCAAGGACGCCGCTGCTGCGGTCCGTGCCGGCGGGCACGACCAGGCGGGGCAGTTTGCCGGGTGCCCGGACCAGGTCCAGGCGGGTCACCCGGTCGCCTATCTGGACTCCAGGAATCAGCGCTCGGTTCCGGCGGGAGGGCGCTCGTTCTCACGCTAGGTAATCAGCCCTGGCTCGGGCGAAGCGCACACTGCCGCCGCAGCGAGTACCGTGGCATCGTCGGCCGCGAGCGGGACAGGGACGAGCTGGCCGCCGGAGCCGAGCGGCTGGACGATGTGTCATGAGAAGCGGCGGCCCTGCGTAAGACCCGCCTGGAGCAGCGATCCAAGGAAGTGCTGATGGTGCGCACCGCAGTCCGGGTGATCGAGCTGAGCACCTGCGACGTGCAGATGTTCAAAGCGCGGCACGTGATCGGCAGGGCCGGCCTATGAACGGTCAGCCTGCGCCCCGCCTCGGCACCGGCTTGCCGTCAGTTATCGCCCTCGGCCAAGATCGCCCCGACGTCTCCCGAACCGCCTTCGTCGCTCCTGGTGCTGTGCTCATTGGACGCGTCACCATCGGCGGTGAGGCGAGCGTCTGGTACGGAGCCGTGCTCCGCGCCGACCGTGACACCGTCTCCGTCGGCGAGCGCAGCAACGTGCAGGACGGGTGTGTCTTGCACGCCGATCCCGGCGTGCCGCTGTCCGTTGGCTCAGACGTCACCATTGGCCACAACGCGACGCTCCACGGGTGCACCATCGAGGATCTGGTCCTCATCGGCATGGGCGCGATCGTGCTCAACCGAGCCCGCGTGGGGCGTTATTCGATCATCGCCGCCGGGGCGGTGCTTGCCGAAGGGCAACAGGTCCCGGAGGGGGTGCTGGTGGCCGGAGTGCCGGGCAAGGTCCGGCGTGACCTGTCCGAGGAGGAGCGCGCAGCGATCGAGCGCAACGCCGCCACGTACGTGGAACTCTCCCAACTGCATCGCCGCAGTCAGGCGTGAGAGACGGAGTTGCCCTGGACGGCAGGTGTGGCAGTGACAGCCGGAGCTACATCGCACGCCAGGTCAGAAGTGACAGGACCGCCGAGCGGCGTGCTCGTGGTCGCTGCCGATGAGAAGAAGGAAGACCCGGCTTCGTTCTGCGCTGGGTCCTCACCACGGTCGACGGTACCCACGTCCAGATGCGCCGCCCGGGCGTGGCCGCGGCGGCGAAGGTCCCCTGCCTCGCGGCGCCTGGAAGGTCACGGCCGGCGCTTGACGGCCACGATGACGCCGCTGCTGAAGCTCAGCTCGGCGCAAACGAGCTCAGCGTTCTCCAGCAGGCGGTGACGCACCACGGCCAGGGCAGACCGGAGCTGCTCATCTGCGTGGCGGGCAAGGTCCATGTCATCCACGACGATGACGCCACCCTCGCGAAGCGCGGCCACAGACCGGCGCAGCTTGAAGATCTTCCCGCCGGGCGCGTCCGCGAATATCAGGTCAAACTGGCCGAGCCGGCCGACGACCTCGGCCCCGTCCCCCGACTCGAAGCGAACCCACGGCGGCCATCGCGCCGAAAGCGCCCTCTGCCGCACCGCATCGTCGAGCTCGACCGTGACGACCTCCACGTCTTGGCGCGCTCCCAGGCCGTGGACCAGCCAGGCAAGCCCGACGCCGACGCCGGTGCCGATCTCCAGAACCCGGCCACCGCCGGGTACCGCCGCGGCCAGGGCGGCCAGCAGTCTCCCCACTTCGACCTCGCAGGCGAGCCGGAAACCGGTTCTGGCGGCTCGTTCGTAGGCGGCCAGAACACGCTCGGGAAGCTCCTCGCCCTCGGTCACAAGACCATACTGCCAAGTACGTGCGCTCCCTGCCTGGCGGCGACCCGTCCGCAATCGGCCGCTGCCGCGTAGCGGGGAGCCGCCCGGCTGCCGCACGACAGGCGTTCTGGAGTACGTTCAGTGCCTGCTTCCCGCCAGTCACGGCTGATGAGCCCTTCGGCATCTGGGGCGGCCTTGATCCCCGACAGCGACGCACCGTGCGCAGGCGGCCGGAGCGGCGTGGATCGTCCCCCTTGCTGGAAGCAGGACCGCCGGGTGACCCCGGAACAGTGCCGGTTGCGCGCCAGGATCGCGGCGAACGCTCGCTGGTTACGCCCGATGGCCCGCGCCGACGAGGCCGACGCCGCACGTACCGCTATCGCCATGCGGATTGAGCGCGAGGCAGATCCCGAAGGCCAGCTGCCGCCCGACCAGCGGGCCGCGTTGGCCCGCGCTGCCGGACGGCGCCGCTCAGCACAGCTCAGTGCCGCCAAGGCGCGTAAACGCATATCCGGCTCACATTGATCAGCAACTCAACCGATGAAGTCGGTGCCTGACTGGACCTGGTCTCGTACTTCGACGGGCGGATCGGACCATGCGTCCCTGTTCCGACGATGTGGTTCTTTTTAAATTGCAACCACTGTCCAGTGATCACGGCGACTGCACTCGAGACTGGCGTATCGCCCCAGGCAGCAGAAGCTTCAGCCGACCAATCTCAGCCCAGTTGGGACGCTTGCCTTTGAGCCACTAGGTCACTTGCCGATAAGCATCCCGGAAATGGCGAATTTGCGTGGCAGTGTGCATGGGACCATGCTGCCCGCACCGAATAGGCAAATGGCTTTTCTGCCATCAGGATCAGGGCCCCGCTGCGAGCCGAAACGGACGTTACAGCGAGGGTCAGGCTGACGGAGAGTCCAAAGGCCACCTGTTTTGCGTAGTCGCGGGAAGGTGCGCAGCCCGCTGCCACGTGTCACGGCGGCCCTGTCAGCGTGGATCGGCCCGTCGGCCAGGCCGGTAGCCACAGGTTACGCGGCTGCGCCCGGGTGGACCCGGGCCATTCGGATCCGATGGCAGGGAAAGAGCGGCCAAAAGACCTGGGCCGAATTACCCGGGCTGAATTACCCGGGCCGAATTACCCGGGCCGAATTACCCGGGCCGAATTACCCCGGCCTTAAAGACAGGGATAACACCCCCAAGGGAACAGGGAATTTTCCTCTTAGAACTGCCGCGGGAAAAAAGAAAAGTGGAGAGCAGGAAGTCGCCCATTAATTAGAGGCGAATCAAAATGGCTCTCCACAGCAGGAACACCGCCACCGCGAACATCCGCCCCCGCCGAGGCATCCGCCACCGCGGCGTGACGCTGGCCGGCCTGCTGGCCGCCGGCGCGCTGGCCGCGAGCTTCGCCGTCCCGACGGGGGCCTTCGCCGCGGTCACCCAAACCAACGGGACCGATGGCGGCGTAACGCAGTTCGGCATGGCGGACCCAGACCTGCTCGGCGAGTCGGCCTCAACCCAGGCGGCACAGCTCGCAGCCATGAAAGCGATCGGGATCACCGAAATCAGGCTGGACGCCAACTGGGATTGGGTCCAGTACGGCGGTCAGAATACGTTCGACTGGTCACAACTGGATCAGGCAGTCGCATCCGTGCGGGCCGCGGGGATGTCACTTGACCTGATCATAGATGGCTGCCCGCCATGGGCGGCGGTGAAGGGCGCCAGCGGCGATGATTCACCCCAGCCCGCCTCATCGGCCCAGTACGCGCACTGGGCAGCTGACGTGGCTGCCCGGTATGCGCCGAAGGGCGTCAACACGTTCGAGATCTGGAACGAGCCGAACAACGCGGCTTTCTGGCAGCCCGCGCCGAATCCGGCTGCCTACACTGCAGACCTGATCGCCGCTTACAAGGCCATCAAGAAGGTGGACCCGTCGGCGTTCGTCCTGTCCGGCGGCCTCGCCCCGGAGAGTAACGACGGCACCAACATCAACGCGATCACGTACCTGCAGGCAATGTACGCGTACGGAGCACGAGGCCACTTCGACGGCGTTGGCTACCACCCCTACAGCTACCCGGCGCTGCCGAACACCTACGATTCCTGGTCAGGGTGGTCTCAAATGAGCCAGACCAGCCCGTCCATCCGTAGCGTGATGGCAGCCAACGGCGATAGCGGCAAGCGAATCTACATCACCGAGACCGGCGCGCCGTCCGGTGGTCCGTGGGGAGTCGGCCAGACTTCGCAGGCCGCGGAGTTCACCCAGGCCATCGCTGCTGCGAAGGCAACCAGCTGGATCGGCGGCATATACCTGTACTCGTGGCGGGATGACGGGACGGACACCAGCAATGCGGAGGACTGGTTCGGCCTGCTCACCGCCGCAGGCGCGCATAAGCCGGCCTACACGGCGGTGAAGAACGCGATCGGTTAACCAAGGGAGCGCACACCTGGTGCCAGCTCCGCCTCGGCGGCTCGCCGAGGCGGAGCTGGCCGTTCTGGGGGCATCTTCGGTTAGGAAAGGTGCAATTTCCTGCTTCGCTGCCGACGCCGGACAAACCGTGTGGATATGCCGCAACAATGACAACGCGGGCGGCCGCGTTTCGCAATCTGCAGGGTGCGCATGCAATCTAAGGGACGCGCATATAATCTCCAGGGTGCGCACGTAAGCATGGGGGAATCCGCCGTCCACGATTTCCGAGGCGGCGGCTCGATAGCGGAATGCGGTCCGGGGGGAGTCTGGTTATGCATGTCCGGCAGGGCCTGTACCGAGGCAACGACCCGGGGCCTGGTAGCAGCCCCGCCGTGATGCCGAACGCCGCTTTCCAGCCAGGGCTCACCGTGGTCATTCTGACCTATAACAGCGCGGCTACCCTGGGCGCCTGCCTAGACTCCCTGGTCGGCCAGGCCGATCGGGACTTCGGCGTGGTCGTCGTCGATGACGACTCCACGGACGAGACCCTCGCGATCGTGGCTAGCTACTCGTCCCGGCTGCGCATCACCGTGACCAGGAACGGCTCGCATGTGATACCGCGGGGCCGCAATATCGGCCTCACCGCGAGCCAGACCAGCGTGGTGGCATTCATCGACTCCGACGACAGGGCGG
>Ga0302181_10003866_pt1 | contig 10134 bp, 10 predicted proteins | sample I_Palsa_E3_3_FD_198786 | JGI IMG/M metagenome (GOLD analysis project Ga0302181, IMG submission 198786) | Peat permafrost microbial communities from Stordalen Mire near Abisko, Sweden - I_Palsa_E3_3 | ecosystem: Environmental > Terrestrial > Soil > Palsa > Peat permafrost | place: Sweden... | reverse complement strand
CCGCCTCGATCAGCCAGACCCGCAAGGCCCGCATCCTCAGGGCCCGCATCTTCAAGGCCCGCATCTTCAAGGCAGAGTGGACCAAGCTCCGCACCCTGCCCTCCACCTGGCGCACCGCCGCCCTGAACCTGGCCCTGGGCATCGGCTTCAGCGTCGCCGTGTCCTTCTCCCAGATCAGCCAGTGGCACACCATGACGGCCCAGCAGCGCCAGGTGTTCGACCCGACCAGCGCCTCGATGAGCGGAGTCATGATCGCCGCGGTGGTCCTCGGGACGCTCGCCGTGCGGACGGTCACCGCGGAGTACTCGACCGGGATGATCCGGTCGACCTTCGCTGCCATGCCCGCCCGGCGGCTCGTGCTGGCGGCCAAGGCCGCCACCGTGGCTGCGTTCGCGTTCCCCGTGACGCTGCTCGGCAACCTGGGCGGCTTCGAACTCGGCCAGCGGATATTCGCTGGCCGGCACGCCGCGGTGACCATCGGACATCCCGGCGTGCTCCGGGCCATGGTCTTCGGAGCCGTAGCGGTAAGCCTCGTCGCCGTGATCGGCGTGGGTGTCGGCGGCCTCATCCGGCACACCGCGGGAGCGGCCACCACCCTGGCGCTCATCATCATCGGGGGACTCACCGTCGGCCAGTTCCTTCCGGCCGGCTGGCGTCAGTACCTGCCCGGCATCGCCACTCAAGCGGCCGTGACGGTCCACCGCTCAGCCGGGCTACTGCACCCAGGCACCGCCATCATGGTCCTCGCCGTATACGCCGCCATCACCGTGGGCGCGGCATCCCTCCGAGTGGCGCACCGCGACGCTTGACCCGGCTCAGACCACCGAGATCAACGACAGGCAGGAAAGGGAACTCTCATGAACACCCCTACGATGACGACCAGGCAGCGGACGACCGACGGGACGACCATGCAGGCGATCACCCAGGACCGCTACGGCGAGGCCGAGGACGTGCTGCGGCTGGAAGAGATCGCGCGGCCCGCGATCGGCGAGGAGGAAGTACTGCTGCGCGTGCACGCCGCCGGCGTGGACCGGGGTGTCTGGCACCTGATGACCGGCCTGCCCTACCCGGTGCGCCTCGCGGGCTACGGGGTCCGTGCCCCCAAGTCCCCGGTGCGGGGCCGCGAAGTCGCCGGGCGGGTCGAGGCGGCCGGTCCGGCCGTCACGACGCTGCACGTCGGCGACGAGGTGTTCGGCATCGCCGACGGCTCCTTCGCCGAGTACGCCAGCGCCCGGCCGGGCAAGCTAGCGCCCAAGCCCGCGAACCTCACCTTCACCCAGGCCGCGGCCGTCCCCGTCTCGGCGCTGACGGCCCTGCAGGCGGTCCGCGACCGTGGGCACGTGCAAGCCGGAAACCGGGTGCTGATCATCGGCGCGTCCGGCGGCGTGGGGACCTTCGCCGTGCAGATCGCCAAGGCAGCCGGCGCCGAGGTCACCGGCGTGTGCCGCACGGCCAAGATGGACACGGTCCGGTCCCTGGGCGCGGACCACGTCATCGACTACACCCGCGAGGACATCGCGGCCGGAGGGCACCGCTACGACGTAATCCTCGACATCGGAGGCAACCGTCCGCTCAAGCACCTCCGCCCTGTCCTGGATCCCCGTGGGACGCTGGTCATTGTCGGGGGCGAGACCGGCGGACGATGGCTCGCAGGCAGCGACCGCCAGCTCCGGGCGCTGCTCCTCTCCCCGTTCACCGGCCAGACGCTGACCACGCTGATCTGCTCGGAGAACACGCCGGACCTGCTCGCGCTCACCAAGCTCATCGAGTCCGGCCAGGTCAGGCCAGTCATCGACCGGACCTACCCGCTGAGCCAGACCCCCGCGGCCATCCAGTACATGCGAGACGGCCACGCCCAGGGCAAAGTCGTCATCAACCTCTGAACCACGGTGGAAGTACCCGGAACGGAGCGGTGTCACGGCCGCTCCGTTCCGCTTTCCTGGCCGGCGCTAAGTGCCGGGGCCCAGCGGGCCGGGGCAGTGCCCGGCCCGTCAGCGGCCGGTGTCGTGCACGAGGCCGCCGGGCGGCGGGACGCGGTCAGCCGCGCGGTCGCACCCGGTAAACCCGTGGCGACGTCGGTGGTCATCCCGCGATAATGGCCGGCGTGGAACAGGTCGAGGTCGTCGTCGCCCATCACGAGTGCGCGACCCTGCGCGTCGGCGACGTATTCCTGAAGATCGACGCTGATCAGACACGCACCGACGTCGAGATCGAGGCGATGGCCATGGCGCCGGTCCCGACTCCGGAGGTCCTGTGGCGCAAGCCGCCCGTGCTCGCGCTCGCCGCCGTCGGCGGGACGGCACTCGGCCGCCTCAGCGAGCCGTCGACCGCGTCGTCGGCGGCGTGGGCCGCGGCGGGTGCCGCCGCCCGGATGCTGCACGACGCGCCGCTGCCGCCATGGCCCGGCCGGAGCCTCAAGGAGATCGCCTCGCACCTCGACGGCGAATGCGAGTGGCTCGTCACGAACGGCGTCCTTCCCACCGACCTGGTCACGCGCAACCGCCAGGTCGCCGAGGCTGCGCTCCGGCCGTGGAAACCGGTGTTCACGCACGGCGACCTGCAGGTCGCCCACGTGTTCGCCGACGGTGACGAGATCACCGGCGTGATCGACTGGACCGAGGCGGGCCAGGGCGATGCCCTGTTCGACCTCGCCAGCCTGACGCTCGGACACCAGGAGCACCTTGGCGACGTCGTCGCCGGCTACGGCACCGACGTCGACCTCGACGTGATCCGCGCGTGGTGGTCGCTGCGGAGCCTGCGAGCCGTCCGCTGGCTGGTCGAGCACGGCTTCGACCCGTCCTCGCCAGGCTGCGAGTTCGACGTGCTGAGATCCCGGCTGTGAGGCGGCACGAGCCCGACGGCCACGAGTGCCGTCCGGCCGCATCGAGCGGGCCATCTCCTGCCGGTCACGCATCAACGCCGACCAGTCCCGGCGCTTGCCGACCCACTACGGATAGATGACTTCCCGCTGTCCCTTCGTGCCGTGCATAGTCCAGAGCAGGCCGGCGAGATGCCCAGGGTCGACGGTGGGCATTTCCCAGACCGGGTCGCCCGCAGCTTCGGCCTTCTCCAGTTCGGCGTGGAAGGCACTGTTCTTGATGGCCGCACCGATGTAGAGCATGCCGACGTAGACGCCTTTCCCGGCTACCTCGGCGTGCAGGGCTTGCAGGTAGTTGCGCTGGGCGGCTTGGGCAGGACTGGGGCCGCTCATGTTCGGCAGGCCCTGCACGGTGCTGCCGCCCTGCGCGGTCAGGATGGCGCCGTCCCCCTGCTCGAGCATGCGCGGCAGGAACTCCTGCACGAGTGCCAGCATCGTGTAGAAGATCAGCGGCATGAAGTTCTGGGCGTGCTGCGGGGTCAGGCTGGCTGCGGAAACGAACCCGGTGTCTGGGGTGGGTGCATAGTAAAAGACGTCGAGGTGGCCGGCCTTGGCGCGAATCTGCCCGGCCAGCCGGGGGGTGGCACCGGTATCGGCTAGGTCGGCTGTGATGACGTGCGCGGTTGCCCCGGCACTGGTCAGCTCTTCGGCCAGACGGTCAAGCGGCTCCTGGCGGCGGCCCACCAGGGTGACGGCGTAACCCTCTCGCGCGTAGCGACGGGCGACAGCCTGGCCGAGGCCGGGTCCGGCTCCGAACACAGCGATGGATTTGGGCATAAGAATGCTCCGGTGGGTTGTTCGGCGGCCACTCCGAACTACCTAAGGGCACATTTACCTTATCGTCAAGTAATTCAATGAGGTTCTCTCAGCAGCTTTCACGTGAGTCGCTTGTGTTCGAATAGCGTGAGAACAAGGGGTGCCCGCGTGATGAGTCCTATCTCGCTGGGGCTCCGCCGTGTCACCCGATCGGGCGTCATGACATTGTCGCCCTCGATCGGGAATGCTTACTGTGCGCAGCCCGCGTCTGATGACGCCGCGGCGCCCGGCCATGCAGCCTGGCGTCGGCTTGCGGCCGATTCGCCTGGGGAGCTCCCCGGGGGGGACTTGGGTGTCCCGGGCCATTCACCGGTCCGGGGCACCCTCGCTGGGGCGTTCAGTCGCGGCGCGGGCGAATGACTTGTACGGCATGATCTCGCCCGGCTTGATCACGCCGTCCTCGATCGCGCGGGCGAGCAGCGCGTCCTTGCTCGGCGCGGCCCGCCCGGTGGCTGCGTACTTGGCGCGCGCTCGGCTGATGTACTGCCGGACCGTGTTCTCGCTGATCGACATGCGCCGCCCGACCGATGCTTTCGACATGCCCTGGAACCACAGCAGCAGCGCCTGCCGTTCCTGCTCCGATAGCGCAGGCCGGGCCGGGCGCTGGTCGGCGAGCATCGCCCTGGCCTGCGACCGGGTCACGTACGGCCGGTCGGCGGCAGCCGCAAGCACGGCCTCGACCAGATGGTCGCGGCCCTCATCCTTGGACACGTAGGCGTGCGCGCCGTTGTCCAGCGTCTCCATCACGATCGCCGGATCGGTGTGCCCGGAGAAGGCCACCACCCGGTATCCGGCCGCCACCAGCCCGGGGATCTGCGTGGTGACCAGCTCGCCAGACAGCTCCAGGTCCAAGATGACCACGTCGGCCGGCGGCTGCGGCACGGCCCGGAGCCCGGTCAGGTCGCGCGCCGTGTGCACCAGCCGGACCCGCTGGCCGGGATCGGACCGGATCCAGGACGCCACCCCCTCGGCGACGACCGGATGGTCTTCGATGATCGCCGCCGTCACCGGCTGTTCCATCGCACCTCCGCCCAGAGCATGCCGCCGTCTTGCTGCTGTTCGATGACGACCCCCTGGCCGGCTGCGGGCAGCCGGACGACCGCGCCGGTATCGGCGACGAAGCTGACGGCGATTCCGGCGGCCACCGCCGTCAGGGTTATCCGCGCCTGGCTGCGCGCGGCGGTCAGGATCGCGATGGCCACGTCGGTGATCACCCGCCGGGCCGGGCCGGGCACCTGCGGCATCGGGCCAGCCGTCTCGATCTCCACGGCAACCCCGCGCCGCTCGGCCACGTCGGCACTCGCGTGCAGTTCGTGCACCAGCGATCCGGGTACCTCATCGCCTTCGGCCAGCAGCCGGCGCAGCCGGGCCGCCTGAACCGCGCACCTGCTGCGCACCTGCGCGTCGCCCGGGTCAGCCGTCCCCGCCGCCAGCTCGGCGACCAGCGGGACGGCGCTTTCCTGCAGCGCCAGCCAGCGAGCGTGCCGGGCGGCCCTGATGATCTCCGCGGTGGCGGCCCGCTCGCGCGCGGCGTGCTCACTCTGCGCCGCGGCGGCGGCCTGGCCGGCCGCGGCATCCAGCGCCCTGACCCCGGCGGCGACGGCCACCTGGGCGCCGGTCGACCAGGCCAGCACGGCGAGGAACCCGGCCAGCTCGGTGCGGTCCAGCCCGCCCCGCATCAGCACGCCCAGGGTAGCCAGGGCCTCGGCGGCGAGGAACCACGCAAGCTCGGCGAACGGGCGGCGGAGCAGCACGAGCACTCCTATCCAGCCGGCACTCCCCCACGCCCAGTTGACCGCCAGCATCTGGTCGGGCGGGCTGGCCGCCGCCGCGGCCGTGCTGGCCGCCAGCGCGATCACGGCCACCGCCCAGGCCGGGCGCCAGCCGAGCGCTCCGCGCAGCACCAGGACCGACCCGGCGGTGATCGCCAGCGCCATGACCAGCCACATGGCGACCTGGAAGGCGAACGAGCCGTAGGCCTGCCGATTGTGCAGCAGCTGCCCGCCCGCTCCGGCGAGATGCCAGCCCGCGACCAGGAAGACCACAGCGATGGTGAAGGCCCGCTGGTAGCGACCGGACATCATCGCCATCGGCTGCACGGCGGTCATGCCGGCCACCTCACGGTGACGGTCGTGCCCGCGCCGGGACGGCTGGCGATCGCCGCCCAGCCGCCAGCCGCCAGCATCCGCCCGGTGATCGACTCGCGGAGGCCCCGGCGGGATGGCGGGGTAGCGGCCGGGTCGAACCCGCGGCCGCGGTCAGTGATCTTCACGACCGCCCAGCCCGCACCGCCGGTAACGGTCACTTCCGCCTGGCCGGTGCCGGCGTGCCGCGCGACGTTGCGCAGCGCCTCGCCGACGCAGGCGACGAGCTGATCCGCGACCGGAGACGGCAGCGTGACCGGGACGAGCTTCAGCCGCACAGTCAGGTCATCGGTGCTGGCCGCGGCTCGCTCCAGCTCCGGTCTCAGGTCAGTCAGCGGCGCCAGCCCGCCCGGCACGGCCGGGGCGCCCGCGAGCCCTTGCAGCACGCGCTGGTCCCGGGCCGCCTGCGCGGTCAGCGCCGGGGAGGGTTCGGCAAACGCACCCGCCGCCACCATGGTCAGGGTCGACAGGACGGTGTCGTGCAGCTGGCGGTGCTGTGCCCGCTCGTCAGCGCGCCGCGCCTCCTCGGCCCGGATCTGCTGCTCGGTCTCCAGGCCGACGGCGACGATGGCGTCCGCTTGCCTGGCGCCGCCGCGGATCACCGCCACCAGCCCGGCGGCGACGATCGTCTCCACCACCAGCAGCCAGGCATCGGCCGGGTGGCCGGTGCCGAGTCCGTAGGCGATGACCACGATCGCGGCCCCGGGCAGCCCCAGCCACGGCGGTAGCGCGATCTGCAGGATGTACACCGACGTGCAGGCCAGCGGGAGCATCCAGGTCGTGCTGTCCTGGATCAGCACGGCCGGGACCAGGTGCTGCTGCGCCAGCGCCAGCACCGAGATAACCGCGCCGTCGGCCAGTACCACGGCCGGCGTCAACCCGGACCGCCGGACCCGCCGGGTGAAGAAGGCCGACCACAAGCACAGCCCAGTCAGCAACCCGCCCAGCCACCAGCCGGAGATCTGCTCCGTCGCGGCCAGCACGGCTACGGCGGTGAACAAGACCGCGCCGCCGAGGCGCAGCCCGATCGCATACCAGCCGGCCAGCCGGTGCAGGGCCTGGTCGGATGGCCCTGCGAACCGCGGGCGGCGCGCCCGCCTGCAGCGTCCCGCCGGAGGCCGGATCTGCCCCCCGCCGGAATCAGCTGCCGGTTCCACCGGACCAGTATGCGGCAGGACCACGGCTACCGGAACGGTGACGTTTCAACATCCGGGCCGGGCCGGCTGACCTACGGTTCTTCTTCCTGCTGAGCGGCAGTCGTTCCAGTCGGCCCTAGCCAATGCCGATCAGGCGCGCCGATCGCCTCGTCTGCGCATCGCTAACCACGCTGGCCAACACGTTTCACAGGGGTTCGCCGGGGAGGAATGCCGCCTGGGCGGCTCGCGTTGACGCGCTGGTGAAGAAGATTGGCTTTTTGTCGTTCGGGCACTGGTCGCCGTCACCCGGCTCGGATACGCGGTCGGCATCGGACGCGTTGCTGCAGTCGATCGACCTGGCCGTTGCCGCCGAAGAGCTCGGCGCCGACGGCGCGTACTTCCGCGTGCACCATTTCGCGAGGCAGCTGGGATCTCCGTTCCCGCTGCTGGCGGCGATCGGCGCGCGCACCAGCCGGATCGAGATCGGCACGGCCGTCATCGACATGCGCTACGAGAACCCGCTCTACATGGCAGAGGACGCCGGCGCGGCCGACCTCATATCCGGCGGCCGCCTCCAGCTGGGGATCAGCCGGGGCTCGCCGGAGCAGGTGATCGAGGGCTGGCGATACTTCGGTTACCAGCCGCAAGAGGGTCAGACGGACGCGGACATGGCCCGCGGGCACGCCCAGGCGCTGCTCGAGGTGCTGGGCGGCGAGGGCTTCGCGCAGCCCAATCCCCGCCCGATGTTTTCGAACCCGCCCGGCCTGCTGCGCGTCGAGCCGCACTCAGAAGGGCTGCGTGACCGCATCTGGTGGGGCGCCGCGTCACAGCAGACCGCCACGTGGGCGGCCGGGCTTGGCATGAACCTGCAGAGTTCGACGCTGATCAATAACGAGTCAGACAAACCCTTTCACCGGCAGCAGGCTGAGCAGATCCAGGCATTCCGTGACGCATGGCAGCAGGCTGGCCACGAGCGGGAGCCGCGAGTGTCGGTAAGCCGGAGCATCTTCGCCCTCGTCGACGACCGGGACCGAGCGTACTTCGGCACCCGGAACTCCGACACCGACGAGATCGGGTTCATCGACGCGAAGACCCAGGCGATCTTCGGCCGCGCGTACGCGGCCGAGCCGGATGTGCTGATCCAGCAGCTCAAGGAGGACGAGGCGATCGCAGCCGCTGACACGCTGCTGCTCACCGTGCCCAACCAGCTCGGCGTCGACTACAACGCCCACGTCATCGACAGCATCCTCACCCACGTGGCGCCTGCGCTCGGCTGGCGATAAGCCGGCTGGCAACCAACTGGATCAGGGCGCAGCGGATCGTTCCTTGAAAGGAACGATCCGCTGCAGCCCGGCCGACTAGGTGATGCGTCAGTTCTCCCTAGCCGAGTACGCGGGGCACCGGCGCGAGGGCCCAGTCGAGGGCGAAGTCGGCGACGAGCGGATCGCGATAAGAACCGAGCAGAGTTCGTCCGCGCTGAACTATGCGCTGGCAGGAATCGGGCTCACGCTGGTGCCAGGCAATGTCATTCCACCTCATTTCGAGGGCATTATCCTCCGCCCCGACCCGCCGGTGCTGCGCCCGCTTGCGGTCTGCACCCGGGGTAAACCCGATCCGGTCAGCGCGGCGTTCGTCACCGCCATCTCGGACAAAGCCTTGGTCAACCCGCCGCATATCGCTCGGCTTAGGTAAATCCTTGGACCCGCGGTCACGGGCCGCCTCGGCGCTCCGGATGAGTCGGCGCGAAATGCTGGGGGAACGCCAGGTTGCGGCACCGCTGATGGCGCAGCGCGCCGCACACGGGGCACTCAGACTGGCTCACCGCCGGTTCCAGCCGGGCGCGGGTGTCGGCGTCCAGCTTGCGGGGCTCCGGCTGAGCGGCAAGGCGCAGCGGCCCCCGCCATGCGAGTTCGGACACGAAACGCTGGTACTCCCGTTCGCACTCTTCGCACCGGCAGCCTCGCGCCCAGGCGAGCACAGTGCCGTGCGGCGGCAGCGCGGGCGGCAGATTGCGCCATGCGGTCATATGTCCACGGTAGGACAGCGGTTTCTCCGGTTGGTATCGCGAGATGACCGGGAGGAGCGGCGCCCGTGTCGTGCGGCCGCTTGGTGACCAGGTGATTTTAACCGAACGGAGCGTGGTTCACGCCTCTGGGCTTGTGCGTGCTGCGGGTGGAACAGGACGGCACGTACCGCTGGAGGCGGGCCAGAGCATCGACGTCACCGAACACCACTTCCTCGTGGCGACCGCGGCGGTTTCCTACGACTGGGTCAACACCGTCATCTGGTGGGCCATCGGCCAGAAAACCCAGCGGGAGTTCCACTTCCCGCGCGGGCGGTACACGGACCGGTTCACCGCGCAGCAGCGGGGACTGCTGCTCCTGCACGCCCGCGGGAACACCTTCATCCGGGACCTGGGCGACGGCGAGCGGATCTACGTCGTCCCGCGGGCCCTGGTCTACAAGGACATATCGGTGCACATGAACATCCACATGGAGCGCCCGGAGTCGCCCCGGGCACACTGGCAGCTCATCCCGATGATCCGGCTGACCGGGCCAGGTCGCGTCGCGATCCAGTCCCAGTACGGATTCGAACCCGAGGCCCACTGGGGGTGGGACCTGCTCGGCCCGGACGGAAGCTGGCGGAACTGGAACCCCGACCCGAACCGCTGGCGCCGCGGTCCCAAGGAACGCGAGCCTCTGTACCCGTAGGCCGGCGGACCGGCGTAGATGTGACGCTTATGATCAGGTCCTTGGACCGGTCCCGCAGCGTGAGTTACCCGTCGGCGCCGCCCAACCTTGCCGCTCAGATGCCCGCAGGACAGGGCAACCGGCCCGGCGGCCGGCCGTCAAGGGCGCTGCCCGGCCTGCTCGTCTGTGCCGTTGTCGCCTTGCCGCCAGTTCCGGGCGAGGGCGACGAGGCCGCGAACCACTTCGGGAGGCAGCCCCGGAGTGCTCGCGATGTGCCATAGCGTCGGGTCCTCATACTCGGCCTGCCCGAGGTCCGGCGGCCCCACCTTAGGTTCCCCGCCTGCCAGTATCCGCCGGCACGAACCCGGCGTCCAGCCGAGCCGGTTCTCGACCATACCGAGGGTGCTGGGGGAAACGTGCTGGCCGTTCTCGAGCTTTCCCAGCGTCCGCTCGGTCACCCCGGTCGCCTC
>Ga0302181_10003865_pt1 | contig 10135 bp, 5 predicted proteins | sample I_Palsa_E3_3_FD_198786 | JGI IMG/M metagenome (GOLD analysis project Ga0302181, IMG submission 198786) | Peat permafrost microbial communities from Stordalen Mire near Abisko, Sweden - I_Palsa_E3_3 | ecosystem: Environmental > Terrestrial > Soil > Palsa > Peat permafrost | place: Sweden: Abisko... | reverse complement strand
ATCAACCGCACTCTCCAGGCCATCGGACGCGACCGCACCCGCATGCTCAGCTACCTACCGCTATAAAACCCGATCACAAACGACTTTGCCGATCCCGTGCTCCTATCGAGACCCTGCCTATCGGGAGCCGGGGATTACGCCGGACCATGCGACGTCCGTCGCGGCAGTGACGGACGTGAGGCCGAGACATTGTTCGCGTCTGCTCTCAGCGTTTTAAGTCGTTTTACTGATTAGCGGCGGCTCGGCCGGTGCCTACGGTGTCGTTACACGCCGATCGAGCCCGCCTGACGGCGGCTATATGCCCGTAGCCGGCAGGTACTGGCCCGCATTGGCGGCCCTGGCGTTCGCTGACATTGACAGCGGCGCTTCTGAGCAGGGAAATACCCGGCTTCGAAGGAGAAGGTAGATGACAGTTACGGCTGCGCGCTCGACGGTCAGTCCCACGCGCGAGAGCTTGACGATGACCGTGGGAGAGTTTCTGCTCCGGCGCATCCGGGAGGCTGGCGTCAGGCACGCGTTCGGCGTACCGGGCGACTACAACCTCGAGCTGTTGCAGCAGCTGGAGGACACCGGGACGCTGGAATGGATAGGGGCGTGCAACGAGCTGAACGCGTCCTACGCGGCGGACGGCTACGCGCGGCTGAACGGCCTGGCCGCGCTGGTCGTGACCAACGCCGTCGGCGCCCTAAGCGCGATCAACGGGGTCGCCGGCTCCTACGCCGAGCACGTCCCCGTGATCTGCATCTGCGGGTCAATTCCGTTCAGATCCATGGAGCGCGGCCTGGGGATGCACCACACGATGGCCGACGGGACCTGGGACCGGTTCCTCGGCGCTTACGCGCAGGTGACCGCCGCGCAGGCCCGGCTGACCCCGTACAACGCGGTCACCGAGATCGACCGGCTGATCACCACGGCCTGGCGAGAGAAGCTGCCGGTGTACATGGAGCTGCCGTCCGACATCGCCTACCTCAACATCGAGGTCCCGGCAGCCCCGCTAGTGCTCGAAGAACCGCCCAGCGACCCCGAACGGCTGCAGTCGTGCACCACCGCGATCGCCAGCCGCCTGTCCGCCGCCAAGTCACCGGCGATCCTGGTGGACCTAGACGCCGGCCGGTACGGCGCTGCCGGAGAGATCATGAGGCTAGCTGAGAAGACGCAAGTGCCGGTCGCGGTGGCGTCCACGGCCAAGGCGGTGATCGACGAGACGTTCCCGCATTACCTCGGCCTCTACAACGGCCAGGCCAGCCAGCCGCATGTACGCGACGCGATTGAGAACAGCGACTGCCTGCTGTCCATCGGCTACCGGCCGATCGACCTGACCACGGGCGACTTCACCGGTTCGCTGCCCGCAGGCACAATCCATGTCCGCGGGCACTCCGTGGACGTGGGCGACGACAACTACCAGGCGGTGACGCTGACGGAGGTCCTACGCGGCGTCATCGACGCGGTCCCGCAAATCACCAACCGGGCCATGCGCCAGTCCGCGCCGCCGACGGCGGCGATGGGTGATCATGGCGATGGGTCGGCGAAACTGACTCAGGCGGCCTACTGGCAGGCCATCCAGGGCTACATCCGGTCCGGGGACGTGCTCGTCGCCGAAGACGGCACGTCATACGCTTCCTTCGGGCTGCAGCTGCCGCCGGACTGTACCGTCGTGTCGCAGGTCATCTGGGGCTCGATCGGCTACAGCGTCGGGTCGCTGCTGGGCACGCTGACCGCGGCGCCGGACCGTCGCCATCTGCTGTTCGTGGGCGACGGGTCGTTCCAGCTGACCGCGCAGGAGGTGTCGACCATGCTGCGGCACGACTACAAGCCGGTCATCTTCCTGATCAACAACCGCGGATACACCATCGAGCGGTGCTGGCTCGGGAAGACCTCGCGCTTCAACGACGTCGCGAACTGGGCCTACGCGGATCTGCCGAAGGTGTTCCGCCCGGATACCACGGCGCGGTCGTTCGTGGTCAAGACCGTCGCGGACCTGGAAAAGGCCCTCAGCGCGCCGAACGACAGCCTGATCTTCATCGAATCGATCATGGATCCCTTCGACGCGCCTACGGCGGTCATCAACAGCGGCAACAACGGGGCCGACATCGACTACGGGCCTCGCGGCCCGCAGCACCGCGACAACATGCTGATCCGGCCAGCCACATGATCTGGTGAGCTAACACGGCCCCTCACGCACCGAACGTGAGGGGCCGTGTTCGTACTGCCCGGCCGGCTACTGCTGACACACTCCGGGTTCGGGCAGGCCGCCATTGCGCAGATCGGCATATGCCACAGGGGCTGCCGAGCTGCGTTGACGTCTGGCAAATCACCAGGATCCGATGACGGTCTTTGACCTTCCTGGCGGCAAGCCTGAGTTCGTCGCGAAGAGCGGCACGGCCGCTAAAGGACGTGCCTGAGATTCGAAGGAGACACCAGACCTCACCAACCACCCGCGTTGGCAGCGCACCAGCCCTGCCCAGCTACGAGGCGAGCACAGCGACCACTTCGGCCAGGGAACGGTGGTTCCCTGTCGTGGCTGACGCGAGCATTGGGTGCCGGGCCGAGGAATGAGACCCGGCGGAGCCGCCGCGAAAACGCGTAAAGCGCCAGGGGTGTTGGTGACGGCCCACGGCAATGGAGGATTTGCCCGCCCGGCTTTCCGTCGCGCGAACGGAACTGCGGCTGGCAGTTTCTTCAGCAAGGGAGTCGCCCGTGCGCCTCCTCGTCGTGCGAGCACCGTGATGGTGTACGCAGTTCACCGGTTCCCGGCGGCTGTGATGGCGCCATCGTGCTCATTTGCAGGACAGCTGCATAGTCAGCCTGCGATCTGCATACCGGTCAAGATGGTCTTTTGCCGCGATGCCTGCTCCGTGGTCCTCTGGTGGACTTTCCGTAGCGAAGCGGTGCTGGCTGTCACGGGCGGCGAGCCCCGGAAGGCACAAGTCTGAATGAAGGGTCGGGGTATGCCATGGCCGAGGCATCGGGCTTCCGTCGGGTGGTCATCGTCGGCGGCGGCTTCGCGGGGCTGTTCGCCGCCCGGATGCTGGCGCACGCGCCGGTCCGGGTGACGCTCATCGACCGGGCCGAGCACCACGTGTTCCAGCCGTTGCTGTACCAGTGCGCGACCGGCATCTTGTCCGAGGGGAAGATCGCCGCGCCGCTGCGCGAACTACTCAGCAAGCACCGCAACGTCGAATTCGTCATCGCCGAGGTGACCGGCATCAACCCGGCCGCGCGGCGGTTGCAGGCCCGGCGCCCGCTGGGCGAGCCGATCGAGGTCGGCTACGACTACCTCATCCTGGCCGCTGGGGTCCGGCAGTCCTACTTCGGGCACGACGAGTACGCCCCGATCGCGCCCGGGATGAAGACCATCGAGGACGCCTTGAAGATCCGGCGGCGGGTGTTCGGCGCGTTCGAGCTGGCCGAGTCCGCCAATGATCCGGCCGAACGGTCCCGCTGGCTCACCTTCGCCCTGGTCGGCGCCGGCCCGACAGGGGTGGAACTGGCCGGCCAGATCCGCGAGCTTGCCACCAAGACGCTGGGCCGGGAGTACCGGCACATCAAGCCCCAGGACGCCCAGGTGCTGCTGTTCGACGGCGGCGCCGCCCCACTGGCCACGTTCGGCCCGAAACTGTCCACCCTGGCCGCCCGCGACCTGGGCAAGCTGGGGGTCGAGCTGCACATGGGCTCGATCGTCACCCGCGTGGACCGCAGCGGGCTGGAGGTCAAGGACCACGACGGGAAGGTGACCCGGTACGAGGCGGGCAACGTCTTGTGGACCGCGGGCGTGGAGGCACCACCGCTCGCCACGGCGGTGGCCAAGGCCACCGGCGCGCAGCAGGACCAGGCCGGGCGGATCGTGGTCGGCAAGGATCTCAGCGTTCCCGGCCATCCGGAGATCCTGGTCACCGGGGACATGATGAGCCTGGACAAGCTGCCCGGGGTCGCCGAGGTCGCCATGCAGACCGGCCTGTACGCCGGGCGCAGGATCGACCACGAGGCCAGGGGGCAGAGCTTCGACAAGCCGTTCAAGTACCGTGACCTGGGCTCAGCAGCGTATGTCTCCCGCGGCAAAGCCGTCGTTTCCGCATTCAAGCTGAACTTCGGCGGCCTTCTGGGCTGGTGGGTCTGGCTCTTGATCCACATCGCCTTCCTCACCGGCTACCGGAACCGGGTCGGCGCGGTGCTGGGCTGGTGGTTCGCGTTCACCCGCGACATCCGCCGGGAACGGACCTTCACCATCGACGACATGCAACTGGCGACCGCGTACCGCGGCATCAAGACCAGCCATGCCGATTCCGCTGTCGTGACGTCCGATGACCCCACTGATGGCGGGGCCGGATGAGCCATCCGTCATTACTTCATCGCGGCCATACTCTGCACGAGGCCTCGGTCGTGGCGATGGCCGATTGCAAGACAGGGCCGCTAGGCCAGGGTAGGCCTCACCTGCCTGCCCTCACCCGATCGGCGAACCGCTGCCAGTCCTTCGCGGCGAAGGGCGGCGCGGGCGGGTCCTCCCGGTCCAGCACGACTTGGCGCGTCAGCCGGGCCGCAACCAGCCCGTCGATTTCCTCCGGGGTGCTATTAGGCCGGGTGGCCAGCACCGCGCGGGCATAGTCCGGGGTCTGCAAAAGCCCGGGGATCAGCGAATGCTCGAACGTGCGTAGCGACCGCGCCTCGGCCTCGTAAGGCTGGAACGGCCGGAATGACGCCGCGAACGGCACGCCCCGCAGCCGCTCCTCCATCCGGGTGAACGTGCCCGGCAAGCTGAACGCCTCATCCAGCCGACGGGCCAGGTCCCGGGTCGGCGCCCGGTGCATCGCCTCCACCATGCCGATCAGCGCGCCGGAATGCCAGCCCGCCCGGCCCCAGCCGCCCACGGCCACCGGACCAGGAGCTGTGGAGACGCCTAAGCACCCCCTGCACGCAATGACCACGTACGAGCCGCGCGCCTACCGCCGCGACCTGGAGAAAGCCATCACGTTCTTCGACCGGCAGACTCCAGTACCCGCGGCGGCGCCCCGGTACTGCTAGGTGCCGGGGCGCCATCACGCCTGGCCCAGCTTCCCGGCACGCCCGGTGATCCTGGGGTGAGCCATGTGGCGGCTACCGGAGGTCTCAGCGGCGGCAGGAATACCCCGGACACGGCTAATGACACGCTGGATGGACGGAGTCCCTGCCAGACAGCGATCTTGGTCGACGCAGCTCTAGCAGGGACTCTGTTGCCCGTCTCACCGGCTTGACAGCCGTATCCGAGCTGGGTGGACGGTCATGCCACCTTTCGCGCGAGGTCCCACGCGAGGCGGTGGTTGGCGTAGGGCGGGTAGCGGAGCTCAGGATCCACTCGCGGGCTGTGGTACAGGACGCCGCGGGTGTTTGTGAATGCCTCGAAGCCCCAACGGCCGTGGTATTTGCCCATGCCGGAGTTGCCCACCCCGCCGAACGGGATGTCCGAGACGAGCGGGTGCAGTGTGCAGTCGTTCACGTCCACGTTGCCCGATGGGGTGGCGGCGATGATCTGTTCGGTCACGTCTTCGTCGTCGGCGAAGACGTAAAGGGCAAGCGGCGACGGGTGGCCGTTGACCCAGTCGATGACCTCCCGAACGGAGTGGATTTCCAGGACCGGCAGGATCGGGCCGAAGACCTCCTCTTGCATGATCGGCGAATCCCAGCCGACGTCGACGAGCACCGTCGGCGCGACATAGAGGTCGTCGAGATCGACACGCCCGCCGACGACCGCTCTGCCGCTGCCGAGTAGCCCGGCGAGGCGCTCGGCGCTGGCGCGGTTGACGATCCGGCCGTAGTCGGGGCTTTGCTGCGGCTCGTCACCGTAGAAGTCGCGCACCGCCTGAGCCAGGTGCTCGACTAGCTCGTCTTTGACCTCGGGCCACACGAGCACGTGATCAGGTGCGGTGCAGATCTGCCCCCCATTGGAGAAGCGCATGTTCGCGATCCGCCGCGCCGCCACCTTGATGTCCGCCGAGGAGTGCACGATCGTCGGGTTCTTGCCGCCCAGCTCGAGCACCGTCGGCGTCAGGTGCTTGGCCGCGGCCTGATGGATGATCTTGCCTACCCGGGGGCTGCCGGTGAAAAAGATGAAGTCCCACTGCTGCTCAAGCAGCGCCGTCGTCTCGGGTACCGCGCCCTCTACCACCGCGACCGCCTCTTGGTCCAGGTAGTGAGGGACGAGCTCGGCGATCAGCGCCGAGGTGGCGACGGCCAGCTCCGACGGCTTGATCACCGCGGTGTTCCCGGCGGCAAGCGCCGGCGCCAGCGGGCCGAAGGTCAGCATCAGCGGCTCGTTCCACGGGCCGATGATCAGGGTGACGCCCAGCGGATCGTGACGCACCCTGATCCGGCCCGGCTCGAGCACCAGTGGCGTCGGCAAGTGCTCGGGCTTCAGCCACGACTGCATGTGCTTCAGCGCGTAGTCGGCCTCGTTGATGCAATGGCCGATGTCCATCAGATCCGCGTCGACCTCATTCCGGCGAAGATCGTCATACAGCGCCGAGTAGAAGCGGCCGCGGTTGTCCTTCAGCAGCGCCTTGAGCGCTTCCAGCTGCGCGCGCCGCCATGCCACCGGCCGCGTCGCCCCGGACAGGAAGTACGCGCGCTGGGCGGCGACGAGGTCGGTGTAGTCAGGGGAGGCGTCCGGGAGAGAGGCTGGAGACGACATGGCGGTCCTTTCGTGAGCCGGTTGATAAGCCCGACGCCACGGCAGGCGGGCGCTGGGCGCTACGGAAAGTCCAGCAGAGGACCGCGGAGCATTCATCGAGGCAAACGACCAACTTGACCCGCTGCGCTGTGCAGACCAACGGCCCGGCTATGCAGTCGCCCGGCAATGAGCCCGTCTCAGCGAGATTCGAGCGCAGCCGGACCCTCGAGCCCGGGAGGAACTAGACCTGCCATTCTGCGGTGACGAGTACCCGCCGCTCAAGGGTTCTCCGGGGCCACCTCACCTCGACCGCTTCCTCAACTTCGAAGCCGTTGCCCTGCCCGCGGCGGCGGCGTGGCCCTGCAGACAGGTTTCCGGCGAGTATGCACGGGACGAAATCACATCAACGTTGCGATGGCGGCTCACATTGGTCATGGTGATGCTGCTAGTGACGCAGTCGAGCAGGGCGGTGCGCCGTGAACGGCACGTCCGTGCCCGAGCAGCCGGCGGGTCGTCCTCGGCGACAGCCGCACGACGCCCGGCCCGGCCAGCAATCAGGCGACCACGGTCGCACCGGATAGCGGCGGGAGAAGCTCTTATCCCGCGAAACCGCAGAGAGTTGATGCGATGTGACCGAGATCATGGCCCTGGCTCAGCAGTCCGCCCTTGACGTGGGACCGCGGGCGGCCAACGGCGCCGCTCGCCGCACTATGGTCGTCGCCTCGGTGCTGCGTCCGCCTGCGGCCCCCCCGGACACCGTGGCCCGGCATGCGCTGCTGGACCGGCTGACCGAGAGCTTGACGGCCAGGCTGGTGCTGACGGTCGCGCCGGCGGGGTGGGGGAAGACTTCCCTGCTGCGCGACTGGTGGCTGGCGCAGGATTCAGGCGCCGCGTGGCTGTCGGTCGGGGAGGGCGACAACGACCAGGTATCGTTCTGGTCCAGCGTCATCGCGGCACTAGGCACCGTGGCGCCGGGTACCGGCACGGCGGCACTGGAGGCGCTGACCGCCGGGCCCAGGACACCCCGGCAGGTGGAGACGCTGCTCGTTGACGACGTGGCCCGGATGCCCAGGCGGATCACGCTGGTGCTCGATGATTTTCACCTGATCACCAGCCCGGAGGTGCGGGCGGGCTTCGAGTTCCTGGTCGAGCACCTGCCGCCGACGCTGAGCCTGGTGGTAGCCGCCCGCCTTGACCCGGAGCTACCGTTGGCCCGGCTGCGCGCCCGCGGAGAGCTGGCGGAGATCCGGGCCGACCAGCTTCGCTTCTCCCTGGACGAGGCGGAGCGGCTGCTCAACCAGACGCTTGGCCTGGCGCTGCCGCCCGAGGAGGTCCACGCCCTGTGGCAGCGCACCGAGGGCTGGGCCGCGGGCTTGTACCTTTCCGGGCTGTCGCTGCGCGGCCGCAAGGACGGTCACACGGCCGGGTTCATCGGCGCGTTCGCCGACGATGACCGGCACATCTTCGACTACCTGTCCGCCGAGGTGCTGGCCGGGCTGCCGCCCCGGACCCGGACGTTCTTGCTCCGCACGGCGCTGCTTGACCGGTTCTGCGCATCGTTGTGCGACGCGGTGACCGGCTCGGCCGGCTCGCAGGACCTGCTGGAGGAGATCGAATGCTGCCAGCTGTTCCTGGTGCCGCTGGACAACACCCGCCGCTGGTACCGCTACCACGTCCTGTTCGCCGAGGCGCTGCGCCAGAAGCTGGACCGCGCCGAGCCGGGACTGGCGCCGCTGCTGCACCGGCGCGCCTCGGCCTGGCACCGTCAGCACGGGACGATCGCCGAGGCGATCGACCACGCCATCGCCGCCGGCGACCTGTCCGACGCCCAGGACCTGATAACCGTGCACTGGCATGAGGCCCTCGATGAAGGCCTGACCGAGACCGTGGAGGGTTGGCTGGAGCGGCTACCGCCCGAGATGGTCACCGGCAATGCCCAGATGTGCCTCATACAAGGGTTGCTGGCCAGGCTTCACGGTCGGCCGGAGGAAGTGGAGCAATGGCTGGCGGCGGCCGAGGCGGCCCCGCCGCAGAACCCCTGGTGCGACGGACCAGCCTCCGCGGAGTCGGCCATCTGCTTCTATCGGGCGCTGCATCGCCTGCTGGAGGGCGATCTGACCGCGGCCGAGGCGGCTGGGCGCCGGGCGGCGGAACTGGAGCTGGAATCGGGCGACGCTTACTGGCGGGCTCGAACGCTGGCGGTGCTCGGCGCGATCTTGTTCTGGCGTGGCCAGGACGCCGACGCCGGGCTGCTTCTGGAGCAGGTGAGCCGGCCCGTTCACCAGCAGGCTGACAACTCGGCCAGTCTGCTGGCCCTGAGCTGCCTGGCGGCAATGTCCGCACGGCAGGGCGAGAATGAGGCGGCCGGGCGCTACCTGCGCAAGGCGGCGGACCTGGGCGGCCGACGCGTCGGGGTCACCGCGCTCGCCGACCTGACACAGGCTGATCTGCTCGCCGGGCGCGGTGAGCTGGCCGCGGCCGAGACAGCCGCGCTCGCCGCGCTGGACCGCGCCAGGCATCAGCGGTGGCGGCCGGATACCGCCGCCGCGCTGGTGTCCCTGGCCAGGATCTATGCCCGCGCCGGGCGCGCCGCTGACGCGCGCGTCCGCCTAGGCGAGGCCGGCGACCTCATCGCCACTTTCCCGGACCCGGGCATCCTGGCCGGCCTGCTGGCCGAAGGCGAGCGCTCGGCCGGCCAGCCCGAAGCGGCCGCCGTGCCCCGGGGTCGCGTCCGCAGGCCGGACGGCCTGACCTTCCGCGAAGCCGAGGTCCTCAACCTGCTGACCTTCGGCCACACCAACGTGGAGATCGCCGCCGAACTCGTGGTCAGCGTCCACACCGTCGAACGGCACCTGGCGAACTCCTACCGCAAGATCGGCGTGCGTAACCGCGCCGACGCCTCCGCCTACATGGCCCGCGGCGGCCGCTAAACCCGCCGCCGCGGCCGGGCGATCGGCCAGTGCGGGCATGACCTGCGCGACCGGGGCGACGAGGGTGTCGTAGTAGAGTCCGATCCGGTCGCCGGCCGCGGCGGCCGCGCCGGCGTCGCAGGCGGCAGCCCAGAACGCCCAGTCCGTCCGCTGCGTCCGGCGGGCCACCGCCAGCGCCTCGCGGCGAGCCAGGGACGCCGCGGCCAGGATCCGGTACCGCTCGTCCTCGGCGGTGGTGCGGTTGAGCTGCGCCCAGGCCCGGGCGCGGCCGCCCGGGCTGCTGCGTCTCCACGCGCTGGTGACCTGGTCCACCTGGTCGGCGGACAGGCCCTGGATGCAGGTGATCAGCGCCAGGACCCGCTGACCGTGCGGGCCGAACATCGAGGTCATGACAAGTCCTCCGGGCAGTGGGAAATTCCGCTGAGGGCCAGCCATGGCGTTCGTTTACCTCAACGAGACTTCAGGGTCGTCGCGACCGGGGTGAGCGGTAAACACATGTTCTGGATGAAATCGCCCACTGGCGGACAGCACCGAACGGGCCGCAGTTTCACCCTTACAGGCCGAA
>Ga0302181_10003862_pt1 | contig 10140 bp, 5 predicted proteins | sample I_Palsa_E3_3_FD_198786 | JGI IMG/M metagenome (GOLD analysis project Ga0302181, IMG submission 198786) | Peat permafrost microbial communities from Stordalen Mire near Abisko, Sweden - I_Palsa_E3_3 | ecosystem: Environmental > Terrestrial > Soil > Palsa > Peat permafrost | place: Sweden: Abisko... | reverse complement strand
GACCGATCCAGGTCAGGCCCGCGTTGGTGACCGCCCGGGCGAAGTCGGCGTTCTCGGCCAGGAAACCGTAGCCGGGGTGGACCGCGTCCGCGTCGGACTCGATCGCCACCTTAATGATCTTGTCGATATCCAGGTAGGTCTGCTGGCTGGTCGTCCCGGTCAGCGAATGGGCCTCATCCGCCATCGTGACGTGCAGCGCGTCCAGGTCGGGCTCGGCGTACACGGCCACGCTGCCCAGCCCGGCATCACGGCACGCCCGAACGATACGCACGGCGATCTCGCCGCGGTTCGCGATCAGCACCTTGCGCACTGCGCCTCCCTGGTTTCCGGCTGCGCCGGAATCTGGATCAGTTAAATCATGCTGCCATGCCGGCCGCGGAGCCAGCATGCCCGCGTCGGGCGATCTCGTCCAGTCGGTAATAACCGGCATATATCGCCCTCGAATCCCGGGAACGACGCAAAAGGCCAGAGGGTCCCCGAATTCCGGCGCAGTTCGTCTCCCGCTGGACGCAGTTCCTCAACCGAAGTGTGACCTCGGGTACGTAGAGTAAGCGCCAGACCGGCGGCCCGGACCGGCCGGTTAGGCCGCCTCTTGGGGGCTTTGGGTTGGGATTCCCGGTGGCCGTCGGCGTTCGGCTATGCGCGGCTTCAGCGACTTTTCGTTACGACGAGGTAACGAAAACGTGATGGAGCTATCCGCTTTTGCCTGGCGTGCGTTGAGTACAAAGAGCGGCGGGGCGGAACGGAAGGAGCCCGAGTGCGCCTTATCATCTCGGGGAACCGGGTATGAGCGTGCTTGGCATGCTGGCGTGGTGCGCCGCGGCGGTGAGCCTTTGGCTCGGCGCTCGCGGGCACGACGGCGCGATCGCGCGAGCCTACCGGTGGCTCGCGGGTGCCGCCGCGCTCTACTGCGCCGGGCTGATCATTACCCAGCTCGGCGGCGGGGCGCTGAATCCCGCTCCGGGGCTGTCGTTCACCGACTTGCCGCCGTTGCTGGCGCTGGCCACCGCGGCGGCCGGCATCGCGGTGCTGACGACCGCGGGCCGGGAAGGCGACAGCAGCGTCCAGCGGCTGGCCAGTACCCGGTCAGCGCACCGGCCCGAGGGGTCGGCCGGGCCCGACGGATCCGAGGGCACGGCGGGCGCCGGGGTCCTGCCGGGACTCGCGGATGGCTACGTCATGGCGGTCGCCATGCTCGTGATCGGCTGGGTGACGCTGTTCAGCGCCGAATTCCACCGGTCCGGTGAACGCCCGGGGACCTTCCTGCTGGCCCTGGTCCATCCGCTGGCCGACCTGGCCGTGCTCGGCGCGCTGCTGCCCATGGTCACCACCGCCTGGCGGCGGGTCACGCTGCCGTATCTGTCCCTGCTCGTGATCGCCGTCGGCGACGCGCTCGGGGTCGGTCAGCGGGTGTCTGGCGGGCACCTGGGTGTCGCGGCGCTGCTGACGCCCGTGGCCGCGGCGCTGCTGCTCGGCCTGGCCCCCTGGAAGGTGACCCAAGGCGGCTGGACGCGCCGGACCGCGAGCTCGGCGGCGGCCACCGTTATCGCCGCGCTGGCCGCGTCGCTGGCCACCCTGGTGGTGATCGCGAACGGCCTGGCTGATGCGCCCGCGTCCGGAGTCGCGCTGGTGGTGGCGGGCGGGGCGGGCGTGCTCGTGCTGGCGGCCCGGCTCTTCATGCTCGTCAGGGAGAACGGGCTCGTGCTCGGGATCTGGCGGGAATCCAGCCGGAGCCTGCGTGATCTGGCCAGCCGGACCAGCGATGTGGTCCTGGTCTGCGATCTCGAGGGCGCCATCAGGTACGCGAGCCAGGCGGTCCAGGACTACGGCTACGCGCCGGGGGCCCTGGTCGGCCGGCGGCTCCTCGATTTCGTGCACCCCGAGGACCGGGGCGCGGTCCTGGCGGCGGTCCGGCTCGCGTTGAGCGGTTACCACCCCGCGGGGTCCGCTGAGTCCCCGAAGGGATCCGGCGCCGAGCCAGCCGAAGGGTCAGGCCGGTTCCCAGCCCGGGTGCGGGCGGCCGACGGGACGTGGCGTCACGTCGAGTCCACCCTGCTGCGTTACCAGGCCCCGGGTGAACCCAGCCAGATTCTCGTCGCCGCCCGCGATGTCAGCGACCAGGTGGCGCTGCGCCAGCAGGTGACGCACCTGACCTTCCATGACGGGCTGACCGGGCTACCCAACCGCGCCTACGTCGAGGAGCAGACCAGGGACGTCCTGGCCGCCGCCGCCGAAGGGTCGGCCGCCAGGCGGACCGGCGTCATCTTTTGCGACCTGGACCGCTTCACCGAGGTGAACGACTCGGTCGGCCACGGCGCGGGTGACCTCGTGCTCGCCCAGGCGGCCCGGCGGCTGCGCGCCGTCGTGCCGGTCCACGACACGGTGGCGCGCTGGGGCAGCGACGAGTTCGCCGTGCTGATCGAGCAGGCCGGGAACGCCCAGGAGGTCACCGAGATCGCCGAGCGGCTGGTCGGCGCGGTCGCGGCGGAGCCGTTCCAGGTGGCTGGCCAGCAGATCGCGCTCACCGCGAGCGTCGGTGTCGCTCTCGTCGAGGTCGACCCGGGCACTCAGGAGCACCACCGGTCCCCGGATAACCCGCCGGGGCTGATCTTGCGCAACGCGGACGTGGCCATGTCCCGGGCGAAGGAGGCCGGCGGCGACCGGGTCGAGGTGTACGCCGCGCACATGCACGAGGACGTGGTGCGCAGGCTCGAGATCGCCAGCGACCTGCAGCGGGCGCTGTCCAATGGTGAGTTCGAGCTGCACTACCAGCCGATCGTCAACCTGGAGACCTCGTGTGTCACCGGCGCCGAGGCACTGGTCCGCTGGTGGCGCGGGGACAGTGCAAGCGGGGAAGGGGGCAGCGGGGAGGGGGCAAACGGGGAGGGGAGGTGGGTGAGACCGCGTGAGTTCCTCGGCGCCGCGGAGGAATCGGGCCTCATCGTGCCCCTCGGTGAGTGGGTGCTGCGCCAGGCTTGCGCGCAGGGAGCGGCCTGGCGGCAGTCGTCGGCGGATGTCGGGATCTCGGTCAACGTGTCTGCCCGGCAGATCACCGCGCCCAGGTTCACCGATGGCGTGGCCGCCGTTCTCGCCGACACCGGCCTGCCGCCCGCCGCGCTCACGATCGAGGTGAACGAGCGGATCCTGGTCGCCGACGATGAGCTGATCGTCGACCGGCTGGCGGAACTGCACCGCCTGGGGGTCCGGATGGCGATCGACGACTTCGGCACCGGCTACGCCTCACTGGCCCAGCTGCGGCGGCTTCCGCTGGACGTCATCAAGATCGGTCCCTCGTTCGTAGCCGGCCTCGGCCACGACGACACGCTTACGCTGCTCACCCGGACCGTGATCCAGCTCGGCCGCGCACTGGGCCTGCGGGTGGTGGCCGAGGGAATCGAGCAGCCCCGCCAGCTTCTCGCGCTGCGGGAGATGGGCTGCGATGAGGGTCAGGGATTTCTCGTGGCCCGGCCGATGGCCGCCGCTGGGGTTGAAGTCCTGATCAGGGCGTCTGGCGGCGCCGCAGGCAAGCCGCGGGAGCCATCCGTCTCGGAATGTGAGACAACTCGCGTCAGCGGTTAACGTTCCGATTCCAAACAGCAGTAAGGTGTACTCGTGACCCATCCGCAGATTCTCGTACTTGGCCGGCGCGCAGGTAGCTGACCAAGCCGGCTCACTGCGCGCTCCCCTCGACTGCCGTCAGGCACGAGGGGATTTTTTATGCCGCTGACCCCGCAAGCCAATGGAGACTTACCGATGACCGAGCAGATGACGGGCCGCCAGGAAGCCGGCGCTTCCGGGCGGTCGCCAGCCGCCGCGCCCGCGGCCCAAAGCCCCTCGGGTTCCCCGGGGATGCCGGGGCCCAGTCCGCGGGACCTGGCCGCCCGCTCGCCGCACCGCGAGGCCAGCACCGCCCCGGCCAGCACCGCCCCGGCCAGCACCGCCCCGGCCAGCACCGCCCCGGCCAGCACCGCCCCGGCCAGCACCGCCCCGGCCAGCACCGCCCCGGCCAGCACCGCCCCGGCCAGCACCGCCCCGGCGCCGGAGCCGCCCCAGGCAGCTGTCGCCAGCCTCGGCAAGGTCCGCGCCACCGGAGCGCAGGCGTTGGTGTATGCGCTCGAGCGGGTCGGAGCGGACGTGGTGTTCGGCATTCCGGGCGGCGCGGTCCTGCCGGCCTACGACCCGCTGCTCGACTCCAAGGCGATCAGGCACATCCTGGTCAGGCACGAGCAGGGCGCGGGCCACGCCGCCACCGGGTACGCCCAGGCCACCGGCCGTATCGGCGTGTGCATGGCAACCAGCGGACCGGGTGCGACGAACCTGGTCACGCCGCTCGCCGACGCCTACATGGACTCGGTCCCGATCGTCGCCATCACCGGGCAGGTGCCGTCGAACATGATCGGCACCGACGGGTTCCAGGAGGCCGACATCTCCGGGATCACCATCCCGATCACCAAGCACAATTTCCTCGTCACCAAGCCCGAGGACATCGCCCGCACCATCGGTGAGGCGTTCCATGTGGCCTCGACCGGGCGCCCCGGGCCGGTGCTGGTCGACATCGCCAAGGACGCGCTGCAGGCGATGACGGACTTCAGCTGGCCGGTTCCGTTCGACCTGCCCGGATATCACCCGGTGACCAGGCCGCACGCCCGGCAGGTGCGCGAGGCCGCGCGGCTGATGACCGAGGCCAGGCGCCCGGTGCTCTACGTCGGCGGCGGCGTGATCAAGGCCCGCGCCGCCGGGCAGCTGCGGGAGCTCGCCGACCTGACCGGCATCCCGGTGGTCACCACGCTGATGGCCAGAGGCGCGTTCCCCGACCGGCATCCGCAGCACCTGGGCATGCCCGGTATGCACGGCACCGTGGCGGCGGTCGGCGCGCTGCAGCAAGCCGACCTGATCGTGGCCCTCGGGACCAGGTTCGACGACCGGGTGACCGGCAAGCTCGACACGTTCGCGCCCAATGCGCTGATCGTGCACGCGGACATCGACCCGGCCGAGATCTCCAAGAACCGCCGCGCCGACGTTCCGATCGTCGGCGACTGCCGTGAGGTGATCGCCGATCTGGTCGCCGCGGTGCGAGCCGAGTACGAGCAGGGCCGCCAGCCGGATATCGCCGCCTGGCGGGCCCAGCTCGATTCGCTGCGGACCACCTACCCGCTCGGCTACGACCAGCCGGACGACGGCTCGCTCGCGCCGCAGTACGTGATCGAGCGGATCGGCAAGATCGTGGGTCCGGACGCGGTGTACGTGGCGGGCGTCGGGCAGCACCAGATGTGGGCCGCCCAGTTCATCGACTACGAGCACCCGGGCACCTGGATCAACTCGGGCGGGCTGGGCACGATGGGCTTCGCCGTGCCGGCCGCGATGGGCGCCAAGATGGGCCGGCCGGACGCCACCGTGTGGGCGATCGACGGCGACGGGTGCTTCCAGATGACCAACCAGGAGCTGGCCACCTGCGCCATCGAGGGGATCCCGATCAAGGTCGCGGTCATCAACAACGGCAGCCTCGGCATGGTCAGGCAGTGGCAGACGCTGTTCTACAACGAGCGCTACTCCAACACCGACCTGCACCGGCGGGGGGGTACGGGGGGCGCGCAGCCCCCCGTGCCGGGGGGTCACCAGGGGGTCGCCCCCGGGGGGCAACAGGGCACCCGCATCCCCGACTTCGTCAAGCTCGCCGAGGCGTACGGCTGCGAGGGCCTGCGCTGCGACGGGGTGGGGGACGTGGACAAGGTGATCGAGCAGGCCATGGCCATCGACGACCGGCCAGTCGTGGTGGACTTCATCGTGCACAGGGACGCGATGGTCTGGCCCATGGTCGCGGCCGGCACGTCCAACAACGACATCAAGTTCGCGCGCGGCCTGGCGCCCGACTGGGGCGGGGCGAGCGAATGAACTTCCGCGACGGAACCGACGCCAGCCAAGGAGCGGGACAATGACCAGGCACACGCTTTCCGTGCTCGTGGAGAACAAGCCAGGAGTCCTGGTCAGGATCGCCGGGCTGTTCGCACGCCGGAACTTCAACATCGACTCGCTGGCCGTCGGGCCGACCGAGCACGAAGACATCTCCCGTATCACGATCGTGGTCAACTGCGAGGAGCACCCACTTGAACAGGTGACCAAGCAGCTGAACAAGCTGATCAACGTGCTCAAGATCGTGGAACTCGAACCGGGGGCCACGGTGCAGCGCGAGCTGATCCTGGTCAAGGTCAGGGCCGATGCCGAGAGCCGGTCCCGGGTGCTCGAGACCGTGAACCTGTTCCGGGCCAAGGTCGTGGACGTGGCGCTCGACGTCATCACGATCGAGGCGACCGGGAACCGGGACAAGCTCGACGCGCTGATCAAGGTGCTCGAGCCTTTCGGGATCAAGGAGCTCGTCGAGTCTGGGATGGTGGCCATCGGACGTGGCGGCCGGTCGATCACCGACCGCGCGCTCCGGCCGGTGGAGCGAAGCGCCTAGATCACCCCATTCACCAGCACAACGTAGGACAACACAGAAAGGCCCATTCAGTGGCAGAGATTTTCTACGACGACAGCGCCGACCTTTCCGTCATCCAGCGCAGGCACGTCGCCGTGCTCGGTTACGGCAGTCAGGGGCACGCGCACGCGCTCTCCCTCCGGGATTCCGGCGTGGACGTCCGGGTCGGGCTGCCGGAAGGCTCGGCGAGCCGGGAGAGGGCCGCGAACGACGGCCTGCGGGTGATGACGCCCGCCGAGGCGTGCGAGGAATCGGACCTGGTCATGGTTCTGGTGCCCGATCACCTGCAGCGGCAGCTGTACGCCGAGGCGATCGCGCCCGCGCTGGTGGAAGGCGACGCGCTGTTCTTTGCCCACGGCCTGAACATCCGCTACCACCTCATCGATCCGCCGGCCGGCGTCGACGTGTGCATGGTGGCGCCCAAGGCTCCCGGCCACCTGGTACGCCGCCAGTTCGCCCAGGGCCGTGGCGTGCCGGTGCTCGTCTGCGTCGAGCGGGACGCCACCGGCAACGCGTGGCCGCTGACGCTGGCCTACGCCAAGGCCATCGGCGGCACCCGCGCGGGCGCGCTGAAGAGCACGTTCACCGAAGAGACCGAGACCGACCTGTTCGGCGAGCAGACGGTGCTCTGCGGCGGCGTCGCCGAACTGATCAAGGCCGGCTTCGCGACCTTGGTCGAGGCCGGCTACCAGCCGGAGTCGGCCTACTTCGAGTGCCTGCACGAGATGAAGCTGATCGTGGACCTGATGTACGAGGGCGGCATCTCCAAGATGTACTGGTCGGTGTCCGACACCGCCGAGTACGGCGGCTACACCCGAGGCCCGCGGCTGATCAACGAGCAGACCCGCGAGGAGATGCGCCGCATCCTCGGCGAGATCCAGGACGGATCGTTCGCCCGTGAGCTGGTGGAGGAGTTCGACGCGGGCAAGCCCAACTTCCTCAAGCGCCGTGAGGCCGAGCACGCCGAGCAGATCGAGCAGGTCGGCGCCCGCCTGCGGCCGCTGATGTCCTGGCTCGCCGAGGACGAGTAGCGAACGGCAGGCTCATCCCGCTGGGATGTGTCGAAGGCTCCGGACGGGGTAGCGGGTCGTGATGGTAGCAAACATGACGGAAACGCAAACCCGCCGCGACGCGCGGCAGACCATGCCCCGCCCGGAGCCCCGCCAGGTCCCCATCGCCGGAACCCGGCCGCAGCGTTCGGCGTCGGCAGGTGAGGTAGTGCTGGCTTACCTCCGGATCCAGGCCGGGGTGCTGACTTCGCTCGAGCCCATGGTCCGCGCGAACGAACCCGATTCTGTCCACCAGATGCGGGTGGCGACGCGCAGGCTGCGCGCTGCCTTCCGGTCGTTCGGCACGGTCATCCCGCGTCCCCGCAGCGACAAGGCGGCGCGGGAGCTCAAGTGGCTGGGCGGGCTGCTCGGCGCCGTCCGTGACGGCGAGGTGCTGCCCCGGCATCTGCAGGCGGATCTGCGGCCGGTCCCTGTCGAGCTGCTCATCGGACCCGTGCAGGCCCGGGTGCAGGGTCACTTCTCGCCCGGGCGGGCCGCCGCGTACGCCGAGCTGATCGAGGCGCTCGACTCGCCACGGTACGCCGCGCTGCTGGCCGAGCTGGACCGGCTGACCATCGAGCCGCCGCTGGGGCCGCGGGCGGGGGATCTGGCCCGCGAGGTGCTCCCGGCCGCGGTCCGGCGGACCTACCGGCAGGCGACCAAGCGGATGCGCCGGGCTCGGCACACGCCGAGCGGCCCGGCCCGGGATGTGGCCCTGCATCAGGCCCGGAAATCGGCCCGGCGAGCGCGCTATGCGGCCGAGGCCGCCCGCCCGGCGATCGGCAAGCCGGCCCGCAGGTTCTCCCGGCAGATGAAGAAGGTCCAGACGGTGCTCGGCGACCATCAGGACTCGGTCATCGCCCGCCAGGCGGCCCGGGACCTCGGCATCGGCGCGCACCTGGCGGGGGAGAACGCGTTCACCTACGGCCTGCTGTACGAACTCCAGGCTCACCAGGCCGAGCGGCTGCAGGCGGACGCGCGCCGCGGCTGGAAGAAGGCCTCCCGCTCCCGCTACCGCGGCTGGATGCCCTAGCGGCCCACGTGTCTCGGATAATGAGATAGACGTCTTAAAAGCTGTGCCTGAAGGATCCATTCGCGTAATCTTGCAGGCATTATGTGGCGTGCCGTATTCTTCGCCCGCCGCAGCGGAGCCTGATCGAAGACAGGCCGGCAATCCGCTGCGGGGGCTTGCTGCTGGCCGTAAGCCCGGTCCGGATCGCGATCAGGAGCAACTCTCGTGTACGACATGTATCCCTGGGATAGTGCTAGCTCTGCTAGTCCGGGGGGACGGCCCCCCCAAACCCCCCCGGTCTGGGGGGAACCTTCCCCCCAGGCCCCCCGGCCCCCCCTACGAGGGGATTTCCCGTCCCCCGGGCCCCCCATGCGGGGGGATTTCCTGTCCCGCCGTACTCCGGCACGGGGGGATTTCCAGGCCCCCCGGCCCCACCTACGAGGGGGATTGCGGGCTCGCCGTATCCCGCTGACGCGGGCTCCCTTGACCGAGGCGGTTCAGTTCGCGCTCGACCGGCGGGACAACGGCGGCGACGCGCTCAGCGCGGCAGGTCAGCCCCCGGCTAGCCCGGCCCGCCAGTAAGGTTCACCCATGGGCTCACGAACAATCAGGCTGGCCGTCGTCGGCGGCGACGGAATCGGTCCCGAGGTGGTCGCCGAAGCGCTCAAGGTACTCCGCGCGGCCACGCCGGAAAGCGTCTCCATCGAGGAGACCACCTATGACCTCGGCGCACGGCGCTGGCATCGCACCGGGGAGACGCTGCCTGACGCGGTACTCGAGGAGATCCGGGGTCATGATGCGATCCTGCTCGGCGCGGTCGGCGACCCCAGCGTGCCGAGCGGCGTGCTCGAGCGCGGGCTGCTGCTGCGGCTGCGGTTCGAGCTCGACCATTACGTCAACCTGCGCCCGGTGCGGCTGTATCCGGGTGTGGCGGTCCCGCTGGCCAACGCCCGGCCGGAGTCGGTGGACATGGTGGTGGTCCGGGAGGGCACCGAGGGTCCTTACACCGGCGCCGGCGGCGTGATGCGCAAGGGTACGCCCGCCGAGATCGCCACCCAGGAGAGCATCAACACCGCGTTCGGGGTAGAGCGGGTCGCCAGGTACGCGTTCAACCGGGCCATGGCCAGGCCGCGCCGGAAGCTGACGCTGGTGCACAAGACCAACGTCCTCACCTACGCCGGCGACCTGTGGCAGCGGATCGTCGACGGGCTGGCCAAGGAGTTCGCTGAGGTGTCGGTGGACTACTGCCACGTCGACGCCGCGTCGATGTTCTTCGTCTCCGCGCCGGAACGGTTCGACGTCATCGTCACCGACAACCTGTTCGGCGACATCCTCACCGACCTCGGCGCCGCGGTGGCGGGCGGGATCGGCCTGGCGGCGAGCGGCAACATCAACCCGGAGGGGTCCGCGCCTTCCATGTTCGAGCCGGTGCACGGGAGCGCGCCGGACATCGCGGGCCAGCAGAAGGCCGACCCGACGGCGGCGATCTTGTCCGCCGCCATGCTCTGCGAGCACCTCGGGCTGTCCGCCGAGGCGACGCGGATCGAGCAGGCGGTCGCCGACGACCTGGTCGAACGCCAGGGGGCCTGGGCGGCCCGCACCAC
>Ga0302181_10003860_pt1 | contig 10141 bp, 9 predicted proteins | sample I_Palsa_E3_3_FD_198786 | JGI IMG/M metagenome (GOLD analysis project Ga0302181, IMG submission 198786) | Peat permafrost microbial communities from Stordalen Mire near Abisko, Sweden - I_Palsa_E3_3 | ecosystem: Environmental > Terrestrial > Soil > Palsa > Peat permafrost | place: Sweden: Abisko... | reverse complement strand
GATCGCCGCCAGCACGGCGATCGCGATCCCGATGCGACGATCCCACCACAGCGCGCACGCCAGACCGAACCAGATCAGAAACAGCGCCTGATCTTCTTTGAGTCCGAGCAGCACCTGGCTGACGACGAGTGCGGGCACCAGCGCCCGCCGCCGCACCGCGAGCGCGCCGAGCGCAGCGAGCAGCGGCACGAAGACGTTCTCGAGAAAATTTCCGTACGCGATCCCTTGCGCGCTGGGACTGATGAGATACGCGATCGCGACGGCGCTCGCTGGCCGCGGCGTCGCTCCGCAGGCGCGCGCGAACGAGCACACCGCAAGTGCCGCACCCGCGATCGCAAGCACCTGCACGACGAGCAGCGTCTGCGCGAACGGAAACGCAGCGATCAGCGGCACCAGCGCCAGCAGGACCCACGAATCGTGCACTTGCAGGTGCGGGCGATACTCGGCGCCGTTCCACGAGCCGCGGCCATGCGCTTCGCCGCTGAGGAACTGCAAGAACGTGCCGGTGTCGGCACCGTACCGCAGCGCGTAGAGCTTGTTGAAGTCGAGCGCGACGTACACGGCGACGAAAATCAGTGCCGCGATGACGACGCTGCGCGTCGGCCTCACCGCGAGGCGGCCACGGTCTCGTCGACGAGCGCGCGCAGGCGCGCGACGAACCGCTCGGGCGCGAAGGTCTCGGCATGCGCGCGCAGCTGCGCCGGCGCGAAGTCGTCCGGATCGAAGCGCCGCAGCGCATCGGCCAACGATTGCGCGGTCGGCGCGGAGAAGAACGCGCCCGTTTCGCCGTCGACGATCGTCTCGAGCGCGCCGCCGGCCGCATAGGCGAGCGTCGGCCGGCCGGCGGCGGCGGCTTCCAAGGGGACGAGTCCGAAATCTTCTTCGCCCGGGAGGATCGCCGCGCGCGCCGCGCCGACGAGCGTGTTGCGCACGGCGTCGTCGACCGCACCGTGAAAGATGGTTTGGGTTCCGCGTGCGAGCGCGCGCAGGCGGGCCTCGTCGGGCCCGCTGCCGACGACGTGCAGCGGCACCCCGGCCAGCGCGCAGCCCGCAATGGCGAGGTCGACGCGCTTGTACGGCAGCAGCCGCGAGACGACCACGTAGTAGCCGCCCTCGCCGCGCCCGGGCGTAAAGCGCGCGACGTCGACGGGACACGGCAAAACGTCGGCTTCCCGTCCGTACCAGCGGCGCACCCGCTCGGCGACGTTGCGCGAGTTGGCGACGAAACGCGTCGGGCGCTGCGCCGCACGCACGTCCCAGCGCGCGAGCTGCGCGATGACCGGCCGCGCGAACGCGCCGCCGGCGAAGCCGCCGACGTAGCGCGCGCGATCGAAGACGAAGCGCGACACTGTATTGATGTAGCACACGTGGACGGCGCCGGGACGGAAGCGCACGCCCTTGGCCCAGGCCGTCGTCGATGAAACGATCACGTCGTACGCGCGCAGATCGAGCATTTCGAACGCCAGCGGGTAAAGTGGTGCGTACAACCGGAATGCACTGCGGTGCAGCGGGAAGTGCTGCAGGAACGACGTCCGCACCCGCGACGCGGCGACGAGATCACCGGTCACCGCGCGGTCGTACAGCGCGGTGTAGACGGGAGCCGACGGCCACGCCGACGCGAAGTGCGCGAACACCCGTTCTGCGCCGCCGCGCTGGTTCAGGTAATCGTGGACGAGGGCGGTCGTCAGCCGCCTGAACCTGCGCGCGGCAGCACGAGCGCGACGTCGAAGCGCTGAAAGTACCGTTGTGCGACGCGCTGCAGGTCGGCCGGCGTCACGCCGGCGATCGCCGCGTCGACCTGTGCTGCGGCATCGGCGTCGAGACCCTGCGCGACCGCGTTGCCGATTTCCCACGCTCGTTCGTCGAGGGAAAGATTCTCGAGCGCCCACTCACCGCGGGCTCGTTCTTTGAAACGCGTCACGGCCGCTGCCGTCAGCGGCTGCGACGCGGCGCGCTTGAGAACCGCGTCGATGGCGCTGATCCCAGCCGTCGGATCGATCATCCCTCCGTTGATCCACAGCGTCAGTTGTGACGGCGTGGTGTCGTAGCCGTAAATGGTCCCGCCGGCGCGCAGCAGCAGCGGCGTCGTCGTTGCCGAGGGACGTTCCAAAACTTCCGCCAGCAGCGTCCGCATGACGAGCGCGGTGGGAAAATCGGGATCGCCAAGCGACGGTGCGGCGAACCCGATCACCACGAACGGCGCGAAGACGTCGCGCCGGGTGACGAGCCGTTTGGGCTGCGCACCGTACGGCCGCGCCGTCACCACCGCCGCGCGCGCCGCCGTTCCCGCCGGGAGTGCGGCGACGAGCGCGGCGCTCGCGGTGCTGCTCGCAGGGCCCGTGCGCCCGACCACGGTGACGAAGGCATCGCCGCGACCGTACCACTTCGCGAAGAACGCCTGCACGTCAGCGGGTGCGAAGGCGGCCAAACTATTGGTCGTTCCCAACGCCGGCATCCCGGCGCCGCCCACATAATGCGACTCGCGCAGCATCTCCATGCCGACTTGGCGCGGATCGCGCTCGTCGTCGGCGATGCGTGCGTCCAGCGCCGTGCGGGCCGCCGTCAGCGTTGCCGTGTCGAACGCCGGCGCCGCGAGCGCGCGCGACACGAGCGCCGCGAGCGCGTCGATACTGTCGGCCGGACCCTCGAGGTAGAAGCGCACGTATTGCGCCGCAACGGCGTAACTGAGTGAACCCCCGAGCGCCGAGACGGCGTCGGTAACGGGGACGCCGGCGCTGGTGCGTTGGCGCAGCACGCTCTCCGCGGCGAGCGCCGCCAGCCCGTTTTGATCGGCGCCCTGGCGCTCTAGCCCGGCGCGCACGAACAGCGTGATGCCGCACAGCGCCAGACCGGGATCGGAGCGCACGTAGGCGCGGCTTCCGCCCAGATCGACGACTGCCGTCGCTGCTGCCACGGAGCGCGTCGCCGCCGGCAGCATGAGCGCAAGCGCAAGCGCGGCCGCAAGCATGCGCATCACGACTGCTTCACGGGCGCGGGCGTAGGCGTGCGCGCGGGAACCAGCGTCACGATCGCAGGTGCCGCACCGAGGAATCGCGCGGCCATCCGCGCGACGACCTGCGGCGTCAGTCCGGCGGCGACGTGGAAATAACGATCGCCGGCCGGCGCGTACGGAAGGTTCCCCTCGACCGCGTACCAGCCGAAGGTGTCCGCGAGCTGCTCGGGCGTCTCCATATCGCTCAGCAGCCGGTATGCGAACCCGGCCCGCGCCGCGGCAAACGCCGCCGGGCTCAGCGGAACGGCAGCCTGTGCGATCGCACGTCGCACGAGCGGCAGCGCGGCTTGCGCGTCAGCTCCGCTGATCGTGACGACGAACAGACCGGGATCGTGATACGTCACGAACGTCCCGCTGACTTTCGCATCGAGCGAGCCGAGCGAACGCTGCACGCTGCCGGATTGCGGCGAGAAGAGCATGTCGGCGATGAAGTCGAGCGATGTCGCCGCAACCTCGTCGTCGATCGCCGGCCCCGCCCAGCCTAAGCCGGTTGCCGCGATGCTGGCGGAGCGCCGCGCGGGCGCATCGGGGACGGCGACACTTTGGTGGACGAGCGGTTCGGCGGAGAGCGTCGCGCCGTCGCGCGTCGCGGCTTCGGTGACTGCTGAAGGCGTCACCTTCCCGGTGAGGACGAGGACCGCGTTCGCCGGCCGGAACGCGCGTTCGGCATACGCGCGCACGTCGTCGAGCGTGAGCGCGGCAACGGCTTTCGGCGCGGCGATCGTCCCGTCGTGAAAGGGGCCGCTGCTGAAGAGCACGTTCTCGACCGCGTCTTCCACCGCATCCGTCGCGTCGTACGAACGATAGAGTCCGTCCTCAGCGGCATCGTGCTGCGCCAGTGCCAGCCCGGCGGCGTCGGTCACCGGCGCAAAATAGTCGGCCGTCATCGCGCGCACGATGCGCGCGACGTGCTCCGGTGAAACCAGGACGGTGATCGACACGCTGTCGGGATACGCTTCGATGGTCAGGCGCGCGCCGAGCTCTTGCGCCAGCCGCGCGAGCGGCGTGCCGGTGATCGGCGCCGATGCGGCTACGGTGAGCGCGGCGACGCGCGACAGCCCGGCCGACGGGACGGCGCCGAATCCGGAGGCGGGCGCGCGGTACCAGAGCGCCACGGCTGCGGCCGGCTGCGCCGGGTCGGGGGTGACGGAGTACATCATCCCGGACGGCGTCACGCCTTGCGTGCTCCCTCCGGTTGCAGCCGGCAACGCCGGCGGCGGCGTGGAACGCGCGCCTGCCGGCGCGACGAGGGTCACGACGAGAAAGGCCGCGGCAAGCGCGGCCTTTTTCATCACGCCGGCTCCGGCGAGATCGTCGGTGGTAGGCGTTTGGGTCGTTCGGGCCGCGCTTCGGGTTCGGGTGCCGGCGCCGCGAGCGGGACGCCGGGCGGTTCCGCTTCGGGGGCCTTTTCGACCGGCCACGGCTTCCCGCGCAAAATCGCCATCACTTCTTCCGTCTCGACCGTTTCGTGCTCGAGCAGCGAGTTGGCCATCCGTTCGACCTTATCCCAATTCGCTTCGAGGATCGTGCGCGCATCGTTATAGCAGGTGTCGATGATCTTGCGCACTTCGGTGTCGATTTTGCCGGCGATCTCTTCGGAGTAATTGCGGTCTTCGCCGAAGTCGCGGCCGAGGAACACCTGATGGTTGCCGCGGCCGTATTGGATCGGGCCGAGCGTGTCGGACATCCCGTACTGCGTCACCATGCGGCGCGCCAGCTCGGTCGCCTTTTCGAAATCGTTCGACGCGCCGGTCGTCACGTCGCCGAACTTGATCTCTTCGGCGATGCGCCCGGCGACGAGCCGCTTGATGAGCGCCAGCAACTCGTTCTTGGTCTGCGAGTGCCGGTCTTCATCGGGGAGGGACCAGGTGATGCCCAGCGCCATGCCGCGCGGGATGATCGTCACCTTGTGGACCGGATCGGAGTTCGGTGTCAGGCCGCCGACGACCGCGTGCCCGGATTCGTGGTAGGCGGTGTTCTCTTTCTCGCGCTGCGACATCACCACCGACTTGCGTTCCGGTCCCACCATCACGCGGTCGATCGCTTCGTCGCAGTCGTTCATCTCGATGACCGACTTGTTGCGGCGCGCCGCCAGCAGCGCAGCTTCGTTGAGCAGATTCTCGAGGTCGGCGCCTGAGAAACCCGGGGTACGCCGCGCCAGCGTCTCGAGCGAGACTTCCTTCGAGAGCGGCTTGTTCTTCGAATGAACCATGAGGATCGCCTGACGGCCGCGCACGTCGGCGCGGTCGACAACGATCTGACGGTCGAAGCGGCCCGGCCGCAGCAGCGCCGGATCCAGCACATCGGGACGGTTCGTCGCGGCGATCAAGATGACGCCGGTGTTCTGATCGAAACCGTCCATCTCGACGAGCAGCTGGTTGAGAGTCTGCTCGCGCTCGTCGTGACCGCCGCCGAGGCCGGCGCCGCGCTGGCGTCCGACCGCGTCGATCTCATCGATGAAGATGATGCACGGCGCCGATTTCTTCGCTTGTTCGAACAGGTCGCGCACGCGCGATGCGCCGACGCCGACGAACATCTCGACGAAGTCGGAACCGGAGATCGAGAAGAACGGAACGCCCGCTTCGCCGGCGATCGCGCGCGCGAGCAGCGTCTTGCCCGAACCGGGCGGTCCCAGCAGCAGCACGCCCTTGGGGATGCGCGCGCCGAGGGCCTGAAATTTCTTCGGATACTTGAGGAACTCGACGACCTCGCTGAGTTCTTCCTTGGCTTCCTCAACGCCGGCGACGTCGGCGAAGGTGACCTTGGGCCGATTTTCGCTCAACAGCTTCGCGCGCGAACGCCCAAACGAGAGCGCCTGGCTGCCGCCGCTCTGCGCTTGGCGCAGGATGAACACCAGCAGCAGCGCCATGACGATGAAGGGCAGGAAGTTGACGACGTAGCCGATCACCGGCGTCGACTGGCTGTTGACCACGCTGATGTCGACGTGGCTCGCGCGCAGCGCCGGGAACAGATCGCGATCGTCCGGGGTGGTCGTGCTGAACTTCGTGCCGTCCTTGAGCTCGCCGGTGATGTCCTTACCGGAGATGAGCACTTTCTGGACACGGTGCGACTGCACGTCGGAGAAGAACTGCGAGTACGACAGCGGCTGGCTGGTCGTCGGACTCCAGACGAGCTTCTCCAAAATGAACATCGCCAGCACGACGATGCCGAGGAGGACGAGGATACTTTTGAGGTGCTTGCCCATGCGTTGCGAGACCCTTTTACCGTTCTTAGCTTAGAACGTTTCTCGGTTGAACACATCCCGAGACGAAGAGGTGGCCAGGCTCACGCGGGGAGGACCTCCGGCCGCAGTTTTGCCAGGTAAGGGAGAGTCCGGTAGCGTTCCTGGTAGTCCAGCCCGTACCCTACGACGAACTCGTCGGGGCATGTCAAGCCCACGTAATCAACCGTCACATCGACGGCCCGGCGGTAGGGCTTGTCGAGCAGGACGGCGGCCCGCAGCGAGGCAGGACGGCGGTTTCCCAGCATCGCGCGCAGGTACGCGAGGGTGTGACCATTGTCGATGATGTCCTCGACGATCACCACGTGACGTCCCTCGATCGCGTGGCTGGTATCTTGAATGAGCCGCACTTCACCGCTGGAGCGGTGCGCATTTCCATACGATGAGACGGTGATGAAATCGAGTTGCACGTCGGTCGGCGCGCCCGGCACCTCGGCTACAGCGCGCGCCAAGTCAGCCGTCACGAAGACCGCTCCTTTGAGCACGCCGATGAGAACCAGCGAGCGGTCGGCATAGTCGTGCGCGATCTCGGCGGCCATCTCGCGGATCGCGATGTCTAGGTCCGCAGCCGAGAACAGCACGCGCTCGATCCCCGGGGGGAGGGTCTGCTGCATCGCGGCGGCGTTCGCTTCGCGAACCCGCGCTCCCGCATCGGCTTCGCTTGCGCGCTGCATTCAGCGCGCTGACTCGTCGGCGGGCAGACGGCTCCGCGCTTCCTCAACGGCCTCGAACGCAACCTCGATCTCACCGCGCGCCGCCCGCAGGCGGTGACGGATGCGGCGGCGCTGCGCCGCGGCGGGCGCGCCGTCGGCTTCGTCCGCCGCGATCGCGGCACAGCGGGCGACGGCGCGGTCGAGGTGCGGAAAATCATCGCGCAGCCGCTCGAGCGTCGCACGCAGGGCGTTGCGCCGGTAACGCTGGTCCTCATTGGTCGGATCGCGCGCGTACGGGAGGCCGCTGCGCCGCAGCTCGACTGCGAGCTCGGCATGGGTCACGCGCAGGAGCGGTCGCACCAGCGCGACCCCGTCTGCCAGCGGACGGCGGCGCCGCATCCCGCCGAGCCCGCTCAGACCAGTGCCGCGGAAGAGCGCCAGCAGGACGGTCTCGGTCTGATCCTCGGCCGTGTGCGCCGTGACGACGACGGCGCATCCGTGCGCGCGCGCGAGCTGCTCGAGCGCCGCGTAGCGCGCGTCCCGCAGCGTCTGCTCGTCGTCGCGCTCGATCTGCGGCCGCGCAACGGCAAGCGGCAGTCCGAGCCGGGACGCGACCGCGAGGGCGACGCACTCGTCCTGGTACGCGCCCGGCCGCCGGCCGTGATTGACGTGGCCGAGAACCGGCGGCTCCGCAGCCTCCCGGTGCAGCCGCGACAAGACCGAGGCCAGCGCGACCGAATCGGGACCGCCCGAGCAGGCGACCAGGACGCGGCCGTCCCCGGCGTCGCGCATCGCTGTCCGCACGGCGGCGTCCAGCGCGCGCTCCGGCCGCGCCCCGCGCACGTTACCGTGCGACCGAGCGGGCGATTTCTCGCTCGACGTCGCGCGCCTGAATGTCGCGCCGCCGGTCCCACAACTTCTTGCCGCGCACCAGCGCGAGTTCGATCTTCACCCGGCCGCGCTTGAAATACAGCCGCCACGGCACCAGCGTCAGGCCTTTCTCCGCCGCGCGGGAGGCCAAACGCGCAAGCTGCTCGCGGTGCAGGAGCAGTTTGCGCGGCCGGTTCGGCTCGTGGTTGAAAAACGATCCTTCCTTATACTGGGGGATCGTCAGGTTGACGAGCCACAGCTCGCCGTCGCGCACCCGCGCGAACGCCTCGTTGATCGAGATGTTGCCGCGGCGAATCGATTTGATCTCCGTCCCGGTGAGCGCGAGCCCGACTTCGAGCGATTCCAGTTTCTCGTACTCGTGGCGCGCGCGGCGGTTGTCGAGCGAGGGTTCGGGCGCCTTGACGGCGGTCGCTGCTTTGGCCGCTACACGCGCCTGCTTCATCTTCGCCATCAGGGCGCGACCACGTCGGGGATGCCGTAGCGCTCTTTGCCGAGCGGACCGCGCGACACGAACGACCCCACCCCCGAGGCGAGGAGGGTTCCGTCTGCAAGGCTGACCGCGGCCTCGACGCCGATCACGTTGCGGCGCTTCCACTGGACGGCACCGGTCACGACGAGTTGCACGCCGAGCGGAACCGGGCCTCGGAAACGCAGGTCCATCGACGCGGTGACGCCGCGCTCTCCGATCAGACCGCACGCGTGCGCCATCGCCTCATCCAAGAGGGTCATCACGATCCCGCCGTGGGCCGTTCCGCGCCAGCCCTGAAAGCGCGGCGGCAACGTGATCTCGGCGCGCACGCTTTGCGGACCGTCCGGCTCGAAACGCAGGTGCAGACCGTCAGGACTGAACGGGCCGCAGGCGAAGCAGCGGCCGTCGTCGACCCAAACCTCGCCGCTCATGCCGGCTTGCGCGGCGGGGCCGGCGTCCCCGACGCCGCGGGCGACGGACCGGCTTCGACTTTCCCGTAGGCGCCGTCGTCGATCTTCTTCAAGAGCGTCGTTGCGTAGCCGACGTCGCAGCCTGCCGCGATCGACGCGCGGAGCACGCGCCGGGCGTCGGCCGGTTTCTGCTCGTCGAGGTAGATGCGTGCCAGCAGCGTGTAGCCGTGCTGACCCGACTCGCCGACGTGGCCGACATCGGCCTCGAGCCCGCGGGTCGCGTATTCGGCCGCGGCGCCGTACTGATCGAGGTCGTGCAGCAGGGATGCGATGTGGAAGTAGATGTCGGCATAGTCCGGGACGAGGTTCGGCACGTCGATCACGGTCGTGAGCGCGCGCTGCGGGTCCTTCAAATCCTCCTGATAGATCAGCGCAAGATATTCGCGCGCCAGGACGTTCTGCGGATCGCTCTCGAGTGCCGTCAGGAACTCCGTCTTGGCGCGATTCGTGCTGCGTTCGCCTTCGCGCATGATCCCCAGCGCCGTGTGCGCCGCTTGCGAGGCGGGGTCGAGCGCAACCGCTGCGTTGAGCTCCTCGCGCGCGTCGAGCATGCGGTCGCGTCCGGTCAGCGAGGCGAACATGTACGAGAAGGCGACGCGAACGTGCGCCAAGGCACTGCGCGGCGTTCGGGCGAGCGCGTCCTCTTCGTTTTCGACCAGCGAATCGAGGTCGCCGGGATTCTGCGCCGCGGTCGCATTGCGCATCGCGATCGCGAGCGTGTTGTCGGGGACGACGCCGAGCGCGGCGTCGAAGTTCTTGCGCGCACTCTCGAAGTCGCGCGTGTAGAAGGCGCGCAGCCCCGCGGCGAGGGGCGTCGTGAACGCCGGATTGCGATAGTCGTTGCGCAGCGCATCGCCGCGTGCGGCGATGGGGGAGGCAGCGGGAAGGACGACGCCCGCGGCGAGCACCGCGATCGCGACGGCACGCACGCCGCTACCGTCCAACGACCAGACGTCGCGCCAGCGCGTCGGGCAGATGCGCGGAGGCGATCTTCTCCTGCACGCGCGCGATCGGGTAGTCGACCCGCTCGATGCGCACCGTCCCTTGCTCGGGATCGTAGAAGCCGAACGACGCCTGCGGGTTCAGATCGCGCGGCTGGCCGACGCTGCCGACGTTGATCAGATACCGGACGCCGTCGACGAGCGCGATTTCACCGCCATGCTGCAGGTGGACGTGCTCGATCGTGCCGTCTTCGGCGAGCGCGTAGATCTCCGCGATGTGGGTGTGCCCGATGAAGATCAGGCGCGCGTCGGTCGCGGCGAAGGCGCGCGCGGCGCCCGCCTTGTCGAGGATGTACTCGAAATAGTTGACCGGCGCGCCGTGCACGAGCAAGAACTCCGGCCGGCGGTACTCATATCCCAAGCCGTCGAGCCACGCGCGATTCTCCGCGCTCAACACACCTTG
>Ga0302181_10003859_pt1 | contig 10143 bp, 8 predicted proteins | sample I_Palsa_E3_3_FD_198786 | JGI IMG/M metagenome (GOLD analysis project Ga0302181, IMG submission 198786) | Peat permafrost microbial communities from Stordalen Mire near Abisko, Sweden - I_Palsa_E3_3 | ecosystem: Environmental > Terrestrial > Soil > Palsa > Peat permafrost | place: Sweden: Abisko... | reverse complement strand
AGCCCTGGTCCCAGCCCCTACCGGGACTGGTGCCGGCGGCTGTTAGGCTCCCAGGATGACGGGTAGTGGGTGCCAATGAGCGCGAGCACTCCGCCGTCCCACGTGCCAGCGCCGGGAACAGAGCAGCCGCGCCGCTTCCGGCCGAAGTTGCGGTATGAGCTGATCGGCTGCGGGCTGCACGGCCATGAACTGCTCGGCACGGACACGGCGGAACTCCGGCCCGAAGACGAGCTGGTCGCGCGTGACCAGGGCGGTCTGCGCTGGTACCGCTGCTTGCGCTGCGACTCCTGGGTAGCGCTGACCCCGCCGGCTCATCCGACCAGGAAGTACCTTCCGCCCCGGGACGAGGTGAAGCTGCCGCTACGGGGCAGGCCGCTGCGCGACCGCTACGTCCTGCGCCTGATCGCCCTGGAACGCGTGATCCACGTCCTGGTCTTTGGCTCGTTGGCCGCCGCCGTGCTCTTGTTCGCCAACAACCGGGACGCGCTGAACGCGACCTTCACCAAGGTCCTGAACGACCTGCAAGGCGGCCTGGGCGGTTCGGTCGTCAGCAGCAACAACAGCGTCGTGCATGAGCTGCGGTCGCTGTTCACGGTCAGCATCACCAACCTGTACCTGTTGGGCGTGGCGATCGCCGCCTACGCGGTGATGGAGGCTACCGAGGCCGTCGGGCTCTGGCTGGGCAAACGGTGGGCCGAGTACCTGACGTTCCTGGCGACGATCGCTTTCGTGCCCTACGAGGTGTACGAGCTGACCAAGGGCCTGTCCGCGCTGAAGGTGCTGGCCCTGGTGGTCAACCTGGCCGTCGTCGCCTACCTGCTGTTCGCCAAGCGACTGTTCGGGCTGCACGGCGGCGGCAAGGCCGAGCAAGCCGAATACGATGCGGATGCCGGCTGGCCCGCGATCGAGCGTGCCACCCCCAGGGCCGCGGTGTCAGGTGTGGGCCCGCGCGATCCGGGCAAGGCGACGTAGAGCCGCCGCGGTAATGATGCCGCGGCGTGAAGGAGGAGACCATGGCGATCGCGACCGTCAACCCCGCCAACGGGGAGACCGTGAAGACCTATGACGAGATGAGCGAGGCGGACCTGGAGCGCGCCCTGACGGCCGCCGCCGCCGCGGCCGCCAGCTACCGCCTGACCGGTTTCGACGACCGGGCCGAGTGGATGCGGCGGGCGGCCGGGATCCTCGATTCCGAGCAGGACCAGATCGCGGCGATGATGACGACCGAGATGGGCAAGACGCTGGTCGCGGCCCGGCAGGAGGTGGCCAAGTGCGCCACCGCCTGCCGGTACTACGCCGACCACGCCGCCGGCTTCCTGGCCGACGAGCCCGCCGACGCCAGCGCCGTCGGAGCGCAAGACGCGTACGTCAGCTATCAGCCGCTCGGACCGGTGCTGGCCATCATGCCGTGGAATTTCCCGCTGTGGCAGGCCATGCGCTTCGCCGTCCCGGCCCTGATGGCGGGCAACGTCGGGCTGCTCAAGCACGCCTCGAATGTGCCGCAGACGGCGCTGTTCATGCAGGATCTGTTCACCCGGGCGGGTTTCCCCCACGGCACCTTCCAGACTCTGCTCGTCGGCTCCGCGCGCGTCGAGGCGATCCTGCGCGATCGCCGGGTGACGGCGGCGACGCTCACCGGATCCGGGCCGGCCGGACAGTCGGTCGCGGCCATCGCCGGCAGCGAGATCAAGAAGGTCGTCCTCGAGCTAGGCGGCAGCGACCCCTTCGTCGTCATGCCCTCAGCCGATCTGCGCGCCGCGGCCCAGGTGGGCGCCGTTGCACGCTGCCTGAACAACGGCCAGTCCTGCATCGCGGCCAAGCGCTTCATCGTCCACGAGCAGGTCTACGAGGAGTTCGAGCGCCTGTTCACCGAGCAGATGGCGAGCAAGGTCGTCGGGGATCCGATGCTGGAGGGCACCGACGTGGGCCCGCTGGCGTCCGAGCAGCAGCGCGATGACGTCGAAAAGCTCGTTGCCGACGCGGTGGCCCAGGGAGCGAAGGCGCTGTGCGGGGGCGCGGCCCCCGAGGGCCCCGGCTTCTACTACCCGCCGACCGTGCTGGCCAGCATCACCGAAGAAATGCGCGTGCACACCGAGGAGGTCTTCGGCCCGGTGGCCACCCTCTACCGGGTCCCGGACATCGACGCGGCGCTCGAACTCGCCAACGGCACCGAGTTCGGGCTCGGCGCGAACGTCTGGACCAACGACGAGCAGGAGCGGAGCCGGTTCATCCGGGACTTCGTAGCCGGGATGGTCTTCGTCAACGGCAACGTGACCTCCTATCCGCAGCTGCCCTTCGGCGGCGTCAAGACCTCCGGTCATGGCCGCGAGCTGTCGGTCCAGGGCATCCGCGAATTCTGCAACATCAAGTCCGTCTGGATCGGCAGCCCCGGCCACTAGGTGCCGGTCAAGATGGCGGACCCGACTACTTGACCGTGCCCTAGGGCCGCGGTGCTTCCAGCCCGAGGCGGCGCTGCTCGATGATCAGGCAGCGGTCTTCCACGTAGAGCAGCCCCGCCGCCTCGGCGATGGCCCGCGCCTCCGCCGACGCGATGCCCAGCTGCAGCCACAGGGCGGTGGCGCCCGCCGCGACCGCTTGCCGCGCGATGTCCGGCGCCTGCCACGGCGGCCGGAACACGTCGACCAGGCCCACCTGCTCCGGCACGTCGCCGATTCTCCGGTAGACCTGCTCGCCCAGGATCTGTTCGGCGTGCGGGTTGACCGGGATGATGCGCCAGCCGTGCCGCTGCATGTGCGCAGGCACCGAGTGCGCCGCCTTGGCCGCCGCCCTGCTCGCGCCGACCACCGTGATCGTGTCGTAGCGCGTCAAGATCCGCTCGACTACAGCGTCTGTGTCGGTCACCCCGTCACCTTAACCCGCGCTCAGGTTTCCCGCCGGGGCCAGGCTCTCCGCCTGCAACTGAAGCGCGATGTCGATGATCATGTCCTCCTGCCCGCCGTCGGGCGAAGGCCGAAAACCAGGAGCCCCGGCGCCACGGTGCTAGATTCGCTTGACGTGCCTTCCCCGTACCGCGCGCTGTTCGCCGAGCCGGCGCTGCGCAGGCTGGCGCTGGCGGATGTCTGCGCGCGGCTGCCCCAGGGCATGATCACCATCACCTTGCTGCTGGTGGCGGCCCAGCACGCGTCCATGACGGTGGCGGGCCTGGCGGTGGCCGGTTACACGCTCGGGCAGGCGGTGACGGCCCCGTTGCGCGGCAGGCTCGCCGACCGGCGCGGGCTCATCCCGGTCGCCACCTTCTGCGGGATCGGCTACGCCTTCGCCCTGCTAGGCCTGCTCGCCAGCGCGCTGTCCCGCGGCCCGGCCGGGATGGTCATCGGCACCGCGGCGCTGGCCGGCCTGCTCAACCCGCCGCTCAGCCCGGGTCTGCGCAGCCTGTGGGCGGCGCACGCGGGGGCCCGGTTCAGGCAGACCGCTTTCGCGCTGGACGCCGCCGTCTTCGACCTGGCCTACATCTCCGGCCCGGTCGTGGCCAGCGCCCTGGCGACCGGCCTCGCCCCGGCCGCGGCCCTGGGCCTGATGCTGGCGCTGACCGGCGCCGCCGTGGTCACCATCGGCAGGCAGGCCAGCCGCCCGCAAAGGCCCAGCACCCCGCAAGGGCCCAGCACCCCGCAAGGGCCCAGCCCTCCGGGTTCCCGGCTGGGCCCGCTGCGGTCCGCCGCGCTTCGCGACCTGCTGGTGCCCGCGGCGCTGGCCAACGCCGCCCTCACCGCGACGGAGGTCGCCCTCACCGCCTACGTCCGGCACCACCACGCGCTGTGGGCGTCGGGCCCGCTGCTGGCCGAGGTTTCCATCGGCAGCATCCTCGGCAGCCTGCTGCTCGGCGCCCGGGGCGCCGCGGACCCCAGCGCCTCCCGCGCAGGCCGGCGGCTGCCCCGGCTGCTGGCCGGTTACGCCGCCGGGCTCGCCCTGCTCACCGCGGCCGGACTGTACCCTCCGCTGCTGGCCGTCGCCGTGCCGCTGGCCGGCCTGTGCCTGGGTCCGACGCTGGCCACCTTGTTCGGCGCGGCGGCCAGCGCCGCGCCCCGCGATGGTGGCACCGAGACGCAGGCCTGGCTCAACTCGATCATGAACGGCGGCGCCGCGGCCGGGGCGGCCCTGGCCGGGGTCGCGTCCGGCCAGCCCCTGCTCGCCCTCGGGCTGGCCGGAGCGCTGGCCGCCGCGGCGGCGACCAGCGCCGCGGCGACCGCCGTCATCCGCACGCACAGCCATGGCGGGATCGCCACCGCCCGTTCGGATAGAAAGTACAAAGACCGGATACAGACCAGAAGTGAGGTCAGGCGTTGAGCCCCTGGACACCGCAGCGCGTGCTGGACGCGGCCACCGTGATGGAGTGGCAGCCCGAGGATGCCGTCGAGGTCCGGACGGATGGCTACCGGCTGATCCGCTATCCGGACTGGGCGCTCGACCCCTCCTTCCCGGCCGCCCAGGTCACCCGGTCCCGCAGCGGCCGGCCCGTCGGCGAGCTGATAGACGAGGTCCTCGCGCACGTCCGCGGCTGGGGCCTGCTCGGCGTGGCCTGGTGGGTGTCGGCCGCCAGCCGGCCAGAAGACACCGAGGAGCAACTGCGCGCCCGGGGCGGCAAGCGGATCGACACCGTGCAGCTCCTGGCCCGCGAACTGACCGAACCCCTGCCCGAGCTCGGTGTTCCCGCCGACGTGAGCGTGGAGCTGGTCGGCGACGAGCGCACGTTCGGAGCGGCCTCGCTGATCACCGTGCGAGGCTGGGGGCGGAAGGAGCCGGACGAGGCGAGCCTGGCCCAGGACCTCGCCAAGGCGCTCAGCGATCTCGCGACCTGGACCAACTTCCGCGTGCTGGCCTCGGTAGCCGGTGCGCCCGCGTGCACCGGCGGGGCCACGCTCAACGACGAGCTCGTCCAGCTGTGGGGTGCGGTCACGCTGCCGGCCTTCCGGCGCCGCGGCAGCTACCGCGCCGTCCTGGCCGAACGGCTCCGGCTGGCCCGCGACCACGGCGCGGAGCTGGCCATGGTCAAGGGCCGCGTCGAGACCTCGGGCCCGATCTTGCTCCGGGCCGGTTTCACCGACTACGGCGAGGAGCGCTGCTACTGGCTCCCGCGGGAGGAATTTCGCCGGCCACCAGTTGTGCCGTGACGGGCCGGCGTGCTGTCATGCACCCATGACCGAGCTGCGGCAAGAAGCCACCGACCTCCAGACCCTGGGCGAGATCGAGCGCCGGGTGCTCTGGCTGTCCACCGCGATCGTCCACCACGCGAACCGGGTCCGGCCCAACCCCGGCGGCCTGAAGGTCGGCGGCCACCAGGCGTCCTCGGCCTCGATGGTCTCGATCATGACCTCGCTGTGGTTCCGGCACTTGCGCGCGGCCGACCGGGTCTCGGTCAAGCCGCACGCCTCGCCGGTGCTGCATGCGATCAACTACCTGCTCGGCGAGCTCGACGAGTCCTACCTGCCGACGCTGCGGGCGTTCAAGGGACTGCAGAGCTATCCCAGCCGGGTCAAGGACCCTGATCCGGTCGACTACTCGACCGGGTCCGTCGGCATCGGCGCGACCGCGCCGATCTGGGGTGCGGTGGCGCGCAGGTACCTGAACGACCGCTTCGCCGGCGACAGCAACGGTTCGCAGCGCGCGGGCCGCCAGTACTCGCTGCTCGGTGACGCCGAACTCGACGAGGGGGCCGTCTGGGAGGCCATCGTCGACCCCGGCATCGCCGAGATGGGCGAGATCGTCTGGGTCGTGGACGTGAACCGGCAGTCGCTGGACCGGGTGGTTCCCGGTATCGCCGCCGACCGGCTGCGGGGCATGTTCGAAGCGGCCGGCTGGCAGGTCATCACGCTGAAGTACGGCCGCCTGCTGGACGAGCTGTTCGCCCGGGACGGCGGGGACGTGCTGCGGCGCAGGATCGACGCCATGCCCAACCCCGAGTACCAGCGGCTGCTGCGCTGCGACGCGACCGAACTTCGCCGCAGGCTCCCGGCCGGCGACGCCGCGCTGGCCGGCCTGATCGGCGGGCTGGACGATACGGCCCTGACCCTGGCCATCCGAAATCTCGGCGGGCACGATCTGGCCGCGCTTGACGCGGCCTACGGGGCCGTGGCCGACGACCGGCCCACGATCATCCTGGCCTACACCATCAAGGGCCAAGGCCTGGCCCTCGAGGGGCACCCGCAGAACCACTCGGCGCTGCTGACCACCGAGCAGATCGCGGAGCTCGCGGCGCAGCTCGGCACCGACGCCGCCCGGCCGTGGCATCGCCCGGCGCCGGACAGCGCGGCGGGCGCGCTGTGCGAGCAGACGGCCCGGCGGCTGCGCCGCCCTCCGGTGCCGTCCCATGCCCCGCCCGAACTGCCCGCCGACTTCGGCCGCACGCCGACCGGGGTGGCGACGACCCAGGCGGCCCTGGGCCGGGCGCTGCTCGACCTGACCAGGGAGGCGCCCGAGGCGGCCCGGCGGGTCGTGACGGTGAGCCCGGACGTGAGCTCGAGCACGAACCTCGGCGGCTGGGTGAACAAGGTCGGCGTGTGGTCGGCCCGCGAGCGGCTTGACTGGTTCGCCGACGACGCCGAGACGATCTTGCACTGGCGGGAAAAGCCGACCGGGCAGCACATCGAGCTCGGTATCGCCGAAACCAACCTGGTCGGGCTGCTCGGCGAGCTGGGCGCGACCTGGAGCCGGTGGGGCAGGCCGCTGTTCCCGATCGGGGTGCTCTACGACCCGTTCGTGGAGCGCGCGCTCGAGCCATGGTCGTTCGGTATCTACGCGGGCGGCCAGTCGATCCTGGTGGGCACGCCGTCGGGGGTGAGCCTGGCGCCCGAAGGCGGCGCCCACCAGTCCATCACCACGCCGTCCATCGGGATCGAGCAGCCGGGCTGCGTCAGCTACGAACCCGCGTTCGCGACCGACACCGAGTGGTGCCTGCTGGCCAGCCTGGCCCGGCTGGGCCGGCCCGGCGGGAGTTCGGCCTACCTGCGGCTTTCCACCCGTCCGGTGAGCCAGGCCCTGGCCGGCGTGCCCGCCGATCCCGCGGCCAGGGAGCGCAGGCGCAGGCAGGTCGTGGCCGGTGCCTATCCGCTGCGGCGCCGCGAGCACCCGAAGGTCACGATCGCCGCGATGGGCGCGCTGGTTCCCGAGGCGCTGGCCGCCGCCGAGCGACTGGCGGCGGCCGGCGTGCCCGCCGACGTCGTCTGCGTGACCAGCCCTGGGCTGCTATTCCGGGCGCTGCGGGCCCGGCAGGGTCTTGTTGGCAGCGGCGTGCCGGCGGGCGAGCCCTGGATCCTGGACCAGGCGTTCCCCGCGACCCGGGCCACGCCGCTGGTCACCGTCCTGGACGGTCACCCGCACACGCTGGCCTTCCTGGCCACGATCAACCGCGTGCCGCACGCGGCCCTGGGCGTCGCGCAGTTCGGCCAGTCCGGTTCGATCGAGGATCTCTACCGCGACAACGGCATCGACACCGACAGCATCATCCGCGCCGCGCTCGATCTGGCCAGTTCGTAACGCCTTCTCATGCTCCCGCAACAGGATCAGTGCCTCGGCGTACACGGTCACCATGCCCCGGTCCCGGCCGAGCGTGTCGGCGTCGAGCGAGACCTCGTACAGGCCGGTGGCCCAGCAGTCGGCCAAGGTCGTCGTGAGCGGGAATATCCTGCCTCGCCACCCCGCCTCATAGCGTTTCCCGTTGTCCCGGCAGATAAATGATTCCCTGAGCCGAACGCGGTCGAGGCTATTAAACTTTGGCCGCACGTAGGTCTTTCCCTGGTGATGCGTTACCTGGTACCGCCCGGGAATGCGCTCAAGATCGGCGTTTACCCATGGTGCTGGGGATAGATTACCGGAATACAGTCTCCGCCCATCCTCCATGCTCACGATGTAGTTGCTGTTAGCCCGCATTTCTGCCATGAAATCTTCAGGCGCAGGATACGGATAAATGATGGTTCCGTTACTTCCCGCCCGGTAGGTTGGCCGTGCTCCTGCATCCTCAGCGTCCCGGTCCCGGACGAGGACTCCGGTGTGCGGGTCGGGCACACCCCAGAAAGGCCTGACGAGCTTCACGCGATCGCCCTCGCCCAGAGCGGCAGGCGCTCCGGCCGGCCCGGGCTGTTCTCCGGCGGCGATCCTTCCGGCCACCAAGACCCTCGCCCACGGACTTGCCGGCGGGTAATCCGGCACCTTTACTGGCACTTCGATTCCCCGGGTGATCCCATTGAACACCCTTAAAAGATTGCCTAGCCCGTGCGATGCCCTGTGCTTCCGGTAATCGAATATCATCCCGGTCTCCTGGGTACTCGGCCCTCGACGTCTTCGATTCGAGCAGCCGTAACTTATGGTAGCTCGTCACGCACGCCCGGTAATACGAAATGAAAAAAGACACAAATTAGCACGATAATATGAGTAATGTCCTAACTATCCCGTTGCGCGGTTATCCATCGACGCGGCCACTCTGCGCGTGTCCGGTCCGGCTCGCCGATCTCAGCTGCCAACCCCGCGCGGGGGAGAACCGGCGTTCGCGCCGCTTCTTGCCGGTCCGGCAATATCAGTCCCGCGCACTGGTTGAATGGGCTCCGTAGACAGAGCCCCACCGACCACGATGAGGAGCCTTGGCCATGCAGCTGAGCGCACGGAACCAGATCCCGGCCCGGATCACGGGCATCAACTTCGGAGAAGCCATCGCCAATGTCGAACTGGACGCCTGCGGTTCCCGCCTGGTGTCCTCGATCACGGTAGAGGCCGTCAAGGAACTCGGCTTGGCCGAAGGCAAAGAGGTCACCATCGTCATCAAGGCTTCGGACTTGATCCTGGCCACTAACGACTAACCCGCCCGAGCGCCGCGGGAGGATCCATGGCAGGAAGCGTGCCACGCGTATACTGCAGGCCGCCAGGCAATCGGGGGGCCGGGTTCGGATCGGCACGAAGGGCGTAGCGCGCGTATGGATAACGACACGGTCATCCGCCTGAGGCGCGTGGTCCTCGGCCTGGCCCGGCAGCTTAACGCCGCTTCCCGGGAGGAGGGGCTGACTCCGACCCAGGCGTCCGTGCTCGGCATAACGGTCGGCCGCGGGCCGCTGAGCCTGGCCGAACTCACCGAACTCGAGGGCATCAATCCGACCATGCTTTCCCGGGTGATCGGCAAGCTCGATTCGTTCGGCCTGATAAAGCGGCTGCGCGACCCCGACGATTTCCGCGCCGCCCGGGTCGAGGCGACACCAGAAGGCAAGCGCAGGCACGAAAGGATCTCCGGGCAAAGAAGCGCGGTCATTTCCGAATGCGTGGCAGGCCTGCCCCCCGACCAGGAGGCCGCTCTGGTCGCGGCGCTGCCCGCCTTCGAGAATCTGGCCGTGGAACTGCGCGCGACGGTGCAGCGCGACCGCGATCAGGTCGCCGTCGAGGAACCCGGGCGCGGCTGACCCGTCGTTCAGGCGCCTTGAGCGGCCGGCTCGGCGTCGGCCGCGCTGCTCTCTGGTGTCCCCGGCGCATCCGGGTTGACGATCAGGACGTTGCTGCGAGTGTGCCGCCACAGCTCACGGCTGGCGCTGCCGTCCATCAGGGCGGGCAGTCCGCCGTGGGTGGGCGCGCCGATGACGATGGTGCTGGCCCCGATGGTGTTGGCGTATTCGGCGACCATCCGGCCCGCGGTGCCGTGGTCGGGGGCGTGCAGCAAAAGCTGGCCCTCAGCGGGAACGTGGCGGGCGGCGAGCTGGTCCAGGTGGTCCCTGACCACGGCCCGGGCCGCCTCCAGGTCCTCGCCGTCGGTACCCGCGTCGCCGGCGGTGGCGTCCTCCTGGGTGTGCACGACGTGGACCACGCCGGCGCCGCGCGCCGCCAGCCTGGCCGCGGCCTGCGTGACCAGGGTGGCGACGGGCGAGCTGTCGATGGCGGCGAGGATCACGCTCGCGCCGGCCGCCCGGGTCACCGAGTTGCCCGCCACCGGCACCAGCGCGGCCGCCGGTGCGCCAGGCGCGGTTCCGTTGGCCGGTACCGTGGCGCCGACCTGTTCGGCCTGGACTCGTTCGGCCTCGGTGAGCAGGCCATGGGCAGTGGACAGGACCACGATCCCGAGGGCGATGGCGCCCGCGGCGATAAAGAACGGGACGTGGATGTTGGTGGCCAGGACCAGCCGGCCGGCCGCGTAAGGTGCGAGGCCGCCGCCGA
>Ga0302181_10003850_pt1 | contig 10157 bp, 9 predicted proteins | sample I_Palsa_E3_3_FD_198786 | JGI IMG/M metagenome (GOLD analysis project Ga0302181, IMG submission 198786) | Peat permafrost microbial communities from Stordalen Mire near Abisko, Sweden - I_Palsa_E3_3 | ecosystem: Environmental > Terrestrial > Soil > Palsa > Peat permafrost | place: Sweden: Abisko... | reverse complement strand
CACGCCCAGGCGCTGGTCGACGGCGAGCGGTATCAGCTCGTACTCGGCCTCGCGGGCCTGCAGGGAGTAGTAGATCTGCTGGCTGACGAACGGCGGCAGGCCCAGCCGCGCCGCCGTGCCCAGCGCCTTCATCAGCTGCCAGGAGGCGTAGTTCGAGGCTCCGATGTAGCGGACCTTGCCCGATTGGACGAGCAGGTCCAGTGCGCGCAGGGTCTCCTCGAGCGGGGTCTGGCCGTCCCACTCGTGCACCTGGTACAGGTCGATGTGATCGGTGCCCAGGCGGCGCAGGCTGGCCTCGCAGCCGGAGATGATGTGGTGGCGGGAAAGGCCGGCGTCGTTCGGGCCGGAGCCCATGGACATCCGGACCTTGGTGGCGAGCAGGAGCTTGTCCCGGCGGCCGCGCAGCACCTGGCCCACGATCTCCTCGGCCTGGCCGTCGGAGTAGACGTCGGCGGTGTCGATGAGGTTGACCCCGGCGTCCAGGCACGTGTCCACCTGCCGGCGGGCCTGTTGCACGTCGGTCGACCCGACGTTCTCGAACGGCCCGCTGCCGCCGAACGTCATCGTGCCCATCGTGAGCACGGACACCCGCAGACCCGACTGACCTAGTGCGCGATATTCCATGCGGCCAGTCTTACCCGCTGTCGGCAGGAAAAACGTGACTGGGGGGTGGGACCACGCCTCGTTCGGCCCAATGTTTTTTAATCGTTGCGGCCGGCGGCGGCGAGGCTGCGGTTGAGCACGTGCTATACATACGGATAGTTTCTTATATTTTTGTGTAGCTGAGCGGGCAGGAGGCGGCCGCGATGGCGGCTATGGCTATCCGCACGGAACGGCTGACGAAGCGCTACGGCGACGTCATCGCCCTGGACCAGCTGAACCTTGAGGTGGCGCCCGGTGAGGTGGTCGGCTACCTCGGCCCTAACGGGGCGGGTAAGACCACGACGATCCGGCTGCTGCTCGGGCTGATCAGCCCGACCGAGGGGCGCGGGGAGATCTTCGGCCTGGACTGCCAGCGCCAGCCCGTCGAGGCGCACCGCCGCCTGGCCTTCGTGGCCGGGGAGGCGAACCTGTGGCCGTCCCTGACCGGGGCCGAGACCCTCCGGCTGCTCGGGCGCGTCCAGGGACATGTCGACGAGGCCTACCGGGACGAGCTGGTGACCCGGTTCGACCTCGATCCGGCCAAGAAGGTCCGGGCCTACTCCAAGGGGAACCGGCAGAAGGTCATCCTCATTGCCGCCTTGATGACGCGCGCCGACCTGCTCGTCCTCGACGAGCCGACGAGCGGTCTCGATCCGCTGATGGAACAGGCGTTCCGGGGCAGCGTGCGCGAGGCGCGCGACCGCGGCCAGACCGTCTTCCTCTCCTCGCACATCCTGAGTGAGGTGGAGGCGCTCTGCGACCGGGTGGGCATCCTGCGGCAGGGCAAGCTGGTGGAACTGGGCACGCTGGCCGAGATGCGGCACCTCGCCGCGCTCACGGTGGAGGCGACGTTCGCGGGGGCGATCCCCGATCTTTCTGCCGTGCCCGGGGTGAGTTCGGTGCAGGCGGACGGGCGGGTGGTCCGCTGCCAGGTGCGCGGGCCGGTCGCGCCGCTGCTGAAGGTGCTGGCGGGCGCGGACGTCACGGAACTGCTGAGCCGCGAGCCGTCGCTCGAGGAGCTGTTCCTCGCGCAGTACGGCGGCGGAGCGTGATTACCTGGCTGACGGCTCGCAGGGCGGTCCGTTCCGGGGTCATCTTTGGCTACATATTCGGCGTGTCCATCGCCTCGTCGGCGATCAGCTACAGCAGGTTCTACAAGACCGCGGCGCAGCGAGACGCGCTGGCGGCGGCCTACGGGTCGGACAAGGCGACCAGCGCCCTGTTCGGGCCGGCTCCTCAGCTCCAGACGGTGGCCGGCTTCACCGTCTTCAAGATCTCCATGACGCTGATCCTCGTCGGGGCCGTGTGGGGGCTGCTGACCAGCACCAGGCTGCTGCGCGGTGAGGAAGACGACGGACGCTGGGAGCTGCTGCTTGCGGGCCAGACGACCAGGCGAGGCGCCGTCGTCCAGGCGCTCGGCGGGCTAGGCGCCGGTGTGGTCACGCTGTGGGCCCTCACCGGCCTGATCACCGCCCTGACCGGCCTGGACTCCAGCGTCGGCATCGCGGCCTGGCCGGCCCTCTACTTCGCCCTGGCCATGGCGGCGACCGCGGTCATGTTCCTGGCGGTCGGCGCGCTGACCAGCCAGCTGGCCGGCACCCGCCGTCAGGCGGCCGCCTACGCCGCCTGGGTCCTCGGGGTGAGCTACGCCGTGCGGCTGGTCGCCGACGCGGGACTGGGCCTGCACGGGCTGATCTGGGCGTCGCCGCTCGGCTGGGTGGAGGAGCTGCGGCCGCTGACCGCGCCCGCGCCGCTGGCCCTGCTGCCGATCGCCGCCTTGACCGCGGTCCTGCTCGCCGCCGCCGTGCACCTGGCCGGCACCCGCGACGTCGGGGCGGGCATCGTGCCGGACCGGGCGAGCCGCCGGCCGCACCTGCGGCTGCTCGGCGGGCCGATTGGTTTGGCGGTCCAGCTGGTCCGGCCCGCGGTCACCAGCTGGTGGGTGGCGATCGCCGTCTCGGGACTGCTGTTCGGGCTCATCGCCCGGTCGGCCGGCGGCACGATTTCCGGATCATCGGTGCAGGTCCTCTCCAGGCTCGGTTCGCGGGGGAACGGCACGGACGCGGTGCTCGGCGTGTGCTTCATCATCCTGGCGGTCCTGGTCGCCTTCACCGCCGCCGGGCAGATCACCGCGGCCCGGTCGGAAGAGTCAGCCGGACGGCTCGACCAGTTGCTGACCCGTCCGGTGTCCCGGTCGCGGTGGCTCGGCGGAAGGCTGCTGGTGACGGTCGTCGTCCTGCTGGCCAGCGGCGTGCTGGCCGGTGTCTTCGCCTGGGCCGGCGCGGCCAGCCAGCACGCCGGGGTGAGCTTGCCCGCGCTGGCGGAGGCGGGGGTGAACCTGGTCCCGCCCGCCACCACCATCGCGGGCGCCGGGGTGCTGGCCCTCGGGGTGTGGCCGCGGGGCACGTCGATCGTCCTGTACGCCCTGCTGGCCTGGTCGCTGCTCGTGGTCGTCATCGGCGGGGTCGGCGCCAGCCACTGGGTTCTCGACACCTCGGTCTTCCATCAGATGGCGTCCGCCCCCGCCGTGCCGCCGCGCTGGGAGGCCAACGGCGTCATGGCCGCCATCGGCGTGGCGGGCGCCCTGATCGGCGGCATCGCGTTCAAGCGACGGGATTTGCAGGGAAAATGACCACCGGCCAGCCGGAGCCGGGCGCACGGCCGCTTCGCCCGCTTCGCCCGCTTGAGGAGGTCGCGTTCTCCGATCTCACGGCCCGGGCCCGGATCCGCGAAGCGGCGCTGAAGCACTTCGGTGAAGAGGGTTACGAGCGTGCCACCATCCGGGGTATCGCCCGGACCGCCGGGGTGTCACCCGGGCTGCTGCGCCACCACTTCGGGTCCAAGGAGGACCTACGCCGCGGCTGCGACGAATACGTGGCCGGGCAGCTGCGCCGTGTCAACGCGCGGCTGCTCGACGACCCGGGCGATACGGCGGGCGCTCAGCGTGCCGCGAAGCGGTTCCGGCGGTATGTCGCGCGGGCCCTGGCCGACGGCTCCGCCACGGCCGGGCCGATCTTCGACGAGATGGTGACCGCGACGGAGCTCTGGCTCGCCCGGGCCGATCAGGGGCGCCCCGATCCGCCCCCCGTCGACCGCAGGATCAGAGCCGCACTGGTCACGGCGATGGCGGCCGGTATCCCGCTGCTGCACGAGCAGGTGTCCCGGGCGATGGGCACCGACATGTTCGGACCCGAAGGGGACCGGCTGCTCACCCTCGGGCTGCTCGACATCTACTCCCACCCGGTCATCGACACCGAAACCGCCGCTGCCGCGGAGGCCGGGCTCAAGCTGCCGGACGGTGCGCGACGGGCTCCTCAGGCTGGCGGCGCGAAGGATCGGGAGTCGCGCCGGAGCGGATGATCGGCGGGGACCTCGACCAGGACGATCCGTACGCCGTCCGGGTCCTCGATCCACATCTCGGTCAGGCCCCAGGACTCGGTCTGGGGTGCGCGCAGAACGCGAGCGCCAGCCGCTGTTAGCCGCTCGTGCTCGGCGTGCACGTCCCGCACCTGGAGCCAGATCATCACCACCGGAGCTCCTCCAGAGCCGGTGGCGTGACCGGACACTTCCAGAAATCCCGAGCCGAGAAAGAACACCATCCCGCGCTCAGCCGGAGATCCGAACTCCCGGTAGGTCGCCAGGCCCAGCACGTCACGGTAGAAGTGCTGGCTTCGGTCCAGGTCGGCGGGTCGCAGCAAAATGCGGCTGCTCAATACGTCCACGCCATCATCCTGGCAGGCGGGGCGGTCGCCAACGAAGCGCCGCCGGGGCACGGGGTGGTCGAGCTGGGCGAAGGCTAGGCGCGTATGGTGCCCTGGCGGTCGAAGGTCATGGCGCGCTGCAGGGCCGCGGCGCGAAGCTCGGCCGGGATCTCGACCGGGCCGCCAAGCGCGGCCGCGTTGATGCCGGCCTGCGCGGCCTCCTCGACGACACCGCCGACCAGGATGGCCAACTCGGGAGTGCGGTGAAAGACCAGCACGCCGTGGTTGGCCAGCAGCACCGCGGGCACCCCCGGGGTGATCGCGGCCCGGATGCCGGCTACCGCCTGCTGGGAGCCGCGCGGGCCGTACTCGGACACCGGCACCCCGGCGGCCAGGCCGAACATCGCCAGGGCCTCCACCCAGCACCCGATCGGACGGCCGGCCACCGCGTAGGCGGTGGCGTAGGGCGAGTGCGTATGCAGGACGCAGCCGACCTCGGCATGATCGGCGTACATGGCCGTGTGCATGGCCACCACGGCGCCCTGGATGGGCGGCAGCTCGCCCTCTAGCAGGGTTCCGTCCAGGGCGACGCGTACGACGGCGGAGGCGGGGTGATTCCGCAGCGACGGACCCGCGGTGAAGTACATCTCCTCCGCCCCTGGCACGCGTACGCTCACGTTGCCGTGCCCGTTCGCCGAGATCGCCCCGCTGACGACGACACGCTGGGCGATATCGACGACCTGGTCGGCTAGATCCTTGTCCATGGCAGAAATCCCCTCGGCCCCTCGGCCCCTCGGCCCGGCTCGCAGTGGCGATGAGCTCGCCTTCGGTGGCTGTTCGCTGGTTGAATCGTATAGTGGCTGGCATGTCGGCCGCTTTGCCAGCCCTGGACACGTCGGTGACCTCGATCGCCGCGGCGATTACGCAGATGGAGGCCATGGCGGCGGCGCTGCCTGCCGCGGATGGGCTCGCCTGTTTCAACCGCATGTACCTGGACGTCACCAGGCAAGTGGATAGCAGGCTCGGGCAGGGCTTTTTCGCCGACCCGGCGTTCATGACCGAGCTGGACGTGGCCTTCGCCAACCTGTACTTCGGCGCGGCCGACGCGGCGAGTAATCCGGCGGCGGTCCCGCTGGCCTGGCGGCCGCTGGTGGAGCAGCGGGCCACGCCGGGGATCGAGCCGGTCCAGTTCGCGCTGGCGGGCATGAACGCCCACATCAATCACGACCTGCCGGTAGCCATGGTCAACGCGTGCACGACGCTGGCCACCGCACCGGAGACCAGCTCGCATTTCGCCGACTATCAGAAGGTGGACGGGCTGCTAGACGCGGCGGAGCAGTCCGTACGGCAGTCTTTCGAATCAGCGCCCGAACTCGCCGTCGATCACCATCTGAGTGCCGTCGCCACTTTGGTCGGTAACTGGTCGATCAACAGCGCCCGGGATGTGGCCTGGAAAAACTGCCTCCTGCTGTGGGCGGTCCGCCATGATCCGGTGGCCCGCGGGCTGCTGCTGGACAGCCTGGCCGCCTCGACGGCGATGGCCAGCAGGCTGCTGCTCGTGGCGGTCTGAGGTCGCTGGCCCTGGGATCGTCGCTGGCTCCAGGACCGTCGCTGGCTCTAGGATCGCGGTGTCCGAGACGGAGGCGCTGTGGTCAATGTAGTGATAACCGGGGGTGCCGGTTTCCTGGGCTCGCGGCTGGCCCGGGAACTGCTGGCGGCGGGTTCGCTGGACGTGGCGGGCGCAGGCCCGCGTCCGCTGTCCGGGATCACCCTCATAGACCAGGTGCCGGTGCCGCCTGATCTGGCCGCCGACGCACGGGTGACCGCGTTCCAGGGCGACCTGGATGAGCTGCTGGACCCCGCAGGTCCGGCCGGTCCGGACGGTCCGCTGGCCGGGGCCGAGATGATCTTTCATCTGGCTGCGGCGGTCAGCGGGGAATGCGAGGCGGACTTCGACCTGGGCATGCGGGCCAACCTGCGCGCCACAGAGTCGCTGTTCGCCTCCTGCCGGGCGCTCGGCACCGCTCCAGTGGTGGTGTTCTCCAGCTCGCTGGCCGTCTTCGGGGCGTCCGGCGAGCACCCGCTGCCCCCGGTCATCGACGATCACACCCTGCCCAACCCGCAGACGAGCTACGGCATCCAGAAGTTCATCGGTGAGCAGCTGCTGGCCGACTACACCCGCAAGGGATTCCTGAACGGCCGGGCCGTCCGGCTGATGACCGTCAGCGTGCGCCCCGGACGGCCCAACGCCGCGGCGTCGGGCTTCTTCTCGGGCATCATCAGGGAACCGCTCGCGGGCCAGCGGGCCACCTGCCCGGTCGACCCGGGTACCGAGGTCGCGCTCGCCTCGCCGGCCAAGGCCATCGCCGCGCTGCTGTGCGCCGCCACCGCCTCCGGCCCGGCCTGGGGCGGCCGCACGGCGGTCACCATGCCCGCGCTCAGCGTGACTGTCGCGGACATGGCCGCGGCCCTGGCCGAGGTAGCCGGGCCGCAGGTCAGCGCGCTGATCGACTGGGTCCCCGACCCTGCGGTGGCGCAGATCGTGGCGAGCTGGCCGGCCCGGGTCCGCGCCGACCGGGCCACCCGGCTAGGCCTGACCCCGGACCCGGATTTCGGATCCGTCATCAGGGCGCACATCGCCGAGTCCCGCCCCGCCGTCTAGCGTGTCTCTGACGACCGGTTCATCCGGGCCTGCTGGCGGCTTCGGCAATGGCGACTACTTCACCACCTTCGCCGTACAACTAGCGGGCCGGGCTGTTACCCGGCGCGGGCGGGCGGGCTGTGGCTGCGCAGGATTTTGCTCCGGTCGCGGTTCCACGCGGTGGTGGTGCCGTCGGGGTTGCGGACCAGGGTCCAGCCCTTCCGGTGAATCATTATCTGATGGTGGAAGAAGCAGATCAGGATGCAATTATCGAGACTAGTTTCGCCGCCGTTGCTCTTGTGCTTGAGGTGGTGTACCTCGCAGGCTGAGGCGGGCTGATCGCAGCCCCCGGCCCACTGGCAAAAGCGGTCCCGGGCCTTGACCGCGTTGCGGATCCCGGCCGGGACATCGTCGCTGAAGCCGATGTCCAGCGGCTGGCTCGGGCCGCCGAGCCGGACCCCGAGCTCCTGGCGACGCAGGAAGCTCGCCAGCCCGCCGGGGCCCGACAGCAACTCGATGGCTTTGCCGATGATGCCTTGCTCGAGTGACTCCCGGCTCAGGCCCGGCGGCAGCGGCTGGGAGGCCGGCATGGGTTCACTCGGGCCGGCCGGGTCCGGGCCGGCGTCGCCCGGGGCGGCCGGGTCGCTGTGGTCCGGGGCAGTGTGGTCCGGGCCGGCGGGGGCAGGCTCGTCGCTGCACGGGCGGGGGCCGGGGGCCGGGGTGCAGCGGCCAGGGCCGTGGCCGGCCAGCTCCACGCAGAACCGGATCAGTTCCTCGAGCACGCCGGGGTTGACCGTGCCGAACACAACCGGGGTCATCGACGCGCCGCACGCGAACCCTTCCGCGGCCTTGCCCTCCAGCCACGCCGACCCGTCCGACCCGCCTACAGAGGCGGCCGCGCGGGCCGCGGCCCACTGGGCCCGGACGTTCTGGGTCCACTTCTTCTGCAGCACCGAACCGGCGTCGAGGTCGATCAGGTCCTTCAGGTGGATGTAGGCCGTCACCTTCACGGGCTGCCCGGCCCGCTCGGGCAGCAGCCCCGCCGCGACCAGCCGCCGGCACGCCTCTTCCAGCGCGTCATGGTACCTCTGGCTGTGATTGCGGTCATCCTCGGCGCCCCGCGGGGCGGACAGCGCGTCCAGCACCGCGGTCACCACCGCCGCGCACTCCGGCGTCAAATCGCCGGCCAGCACCCCGGCGCCGCCGAACGTGGTCTCCAGCTTGACCACCCGGTCCTCGAACCGGGGGCCGTCCTGATTCGGGACGTCGGGCCGGGACCGGGCCTCGATCTCGGCGGCCAGCGCGGCCAGGTCCGGCAGTCCCAGCCCCATCAGCGCGGCGCTGACCAGGATCGCGTCGGCGCTGTCGCGGCAGTCCTCGGGGAGTTTGTCGGTCCAGTGGCAGATGGTGCGGGCGTAGGACCGGGAGAAGATGTCCTCTGTAGCCAGCGCGGCGATGATCCGGGGGTGGGTCTCGGTCCGGCGGGACCAGCCGGCGTGCTCGACCGCAGTCGCCTTGGTCACCCGGGTCTTGTGAATCAGCCAGGACCGGGTGCTGTAGTCGCCGTCTTCGCAGTAGCCCTGGCTCGCGATGAACGCGGCCAGGTTCCGGGCCCGGGCGGCGGTGATCCGGGCGTCGGCGCGTTCCAGGGCGGTCAGGCAGCGGGCCTGGAGGGCGGTGGGCAGCTGGGTGGGGTCGGCGGCGGCCAGGTAGGCCAGGGCCGAGTCGAGCATGTCGAGCGCGTCGGTCTCGCCGGTGAAGGCCGGGGCGGTGTCCACTGGATGCTCACCTCCTGCCCGGGTGCCGGGAGCCGCGTTCGTTCGGCTTAAATGATCTTTTTCATCTTCTTGTTCGATGGTATCAGCGGGTGGTGACATTCCCGTGGGCACCGGGCCGGACAGGCCGGAACCGGGCAGGAAAAATGGGCGGCCGGATTCTGCCGCGAGATACAGGTAGTGCCCGGGGCGGGGCCCGATCCTGGCCGGTCATACTGGACGCTGCGGCAGTACTGCGTGATTCAATCCCCAGGCTGCTCGTGGAGCAGCCCGGCGGAGCTGAGTCAAGGGAGACCCGGCAGGTGCCGGTCAGCCGACGGGGCGGACGCTGGCGGCGTGGCGGCGGGCTAGGTCGCGGTAGATGGCGGGGTTGGTGTCCACCCATACCTTGGCTTGTCCGCTCACCTCCCCGAGGACGCGCGCCGGGACGCCTACGACGAGCATGCCGTCCGCGATGACCATTCCCGGCGGCACGGTGCAGCCCGCCGCGACCAGGGCACGGCGGCCCACGACCGCGCGGTCGAGGACCGTGGCGCCGTTGCCGATCAGCGCCTCGGCGTGGACGACGCAGCCGTGTACCACGCACAGGTGACCGACGGTCGCGCCCTCGCCGACCTCGGTGATCGGGTCGTCGCCGCCGTGCAGCACCGACCCGTCCTGGATGTTCGCGCCCCGGCGGATGATAATCGGCCCGAAATCGGCCCGCAGCACGGCGCCGTACCAGATTGAGGCCTGCGCCTCCACCCGCACGTCGCCGACCAGGGTGGCCGTGGGCGCGATCCATGCCTCCGGGCTGACCTGGGGCTCGCGGCCCTCAAAGCTGAAGAGTGGCATTTGCCCATCATGCACCTGGGCCACTTCCGTCCCCGGCGCGGGCCGGACTGCGGGACCTTAGCTGGCGGCGCGGGCCGGGATCAGATGGGCGGCGCGCCAGGCTACGGCGGTAGCGGCCAGGGCCGCCACCGCGGCGGTGAGCATCGCGGCGCGGTCACCGGTAACCCCTCCGCTGACGCCCTGGGCCACGGCCGGGAGCAGGGCAGCGCCAACGGCGGCACCGATCTGGCGGCTGGTGTTGATCATGCCTCCGACCAGTCCCTGATCGGCGTCGGCCATGCCACGACTGGCGAGCACGGTGGACCCCATCGCGGTGCCCGCCGTGCCGAAGCCGATCAGCGTCACCACGAACAGGACCGGGCTGTAGCCGGTCGCGGGCAGGTGAGTCAGGACGAGGAAGCCGACCGCGGACGCAGCGGCGGTCACTACCAGCAGCCGCCTGATCCCGATCCGGCCGGCCAGCCGCGGGCCGAGCATGCCCATCATGAACCCGACCACGCCCTGCGGGGCGATGACCAGGCCGGTGAACAGCGGCGATTCGTGCAGGACCTGCTGCAGGTACAG
>Ga0302181_10003846_pt1 | contig 10162 bp, 12 predicted proteins | sample I_Palsa_E3_3_FD_198786 | JGI IMG/M metagenome (GOLD analysis project Ga0302181, IMG submission 198786) | Peat permafrost microbial communities from Stordalen Mire near Abisko, Sweden - I_Palsa_E3_3 | ecosystem: Environmental > Terrestrial > Soil > Palsa > Peat permafrost | place: Sweden... | reverse complement strand
GCGCGTGGAAGCTCGGCACCGCCTCGACCATCACCTGGCCGTCCACGGCGCGCGCGGGTGACGGCGGCAGCGCCGTGGCGCAGATCGTCAAGTCCACCACCGGCGCCATCGGCTACGTCGACTTCTCCACTGCGACCGCGGCCGGCCTGCACGCCGCGGAGGTCAAGAACTCGGCCGGCGATTACGTCGCGCCGTCCAGCGCGGCCGCGACCGCGGCCGCCAGCCAGGTCACCCCGAAGGCCAACCTGACCTTCTCCACGGCCGACGAGCCGGGCGCGGCCTCCTACCCGATCACCTACCAGTCATGGGACCTGGTGTACTCGGTGCAGCCCAACGCGGCCGACGTATCTCTGCTCAAGGCCTACCTGGGTTACCTGCTCAGCTCCGCCGGCCAGGCGCTGCTCACCCCGCTCAACCTGTCGCCGCTCCCGGCGAGCATCGACTCGGCGGCCGTCGCGCAGCTAAGCAAGATCACCTCGATGTAAGGGTTGCGCACATGATTCACACCGCTCGGACGAGCGAAGCGTCATGAGCACCGTGACGAAGGCGGACCCGGCCAGCCCGGCCGGGTCCGCCAGCCCGCTGCACCAACGCAGGCCGCTCGGCGACCGGGGTTTCCAGATCGTGGCCCTCGGCGCCGGCCTGCTCGTCCTCGTTATCCTCGTCCTCATCACCTACACCACGGCGCAGCAGTCCACCACCTGGTTCGCCGGCGGTTTCAAGGACATCTTCCAGGTGGCGTTCGACGGCAACACCAAGTTCGGGGCGATGGGCGTCCTCTACGGGACAGTCATCAGCTCGGTCATCGGGGTCATCATCGGCGTGCCGGTCAGCGTCGGCATCGCGCTGCTGCTGACGCAGGTGGTCCCGGCCCGGTGGGCGCGGCCTTTTGTGTACGTGATGGACCTGCTCGCCGTGGTCCCCTCGGTGGTCTGGGGCTTGTGGGGCATCATCGTGCTCGTCCCCTGGCTGCAGAAGATCTACCTAGACATCGCCTCGGGCGTCAAAGGCATCCCGGTGCTCGACTCGCTCTTCGGCGGGCCGAACGTCACCGGTGCCTCGTTCTTCACCGCCGGCCTCATCCTGGCCATCATGATCACCCCGATCATCACCTCCCTGTCCCGCGAGGTCATCGCGACCGTGCCGGATATCGACAAGGAGGGCGCGTACGCGCTCGGGGCCACCCGCTGGGAAGTGATCCGCGGCGCCGTCTGGCCGCACAGCCAGGGCGGCGTGACCGGCGCGATCCTCATCGGGTTCGGCCGGGCGATGGGCGAGACCATCGCGGTCGCGCTCGTCATCGGCGACTCGGTCGAGGTCACCCCGCACCTCTTCTACAGCGGCCACTCGATCGCCGCGATCATCGCGCTGCAGTTCGGCGAGGCCACCGGCGGCGAGTTCCGCTCGGCCCTGATCGGGCTCGGCCTGTTCCTGTTCGTGCTGACGATCCTGGTCAACCTGGTGGCCCGGTGGTTCGTGGAGCGCTCCGCGCGCCGGGCCAGGGGGGGATGATGGCAGCCATTTCCGATTCGCTGGCCCGCCCGGTCGACCTGCGAGAGCCGTCCGGCTGGCGGCGGTCCAAGAACCAGATCATGACGATCCTCATGTGGCTCGCGTTCGTGATCGTCCTGATCCCGCTCGGCTTCGTGCTCGTCACGCTGGTCGCCAAGGGCGCCGCCGCTATCAGCTGGCAGTTCCTCACCAACAGCACCATCCCGCCGAACGTCGTGCCGCTCGGCACCGGCGGCATGGGCGCCGCGGTGGTCGGCACGCTCGAGGTCACCGGCTTCGCCTCGCTCCTCGCGATACCACTGGGCGTGCTCGGCGCGGTCTACCTCAACGAGTACGGCGGCAACCGCATCCTCGCCCGGCTCATCTCGTTCATGTCCAACGTCATGACCGGCGTGCCGTCGATCGTGATGGGCCTGTTCATCTTCATCATCTGGGTGACGCACTTCGGTTACTCGGGCTTGGCGGGCTCGTTCGCCCTGGCCTGCCTGATGCTGCCGATCGTGATCCGCTCCTCCTACGAGATGCTCATCCTGGTGCCGGACAGCCTCCGGCAGGGCAGCTACGCCCTGGGGGCCAGCAAGGCCCGCGTCACGCTGACCGTGGTCCTGCCCGCCGCGCTGAGCGGCATCGTCAGCGGCGCGCTGCTAGCCGTGGCGCGGGCCGCGGGCGAGACGGCGCCGGTGCTGTTCACCATGCTCACAGTGGAGCAGACCAACGCCAACCTGTTCAGCGGCCCGAACACCACACTGCCGTTCCAGATCTTCATGAACGCGCAGTCCGCCTACACCGGCGCGAACGCCCGCGCCTGGGGCGCGGCGCTCACGCTGGTCGCGATTACCTTCATACTGATGATCGCGGCCCGCATCATCACGGCCCTTTTCACCCGCAACGCGCGCTAGGGATCCCATGGAAGAGCAGCAGGATCAGCTGAACGTACAGCAGGATCAGGAAGTCCTCCCCAAGCTGGCCGTACCGGATACAGCGCCTCGGGATACGTTCAACGGCACGGCTATCTTTGACGTGAGCAACACGTCGATCTACTACGGGTCGTTCCGCGCGGTGACCGACGTCTCGCTGACCGTCTACGAGAACGAGATCACCGCGTTCATCGGGCCCTCCGGCTGCGGCAAGACGACCGTGCTGCGCAGCCTCAACCGGATGAACGACCTGATCGCCGGGGCCCGGGTGGAGGGCGACATCCGCTACCGGGGCGTGCCCCTGTACGGCAAGGACGTCTCGCCGATCGCGGTGCGGCGCCGCATCGGTATGGTCTTCCAGAAGGCGAACCCGTTCCCCAAGTCGGTCTACGACAACGTCGCCTACGGGCCGCGCATCAACGGCATCCGCAACAAGGGCAAGCTGGACGAGATCGTCGAGCGGTCACTCAAGCAGGCCGCGCTCTGGGACGAGGTCAAGGACCGGCTGAACAAGTCCGGTCTCGGCCTGTCCGGCGGTCAGGCGCAGCGGCTCTGCATCGCCCGCACGCTCGCGGTGGAGCCGGATGTCGTGCTCATGGACGAGCCCTGCTCGGCCCTCGACCCGATCGCGACGGGCCGCATCGAGGACCTCATGCACGAGATCAAGTCCCGGTACACGATCGTCATCGTCACGCACAACATGCAGCAGGCGACCCGGGTCAGCGACCGCACCGCCTTCTACTCGGTGCTGCGCGACGAGAAGAGCGACACCCGCACCGGCGTCCTGGTCGAATACGGGTCGACCGCGCAGATCTTCGGTGACCCGCAGGACAGCCGCACCCAGGCTTACGTCACCGGCCGGATGGGCTGAGGAGGAACGCTATGGTCGAGCCCCGGCAAGAATTCGAGCGCGACCTGGAGGCGATCGAAGCCAAGGTCATCGAGCTGTTCGCGATGGTCTCTGAGGACCTGCCCGGGGCGACTCAGGCCCTGCTGACAGGTAACAACCACGTGCTCCAGACGCTGACCGAGCGCGAGCAGCTCATCAACACCCTCTACCCGGAGATCGAGGAACTGGTCAACCGGCAGATCCTGCTGCAGGCGCCGGTCGCTTCCGACCTGCGCTTCTTGCTCTCCGTGTTGCGCATCGTGCCCGAGCTCGAGCGCTCCCACGACCTCGTCGTACAGATCGCCTCCCGGTCCAATCACATCCTCGGCGAGGACCTCTCGCTGCGTACCAGGGGGATCGTCGAGCGGATGGGGACCCTCGCATCCGAGATGTGGCGCCAGGCGGTGGACTCCTGGTACCAGCGTGACCGTTCCGTCGCGCTGGCGCTAGAAGAACGTGACGACGAGATGGACGAGCTGCACGCCAGCCTGATCGCCGAGCTTGCCTCAGGGGGAATGGCACTGCCGGTGACAATGGAGATGACGCTGGTGGCCCGCTTTTACGAGCGTCTAGCCGACCACGCCGTCAACATTGCCCGCCGGGTGGTCTACCTGGCCGGACCGGCGAAGGAGCAGCCTGCCGGGTGATTCTGGCTGTGCCGCCTGGGACCTGGCTGCGGTCAGCTGCTGCCGACCAGGCCCCAGCGGCGGCGGATGGCACGGTCGGCCATGCTGAACAGCGTGTGCACGAGCATGCCGATGATCAGGATGACGATGATGATCGCGGTGGCGCTCTGCATGTCGGCCTGGTCCTGATCGGTCGAAAGGAGCACGCCCAGGGACGGCTGGTTCGCGATGATGACGAGCAGCTCGCCGGCCATCAGGCTGCGCCAGGCGAACGCCCAGCCCTGCCGCAGCCCGGCGACCAGGGCAGGCAGCGAGGCGGGCAGGATCACGTGCCGGTACAGCGAGAGCCGGCGCAGCCCCATCGTGGCGCCCGCCCGCAGCAGGATCGGCGGGGTGTAGTCGACGCCCGCGATCAGGCCGTTGGCGATCGACGGGGCGGCCCCGAGGACGATGACGAACAAGATGGCGGTGGTGTTGATCCCGAACAAGATGATGGCGAACGGGAACCAGGCGATCGACGGCATCGTCTGCAGCCCGGTGATGAGCGAGCCGACCGCCTCGCGCAGCGGCCCGATCCTGGACACCAGGGCGCCGACGACCGCGCCGATCAGCACGGCGAGGCCGAAGCCGATGACCGCGCGTTCGCCCGTGGTGCCGATGGCGTGCCAGAGCAGGCCCGTCTTCAGCTGGTCTCCCAGGTTGGCCAGCGTCGCGCCCGGCCCGGGGAAGATGACCTTCTTCCAGCCGCCGATGTGGATGAGTTCCCAGATCGCCAGGACGATGATAACCGCGAGCGCTTTGGGCCACAGCGAAGTCCACGCCCGCTTGGCGAGCGTGCGGCCGCGCTGGCCGGAGGCCTCGGGCGCCTCCTGGGCCTCGAGCCAGGCTAGCTTCTCCGCGTAGACCGGTACGGTTCTTGCTTCCGGGTGGTCAGCGGGCATCGCGGCTCATCTCCTCACGCAGCCGGTCGGTGATTCGCGCGGCGAGTTCGGCGACCGGCGCGGAGTCGATCCGGCGGGGGCGCTCGATCTCAACGGCGAACTCATCGATGATCCGGCCGGGGCGGCTGCTCAACACGACCACGCGGTCGCCGAGCCGGACCGCCTCCTGCACGTTATGGGTGACAAACAGGACGGTGAACGGCCGGCCGGCGCGGATACGGTCGATCTCGTCGTGCAGCAGGTCCCTGGTCATCGCGTCCAGGGCACCGAACGGCTCGTCCATCAGCAGCACGTCGGCGTCCTGGGCGAGTGACCGGGCGAGCGCGACCCGCTGCCGCATGCCGCCGGACAGCTCGTGCGGCCGCTTCCCGCCGAAGTCGCCCAGGTTCACCATCCGGAGCAGTTCCGCGGCCCGCTGGCGGCGCTCGGCCTTGCCGATGCCGTGCGCGCGCAGCGCCATCTCCACATTGCCCGCCGCGGTGAGCCACGGGAACAGCGCGGGCTCCTGGAACATGAACGCGACCCCGCGGCTGCCTCCCCCTTCCCCGGCTCCGGTCGAGACCTCACCCGAGGTCGGCTGCTCCAGGCCGGCGACCAGCGCCAGCAAGGTGGACTTACCACAGCCGGAGGCACCGATAAGGCAGGTGAATTCCCCCGGCGAGACCTCGAGCGACACCTGATCCAGCGCGTGGACCGCTGAACTGCCGCGCCCGAACACCTTGGAGACGTCCGTCAACCGGACCGCCCCTGTTGCCGCTGATTTTGCTGTAGCCGGAACCCTGCGGTCGGTTACCGCCAAGGAACTCACCTGCCTCACGATGCCTAGGAACTCACCGGGGATTCACCGGCCGCGGCCAGCACCGTGTTGAGCGGGCCGAGATCGAAAATGCCGCTCAGGTTGACGGGCTTGAGCAAGCCGAGGGATACGGCCTGCGACGCGTCGGTTGTGAGCGATGACGCATCGGGGTCATCGGTGAAGGTGATCTCCTTGAACGCCGCCGCGATGATGCTCGCGCTGAGCGCCTTGCCGGTGAAAGCGGCCAGCTCCGCGTTCGCGGCGGCCTGAGCCGCGGCCGGGCTCGACTTGATGAAGTCGTTGGCCTGGACCTGGGCCTTGAGCAGGTCCGCGACGATCGCGGGGTGGGCGGACAGGAAGCTCTGCGCCACCACGAGCAAGGTGGTAACGCCAGGCTCGCTCAGCAGCACCGTGCCGCCGTCCTTGACCATCTCGATGTCGTAGGGCGCAGGTTCTGAGGCGCCGGCGATCTGCCCCGACTTGAACTCAAGGACGGCGGCCGAGTTGGGCGTGGTGGGCTTGATGAAGGCGTCCCCGCCGCCGGTCGCGGTGGTCGCCAGCCCGTTTTGCTTCAGCCAGTAGCGCAGCGCGACATCCTGGGTGTTGCCCAGCGACGGAGTGGCGAGCGTCTTGCCCTTGAGCTGGGCAGCCGACGTGATGCCCTTCGCGGTAACGACCGAGGCGCCGCCCGTCGCCGCGCCCGAGATGATCTTGACGGCGCTGCCGCTGGACTTCTGCCAGGCGTTGATGGCCGGGTTCGGCCCGACGTAGGCGGCGTCGAGCTGGCCGGCCAGCAGGGCCGTGGTCTCCTCAGTCCCGGTACTGAACGCGGTGGTCTTCAGCGTCCCCGCCGAGCCGAGGTCTTTGGTAAAGAAACCTTCCTTGAGCCCGACCAGGGCCGAAGCGTGGGTGATGTTGGTGAGGAAGCCCAGCGTCACCGTGACCGGTGCACCTCCGCCGGACCCCGCGGAACCTGAGCTGGAACTCGCCGAACTCGCCGAAGTCGATGACGAGGAAGAACAGCCTGCCAGCAGGAGGGCAGCGCCGATCGTCGCGGCGGCCGTAACACGTCGCATTTAGTACCTAATTTCTACCGTTTTTATGGGGAATTACTGGATCACTATACCTGAAGCAGGGAATCAGCGGAAAACGGCCACCACGCCATCATTTTCGGGTTCCTGCTACCGAACTTGAAGACGATGGCGGGTGGCCGCACCTGTCATGCGATGTGGTCTTAGAGGCTGACGTCCACCTTGGTCACCTGGCCGTAGTCCGCCTCGACCGAACGCTCCGCGCGCAGGCCGCCGGGGGCGAGCACGCGCAGGGTCCACGCCCCGGGCGCGGCGAAGAACCTGAACCCGCCGTCTTCGCCTAGCGGGACCTCCGCCACGAACTCGTCACCGGTGCCGAGCAGCCGGGCGTACCCGGTCGCGACCGGGGCGCCCTCGTGCACGACCCGTCCTTCGACCACGGCCTGGCTGCCGGTGGCCGCGCTCACGCTGACCCCTCCGGCGGGGGCACCGCAGCCGTCAGAGCTCATCGTCCGTCGCCCAGCTCGATCGGCACGCCGACCAGCGAGCCGTACTCGGTCCACGAGCCGTCGTAGTTCTTGACGTTGGGCTGGTCGAGCAGTTCGTGCAGCACGAACCAGGTGTGCGCGGACCGCTCGCCGATCCGGCAGTAGGCGATGGTGTCCTTGCCGAAGTCAAGCCCCGCCTCGCTCTGGTAGAGAGTAAGGAGCTCGTCGTCGGAGCGGAACGTGCCGTCCTCGTTCGCGGCCTTGGACCAGGGCACGTTACGGGCCGTCGGGATGTGCCCGCCGCGTTGCGCCTGCTCCTGCGGCAGGTGCGCCGGGGCGAGCAGCCGGCCCGCGAACTCATCCGGCGAGCGGACGTCGACCAGGTTCCGCTTGCCGATAGCGGCGATCACCTCGTCGCGCAGCGCGCGCAGCGAGGCGTCCTGCTCAGAGGCGGTGTAGTTGGTCCTCGGGCGCTCTGGCACGTCGCTGCTCAGCTCGCGCGAGTCCAGCTCCCACTTCTTGCGCCCGCCGTCCAGCAGCAGCACCTTGTCGTGCCCGTAGAGCCGGAAGTACCAGTAGGCATAGGCGGCGAACCAGTTGTTGTTGCCGCCGTAAAGCAGCACCGTGTCGTCATTCGAGATGCCTCGCTCGGACAGCAGCGCCTCGAAGCCGGTCTTGTCGACGAAGTCGCGACGGACCGGATCCTGCAAGTCCTTCTTCCAGTCGAGCTTGATCGCGGTCGGGATGTGACCCTTGTCGTAGGCGCTGGTGTCCTCGTCTACCTCGACGATGACGACACCAGGATCACCGATATGGGCCTCGGCCCAATCGGCGTCCACAAGGACGTCGGATCGGCTCATGGTGGATATACCTCCTCTTCCGGTACCGTCCTAAGCGGACGGCCGGACGCTTTGATTCCGGTGAATGAACAGGTAAACCTGGCAGCCCAGGCAGATGTCGAAAGCCGCGTTCAGGAACGCCGCGATCAGCGCGAAGGCGGTGAAGACGAGGCCGCCCGTCGTCACTGAAGTGGCGTAGCAGATCACGCCGGCGGCCGCGAAGACCATGCCTACCCCCTGCGCGAACCGGGGCGGGGCCTCCGCCTCGGTATGCGCCGGCGGGCCAAGCCGCGGCCGGACGAGACGCCGGTAAACCAAGCCGTACGGCGCGTACCGCAGCCCGGCGAGCGCGCCGATCGCGAACACCACGAGCTGCGCGGCCAGCAGCCAGGCACTTCCCGTGACCAGCACTACGGCCAGCACCACCACGGTGATCGCCGCGCCGAACCTGGGACCACGCGGGTCGATTTCCATGGTTGCGCTCCTCGCCCCTGAACGATTTCCTCGCTTGCCGAGTTGCCGCCCTAGCTCGTCTGGACGTAGCGGCACCGCGGCTAGCAGGCGCGGGCAGGTCCAGGGACTCAGGCAGCGGAAATAGACGGACAGATGGCGGTAGCGACGTGGCAGAAATCGACGGCACGCCGCTTAGTCAGCATCTTCGCCGGCCGAGAGGTCACGAACCAGATGCTATGCGGGCTTAGCCGGGCTGTCACCCTCACGTCAGTTCTCCGCCCGCGGGCGCAGCGGCACCGGGGACTGAGGGCTCGATCGCCGTTCCCAGCGCGGCGATCACATCCGCCTTGCGGGGCAGGCCGACGGCGCGCTTGACGACAGCACCGTCCGGGCCGAGCACGAGCACGGTCGGGGTGCTGTTGATGCGCAGCCGCCGCACCAGGTCCAGCCGTTCGACCGCGTCGATATCCACGTGGATCACGCCATCCGTCATGCCCGCCACCTGGGACAGGATCTGCCGGGTCGGACGGCAGGGCGCGCAGAACGCGGTCGAGAACTGGACCAGCGTGGCCTGCCGGCCCAGCCGGCCGCCGAGGTCGGCCTCGGTCAGCACGTCGGCGCCGGTCCCAGCCGCCTGCGCGGTCCCCGCCTGCGCGGTCCCCGCCTGCGCGGTCCCGGCCGCCTGGGCGGTCCCCGCCTGGACGATCCCGACCGCCTGGGCGGGGCCGGACCTGGCCGTACGGAACCGCCCGGCTCGCCATCGCAGAGCCAGCCCGAGCGCGGTCGCCGCCACCAGGGCCACGGCCAGCGCGATCAACCCGCCAGTCATGTCATGGACAGCATTCCCGCGGCGACTTCCATTCCCGCCCGCCAGGTAGGAATTCAGGTCGGGGTGGCCGTGAGCAGCACCCGGTGGCCCGCCGTGATCTGGAAGCTGCTGATCGACCACGAGGAATCCGGCGTCGAGCCGGGGTACCAGACGCGGCCCTCATCGTCGGACACCGTCCAGGCGGCCGCCTCGGTGCGGACCCCGCGGGAATTGATCACCCAGAGTTCGCAGGTGGTCCCGGCCGGGATGCCCTTCACCAGTACCTCGAACGCGTTGCCCCAGTGTTCCGAGGCGTACTTGATGGTGGCGCTCGTGCCCGCGATCTTGCTGGTGGTCTGCGCGGTTTCCCAGGCGCCCGTCCCGGTCGGGTACTCCTGCGCCACCACGGTCCGGGTGGTCGAGGTGGCCGAGCTCAGCCCGCCGAACAGGCCGCCTGCGATCGCCACCACGGCGGCGGCCGCCGCGGCGAAGCGCCACCGGTTGCGGCGCCGCCTGGCCGCGGCCAGATCGAGCACCGTGCCCAGCAGCTCGGTGGGCGGCTGCTCGTCGGGGCTGGTCCGGATCGTGTCGTCGGCCCGGATCCGGCTGACCTCGTCCGGGTTCACCCGGGCCAGCAGCGCGGGCAGGCCCGCGAGGCCGGCCAGTTCGTCGCGGCAGTCCCGGCACGTGCTCAGGTGGGCATCGACCAAGGCGCGCTCGGCGGGGTCGATGGCGCCGAGCACGTAGACACCAAGCGACAGCCTGGCGTCGCTGCAGTCCCATGTCTGGGTCATGGCGCCAGTCCTCGTTCCTGTAGCGCCAGCTTGAGCGCCTTCAACGCGTAAAATGTCCGGGATTTAAC
>Ga0302181_10003845_pt1 | contig 10163 bp, 6 predicted proteins | sample I_Palsa_E3_3_FD_198786 | JGI IMG/M metagenome (GOLD analysis project Ga0302181, IMG submission 198786) | Peat permafrost microbial communities from Stordalen Mire near Abisko, Sweden - I_Palsa_E3_3 | ecosystem: Environmental > Terrestrial > Soil > Palsa > Peat permafrost | place: Sweden: Abisko... | reverse complement strand
CGTATCGCCAAGTGGAGCGGCAGCGGCATGACCAACCAGTATCTCTACGGCGCAGATGGCGAGGCGGTGGCCGAAATGGATGGCTCCGGCAAATGGGTCAGGACGAATGTGCGCATGGGCGGGCAGTTGCTGGCAGAGTTGCAAGGGACTAAGGCATACTTCAGGTTGAACGATCATCTGGGCACTCTTCGCGCCGAACTCGGCTCCGATGGCTGTCTCTCCACCTACACAAGCCTGCCCTTCGGCGACGGCCAAACCACCGTAGCCAACGGCTGCGCAGACATCACCCTACACCACTTCACCGGCAAAGAACGGGATACCGAATCAGGAAACGACTACTTCGGGGCAAGGTACTACGGTTCGAACATGGGCCGTTTCATGTCGCCTGATCCAAGTAGTCTGCTGGCACAGAGACCAGAGAACCCACAGAGCTGGAACCTGTACACCTATGCGCTCAACAACCCGTTGACCAATATCGATCCGAACGGACTGGATTGTGTGTATGCGAACGACGCTGGAAACGGGGTTGAGTCAATCGATCACCACAGCAACTCGGGAGAGTGCGGCGACAACGGTGGAAGCTGGGTGCCCGGATATGCAGCCGAGAACTGGGCGCATTTCAACAACAACACTGGTTTGTTCCAGGTGGGTTCGTATACCTCCGGAGATTCCGTTGATTACACGACGTTTCAGGCAGGCGCAACAACCCAGTGGAATGGGGACGAATCTTCTTGTACTAGCGGATGCAACGGTTTCGCTTCGGCTAATGCCGACGGGCTAGTAGGCCAGCTTGTGGGGAATAGCAAGTCAGGCGGTCTCGACAGATACATACAGTTTTTGACTGGCCGCACAGAGCCACTCGGCGGCGGGTTGCTGAATCAGCTCGTCAGCGGCCCACTCGATCCCTCGACTGACCACTGGGCTGGACCGGGCGGGTTCGGACCGCCAGGAGGTCAGGGTGACTGGGCGGCATCGGTTCATGATTACAACTTCAACACTAACGGGATTAAGATAGGCACCTATTTCAATCCGACCATATCGCCGGAAACAGCACGGGCGCTGATTCAGAGCAACAACAACCTGATCCGCAATGCTGGCGGAATCCAAAGCGTCAAGATGGGGCTGTTCTTCGGTGTGGTGAATGCGTTCCAGTGGGCCTCACATGTCTTCTAGGGTGATGGCACGTAATCGATCCGTTGGAGGGACTGTGAAAATGCAGGCAATGGTCGTTCTAGCTCTCTCGTTGATCGTCGCCAGAGTCACCGGTGCTCAATCAGCACCGGAAGGCCAGAGGACCGCGCAGGATACTCAGACGCACGGCTTCTGGACCGATCCATCCACGGGGCTGATATGGGCTGCGAAGGACAGCGGTAAAGACGTGAGCTTCAAGAGCGCGGTGAAGTACTGCCGTGATCTGCGGGTAGTCGGGTACTCTGACTGGAGGCTGGCGACGCTCGCTGAGTTGGAGGGAATCTACGACAAGAGCGCCAACGCTCCCGGTCTAGCCCGCCTGGGCGGCCCCGCCAAGGGTAGCGATTTTACATGGCATGTAAAAGGCAATTTGTTTTTGACGGGTAATCAATGGAGCAGCACTCAAAGGATGGATGATCGCGGGCATCCTAACGGCTACGTGTGGTATTTCGATTTCAACGAAGGACGATCAGACAACGACCCAACCGGATGGCCATATCCCTTCGCCAACAGGCGCGCGTTGTGTGTGCGTGGTTCCGGAAAATGATGTGCCTGTGGGCGGTCCCCTTGAGGGCGGCTTGCTTGTGTCTGTGGCCTCCATCGGGGAACTGTTCCGCCCGAAGCGAAGAGCGCGCTGCTACGCATCGGCTTAAGCAAGGACACACCACCCCGGATCGGGAGCTGTAGAGTAACCGAAAGTTACTCTTCGGGAACTTGCTGAAAACAGGCGACTAATGGAAAAACTGGTCTGAAAGCGTTACCCTAGAGGCGAGCGCAAGTTGCTGTAGGGGAACCATCTGAGAATCAGTCCCTTAGCCCGCCTCCGGCCCCCTGTTGTCCTCCCCGGCGACACACAGGCATCGTGCGGCCTCTTCCCCAAAACTCTCCCAGGCGGTGCTTACTGAAGCCGCCGCTCCGTACAAAATCAGTCGGCACGAAGGTCAGCGAGGCGGAGTTCGCCTTGCTGGAGGAGCGTGCGCGTGGGGCCGGGATGCGTCTGGCCGAGTGGGTTCGGGAGGCGTTGCTGGCCGCGCCGGTGGAACCGGGCGTGGACTCCGGCGCGGTCGCGCTGGCCGAAGTCCTGGCCCTGCGGTCGCTGCTCTTGAATCTCCACTTCCGTGCCGCGAAGGGGGAGCCGGTGGCCGAGTCAGAGATGCGCGGCCTGATCGAGCGGGCCGACGAGACGAAGATGCAGCGGGCGCGGGAGCGCATGGAGTCAGTTCGGACGGCGGCGCGGGCGACCGATCCCGAGCCGGAGACGGCATCTGAAACGGGAGCAGAAACCAATCCAGAGGAGGGCTGACGATGGCGGAATGGGGACGTAAGGAATACTCGAAAGCATGGCCGAGCCGGAGGCCGGTGTGGACGTGGACGGCGATCTTCGTGTCGCTTCTGTTCTTCGCGGGGATGCTGACGCTGGAGTACGAGCAGAGCTGGACAGCCGCCGAGCGGCTGTACCTGTCGGACTACATGAAGAGCGGAGCGAGGGGCAAGGCATCGGCGACGGCGGCGAGTAAGTACACGCTGCTGGAGGCGGTGGTCGGGAAGGGCCAGCGGCTCGTGATGGGCGACGAGATCGAGCAGGTTCCATCGCTGGACGGGAGGCCGGGATACCGGCTAACGGACGAGGGCGTGAAGGACGGCATCGTCCGGCTGACCTGGGTGCCGGGAACGTTCAACGACCGTGGGCTGCACCGTGTGATGAGCGAGGCGGTGTACGCGGGGCATGAGTCCTGGGACTTCTACCAAAAGCCGGTCTATCTCTCGCTGGCGTTCTTCGTTCTGGCCTTGTTCGTAGCGGTGCCGAAAGACCGGGCGCGGCGGATGCTGTACAAGCATGGGCGGAGGTTGCGCGGGCCGGAGCTGGTGACGACGGCGGAGTTCAACGAGAAGCTGGGCAAGTCGAAGGCACTGCGGGTGCATCTGCCGGACGGGGTGTCGTTCATCAATGAAGAGATCGGGTGGTGGGACAAGACCTTCCATAAAAACCTTAGCCGCTGGGCGCGTGTTCCGCGCGACCGGGAGGCGATGCACTTCCTGATCGTGGGCGACTCTGGCACGGGCAAGTCGGCGGCGATCCGGCAGCTTCTCTCGCAGATATGGGAGCGTGGCGAATCGGCCATCGTGTACGACCCTGCGATGGAATATCTGCCGCAGTTTTATAACGAGGCGCGGGGCGATGTGATCCTGAATCCGATGGACGCGCGGTGCCCGTTCTGGTCGCCGGGGGATGAGGTTCCGCACGAAGCAGAGGCTCTTACCTTAGCCGCCAGCCTGTTCCCGGATCAGGGCCGGGAGAACCGGTTCTTCGTCGAAGCGCCGCGCAAAATCTTCGCTCACTTGCTCAATCTGAAACCGACTCCGCAGGAGCTTACGTACTGGATGAGCAATGCGGAGGAGATCGACAAACGGGTCGAAGGCACGGAGCTTGCGGCCATGATCGACAAGGGCGCGGCCAACCAAAGATCGGGTGTTCTAGGGTCGCTGAATATGGTGGCCGATGCGTTCAAGCTGCTGCCCAAAGAGAGCGAAACGAAGCGCCGGTGGAACACGGTCGAGTGGGCGAAGGAGCGCAAGGGCTGGGTGTTCCTTACGTCGAAAGCGACGATGCGCGAGAGGATGCGGCCACTGGTCAGCCTGTGGCTTGACCTGCTCGTGTTGCGTCTGATGAATGAGGAATCGAGCAAGCGCAAGACGTGGTTCGTGCTCGATGAGCTGGCCAGCTTGCAGCGTCTTCCGCAGCTCACGACGGCGGTAACGGAGAACAGAAAATCGAACAATCCGATGGTGCTCGGCTTCCAGGGCAAAGCCCAAGTGGAGGCTCTGTACGGCCATGTTGCGGAGGCGATGCTGTCGCAGCCAGCGACGAAGATCTTCCTCAAAACCAGTGAGCCTCATGCGTCGGAGTGGATCTCGAAAGCCATCGGCGAGGTGGAGATCGAGCGGTTCCGGGAGACGCGGACGCATGGGCAGTTCCCGGTAGGCCGGAAGTCCGAAAGCGAGGCGCGGGACATCACGCGCGAACCGTTGGTGATGGCGTCGGAGGTCGCGGGGCTTGATCCACTGCACGGCTATCTCAAGCATGGCAATCTCGTCTTACGAATGCGCTTCCCGTATCTGGAGCTTCAGGGCCATGCGGAGAAGTACATCGAGCGCAAGGTGACGACGGCTGCGCCGTCGCCCATCGTCGCAACGCCTGCGCCTGTTGCTGCACCGCAGCCCGAAGTCGTGCAGGTTGCACCGTCCGAGAAGAAGCCGCCGAAGGCCGCGAAGCAGCAGGAGCAGAAGCCCGCGCAGGTGAACGAGCAGCATCCGTACTTCGAGTAACGCTCATGGTGAATATCTCCAAACCGATCAGCGCTGGACAGGCCCAGGCGTACCACAAAGAGGAGTTCGCCAACGCCAAGGAGAACTACTACACGGAGGGCGAACGTGTGCGCGGCGAGTGGCAAGGCCAGCTTGCGGAGCGGTGGGGCTTAACGGGTGAGGTGAACGAGCAGCAGTTCGCGCGGCTCTCCGAAGGCCAGCATCCGGCGACCGGCGAACAGCTTGTGCGCTACCAGGCCGCGCGTGAATACACGAACGAGCGCGGCGAAACCGTGCGGTCGATGGAGCATCGGGCCGGTTGGGATGCGACGTTCAGCGCACCGAAGAGCGTGTCTCTGACGGCGTTGGTTGGCGGCGACGACCGCATACGAGAGGCGCACAGGGAGAGCGTGACGGTCGCTCTCGATGAGATGGAAAAGTATGTGCAGGCGCGGATCGGCGGCAACGTCCCGGCGCAGACGACGGGTGCATGGGCTGTTGCCAAGTTCGAGCATGACAGCAGCCGACCGGTCGAAGGCTACGCGGCGCCGCAGCTCCACACTCATGCCGTCGTCTTCAATGTGACCGAGACCGCCGATGGAAACACGCGGGCCTTGCAGCCGCAGGAACTCTATAAGACCCAGCAGTACGCGACGGCGGTGTATCGGTCGGAGCTGGCGGCGCGGTTGCAGGGCATGGGCTACGAGATCGAGCGCGGCGAACATGGGCAGCCGGAGATCAAGGGATATAGCCGCGAGTACCTGGAGGCGTCGAGTCCGCGGCGGGAACAGATCAAAGAACAACTGCGAGAGCAGGGCCGCAGCGGCCCCGAGGCCGCGGAGATCGCGGCGCATCAGACGCGCGATGCGAAGCAGCCGCTCTCCCACGACGAGGTGCGCGAACGTCATCAGGCGATGGCCCGCGTACATGGCGATCAACCGCAGCGAGTCATGATCGAAGCCGCCGAGCGGCCAGGTGTGGAGCTGAGGCCGGAGTCTTCGAGGACCGCCGCGCAGGAGGGCATGAGCTACGCGCGAGAGCGCGGCATGGAGCGCGAGGCCGTGACCGACGAGCGTTCGATGATGCGCGATGCCCTGAAGCACACGATGGGCGAGGCCCGGTTGCCGGAGATCAAAGCCGAGTTCGAGAAACGTGTGCAGTCTTCGGAACTGATCGAGGTTCCGCGTCGAGAGGGGCTTGCGGGACGTGCGTTCACAACCGGCGAGATGCAGGGTTACGAGCGCGAGCTGATCGACCGAATGAAGAGCAGCCAGGGCAATCGTGATGTGTTGGCCGATGGCAACGTGCGCGAACAGACGATGCAGCAGCACTCGCATCTGAGCGTGAGTCAGCGGAACGCAGTCGATACGGTGCTGACGAGCCGCGATCAGATGATGGCTCTTGAGGGCGTAGCCGGGGCCGGGAAAACAACTTCCTTAGCCGCCGTCCGTGAAGCCGCTGTCCATGCGGGCTATGAGGTCGAAGGGCTTGCGCCGACATCGCGGGCCGCGCAGAAACTCGGTGAAGCGGGCATGGCGACGGAGACGCTGCAACGTCATCTGACGCGCGGCGACCGTGCGGACGATGGACAGAAGCGTCTCTATGTGGTCGATGAATCGAGCATGGCGAGTACCAAGCAGATGCACACGTTCGTCGAGCGGCTAAAAGAAAATGATCGTGTGTTGTTCGTCGGCGACACGCGGCAGCATGAGGCCGTCGAAGCTGGCAGGCCCTATGCACAGTTGCAGGAGGCGGGGCTTCGGACGGCGCACTTGGATGAGATCATCCGGCAGAAAGACCCTGCGCTCAAAGAGGCGGTGGAGCAGCTTGCGCGGGGTGAGGTGCGCGAGGCCATCGGCAATCTGAACCAGCAGGGCCGGGTGCATGAGATCGGCGACCGGCACGAACGCATCGACGAAATAGCCCGCGAGTACGTGCGTTCGCCGGAGCGGACGTTAGTGGTCTCGCCCGACAATGAAAGCCGCCGCGAGATCAACGGCAGCATCCATCGCGCAATGCAGGACGCGGGCCAGGTCAAACCCGAAGAGCATCAAGTCGCCGTGCTGTACGCACGGCAGGACATCACGGGAGCCGACCGGCAACACGCGCAGAACTATGAGCAGGGCGACGTGATCCGCTACTCGAAAGGATCGAAGCCTCTCGGCATCGAGGCCGGAGAGTATGCGCGTGTCGAGCGTACCGACCGAGAGAGCAACACAGTCACGGTGACGAGAAAGTCCGGCGAGGAACTGAGCTACGACCCGCGCCGCTTGCAGGGCGTTACGGTGTATCGAGAGACGGAGCGCACGTTCGCCGAGGGTGATCGGGTGCAGATGACCGCGCCGTATCACGAGCAGAAGCTATCGAACCGTGAGCTGGGCACGGTCGATAAGATCGACGGCGACGGCAACCTGAAACTGAAGATGGACTCAGGCCGCGAGGTCGAGTTCAACGCAAAGCAGCATCCGCATCTCGACTACGGTTATGCCGTCACGAGTCACAGCAGCCAGGGCCAGACCGCCGACCGTGTGCTGATCCACGTTGACTCTTCACAGGCGCACGGCGAGTTGCTGAATAGCCGCATGGCGTATGTCTCCGTCTCGCGGGCGCAGTTCGATGTGCAGATGTACACGAACGACGCGAAGACGCTGGGCCAGCAGCTCAGCCGGGACGTGTCGAATCCATCGGCGATCCAGCAAACGAGCCAGCCAACGGAGATGCAACAGCAGACGCCGATCCAGCCGGACACGGGGCAGAAGATCGAACCGCAGCCGGTTGGAATGGAAATCTCGCAGGGCTTGAGCATGGGCCGCTGACGCGGCGTACCCTCCGCTCCGGCGTCCGTAAAGGCTCTCCGCTGCGCTCCGATGAACGCGCAAAAAACGCGCGGCCTTGACTGACGCCTCCGCTGCGGGTGGTTCCCTAGTATGAGAAGAATGTCTTCTTCTCATGTGTTCAAAAACACATGAAAGAGCGACGGCTCGGGCGGCTATCCGGTGGCGCTGCTTAAAAACTGGTCGATGGTCATGATGAGAGCTTCCTGCTTGCGGCGAGGCAGACTCTCGATCTGTTCCAGACGGCGCAGCACCTTGCGGCTGGGTGCCTTCCCCAGAGTCTTCTTGACGCTTGTGTACAGCAACTCATCGGTAGTGACGCCCATAGCCAACGCAAAGCGCACGGCCATCTCCGCAGAGAGCTTGAGGCGGTCAGTCTCGTAGTCGGAAACGAGCGACTGAATGATGCCAATCTGCTCGGCGAGTTGCACCTGCGTAAATCCTCGTTCCTTGCGGATACGGGCAAGACGCTTCCCCAGACCCTCGCTCCCAAAATCAATCGGCGGCAATTTTAGAGTCGATTTTTTCGGCATAAGTGCAGTCTATGGCTTAGAGCAAACAACGCTTGAAGACATACGTTATGATACGTTATTTACGTACACAGCAAAAAAGACTGAAAAAGCGCTTGACAGGTTTTAAGCGGAGGACTGAAAAAATGGCAAGAATCCCGGAGGATGAGGTCGAGCGGCTGAAGCGGGAGGTATCGGTTCAGCGGCTGGCCGAGGCGCGGGGCATCAAGTTACACCGGCACGGTGCCGACCTGCTGGGCCTCTGCCCCTTCCACGACGACCGCAAGCCATCGTTGGTTATCACTCCGGCGAAGAATCTCTGGCACTGTCTGGGAGCTTGCAACGCGGGCGGGACGGCCATCGACTGGGTGATGCGGGCCGATGGGATCAGCTTCCGCCATGCCGTCGAGCTGCTGCGGGCCGACCATCTTCCCTTAGCCGCCGCTCCGATCCAGCCGGTCAAAGTCGGTACGGTGCGCAAGCTGCCGCCACCGGTTGCGCGGGAGGCGGACGACCGGGTGCTGCTGAAGCAAGTGGCCGACTACTACAACGAGACGCTAAAACAGTCGCCGGAGGCGATGAAATACCTGTCCTCGCGCGGCCTCACGTCGTCGGAGATGATCGACCGGTTCCGGTTGGGCTTCGCCAACCGGACGCTCGGATACAGACTGCCGGCGAAGAACCGCGCCGCCGGCGCGGAGATGCGTGGCCGGCTGCAAACGCTGGGCGTGTTGCGCGAGAGCGGTCATGAGCACTTCAACGGCTCCATCGTGATCCCGGTCTTCAATAGCTCCGGTGAAGTGGTCGAGATGTATGGCCGGAAGATCACACCGAACCTGCGCGAGGGGACGCCCGACCATCTCTATCTGCCGGGAGCGCACCGTGGCGTGTGGAACGAGGATGCTCTGGCCGCGTCGAAAGAGATCGTGCTGTGCGAGTCGCTGATCGACGCGCTGACGTTCTGGAGCGCGGGCGTTCGCAACGTGACGGCCAGCTATGGCGTCAACGGCTTCACAGCCGACCATCGCGCGGCCTTCGAGAAGCACGGCATCGAGCGCGTGTACATCGCCTACGACCGGGACGAGGCGGGCGACAAAGCCGCCGCCGCTCTCGCCCCGGAGCTGATCGAGATGGGGATCGAGTGCTTCCGGGTGGAGTTCCCCAGGGGCATGGATGCGAACGAGTACGCGCTCAAAGTGACGCCAGCGGCGAAGAGTCTTGGAGTGCTGTTGAGCCGCGCGGCTTGGCTGGGCAAGGGCAAGCGGCCAGAGCAGCGCGTGGTTGAACCGGTCATCGTGCCGGTGCCAGCGGTGATCGAAGCAGCGGCTAAGGAAGAACGGATCGAAGAAGAATCCATCCTGTCCGAGATCGTCGAAGCCGAGATCGAAGCCGCCGCCGTTGAAGAAGAGCCAGAGTCATCCCCCGCCGCAATCCCCGACCATGTTCTTCCCTTAGTCGCCGAGCCGGAGCCGGTTGCGGCGATGGAGTCCGCGCCGCCGCCGACTCTGGACATGCCGGTCGAGGTTCGCGGCGAAGACATCTTCCTGATGCAGGGCGACCGCCGTTATCGCATCCGTGGCCTGAGTAAGAACATGAGTCACGAGCTGTTGAAGGTAAACGTGCTCGTCTCCGGCACGAATGCGCGTGGGGCGACGGGCTTCCATGTGGACACGTTCGACCTGTATACCGCGCGGCAGCGCGGCATGTTCACGAAACAGGCCGCCGAGGAGCTGGGGATCAAGGAGGAGGTTCTGCGCCGCGACCTGGGCCAGGTGCTCTTCAAGCTCGAAGAGATGCAGGACGAGCAGATCAGGAAGGCGCTGGAGCCGGTGAAGACCGAGGTCGAGATAGGCCCGGCAGAACGGGCCGCCGCGCTGGAGCTGCTGCGCGATCCGCGCTTGCTGGAGCGGATCGTCGAGGACTTCGCCCGGTGCGGCGTCGTGGGCGAGGAGACCAACAAACTCGTCGGCTATCTGGGCGTGGTGTCGCGACATCTGGACTCGCCTCTTGCCGTGATCGTGCAGTCGTCTTCCGCCGCTGGCAAAAGCTCGTTGATGGAGGCCGTTCTCGCGTTCCTTCCCGAAGAGCAACGGGTGCAATACTCCGCGATGACGGGCCAGTCGCTCTTCTACATGGGCGAAACCGACCTCAAGAATAAAGTCCTTGCCATCGTCGAAGAGGAGGGTGCACACAGCGCGTCCTACGCGCTGAAGCTCTTACAAAGCGAAGGCGTGTTGACCATCGCATCGACCGGCAAAGACCCGGCCACCGGGCGTCTCGTGACCCATCAGTATCGCGTTGAAGGGCCGGTCATGATGGGTCA
>Ga0302181_10003840_pt1 | contig 10171 bp, 11 predicted proteins | sample I_Palsa_E3_3_FD_198786 | JGI IMG/M metagenome (GOLD analysis project Ga0302181, IMG submission 198786) | Peat permafrost microbial communities from Stordalen Mire near Abisko, Sweden - I_Palsa_E3_3 | ecosystem: Environmental > Terrestrial > Soil > Palsa > Peat permafrost | place: Sweden... | reverse complement strand
GACCAGGAGGAAAGGTCAGGGACATCGTTGGCTCTCCTTGCAGTTGGGCGACGCCCCTACTAACGGCGCCGCCCTGCCCGCCATTCCGCCCGCCATTCCGCCCGCCGGACGCATCGGCGCGCCCGGCGGGTCACGAACTCAGCCCGTGCAGCCGTCGACCGAGATGGCGGGCGCGCAGTTGCCGCCATAGTTCCTGGAGATCAGGTTCGTCCCGATCAGTGAGACGGTTCCGGCGCCTGAGTCGTTGTAGACGCCCCCGCCGTCACCGGACGGCGCGCTGTTGGAGGTGATGTTGCTATTCTGCAGGGTCAGGTGATCGGCATCCACGTAGATGCCGCCGCCGTCATCGGACGCCGAATTCCGCTGGAAGTAGGTGCCGGTCACCGTCGCGTAGTCCTCGACATAGAGCCCACCGCCATACTCAGCGGTGTTGCCGGTGAAGGAGGTTCTGCCAGTCGTCACCAAGTCCGAGGAGCTATACACACCGCCGCCGTAGACCGCGGTGTTCTCATTGAAGAAGGCGCCGATCAGCGTCATGTAGTAGTCGCTGTCGATGCCGCCGCCGTACTCGCTGGCCTGGTTTGAGGTGAACTGGGTATTGAGGAACGTCGTGCTATATCCGTAGTTATAGGCACCGCCGCCATATTCGGCCGTGTTGCCGAGGAAGGAACTCGTGCTGACGGTGGCAATACCGTCGTCGTCGACATAAAGGCCGCCGCCGTACTCGGAGGCACTGTTGCCGGAGAAGACAGAGCCGGCCAGCACCAGGTTGTATTCGTTGTACACGGCACCGCCCTCCTCGGCACTGTTGGCTTTGAAGGTGGCGTCGCTGATTGTCGCGTCGTAATCGTTGTAGATAGCGCCGCCGTAATCTCCGGGGGAGGTGTTGCCGGCGAAGGTAGAACCGGTCACCGAGAGATACCCGTCGTTGTAGATAGCCCCTCCGTATTCACCGCTGGTGTTGCCGGAGAAGGTGCCGCCGGACACGGTGACGGCCCCCTCGTCGTTGTAGATGGCACCGCCGTAGGTAGCGCCGGCACCGTTGACGAAGTTCAGGCCGCTGATGCCGACGCTGGCGCCCGACGTCACCTCGAGGAGGCTGAAGTCCGGCGGGCTGCCGGTCAGGCTCCGCTCCAGGGTCGACGCGTACCCGTGGAGCGTCAGGTCCGTGCCGATGACAGGAAGGGCGCTGGTCAGCACGTACGTGCAGCCCGGAGCCAGCTGCAGCGTCTCCCCGCTGGCCGCCCCGCTGATGTCGGTAGCCAGCGCGGCGGCATTGCACGGCACCGACACCGTGCTCGACACCGACGCCGACGCCGCCTGCGCCGCGAGCGGCCCTGCGCCCGCCACCGCCAGCCCGGCCGCGGCGGCCGTGATCACCGTTCTTGGAAATTTAGCTCTCATGTACGTTCCCCCCGAATCTGACGAGCCATTTGAACTAAAGCGCATTACTGCTCAGGCAGCGACCGGAACTCTGTCACATCGGTCTGAGCCGGACGACATTACCTTGGCGCTAGCAAAGGACTGTAACACGTCGGCACGTCGGGGTGTCAATTATCCCGACGTGCCGCATCCATGCCTAAGTCTATTTATTATAATTCAAGCCGTTAATCATGTGGTAATTACCGATCTAATTGACTTAGGCGCAGTAGGCCTAAGGCAGGTCGGCGGGGGCGGTGAAGGCTTCCAGGCGCGCTTCGCCGGGGGCCAGGGCCGGCCAGTCGCCGGCGAATTTCAGGACCGCGACGGCGGCGGTGGGGAAGCTGAGGCGCGGCGGCGGGGGCGCGCTGTCTTCGGCGGCCTGGCCGGCCAGGCTGTTGGCCAGTTCGGAGATGGCCGGGTTGTGGCCGATCAGCAGCGCGGCGCGGTAGCGGCTTGGCAGTTCCTGCGCCAGGTACAGCAGGGTCAGGGCACTGGCGTCGTACGCCCGCGGCTCGAACGTCACCGGCGGCGATCCGCCGAGCGCCGGGGCGACCAGTTCCCAGGTCTGCCGGGTCCGGCGGGCGGTCGAGCACACCACCACGTCCGGCAGGTAGCCGTGCTCGGCCAGCCAGCGGCCGACGGCCGGGGCGTCGTGCCGTCCGCGCTTGGCCAGCGGCCGCGCATGGTCCGAGACGTCCGGCCAGTCCGATTTGGCGTGCCGCAGCAGCATCAGCCGTCGCGTCGTGTCGCTGACCACGAGCCCAGCCTGCCATGATCTGGACCCGGCCTACACCTGGTCGGCCCAAATCCGTTCGGGCTCGATATCCGTTCGGGCTCGATATCCGTTCGGGCTATAGCCAGCCGGCCCGGATGCTGACCGGCTCGCCGCCGGATACCGCCGATGCGCCGGTCAGGGCCGCGTCCCTGGGTGGGTTGCCGAGTTCGCCGGAACGTACCTTCTCGAGCAGTCTTCGGGTCGCGTCCACGATCTCGGGCGCGACGCCGCGCAGGCTCTGCGCGTCGTCCGGCCCGATCACGTCGGCCGGGAAGCCGGCCGAAGCCACCAGGGCATCGAGGTCCGCCAGCTTGCCGCCGAGCCAGCCGAGCGGGTCAGCGGAAAGCTCCCTGAGGAAGACCCGGCTGTTGGGCTCCCAGCCACTAAACGCAGGGTGGTGATGGGTGCGGTCGGAGCTCCCGGGGCGGCCCGCGACCGATTCCAGGAAGTCGGCTCGCCAGATCGGCAGGCCGGCCTCGATGGGCTGCGCCGAGTAGATCGATCCCTTGAGCTCGCCCCGGTCGAGTACCCGCAGCTCGAGCCGGACGCCGTGCTCCGGGCCTTCCTGTCCCTGGTTTGGCGCGGGGTCAACGAAGTACAGGTCGCCGACCAGCACGCCGACCCGCTCGAATCCGAAGGCGTAGAGCATTCCAAGCCCCTTTCCTGAGCTGACGTCACTATTCTGCTATCCCCCCGTCCGGGCGGGCGCGCAGAAGGTTGATCGCGGTGCACCGCATGACCGTCCGGCCGTCCTGCCCGAACACGGAGCGTGTCGCCCGCTCGCACCGGAAAGGGCCAGCGGATTTCGTCCACGCCGGCGCCGCCTAGGCGCACCTCCGCCGAAAGGTAGTTGTCGACGAGCAGTCGCATGGTCAGGGCGGCGGTGTGCCAGCCGCTGGCGATCAGCCCGCCGAAGGGGCCGCCGGCCGCGACCACCGGATCGACGTGAAAGGTCTGCGGGTCAAACCCTTTGCCGAAAGATACGATTCTAGCTGCATCGATGCTGACACTGCCACACTCGTAGATGGCGCCGGGCGCGTAGTCCCCGAAATATCTCAGACCATGATCATTCACGTATCCCAGTATCTCAGCAGCGGAGCCCGTAATCCTGTAGATCACAGATGAGTTACAGAAATACCTCGATTTCCCTGCGAGCCGCCGGCGGATACTGCCATGCTTCCGCAGATGGCCCCGACCATCGCAAGCTTTGAAAAAGCTCATTGGTTGCGGAAAGTAACCTGACCAGGCTCGCCGAGACGACCGCCCAGCGGGACAATGGGTAGGCGGGCGCGGAAACAAGTTGGGGAGTTCTGTGGACGCAACGAACGTAGACCGTCGTGGTCGGAAGATCCGACGAACCGGTCGGCACACCACGCCGTCACCGGTGGAGAAGGTCGCGGAGAAGGCGGGCAAGGCCGCCCCCGCGGTGGCGATCGCGGGTGTGCTGGTCGCGGCGGCGCCGCAGGCGCACGCCGCCGTCAAGGCGCCCGCGACGGCGGCCGTGCAGGCACGCACCGACGCCAGCACCGTCGCCCTGGTCCGGCGCGCTCAGCCGGCCACGCGCACGTACCAGGTTCGTTCCGGAGATTCTCTGTCCAAGATCGCGGAAGGCTACTACGGCACCGCGGCGGACTGGCGGTGGATCTACGAGGCGAACAGGTCCAAGATCTCCGACCCCAACGACATCTACGTGGGTGAGCGGCTGACGATTCCCTCCCACGCGCCGGCCAGCACGTCGACCTACACCGCCAAGCACGCCAAGACCGGCGCCAAGGTCAAGAAAGCCGTGCTGACCTCCTCGAGCCGCTCGACCAGCCTGAGCGGCACGCTCGGCTGCACCGGCCTGGAGGAACTCTGGGAAGCCGCCGGCGGCTCGCACGGCGAGGCCTTCATGGCGGCCGAGATCGCGATGGCCGAATCGGGCGGCAGGCAGTACGCCCTCAGCCCGACCGACGACTACGGCTACTGGCAGATCAACGTCTCCCACGGGCCCGCGCAGGCCACCTTCAACCCGCTCGGCAACGCCGAGGCGGCCATCGCCATCTCCGACGGCGGGTCGAACTGGGGTCCCTGGACCACCTACACCTCCGGCGCCTACGAAGGCCGCTGCTAGAGCGGTCTCCGCTGCCCGTAACCGGCGAGCTGGCCGACCACGAGCGTGATCTCGTCGGCCGGCAGCAGCCGCAGACCGCCAGGTCCGGCCGCCCCGCTCGCCGCGAGCGCCCGCAAGTACACCTCGCATAGCCACTCCAGGTAACGGGCACCGGTCAGGGCCGACCTCAGGTCAGGGCCGGTGGTGACCGCGCCGTGGCTGGCCATGATGCAGGCGGTCCGGTCGCGCAGCGCCGTCACCACGTTGCGGGCCAGCTCATCGGTCCCGTAGGTGGCGTACGGTGCCACCGCAAGCGGACCGCCGAACATCGCCACCTGATAGTGGATGGCCGGCAGTTCATCCGCCACCGCCGACAGCGCCGTCGCGGCGACGGAGTGCGTGTGCACGACCGCGGCCGCGCCGGTGGCGGCGTAGACGCCCAGGTGCAAGGGCATCTCGCTGGTCGGCCGCAGCACCGCCTCGACCGGGGTTCCGTCGAGCCGGTGCACACCCACCAGGTCGGCGGTCAGCTCGGCGTAGTCCACGCCGCTCGGGGAGACGGCCACCAGGTCGCCGGCCCGCGCGCTGACGTTGCCTGAGGTCCCCACCACCAGATCGGAGGCGGCCAGTTCCCGGCAGGTGAGGACCACGTCATCCCGCAACTGTTCGAGCAGCATAGGTTCAACGGTATGGACACACCCGACGTGCTCGCGTGGCGGGACGGGCATATCGAGGCCCTGGACCAGACGGCCCTCCCGCACCAGGTCCGGGTGCTGCGCATCAGCACCGTCGAGGCGCTGGTGGAGGCGATCACCCGGCTGGCCGTCAGGGGCGCGCCGGTCCTGGGCGTGGCGGGCGCGCTCGGCGTGGCGCTGGCGGTGCGCCAGGCCCGCCGGGAGGGCTGGGACGGCCCGCGCCTGGACGCGGAGATCAACCGGATCGCGGACAGCAGGCCGACCGCGGTCAACCTGCGGCGCGAGGTGTCGGCGGTCGCGGCCCACCGGCCCGAGGGCGAGGCGGCCGTCGAGGCCGCGGCCCTGGCCGTGATGGAGTTCGCCATCACGGCGAGCCACCAGATCAGCCTGCGCGGCGCCGCGTACCTGCGGGACGCCTGCGGCCCGGGCCCGCTCCGGGTGTACACCCACTGCAACACCGGCAGCCTCGCCTGCCTGGGCTGGGGCACCGCGCTCGGCGTGATCCGCGCCCTGCACGACGCCGGCGGGCTCAGCCGGGTGATCGTGGACGAGACCAGGCCGCTGCTGCAGGGGGCCCGGCTGACCTGCTGGGAGCTCGGCCAGCTGGGCATCGAGCACCGGCTCGTGTGCGATGGCGCCGGTCCGTTCCTGATCAGTCAGGGTCTGGCCGATGCCGTGGTGGTGGGAGCCGACCGGGTAGCCGCGAACGGCGACGTGGCCAACAAGATCGGCACCTACGGCCTGGCGCTGGCCGCCCACCGGGCCGGCGTCCCGTTCCTGGTCGCGGCGCCCGAGTCGACCATCGATGAGGCGACGCCAGACGGCGCGGCGATCCCGATCGAGCTGCGCGCCGACGAGGAGGTCACGGTCCCGGCGGCCCCGGCTGGCACCAAGGCGCTCAACTATGCCTTCGACGTCACCCCCGCCGACCTAGTCTCGGCGGTGGTGACAGAAAAAAGACTTATCCCGAACGGGCAGTGGCTCACCCGCGCCATCTGCTGAATCGCGTCCCCTAGCCGAACAGACCGTGGCTCACCCGCGCCGTCCGCTGAATCGCGTCCCCTAGCCGAACAGACCGTGGCTCAGCGGCGCGGTCCGCTGACCCTCTCCCGGCCCGGCGTCAGTCCGGGGACGGCCGTTCGAAGGTGAGCTGGCTCTGCAGGTCGGCGAAGCCGCAGGCGCGGTAGAGCCGGATGGCCGCCGCCGCGGGGTCGGCCACGATCACCAGCGTGCTCGCGCCGAGGACCTCGCGTCCGTAGCGGCCCGCGTGCCAGACCAGCGTCCCGGCCAGGCCCCGGCGGCGGGCGGCCGGGTCGGTCTCGACGTCCTGGTAGCGGGCGAAGCCGTCGCCGGCGTCGCACACCCCGAGCTGGGCGAGCAGCCGGCCGCCCGAGAAGGCGCCGAACCAGGCACCGGCTCCGGCCCGGGTGAGCCGCCGGCGGCCCGCGGCCCGGCGCTCGAGGTACTCCTGGGCCCCGTCGTCACCGAAGCAGCGGACGCCTAGCTCGAAAGACTGCCGCCAGTCGGCGTCGGAGGCCAGCGGCCGGATCTCGGTGTCGCCATTCGGATGCGGCGGCGGCCGGACGGCGGCACAGGTCAGCACGGTGCCGCGCTGCGGCTCCAGCCCGGCGGCGGCGAACTCGCCGGGTATCACCGCCGCCTCATCCGTGGTGTCGACGGCCAGCGCGACGTGCCGGGCCGCGGGAAAGTCCGCGGCGAACCTGGCCAGCCACTCACCGGCGGCGCCGGTCTCGGGCACCGCGCCGAGCAAGAGGAAGTTCCCCCACCAGAAGCCGGGGTTATCCGGGCTGCGGATGACCAGGTGGTCGCCGCGGTCGATGACCTCGGCACCTTCGAGCACGCGCAGCGCCACGTCCGTCCGGAGGCCGAGCGATGTAATCCGCACCGGCACGAGCTTAAGGGATAAGCGGATCGGGTGAGCGGATGAGCGGCCTGGATCAGCGCGGCGTCACCGGGTCGGGGCGCCGCGGTCCTGCGTTTCTTCCGCGTAAGCCGTCCGCAGCGCCTGCAGGAACGTCTCGGCGGGCTGCGCGCCCGAGATGCCGTACTTGCGGTCGATGACGAAGAACGGCACGCCGGTCGCGCCGAAGGCCTGCGCCAGCTCGATGTCGGCCCGTACGGCATCGGCGTACTCGGTGCCGGCCAGAACCGCACGGGCACGATCGGAGTCGACGCCTGCCTCGGCGGCCAGCCGGACCAGGGTCTCGGGGTCGGACAGGTCGGCACCTTCGGTGAAGTGCGCGCGCAGCAGCCGCTCCTTGGCCGCGTCGCCCACGCCGAGGTCGGCGGCCAGGTGCAGCAGGCGGTGCGCGTCCAGGGTGTTCACGGTGAGCGCGGCGTCGAAGTCGAGGTTCAGGCCCTCGTCGCGGCCCAGCGCGGTCACCCGGCCGGTCATCTGGCTGGCCTGCGGACCGAACCGCTGGACCAGGTACTCCGAGGTCGGCACCGCCGTGCCCGCCGGGGTGTCAGGGTTCAGCTGGAAACTGCGCCACGCGATCTCGACCTCGTCGGCGTGCTCGAACTCGCCCAGCGCGTGCTCGAGCCGGCGCTTCCCGATATAGCACCAGGGGCAGACCACATCGGACCAGATCTCGATCTTCACTCATCGACTCCTATCGTCGCCCCTTGTCCCGGTGCCACCTCTCGCAGCTGCGGCACCTCTTGCAGCTGCGGCAACTCGCAGAAGCCGTCGGTGCACACGGCCGCGTTCGCGTCGCCGAGGGTCCGCAGCAGCGGAGCGACTCCGCCGGGCACAGCATCCGGGGCGGTCGCGTTCTGGTCGGCTTGGTCCTTACTCATTGGCTCCTCCGGTCGCTGATTCTTAACCCGCGCGCGGGCGGACTTGTTCCGGTGAGACGATAGGTTCGGCTGGTGGCGAAGGATCGTGAGGCCGGGGATCGCGCAGCCGGGGATCGCGCAGCCGGTCCCGGGCGGGCGCAGCAGATCGGCATCGCCGGCGCGATCGGCGCGCTGGCCGGGGCGGCGCTGACGGCGCATCGCGGCCGGACGGCGATCACCGCCGGGGTGCTGGCGGGCGCCGCCGGGCTCGGCGCCGCGGAAGCAGTGGCCCGGGCCAGGCAGCGTCCAGGAGAGATTCCGGCCCTGTGGTCGCGCATCGTCATGAGCGGTGCGCTGGCCGCGCCGCTCGGCTGGGCCGCGGATCGCGTCGGCGGGAACGACGGGGTCGGCGGGATGGGCCCGGTGCCGGTGGCGACGGCCGCGGGCGCGGCCGCCGGAGCGCTCGGCCTGCGCCCGCAGAAGGTTGCGCTCGGGCCGGCCGTGGGTGTCGCGATCGGGATCGGGCTCGCCCGGCTACGGCGGGCCGGGCGGCGCGGGCGGGTGCCGGGGGCGGTCGCCGCCGCGGTGGCGGTCGTCGGCTACCGGACGGTGTCGGCGCTGGTGTTCCGCGACCAGCAGGTGAGCCTGCTGGCCGAGCGGGTGAAGCCCGCGGATGTGCCGTTCGTCGTCCCGCTGGCCAGCCAGAGGCGGTACGTAGGCACCGGCTACGTCCGGTCGCTGGCGGAGGTGCTCGGCGGCACGTACACGCCTGACGTCGAGGACATCGGCATCGTCGCCGCCCTGGACGAGCTGGCGGGCCCGTCCTTCGACCCGGCCGGGACCGATCCGCTGGTCCGGGAGTTCTACGAGCACACCACCAGGTTCGCTCTGGACATCGTGCCTGAGTGGCGGCTATGGGTTCGCCCCGGCTACCTGCTGTACCGGACGCTGGTCGCCCGGCCGCTCGGGCAGGCCAATGTGCCGATGAGCCAGCGGGAGGCACAGCGCGGGGTGCGCAGCCGGATCGACACCATCACCGGAATCGATGCCGCCACTGCGGGGGACGGGGCGCCGGCAGACGACGCCGGAACAGGCGGGCCGGTGGCGGACGACGCCGGGACAGGCGGGCCGGTGGCGGTCCGCGGCTGGATCCGGTCCGCCGCCGACACCGGCGAGCCCATCTACGTCGGAATCTATACGACCTACCGGCACGGGGGCCGGGGCTACGTCAGCGTCGGCTTCCCGCTGCCGCAGGCCAGCTTCACCGCCACGCTGCTGCCGCAGGCCCGGCCGGACGGTGGCCTGATCCTGGACAGCCGCAGCGAGCTTGACCAGCCGGGGCACTACCTGACCTACATCGACGCGCAGACCGGAGAACTCACCACCGCCGCCGTCCGCGGTTTCGCCGAGCGGCTTGACGTCTACGTCGAGGCGGGCCAGCTGCGCGCCGAGCACGCGTTCTGGGTGTTCGGCTTCCCGTTTCTCGTGCTGCACTACCGCATGCACCGTAAGCCGCCGCGGCCAGACGGTCACCGAGCCTCATAGCCGGAAGGCGACGATGGCTACCGCGCGAGCCACGAGCTGGTCGAGGGCCCGGGGTCCTCGACGATCCAGCGACAAGTGCGCGACCGCCCGGGCTCGGCGGACGAGCCGGCTAGCGCGCCACGCGGTAGTGGAGGTAGACGACTCTCGAGCTGAAGGTGCGGGACTCGACGAGTTCGAGATCCACCCGGCGCTCGTGCTGGGGAAAGAACGGAATGCCCCCGCCCACCAGCACCGGGTAGACCCTGGCCCGGTACTCGTCGATCAGGCCCAGCGCGGCCGCCTCGGCGGCGAGACTCGCGCCGCCGATCGCGATGTCGCCCTCCGCCGGCTCGGCTCGCAACCGCTCGATCTCCTCCGCCAGGCCGCCGGAGGCCAGGCGGGCATGGCCCTGCACCGCCGGCAGCGTGGTGGAGAACACCACCTTTGGGAGTCGCTTCCAGATCGCGGCCCACTCGAGCATTGAGTCGTCGAGCGACGGATCGGAGTCGGCGGTCTCCCAGTACAGCATCGTCTCGTACAGCCCTCGTCCCAGCAGGTGGACGCCGACCTCTCGTATCTCGTCGGTGACGAAGCGAAAGACCTCCTCGTCGGGCGCCGTCCAGCCGAAGTCGCCGTCCGGCCCGGCGATGTAGCCGTCAAGTGAGACGCCCATCGAATAGGTCACGCTGCGCATCAGAAGTCCTCCTCGGTAACGGGTTCGACAATACGACCGCCGGGCGCCGCAGAACTCATCGCGGCTCGCGGGACAGGCAAACGTTGCCGGTTAGGAGTATCTAGTTCTGCAGCGGAACCAGCTCACGGACGAAGGCGTCAGTGAATGGCGCGAACGAACCGGGACCGTTC
>Ga0302181_10003833_pt1 | contig 10176 bp, 8 predicted proteins | sample I_Palsa_E3_3_FD_198786 | JGI IMG/M metagenome (GOLD analysis project Ga0302181, IMG submission 198786) | Peat permafrost microbial communities from Stordalen Mire near Abisko, Sweden - I_Palsa_E3_3 | ecosystem: Environmental > Terrestrial > Soil > Palsa > Peat permafrost | place: Sweden: Abisko... | reverse complement strand
CCTGCTGATCGGCTGGGTCGCCGTGCTGGTCGCGCTCGGCCACAGCTCGCAGGAAGCCGATCAGCAGGGCGCGTTGCAACTACTCGCGGGCAAGCCCTACGGGCTGGTTTCGCTGTGGCTGCTCGGCATCGGCTTCGCCGCCTACGCCCTGTGGCGGCTGAGCGAAGTCGCCTTCGGCGTGACCGGTGAGAAGGATGGCACGGGCCCCCGGCTGATCTCGCTGGGCCGGGCGGTGATCTACGCGGGCTTCGCCTACCTGACGTTCACGGTGATCTCCGGTTCGCAGCACAGTCAGTCCCGTCAGCAGCAAGACGTCACGGCCACGGTCATGCGGCACCCGGAGGGCCGGTGGCTGGTCGGGATCGCCGGCCTGATCGTCGTCATCATCGGCCTGGTGCTGGTCAGCCAGGGCGCCCGCCGCAGGTTTATGAAGTATCTGCAGACGTCGCAGATGAGCCCGCGGACGCGCCGAGTCGTCGAAGTGCTCGGCCTGATCGGGACCATCGCCCGCGGCCTGGTCTTCGCGCTGGCCGGCGCGCTCGTGATCGACGCGGCCATCACCCACAAGGCATCGGAGTCGGGGGGCATGGACAAGGCGCTCCTCACGCTCCGGAACCAGCCGTTCGGTGAGTTCTTGATGATCCTGGCCGCCCTCGGCCTCGCGATCTTCGGCATCTACGGGCTGTGCGAGGCCCGCTGGCGGAAAGTCTGAGCGGAACGGCTCAGGGAGGAAGGACCAGCATGCCCAACGTGGCCGTGGTGGCGCACTCTGGCAAGAGCTTCGGCGGTGGCCTGCGCGAGCTGCGCAAGGTCCTGGCCCGGGAGGGCGTCACCTATCCGCTCTGGTACGAGGTGAAGAAGAGCCGCCGCGCGCCCGCGTGCGCGCGGCGGGCCGCGGCTCAGGGCGCCGAGGTGATGTTCGTCTGGGGCGGCGACGGCACCGTCCAGCGCTGTATCGACGCGGTGGCCGGGACCGGCACGGCGGTGGCGATCCTGCCCGCGGGCACGGCAAACCTCCTGGCCATGAACCTGCAGATCCCTGATGACCTCCCCGAAGCGGTGCGGATCGGGCTGCACGGAGACCGCCGCCGGATGGACACCGGGTCGGTGAACGGCGAGCACTTCACGGTAATGGCGGGCGCGGGATTCGACGCCCGGATGATCGCCGAGGCCGGCCGGGGCATGAAGGACCGCCTGGGCCGCGCGGCGTACCTGTACACCGGGATCAGGAACCTGTCCACGCGCCGGGTCAAGGCTACGATCGACGTCGACGGTGAGCGCTTCTTCAAGGGCCAGGTCTCCTGCGTGCTGGCCGGCAACGTCGGCAAGGTCCTTGGCAGGATCGAGGCCTTCCCGCAGGCGCGGCCGGACGACGGGCTCCTGGAGTTCGGCGTGGTCACCGCGAAGAACCCGGGCGAATGGGCCCGGACCTTCAGCAGGCTCGCGCTCGGTCAGGCCGAGCGATCGCCGTTCGTCGAGATCACGCACGGAACGAAGGTCAAGGTCCGGTTCGACCGGAAGATCCCGTACGAGCTGGACGGCGGCGCCCGCCCGGCCCGCCGGGAACTGCGGATCAAGGCCCAGCCGGGCTCAATCACGATCTGCGTCCCGGCGGTTAGCGCCGCGGCGGCGGGAGGCGGTCACTCGTGAACCTCGCGATCCGCCAGCACCGCCTCACGCCGCTGGTCACGGTCACCGTCGCGGCGCTGGTCTTCGCCGTCCTGCTCATCGCGGTGCGCCTGCAGTGGGCACCGCTCGAATCGGCCGACCACGGAGCCGCGGCCAGCATCAACAGCCTGATCGCGGGAAACGCCACCCTGGTGAGCGTGGTCAAGGCGGTCACCTTTCTCGGCAGCAACGGCGTGCTGTGGACGGTGATCGGGGCCGCGACGGTCATCCTCGCGATCCGGCGGCGCTGGCGGCTGGCGGCCTACCTGCTCGTCACCGGCGCGGGCGCGCTGATACTGGATCCGATCCTCAAGTCGCTCGTCGGCCGGCTGCGCCCCGTGGTGGCGCAGCCGATCGCCCATGGAACCGGGAACAGCTTCCCCAGCGGGCACTCGCTCGGCTCGATCGTCGCCTACGGCGCGATCCTGCTCGTCTTCTTGCCCGCCGCCCGCGGCCGGTGGCGGCCCGCCTTCGTGACCGTGATCGTCACGCTCATCGCCCTGATCGGGATCAGCCGGATCCTGCTCGGCGTGCATTACCTGTCCGACGTCGTAGGCGCCTGGGCGATCGGCATCACCTGGCTCGGGGTCACGGCCCTCGCATTCGAACTGACCCGCAGCGCCGCCGGCCAGCCGGTGACCGACCCGGTCACCGAGGGACTGGAACCCGAGGCCCGCGCCGACCTCAAGCCGGCCCGGCCGGAACCCGGCGCGGGTCGCCGGTCCGGACGCCACTCCGCGCACCACTGGGGCCGCATCGCCGCAGGGGTCGTGGTGGCCTGGGTGCTGATCCTCGGCATCATCGTCGGCATCGGCGAGCTGATCACCAAGGACGGCAACGGCAACGTGCTGGGCGACCGGACGATCCCGCACTGGTTCGCCGCCCACCGCGCCGCCGGCTGGACCCGCTGGAGCCTGATCTTCACCACGCTCGGCGCGACCCAGGCGATCCTCATCGTCGCCCTAGCGACCTGCGTAGTGTTCCTGGCCGTCACCCGGCACTGGCGGCCGGTCATCTTCGTGGCCGCGGTCATGTTCGGGGAACTGGGCGCGTTCCTGGCCGCCGCCGCCGTGGTCAAACGGCCCCGGCCTAGCGTCACCCACCTCGACCAGCACCTGCCCACCTCCGCGTACCCGTCCGGGCACGAGGCCGCCACGTGCTGTCTCTACGTCGCCATAGCGATCCTGGTCATCGGGCACGCCCGGGGCTGGTGGCGGTGGCTGTTCCTGATCCCCGCGATCGCCATGCCCGTGCTCGTCGCGCTGTCCCGCATGTACCGGGGCGAGCACCACCCGACCGACATCCTGGCCAGCGTGCTGTTGTCCGCGCTCTGGCTGACCGCGACGGTCCTGCTGATCAAACCCAACAGCGCTGAGGTCTCGAGCCATGACGAGCAGGTGACGCGGCCCGAGGCTGCCACCACGGCTCGTTCCGCATAATTGTTTTGCCCTGCACCGGAGGGCCGGATGGACATGGACCCCGGCCCAACGGGCGCCCTGAGGCCGGGCCGGGGGCATCCGCCGTGTCGGCAGGCTCGGTGCCCGCGTGGTCGACCGGCACGAGTGGTTCGCCTGCCGGGTGGTCATCGGCCATGCGATCGCCTCCCCACCGGAAACCGGGAGAACAGGTTTGGCCAAGCGGCTGGGGGTAGTGCGGCGCGGAGCCGATAGAGGAGGACAACAGATGACGGCTCGGCGCACGCGCAGGGATGCCGTAGACCAGACGGCGCAGGGCATCGACCGGATGCTGCGCAACGTGGAGACCGGGCGTTTCGAGCGCAGCCTCTCGGCGCTGACCGCGGCCGGAGCGCTGGTGACCGCGGCGGAGATCTACTTCGAGCACGACAGCGCCAGCTTCGGCAACAAGATGATGTGGCTGCCGGTCGCCCTCGGCCCGGTCGGGGCGGCGGCGGGCCTGGCCGGGTTCTTCAGCCGCCGGATGGCGAAGACGGCGCTGCCGATCACGTCGGCGGCGATCGTGGCCAACGGAGTGCAGGGCCTGTACCTGCACGCGCGCGGCATCGCCCAGAAGCCCGGAGGCTGGAAAAACGCCCGTTACAACATGGAGATGGGACCGCCGCTGCTGGCCCCGCTGCTGGTCACCATGGTGGGCGGGATGGGACTGCTCGCGGCGATCCTGCGGCGGGAGAAGTGAGCGGCGGCGACCGGGGCTGGAACAGCCGGTTTCCCGGTTTCGACGTGCTGGGCCAGGCCCGGCACTGGGACGAGGTGACGGCCGAGGCCGTCCTGGCCCGGACCGGGCCCCCCGCTTCGGTGAAGTTCTTCACCGAAGCGGAGGAATCCTGCGCGCGAGCCCTGTTCAACCTGCTCACCGGCCAGGACGAGCGGGACGGCGAGCTGGCCGTCCCGGTTCTGGAGATGGTCGACTCCCGGTTGGCGGCGGGCGAGACCGACGGCTGGCGGTACGCGGACATGCCCGAGGACGGCCAGGCGTGGCGGGACACGCTGACCCATCTCGACGCCGACGCCTATCAGCGCTGCGGCGCCCCGTTCGCGGACGTCGCGCGGACCGATCAGGTAGCGCTGATCCAGGCGGTGCAGGACCTGAAGTCCGCGGACTGGCACGGGCTGCCCGCCGCCCACGTGTGGAGCATGTGGACCCGGTACGCCTGCACGGCCTTCTACGCTCATCCGTTCGCGTGGGCCGAGATCGGCTTCCCCGGCCCGGCTTATCCGCGCGGCTACAAGAACGCGGGGGTGGGCAAGCTGGAGCCGTTCGAGGTGGGTGACGCGCACCCATCCGAGGACCCGGTCCGCGAGGGCGCCTGATGAGTCCGCGAGATGGCGTCCGTGCGCGTAACGAGTCGGCCTGGCTGCTGCCCAACGACGGCGCCAGGACTAACCACCGCCTGCGGCTGGACATGCGCCGGTTCGCCGATGAGGACGAGATCGACCTGGTGATCGTCGGCTGCGGCGCGGGCGGCTCGGTCTTGCTGCAACGCCTGGCCCGGGCCGGGTGGCGGGTGGCGGCCCTGGACGCCGGCCCGTTCTGGGACCCCGACACCGACTGGGTCAGCGACGAGGCAGGCTCGCACCACCTGTACTGGACCGACCCGCGGGTGATCGCCGGGTCCGACCCGGTGCCGATGGGCTCGAACAACTCCGGGCGCGGCGTCGGCGGGTCGATGGTGCACTACGCGGGCTACACCCCGCGCTTCCACCCGAGCGACTTCGCCACGAACACCGTGGACGGCGTGGGCGCCGACTGGCCGCTGAGCTACCCCGAGCTGCGCCCGTACTACGAGCAGATCGAGCAGGAACTCCCGGTGGCCGGCGAGCGCTGGCCGTGGGGAGACCCGCACGGCTACCCACACCGGCCGCACCCGGTCGGCGGGAACGGCGAGGTGTTCCTGCGCGGGGCGGACAAGCTCGGGATCATGGCCAAGGTCGGGCCGGTCGCGATCGTCAACGGGCGGTTCGGGAACCGCCCGCACTGCATCTACCGCGGCTTCTGCCTCCAGGGCTGCAAGGTCAACGCCAAGGCGTCGCCGCTGATCACGCACGTCCCCGACGCGCTGGCGCACGGCGCGGAGGTGCGCCCCGACGCGATGGTAACCCAGATCGCCGTGGACTCCCGCACCGGCCGCGCGCTGGGGGTGCACTACGTCACCGGCGGCCGCGAGCGATTCCAGCGGGCCCGGATGGTGGCGGTGGCCGGGTACTCGATCGAGACGCCCCGGCTGCTGCTGAACTCGGCTTCCAGCCGGTTCCCCGAGGGCCTGTGCAACGACTTCGACCAAGTGGGCCGCTACCTCATGGTGCAGGGCGCACCGCAGACCGCGGGCCGCTTCGACGCCGAGGTGCGAATGTACAAGGCGCCGCCCCCCGAGGTGAGCACCGAGGCGTTCTACGAGACCGACCCGGCCAAGGACTACAAGCGCGGGTTCTCGATCCAGACCGTCTCGCCCCTGCCGATCACCTGGGCCGAGCACGTCGCGGCGCAGGGACACTGGGGTCCGGCGCTACGCGAGTACATGAGCGACTACGTGCACTGGTCCTGCCTCGGAGGGCTGTGCGAATTCCTGGCGCGGCCGGAGAACCGGGTGACGCTGGCCGACGAGAAGGACTCCTACGGCCTGCCGGTGGCCCGGTTCTCCTATTCCCAGTGCGACAACGACCGGGCCCTGGCCCGCGCCGCTCAGTCGGTGATGGAGGACATCCTGCACGCCGCCGGGGCGGACGAGGTCATCACCATCCAGCGCTACGCCCACCTGGTCGGCGGGGCCCGGATGGCCGCGGACGAACAGCACGGGGTGGTGGACCGGCACGGCCGGAGCTTCGCCGTCCCCAACCTCTACGTCACCGACGGCAGCGTGCTCCCCACCCAGGGCAGCGCCAACCCGGCCCTGACGATCATGGCCGTGGCCGCGCGGACCGCCCAGCACCTGACCGCCGGCATTTCCTGACACACCCATCTGGTCAAGGAAGGACAGACAATATGGCACCGACAGTTGCCGATTACCTGCTCGAGCGGCTGCGCGCCTGGGACGTACAGCATGTATTCGCCTACGCCGGAGACGGGATCAACGGCATCCTGGCCGCCTGGGGCCGGGCGGACAACGAGCCGCAGTTCGTCCAGGCCCGGCACGAGGAGATGGCCGCCTTCGAGGCCGTCGGGTACGCGAAGTTCACCGGACGGTTCGGCGTGTGCATGGCCACCTCGGGTCCGGGGGCGATCCACCTGCTCAATGGCCTGTACGACGCCAAGCTGGACCACGTGCCCGTGGTGGCGATCGTGGGCCAGACCAACCGCAGCGCCATGGGCGGTTCGTACCAGCAAGAAGTTGACCTGCTCTCGCTGTTCAAGGACGTCGCCAGCGAGTACGTGCAGATGGTGACGGTCCCGGAGCAGCTGCCGAACGTCCTGGACCGGGCGATCCGCACCGCAGTCGCCTCGCGGGCGCCCACGGTGCTCATCATCCCGGCCGACGTGCAGGAACTGGAGTACTCCGCGCCCGGCCACGCGTTCAAGATGGTGCCGTCGTCCCTAGGGACCGACTGGCCAGTCACGTCGCCGGATGACGAGGCCGTGCTGCGGGCCGCCGAGGTCCTCAACTCCGGCCGCAAGGTCGCCATCCTAGCCGGGCAGGGTGCCCGCGGGGCACGGCGCGAGCTCGAAGAGGTCGCCGAGATCCTCGGCGCCGGGGTAGCCAAGCCGCTGCTGGGCAAGGACGTGCTCTCCGACGAGCTGCCCTACGTGACCGGGGCGATCGGGCTGCTGGGCACCCGGCCGAGCTACGAGATGATGAAGCACTGCGACACGCTGCTCACGGTCGGCTCGAGCTTCCCGTACACGCAGTTCCTACCCGGGTTCGGCCAGGCCCGCGGGGTCCAGATCGACATCGACGGCAAGTTCATCGGGATGCGCTATCCCTACGAGGTCAACCTGGTCGGGGACGCGGCGGCCACGCTGCGTGCCCTGCTCCCGCACCTGAAGCGCCAGGACGACCGTTCCTGGCGCGAGGGCATCGAGGCGGGCGTGGCCGGCTGGTGGCAGTCGATGGACGCCGAGGCCGACGTGGCGGCCGATCCGGTCAACCCGATGCTGGTCTTCCGCGAGCTGTCGGCCCGGCTGCCCATGAACGCCATCGTCACGGCCGATTCCGGATCGTCGGCCAACTGGTACGCCCGGCAGCTGCGCTTCCGCGGCGACATGCGCGGCTCGCTGTCCGGGAACCTGGCCACCATGGGTCCGGGCGTCCCGTACGGGATCGGCGCGAAGTTCGGTCACCCGGACCGGCCGGTCATCGTCTTCGCCGGGGACGGGGCGATGCAGATGAACGGCCTGGCCGAGCTGATCACGATCAAGCACTACTGGGAGGAATGGGACGATCCGCGGCTGGTGGTCGCGGTACTGCACAACAACGACCTCAACCAGGTCACGTGGGAGATGCGGGCCATGGAGGGCGCCCCGAAGTTCACCGAGTCCCAGCGCCTGCCCGACATCTCCTACGCGGACTTCGCCCGCAGCCTGGGCCTGCACGCCATCACGGTCGATGAGCCGGGCCAGGTCGGTCCGGCCTGGGACCAGGCCCTGGCCGCCGGCCGGCCTGCGGTGCTGGACGTGCGGACCGACCCGGACATCCCGCCCATCCCGCCGCACGCCACCTTCGAGCAGGCCAAGGACGCCGCCATGGCGCTGCTCAAGGGCGACCCGGACCGGTGGGGCGTGCTCAAGGAAGGCCTGATGACCAAGGCCCGGGAGATCCTGCCAAGCCGGAGCGAGTGACCGAGCCGGAACCACGAAAGGAGTCACCTCCATGGCCAAGCACGACACCGATCCGGTCCTGCGTCAGCTGATCCGGGCGGTCAACGAGTCCGAGAACGCGACAGTGCCGTCACCGTCACCGTGCACGGTATGCAGCACCCCGGTGGGCCCCCAACTAGCAGGTCCGCCGGGCCGCCGGCCGGGGAAATTCAGCCGGGAGACCATCAAACCATCCCTCATATGCCTCAAATTAGCACATCTAGTCGTTCCGTCTCGTGATCTGGCCGTACCGATGGAACATAGGGCCGGTTCTATGCGGCCCGATGTTCCAAAGGTTCGGTGGCGTGCGGCCCTGACCGGCGTCCTGCTCGGCGAGCGCCTGTACTTCGGCGAGCTGGCCGGGCAGAACCCGCTCATGGCCGCGCTCGAGCCGGCCTCGGGCCTGCTGGGCAAGGACTACGTCAAGGACACCGAGGCCGGATCCAGCCACCATCTGCACATCCGGGCCGACAAGGGCCAACTGTGGCGCATCAGCCTGGAGGCCGTCGACGCCTGGACCCTGCCTGTGCCCGCTGGCGACACCGACGGACGACAAGGGACCGTTCGCGCGCCTTCTGAGCAGCCCCTGACGGCGTCTAGCGGCGGGTGAGCGGGAAGGCGAAACACAGCAGCCCGAGCATGCAGGCGGTGAGCGCGGTCATCAGTGCGGCGCAGCGCCGCCACCGTGATCAGCTCGGCAGTGTCGCCTCGACCAGCCAGCCGCCGTGCGGCGTTGGCCCGGCAAGGAGCTGACCGTCCAGCTCCTGGACACGTTCGCGCAAACCGATCAGTCCGCGTCCGGTGCCGGACAGGTTCAGCCGCTCCTGCTCGGAACGGTCGTTTTCCACGCGGACGGTCAGGCCTCTCCCGGAGCCGTTGACCAGCACTCGGACGGCCGCGCCGGGAGCATGGCGCAGGGCGTTGGTCAGGCTTTCCTGAACCACACGGAAGGCGATGTGCGCCGCGGCGACGGCTACGCCGTCCCGGTCTCCTTCGAACCGGCACGATACGTCCAGCCCGCTGCGGGCGGCTCTGGTCACGACCTCCTCGATCAGGGTCAGGTCGGGTCCGCCGACCGCCGTCCCGCCAAGCAACTCCACGAGCCGGTGCAAGTCTTTGCGACCCTGCCTGGCAGACTCCGCTATGGCGGTGAAGGCCTGCTGCGCCCGGGCCGGGTCCTGGCCGACGAGACGTTGTCCGGCGGCGGCCTGGATGACCATGACGCTGATCGCGTGGCCGATGATGTCGTGCAGTTCACTGGCAATGCGGGCTCGTTCGTGCCGCAGCGCGATCTGCGCGAACAGCTCCCGCTCCTCCTCGAGCTCACGGCCGCGGCGGGCGAGCTGATCCCCGGCCTCATCGCGCAGCCGCAGGACCGTGCCGGCTGCGAAGCCGGGCACGCTGAACATCACCACCGCGACCGGGCTGGTGGGCGGCAGAACGAGCCAGAAGAGGTACAGGTAGACGCCCAGGCAGAGGGCCGCCAGCCACGCCGCCCGGCCGGTCCAGGCGAGCGCGGCCACCGCCGCGAGGCCGGCCATGATGGCCAGGGCAGTCTCGGGGAGCCAGGTGTCCTGGCCGAAGAGGGCGGCCGCGAACCACAGCGATCCGCCCAGGACGGCAACCAGGCGGGGATGGGTGCGCCACCACACCAGCGACAGTCCGCTCGCCAGCAGCAAAGCCATGAAGACGTGGCCGGCCAGGCTGGCCGGCCAGCCGTGCAGCGTGACCGGGAGGGCGACGAAGAGGAAAACCAGGACTACGATCCCCGCCTTCTCCCACCGCTGCACGGCCGCCCCCGACGTCAGCCCAGCAGGGGCAGCTGGGCTACCGCACCGGCCTGGCCCCGGGCGATCTTCACCTCGAGCGTGCCGCCGAGCAGGCGGGCGCGTTCCTTGGCCCGGGCGATGATCTCCTTCACTTCGGCGCTCTTGCTGACCGGGCCGGTCACGCAGATCTCCAGCGCCGTCTCATCGAACCGCACCGCGACGGCGATCGGGGCATCCGGCTGGTCGGCGAGCGCGGCGATCAGGTGCTCGACGATGCGGTAAGCCGACAGCTCGACGCTGGCCGGCAGCGACCGCGGGTTGCCGGTCACCGTCAGCCGCGCGTGCCCCGACCGGTGCTGGGCCAGCAGTGCGTCGAGGTGGGCGACGGAGGGAGTGGGGGTCAGGGCCGCGTCGCCCCCGCGCAGCAGGCCGACGATCTCGCGCATGTCATCCAGCGTGCGCCGGCTGTCCG
>Ga0302181_10003831_pt1 | contig 10177 bp, 12 predicted proteins | sample I_Palsa_E3_3_FD_198786 | JGI IMG/M metagenome (GOLD analysis project Ga0302181, IMG submission 198786) | Peat permafrost microbial communities from Stordalen Mire near Abisko, Sweden - I_Palsa_E3_3 | ecosystem: Environmental > Terrestrial > Soil > Palsa > Peat permafrost | place: Sweden... | reverse complement strand
GCTCAGCCGCCTGCCCGGCCCCGCCTCCAGGTCCCGGCTCTTCCTCCTGCGGCCCTGAGTCCTCCCGCAGCCCTGGCTGCGGCTGCGGTCCCAGAGCCAGGCCCGAGCCCGGTTCCACGAGCTCAAGCTCCTGCTGCTGCGGCACGGCACGAGCCTCCGCCGCCGGCCCCGCGGCCAGGCGGCGGGCCACCGTGGTCCCCGCCACGCCCAGCCGCCGCCCGATCTCCAGATCCGATTTGCCCTGCTCACGCCACTGCCGCGCCAGGTCCCACTTATCCTCGCCCAGCGCCCGCGGGCGACCCGGCCCGTCCTGCCCGGCCAGCGCCGCCGCGCCGCCCCTCGCCGCAGCTGTCTTCAGCCGCGCCACGTACGTCGGCGTCAGCCCGAACACCTCCGCGACCCGCCCGCCGCGAAACCCCACCCGCCGCAGCGTCACGACCGCCATGTTCCGCATCGCCAGGTCGGTCTCGCCGTACTCGGCGACCACCGTCGAGCCCACCAGCACCACGACCCGCCCGGCGGCCCGGTGCAGATGCAGATCCAGCGGCAACGGCATGCCCTCCAGCATGAGGGCGACCGCGGCGGACATGCCACCATCCTACCGAAAATCAAACAATTTTGCAGATCAAAGGGAAAGAAAAACTCCACGTCAGAGACACGCAGCACACTAACTACCGGAGATCTGAGCCCCTGCTCACGCTGTGCCGGTCATGCCCCTTTATCAGCCACAGGCCGCCATCCTTGATGGCACGAACAAGGTACGCCAATCACAAACACCCCTAGGCGGCAGGCCTTTGAAGGGTGTGTAACGGTCTGACCGGGCAGGCACGCTGCGAGCGGCGCGACCGTTACGGACGATGTGCCCGCTTATCCGTGCCACAGAGACGACCAGAGGCCGATTCCAGTCATATTCGCAGATCAGAGGGCCAATTGTGTCCGGCTATGTCGCGCCGTGCAGCCCCGTCAGTGCAATGCTAGTCACTGGATCTTGAAATCTAGTCACTGGATCTTGAACAGCGGCGTTCGAAATAACGCGTTGAGCTGGAGCCCCGTTACGGAATCGAACCGTAGACCTTCTCCTTACCATGTCGATTTTGGGTCGGTACTCAACTGCTGTGATGCTGGTCAGCGCTGGTTTGTTCGTCGTCCTGGTGCCGCTCAATGTCCCCGGTTTTTGCCCCGTTCTGGCATACGAGTGGCACGGCGTGTTGCCCGTCGATTTGCTGTCAATTGCCGGTTGACACACCTCTGTGAGGTTCGCCGCGTGCGCCTCGGGCCTGGCCTTTGGCCTGGCCCTTGCCGTCAGGCCCGCCTGGGCTGGTAGAGGCTCCAAGGTCAACAGCGCGCCGTAGGCGCGTCCCGCTTGCGGGATGCGAAGCACTGTTGAGGTTGGAGGGGCCAGCCCGGACAATGCGCGGCGTTCCGCCCTCGCCGCTGTGGCGCTTCTCCGCGACGTCGCATTCGGCGCGTTCCTGGCGGCCTAGTCTTCACGGACGGGCACGGATGCGGGAGCTACGGCGAGCACCGCACGCGGCCGGTCGCCCGGGACCACCGGGCGCGGCAGCTCGGCGCGCCGTAGGGCTTCCGCCCGAAGGGCGCGACGAAAGCTGCCGCACCGCCTACGGTGCGCCGCCCGGCCCTGACCCCGGCCGCCTACGGCGGGCCACTCTGGCCGCTCATCTCCCCCGCGATTGACCGCGCCCGCTTTTCGTGCTCCACGTCCAGGCCGTCAGGCCCGGCGCGCCGAAGGTGCGCCCTTGAAGCCGTAGAGAAACTTGTCACAGGGCTCGGGGCAGCCTCGGGGCAACCGCCCCGCCGCACCTATGTGGGAATGGTGTACTGCAAGATCAAAGTGTCGCCCGGGATGATCGAGACCATGACTCGCACTGGCCGGTTTTCGGCGGTGTAGCCGGTCCTGATGTGCTCGGCCACAGGCGTGCCCGTGGATATCCCGAGCCGCTCGACCTCGCCAGGTGTAGGCATGCGAGTGATGATCTCGTCTATGTCGTAGACCTGCTCGTAGCCAGCTTCGGCCAGGATGTTCTCTCGCGTGGTGTCTTCCGGTTCGGCTAGCTCGGTGCCTTCGACGATCTGCTCATCGAAGTAGTCATCCGAGATGATCGCAGCCTTGCCGTCAATGTAGCGAATGTGCCTGCGGACCACGCAGGTATCTGTCTGCGGGTCCAGGCGCAACCGCTCTGCGATCAAGGGTGGTGGTGAGATGCGCTCGACATGGAGATCTTGACGCGTCGGATCATGGCCTTGGCGCTCGATGTCGGTTTCCCAGGCATCGGAGGTAGCAAGCACCGTGCGGTCTGGGCGCTCGAACTCCGACAAGTGCCATCGCAGCCGCTCCCCGCTGCGCACCAGCCGCCCCCGGCGGGGCCGGACGACTACCAGCCCTTCCCGCTCTAGCGCCTGCAAGGCAGTGCGGGCGGTCTGGCGGCTGACGCCATAGGCGCGGGCCAGCTCGGGTTCTGACGGGAGCAGCGCTCCCGGCCCGAGGGTTCCTTCATGGATCTGCCGTCGCAGATCAGATGAGATTCGTTGCGTTATTGGCTCGCTGGCCATGGGTGATGCCTCCTTGACCACCAAGCTTATCCAAGTAACCGGTGGCGGCCAACTTGACACCCCAAGCTTGTCTAGTCCAGACTGGAGGGAGTCGAGCCACACAGGCTCACATCACCCCCGAAGGGACAAAGATCATGCGAAACAAGATCGACACGAACGGTATCCAGTTCCGGGTGGCAGCCATGCCGCAGAAGCGGCCGGACTTCACCGACAAGAGCACCAACCGGGCTAGTGACAAGCGGCAGGCGACGACGCCGGACGGGCGGCTGATCTGGACCGTGCGCCTGGACGCGATCGACAACGACAACGAGACCAGGGAAACCATCTGGGTCGAGGTGGCCGGTGACGAGCCCAGGCTGACCTTTGATGGCTTCGCCCAGGTCTCGGGTCTGGTGTACGCACCGTGGGTAGGCCGCGACGGCAAGATCAAGCGGGCCTTCCGCGCCGACGCCATCACCGCACTCGCTGACGCCCGCAAGGTGCCGGCCGCGTGAGCCACGGCCACACGCTGCCGCAACTGGCCCGCACATCCGGCCCGGCATTGCCGGGCCTGTGACCGATCCCCATCTCGCGAACGAACAGGAGAACCCTCATGACCGCACCGACCACCGCCGCCAGCAACGGCCACACCAAGCCCCGGCCCACGCCGGAGTACAACCACGGCATGGCCCGTGTCCAGGAAGCCCAGGGATACCACCTGGCCAGCGTCGCTCGCGACGCCGCAGGCGAGGCCGAACGCCTGTGCAGCGACATCATGCACGCCGCATCGGCGGCCTACACCCGGGAAACCGGTGCGGCGGCCACGTTCACCGATCCCGCCTTGATCGCCAAGGCCAACGAGGCGATGGCCTGCCTGGCCACCGCCGTGATCTACCTGGCCGACCTGTTCGGCCTGCCTGAGGTCTGACACAGCAATGCCGGGCCTGGGGGACGGCCATCCCCCGGCCCGGCTCACCAGATCAATCCCCATCTCGCGAAAGAACAGGAGATCTTGGCATGTCCAAGGTAACACGCGCACCCGCGCGCAAGCCCAGCCCGCGAACCATCGAGTTCGCCTCCGCGACCGATGGCCACCGGGTCCTCTACCACGAGCCGATCTGCGCTGAGTGCGGCTCGTTCGACGTCGACAAGGCCGACGTCCCCACCGGGGGCGGCATCACCGAACTCGCTCTGGTCTGCGGGGCATGCGGCTGGGCCTGGCCCATCGCCTGCGTCGTGGACTGGACCACCCCCGCCCCGGACGGGCAGTGAGCCATGGCCAGGAACAGCGGCCGCAACGACCGGAACAACCCCTACCGGATCGAGGACTGGGCGGTGGACTTCCACCGGTCCAAGCTCGGTATCGCCTGGCGCTGGCGCACCGAACTCGCCCTGGTGGCTGCCACCGTGGCCGGATACCTCCGGCTCGCGGCGGCCATCACCGCCCTGTGGGCGCTCATCATCCTGGCGGCCCTCATCACGGCCGCGCTGCTGGTGCCGTACTCGCGGCGGTTCACCGTCCAGCACTACTGGTGCCTGGTCTCCCGGCACCGGCTGCAAAGGGTCTGCTACGAGACCCGGATGCACACCCGCGCCGGACGGCTCCCGCTCATTGTGTGGATCCGGCCCACCCGGGTCGGGGAACGCGCCGTCGTTCTCTGCCGTGCCGGTGTGTGCGCCGACGACTTCGACGCCTACAAGGCCGAGATCGGCTCGGCCTGCTACGCCCGCGAAGCGCGGGTCATCCGCAACAAGAAATGGTCCCACGTGGTGACCATCGACATCATCCGCCACGACCCGCTCACGGCCGACGTCATCATCCCCTCCCGCATCCCTCACTCCAGGACCAGCACCACGCGGGACAAGGACACCGGCCCGGACGTGATCGAGCCCGCTGCGGTCATCCCCCCGGATGCCAAGGTCACGGAGCCGGTCGCATGACCGGCCGCAACCACACCGCCCGCCAGACGGTCAAGCTCACCAGCCAGCTCACCCGGGGCGACCTCATCGCCCTGGACGGCCTTGGCGGGTTCACCGTCACCAGCGTCCAGCCCTACGGCATCCAGACGCTCATCAAGCTCGCCACGGCCAATTTGGCCGTCATCTGCGAACGCGACGTGCGCTGGCACGCCCTCACCCCCCAGTCCCCGGTCTACCTGCACAGCTACCAGCCGTGCCAAGCGTGTGACGGCAAAGGCATCGTCTTCGCCGCCCGCGACGACGGCGACCTGGCCTGGGACAGCAACCGCAACCGCTGGGTCACCCGCTGACCCCAGCTCCCTCGGCAGGCCCCGGCACACCCGGGGCCTGCCACCCATCCCCGATAGGAGGCATCCCCCTCATGACCACCATCACCCCGGCCGGGTTCCCGTTCTCCATGTTCGACCCGATCCACCTGGGCATGGACGAAAACGGCGAGCATGTGTTCGTCAACCTGGCCGAGCGCAACATGCTGCTCGGCGGGGAGCCCGGAGCGGGCAAGTCGTCCGGTATCAACCTGATCGTCGCCCACGGTGCGCTGTCGTGTGACTGCAAGCTCATCCTGGTCGACGGCAAGCGGGTCGAGCTCGGCCCCTGGCGTGACTGCGCTGACATGTTCATCGGCCCGTCCATCAAGGCCGCGACGGAGGCGTTCGAGGCCTTCCAGAAGACCATGGACGCCCGGTACGACCAGCTCCTGGCGGACGGCCGCCGCAAGATCACCCGCGAGTCGGGTGAGCCGGTCTATCTCATCGTCATCGACGAGTACGCCTACTTCTCCGCCACCGTCGGCACCAAGGCCGAACGGGAGAAGTTCGCGGCGCTGACCCGTGACCTGGTGGCGCGGGGCCGCGCTGCGGGTGTCATCGTCATCCTGGCCACCCAGCGGCCATCGCATCAGGTCATCGACCCGTCGATGCGGGACCTGTTCGGCTACCGGTGGGCGTTCCGCTGCACCACCGACTCCAGCTCCGACACCGTGCTCGGGCACGGCTGGGCCGGGGAAGGATTTACCGCCGCCAGCATCGACCCGATGGCCCGTGGCGTCGGCTGGCTTCTGTCCGAGACCGGCGTCCCGCGCCGGATCAAGTCCGCCTACCTCACCGACGAGGATGTCGCCGACCTCGCCCACTTCGCCGCGACGCTGCGGCACGGAAGTGAGGCCGCATGAGCCTCGCACACGCCCTCACCACTCCCTACGGCCGCACACCCGGGGCTGGTCCTGACAGGCCGGACACTGTCAAGGCACGGTTGACGCCCAAGCGGCGATCACGGCGCGTCGAGAACGACGAGTATGCCGCGTTCGCACGGCGCGTCCTGCGCGCCTACAGTCGCCGCATTGGCCAAGGTGACATCGACGCCCTGGCCGACATGGCCGATCTCGCCGCCGAGATCGACACCGCGTTGGGCCAGGCCGTCGAGGGCCTGCGCCAGCGGGGTTACTCCTGGACCGACATCGGCCTCCGGCTCGGCATCACCCGCCAGGCTGCCCAGCAACGCTGGGGTAGCCAGTGACCCACACGGCCGCGACAGCCGCTCTCACCCCCGAACCTGACGGCTCGGGGGTGGGGGCGATTGCCGACGACACCGCCGAGACCATCGCCTGGGGCGACTTCCGTGCCTGGGAACACCAGCTCGTCACCACTGGCACCTGCTCTCATCCCATCCGGCTTTATGGCCGTATCGAGGCCCTCGACCGCACGACCGGCGAACTCGCCTCCGTCTACGACACCGCGTCTGAGCCCGGCGGGGTGCTGCATGTGGCTTGCGGCAACCGTCGCGAGTCCGCCTGCCCGGCCTGCTCGGCGGTCTACAAGCGCGACGCCCGGCAGCTCGTCCGCGCTGGGCTCGCTGGCGGCAAGGGCGTTCCCGAGTCCATCGCGGCGCATCCGTGCGTGTTCGCCACCTTGACCGCGCCCGGCTTCGGCCCGGTTCACTCCCGGCGCATGCGCGGCAAGACTGTCCTGCCGTGCCGCCCTCGCCGCGACGCCCATGCCCGCCGCTGCCCGCATGGCCGCGATATCTCCTGCCCAACCCGCCACGTCGAGGACGACCCACGGCTCGGCCGCCCGCTGTGCGGCGACTGCTACGACTACGAGGCGGCCGTGCTGTTCAACGCCTGCGCGGGTGATCTGTGGCGCCGGTTCACCACCTACCTGCCCCGCCAGCTCGCCCGGCTGACCGGCGTCACCGGCAAGGAACTCCGTGCGGCGCTGCGGATCAGGTACGTCAAGGTCGCTGAGTACCAGGCACGCGGCGTCGTCCACTTCCACGCCGTCATCCGGCTTGACGCCCCGGGCGAGGATTACCAGCCGCCCCCGGCCCGGTACACCGCCGCGCTGCTGGCTGAGGCCATCGTCCAGGCCGCCGACGCCGTTTCGCTCATCACTGGCCCGGACAGCTCACCGGTCCGGCTCGGGTTCGGACCCCAGACCGATGCCCGGCCCATCCAGCGCGACACGCTCGTAGCTACCGGCAGGCCGCTCGACCTGGCCGCCGTGGCCAACTACATCGCCAAGTACGCGACCAAGACCCTGACCGTGCCCGGCGTCCCGGACACCCGCATCCGCACCGTGCTCGACATCCAGTCGTTGCGTTGCCCGGCACACTACCGGGCCATGATCACCGCCGCGTGGCAGCTCGGCTCCCGCCGCGTGACCGGTGATCCCCGGTTCCGGCAGTGGGCGCACATGCTCGGCTACGGCGGCCACTTCCTCACCAAATCCCGCCGCTACTCCGTCACCTTCGGCACTCTCCGGGCTGCCCGCACCGAACACCGCCGTGCCCAGCGCCACCCCAACGGCGAACACGACCCATGGGGCCGCCCCCTCGATGAGACCACGGTCCTGATCGTGGCCACATGGACCTACGCGGGCACCGGCTACTCGCCGCGCAGCCCCGGCGCTGAGCTGGCGTTCACGTCGGCCAACCTGGCACGCCGACGCTAGAGCGATTGGCGCTTTACCGTCAACTCGTTCTTGACACCCAATTCGACCCCAGAAAGGAGGCGAACACACACCATGCAGCCTGAGAACCAGGCCCGTCGCGCCGCTCGCGCGTCCACCTCGACCACCACGGCCCTAGCCCATCCTCACCGGGATGGTGGCCGATGACCGACCGACCAATGCAACTGCTGACCGTGGCTGAGGTCGCGGACTGGCTCCGCGTCGAGCCCCGGTACGTCTACCGGCTCGCCAGCTCCGGTGAACTGCTCCGCGTCTACATCGGCCGCTACGTCCGCATCCCCGCCATCTCCGTCGAGGCGTATATCGACGCCCACACCGTTGAGCCGGTCAAACCGGTCGCCCGGCCTCGTCGCCCTGGTCCTCGTGGCCGCCGCCGTCATCTCAAGGCGGTGCACCATGCCGAACAGTAGAGGCCGCCGCCGCCGCTTCGGCTCGATCCGCAAACTTTCATCGGGACGCTACCAGGCTCGCTACCCCGGCCCTGACGGCGTGATGCGCCCGGCTGATGACACGTTTGTCACCAAGACCGAGGCCGATAACTGGCTCACCGTGAAGGAAGCCGAAATACTCGACGGTGATTGGATCGATCCCGACGCAAGTGAGGTTTTGATCCCTGACTACGCCGCGACCTGGATCGATGAACGTCCGGGCCTGCGTCCTAAGACGGTCGTCAACTATCGCTCCCTGCTCCGGTGCCACATCGCGCCGCACCTGGCGACAGTGACAGTTGGTGAATTGACCCTGGCGAGGGTCCGCCGCTGGCGCACGAAGCTCCTCGACTCAGGCACAGGCCCGGTTGCCACTGCGAAGGCGTACCGGTTCCTGCGCGCCGTCATGAACACTGCCGTTGATGACGGGCTGATCAAGCGCAACCCGTGCCGGATCAAAGGCGCTGGTTCTGAGCACTCTCCAGAGCGCCCGGTTCTATCGGTCGCGCAGGTCTACGCCCTGGCCGATGCGGTCGGACTGCGCTACCGGGCGCTGATCTTGCTCGCCGCGTTCTCTAGCCTCCGCTGGGGAGAGCTGGTGGCGCTGCGCCCGGAAGACATCGACCTGGACGCCTGCACCGTGCGGGTAACCCGTCAGCTCAACAAACCCGGTGCCGTTCCGGTGTTCGGCCCTCCGAAATCACGCGCTGGCCGCCGCGTCGTCGACTTCGCAGACCTAATCGTGCCCGACCTGTGCAAGCACCTGGGCTCGCTTCCTTCCGGTGCTCAGCTCGCGTTTACCAGTGCCGAGGGCACGGCGCTGTCCAACACCAACTTCCGACGCCGCATCTGGGTTCCCGCGCTCACTGCTGTCGGCCTGGAGGGCATCCACATTCACGACCTGCGCCATACCGGCAATCAGTTCACGGCCAATGCGGGCGCGAATCCTCGGGAACTCATGGCGCGGATGGGCCACGATAGCCCTCGGGCTGCGCTGATCTACATGCATAGTTCTGATCAGCGGCAGCGTGCCCTGGCTGATGCGGTCGGCAAGGCTGCTCGGGTCGAACTGGCGCAGTCAAAGAGAGCCACGAAGCCGGGCCGTTCTGGCACGTGGATGGCACGCCGTCAGGATGACATGTGACGCTTGAGCCTCTGACCTGGAGCCCCGTTACGGAATCGAACCGTAGACCTTCTCCTTACCATGGAGACGCTCTGCCGACTGAGCTAACGGGGCCTGTATTTAGGTGTCTGAGCTGGGGTTTTGCGTCCCTAGCCGTTTTCTCGGGTCGTGCACACCGGTCGTACAGCGTCTAATCTAACATCGTGGCCAAGGCCAAAGCACGTCCAACCGGCGTTGGTGAGCTTAGCGCACTTCTGCCGTCCTGGCGTCTCCACCTGGAGGCGGCCAACCTGTCCGCGCGGACCATCCGGGCCTACACCGACGACGGGGCGCTCTTCGTGTCGTTCCTGGTCCGTCAGGGCATGCCTTCCGCCGTGCGCAGCATCCGCCGGGAGCACGTTGAGGCGTTCATCGTGGCCGAGCTTGAGCGCACAGCGCCATCGTCTGCTGCGACGCGCTACCGGTCGCTTCAGCAGCTCTTTGGCTGGCTGGACGAAGAGGGCGAGATCGAAGGATCACCCATGGCCAAGATGAGGCCGCCGAAGATCCCCGAGAAGCCGGTACCGGTTCTGCCCGATGACGACGTGCGGCGCCTGCTGGCGGACTGTTCAGGCAAGGACTTCCGTGACCGGCGGGACCTGGCGATCATCCGGCTGTTCCTTGATACCGGGATGCGGCTGGAGGGCATGGCCGGCCTCCGCTACAGTGCCGGCGACCCGGAGGCGTCCGACGTGGACCTGCGGTCGCGGGTGGTGCGGATCACCGCGAAGGGCCGGCGCGAGCTGGTCCTGCCGATCGGCACCAAGGCCGCCCGGGACATTGACCGGTACATCCGCATGCGCGCCGGTCATCCGCGCGCGGCCGACGCCTGGCTGTGGCTCGGCACGAAGGGAAGGCTCACGTCGAGCGGCGTCTATCAGATGATCAAGGACCGGGGGGCTGCGGTCGGGCTTCCTGATCTGCATCCGCACCAGCTGCGGCACACGTTCTCGCATGACTGGCTAAATAGGCAGAATTGCATCTGATGCAACATTCCCCGGAAGGCGTGATCGCGAAGCCGTAGGGGCTTGAGCTTCCGGCCTGGCCTGCCTGGGCAGCGTGGCAGGCACGTGACACGCCGGCGCTGCAGG
>Ga0302181_10003822_pt1 | contig 10187 bp, 6 predicted proteins | sample I_Palsa_E3_3_FD_198786 | JGI IMG/M metagenome (GOLD analysis project Ga0302181, IMG submission 198786) | Peat permafrost microbial communities from Stordalen Mire near Abisko, Sweden - I_Palsa_E3_3 | ecosystem: Environmental > Terrestrial > Soil > Palsa > Peat permafrost | place: Sweden: Abisko... | reverse complement strand
TCTTGCTGCTCAAGGAGGTCCTCAAGGTTGTGAGCGGGCTGATGCAGGTTGAGCACCAGGGCAAAGGCCGCGTCAGCCATCGGGGTTCCTTGGCGGTTACAGGTCGTGGGTCACGATGTCGATGGTGCGCCGGGCCAGTTCGGCGCCGTACTCGGTCCAGATGCCCTCGCCCCAGTAGCGGTAGCAGCTGGTCTCGGCAGTGAGCAGGTGGAACAGGGCATTGCGGTAGCGGGGATCGTCGGTCGGAATGGCTTTGGCCAGGACCCGCTCGTGGAACAACGAGCTGGCTTCGTCCATGGGGGCCAGCACCCGGTCGTAGCCGCGTACCCAGGAGATGTTGCTGGTCCAGCTGCCGCCTTCCATGCTGAAGCGCCCGTCCTCGTCCTGCAGCTGCTTGATCACCTCGGCCAGCCGGTCCGGCCCGTCGCCGGGGGCCATTCGGCCCCAGATCCTGGACTGGAAGAGCGGCTGGACGACGGGCAGATCGCCGGGGCCGACGCCGGCCGAGTGGAGCCGGTCAAGGTACTCGGTGACGTTCATGGCCGGGGTCTGGGTCCCCGAGCACTCCCGGATCACGTCGAAATACTTGGGCGGGAACTCGTTCATCATCACCCCGCCGTTTTCCCCGTCGGCGATCTGGGTAACCAGCGGCGGCACTTGGCGGCCGCCAAGGTCCCACCGGGAAAGGCCTTTGGCCTCGTAGTAAGGCTGCATCTGGGCGACCAGCTTGGTGTCGCTGCCCTGGGTCTTGACCACGGCGGTGATGCTGGCCACGTCGCCGCTGGAACTGGTGCAGACCAGGCGGCGAGGCAGGTGCTGTCGCTGGAGCCCGCCCCCATCGGGCTCCTCCACCGTGTGCTCCTGGACCAGGACCCACTGGTAGCCGCAGTCCGTGAGGGTCTTCACGAAGTCGTAGGCGACATCCGGGTGGTTGGGCAGGGCCATTTCCGCGGGGGAGAAGCCGCGGACCCGGCCGAGCGCGTCCAGGCCGAAAAGAGCGGCGAAATGATGCTGCCAGGCCCGCACGTGCAGCCGGAAGTCCTGGACCGGGGTGGAGGGCGCCACGGCATGCCCCCACGGGCAGCCGAGCCACTCCACCGCCTGCCGGTTCCGCGGGTCGGCCGTGATGCCGGCCAGGCTGTCGAGCACGTCGTGCGCGCCCATCTGGCGCAGGCCGTGCAGCAGCGTACCCGAGTATTCGAGCATGATCCGGGGCGCGAGCCCCTCATCGAGCAACCGGGGGACGAACTCGCCCATCCGTTTGTAGCAGTTCAGGAACACCGGGGCGTTGTGGTTGTCACCGATGCTCGGGTTGTCCATCATCCACTGCAGGTTGCTGATGATCGGCGCCGTGCGCAGATCAGGGCCGCCCGCCGGAATGAGCGGCTGGTGCATATGCAAGGCGCTGGCAAAAGCACTGTTCACGTCGCCGAACCCGGTGGCCCCCGGCGGCAGGAAGACGGGATCGGTGGCCCTGGCCCGGAGCGCCTCGTCTATGCGTGGCTCCGAGCCGCAGATATTCGGCAGGCCGTCAATGTACTCGGCAAGGTCGCCCATGGTCCGGCTCCTTTGTTGATATATGCGCGGGTCTTAGCTGCAGCGGATATGGTCGTAGATATTCTCGTAGTCCTGGCCGGGCCCGGCCCAGGAGTGGTCCTGGCGCATTCCGTTCAGCATAAGCTGGCGGAAGTCGCCCGGGTATGAGTACCAAAGTCCGATGGCCCGCAGCATCGCCGACTCCAGTGCCAGGTGGTCGAGCTGGTGGAACACATAGCCGTTCCGGTCGTGCGGGGGACGCCCGGAGTAATCGCGGTCGAAGATCGTGTCCACCAGGCCGCCGACGGCCCGCACGATCGGGACGGTGCCGTACTTGAGCGCCATCATCTGGGCCAGGCCGCACGGCTCGAACAGGCTGGGCATCACCACCATGTCGGCACCGGCGTAGATCAGATGGGCCAGGCCTTCATCGAACCCGATTTCCAGGTGACAGTCGGGGTTGTTGTTCAGGTAGTCCTTCAACTGCCAGAAGTGAGCGTTGACGGCCGGATCGGGACAAGAACCGAGCAAGACGAACTGCGCGCCCTGGGCCAGCGCATAGAAGATGGCGTGCTCAATGAGATGGACGCCTTTCTGGCGGTCGACCCGGCCGACGTAAGCGATGACCGGTTTATACTCCTTCCGCAACAGCAGCCGGTCACGCAGGGCATCCTTGTTCACATATTTCCGCGCTACCGAGCTGACCGTGTAGTTCGATGAGATTAAGATGTCGATCTCCGGATTCCAGACTTTGTAGTCGATGCCGTTGAGGACACCGCCGAACTTCTCCCGGTGGATGAAGAGGGTGTGCCCCAGTCCCATCCCCTGATCGGTGTACGTTGCCTCCCAGGCATGTTGCGGTGATACCGTGGTGATGAAGTTCGAGTAAACGATGGCGCCTTTCATCAGGTTGATTGCACTATGGTTGAAGTTATCGCGGAGCCGATCGTACTCGAAGAAGTGCGCGGGGCGAGTGAGGCCCGTCGCCCACAGGATGTACTCACCACAGATACCCTGGTGCGCGAAATTGTGGATGGTATAGCAAACACGCTGATTGCGCATGCCAAGATGCTGGTAGATCTCGTAAAGCAGCACTGGCACCGCCCCGGTCTGCCAGTCGTGACAATGGATCACGTCGGGCCGCTTGTCGGTCTTACACATGAACTCCAGGGCGGCCTTCGACAAGAAGGCAAACCTGGTCGCATCGTCGACTGAACCATACAAGTGACCCCGGTTGAAAAACTGGTCCGGTGAGTGCGGCTCAAGGAAAAAGCACCGCCTGCCGTGCACGAACCCGAACCACACCGTGCAGCGTACGAGCCCGTCATACCAAGGCACCCACAGGTCCTCATAGCTGACCGAAAGCCCGAAGATCTGGTCGTAGCGCATGCAATCGTATTTCGGCATGATTATCTCGACGGCGTGGCCCCGCAACTCCAGCTCCCGGCTCAGCCCGAAAACGACCTCTCCCAGCCCGCCCGCCTGCGCCACCGGCGCGCATTCCGTCGCAATCATCACAATGAACACGGCTGCCTCACCGTTTACTGTGGTACGTCGAGCCGCCGTCAGCGGTGGCCCGGGAGGCATCCTGGCCAAGGCCGTCCCCTCGCTCCCGCCCGGATGACTGGGCGACATATCGAGCTGACCTCGGCCGGCTGATCACTGCGGTCGACCCCCTAGCGGCGTCGCGGGTGGACGCGGGAACCTGAACTAATGAACCAGCAGCATTACACCCAAAGGAGGACAAGACACACAATGGGGGGATGGTTGAGTCCCTCGGGCAAGACGCTCAGCCCGGATGCTCTAACCCCGTCCTCCCGGAAACGCTCTACGGGCGCTGACGCTGGCCACGCTGAGACCGGGCAGGGAATTCGCGCTCACGCTCCCAGCCCGACCCAGGCCGGGGACTATCGTCGTCGCCCGCTGAGGGTTAGATTCGGCGCATGCCCATAAGACGCGGACTGCGGGCCCGGCGGATGGGCCATACGCCGGCCGAGTTCGAACAGGACCTCGCTGACAACCTGTGTTACGAGCGGGGGACGACGGCGGAGTCGGCCAGCGCCCAGGACGCCTACTGGACGCTGGCCGTCACCATACGTGACCGGCTGGCCGACCGCCGGACCAGGACAGCCCAGGCGAACTACGAGGCCAACCCCAAGTTCGTCTACTACCTGTCGGCGGAGTACATGCTGGGACGCCAGCTCCCCCAGAACGCCGTCTACACCGGCACCGCCGACCTCGCCCGCCAGGCCGTGGCCGGCTCCGGCGTCTCCGCCGGAGACATCGAGGCCCTCGACATTGAGCCAGGGCTGGGCAACGGCGGGCTCGGCCGACTGGCCGCCTGCCTGCTGGACTCGCTGGCCACCCTCGACCTGCCGGCCGTGGGCTATGGCATCCGCTACGAGTACGGGATCTTCAAGCAGGCCTTCGAGAATGGCTATCAGGTCGAGCGCCCCGACGACTGGGCCTTCTACGGCAACCCGTGGGAGTTCCCTGCCCCCGATGACCGCCAGGTCGTCGGGTTCTACGGCTACACCGAGCCGGTGGACGACGATCAGGGCGGGCTGCGGCGGCGCTGGGTGCCAGGAGAGACGGTACGCGGCGAGCCCAGCCACATGCTCGTCCCCGGCTACGGCACGGAGACGGTCAACATCATCCGGCTCTGGCACGCTCGGGCGGCCCGCGAATCGTTCGACCTGGGCTTGTTCAACGAAGGTCACTACGCGGAGGCCGTCGAGGCGCGGATGCGCTCGGAGAACCTCAGCAAGGTGCTGTACCCGAGCGACAGCACGCCGGCCGGCCGCGAGCTGCGGCTCAAGCAGCAGTACTTCCTGGTCTCCTGCTCGCTGCGGGACATCATCCGCCGGTTCCGGTTCCGCAACCAGGATTGGGAGGCTTTCCCCGACCAGGTCGTCATCCAGCTCAACGACACCCACCCGGTGCTGGCCATACCCGAGCTCATGCACCTGCTGGTCGACGAAAACGGGGTGGGCTGGGAGCAGGCGTGGTCCATCAGCCGCCGTACCTTCGCCTATACCTGTCACACCCTGCTGCCCGAGGCTCTGGAGACGTGGCCGGTCGAGATGTTCGAGCGGCTGCTGCCGCGCCACCTGGAGATCATCTACGCCCTCAATCAGTTCTTTCTCGAAGACGTGCGCGCCCGACATCCGGGCGACGATGAGCGCATCGCCCGGATGTCGCTGATCCAGGAGGCACCCGAGCGCCGGGTGCGGATGGCCAACCTGGCCGTCGTCGGCAGCTTCGCGGTCAACGGCGTGGCCGGGCTGCAGTCGCGGCTGCTCGCCCAGACGACGTTGCGGGACTTCGCGGACCTGTGGCCGGAAAAGTTCCTGAATCAGACGAACGGCGTCAGTCCCCGCCGGTTCCTCCTCCTGGCCAACCCGCGCCTGTCCGGCCTGATCACCGCACGGCTGGGCGACGAAGGTTGGCTGACCGACCTGGACCGGCTGCGGGACCTTGAGCCCCTTGCCGACGACGCGGAGTTCCGGGCGCAGTGGCGCGAGGTGAAACGGCTGAACAAGCTCGACCTGGCCGCCCACGCGTTCGCCACTACCGGCGTCACTATCGATCCCAGCTCGATTTTCGACGTGATGGTCAAGCGGCTGCACGAGTACAAGCGCCAGGTTCTCAAACTGCTCCATGTCATCACCCTGTACAACCGGATCAAGGCCGATCCGGCCGCCGTCCTGACGCCCTACACGGTCATCTTCGGCGCGAAGGCGGCACCGAACTACCAGCAGGCCAAACGCGTCATCAAGCTGATCAACTCGGTCGCAGCCGTGGTCAACGCCGACCCCGACGTCGCCGACCGGATCAAGGTCGTCTTCCTCCCCAACTACAACGTCACGGTCAGCGAGATCGTGGTGCCCGCCGGCGATATCTCGGAGCAGATCTCGCTCGCCGGCAAGGAAGCATCCGGCACAGGCAACATGAAACTGGCCCTCAATGGGGCTGTCACCGTTGGCACCCTCGACGGCGCCAACATCGAGATCCGCGACCGGGTCGGCCCCGACAACTTCTTCCTCTTCGGCCTCACGGCCGGCGACGCCACCGCCCTCAGGCAAGCGGGCTACTCCCCCGACACGTACTACCGCAACGACACCGAACTCCAGGCAGCCATTGACGCCCTCACCTCAGGTGCCTTCTCCAACGGGGACCGCGAAGCTTTCGCGCCGGTCACCACCTCGCTCCTGGAATGGGACGAATACATGGTCCTCGCCGACTACCGCCCCTACATCGACTGCCACGACCACGCCGCCGGGCCAGCCTGGGCCGATCAAGACCGGTGGACCCGGATGTCCATCCTGAACACCGCGCGCTCAGGTTTCTTCTCTTCCGACCGCACCGTCCGCGACTACTGCCGCGACATCTGGCACGCCGAGCCCGTGCCCATACCCCCGTATGTGGTGAACGGCGCTCAAGATCCCCGCCCAAGTTCCTGAGTGAGGCCCGCCGCGAATATCGCGTACTCAAGGGGTCTCCTGATCCATTCCCGCGCCGCTGTCGCGGCCGGTCAGCCGCACATGGGCCCCTGGGGGCCAGTCCCCGGTCCGCTGCCTGCTCACGTAAAGTAGTGATATGATCACGAAACGTGAAAGACCCGCGGGCGGCTCGAGGGACTTAATGTCACCGGCTGAGCAGGGAGGGCCGTTCATGAGTGACGAACAACGTGGCCGCGACCCGGGAGCTACTGAGCCAGGCGCGGCCCCCCGCACGTGGCAGACGCAGGCCCTGCCCGACGAGGGGACAGGTACGGCCGCGCGGGGCGGGCTGCGCATCCTCATCCTGGAGGACGATCCTGCCGATGCCGTACTCGAGCAGCGCCTCCTAGCCGGCGCGGGCCTGGACTTCACTGCCGTCGTCGTCGACACGGCGGCCTCCTATGCGCAGCAGATCGACGCCTTCCGCCCGGACGTGATCCTGGCCGATTTCTCCCTACCGGACTTCTCCGGCGAGGGCGCCATCAAGATCGCGCAGGAGCGGTGCCCGGACACGCCCGTCGTTGTCGTGTCCGGCACGATCGGCGACGAAGCAGCGGTCGAGCTCATCAGGCAAGGAGCCACCGACTACATCTTGAAGGACCGGCCCGCCCGCCTGGCGCCGGTCATCCGCCGCGCCGTCGCCGAAGCTGAGCAACGCTCGCGGGTAGCACGCATGCAAGCTCATCTCCAGCGGGCGCAGCGCCTGGAAAGCATCGGCCGGCTGGCCGACGGCGTCGCCCACGAACTGAACAACCAGGTCGGCGCCATCCTGTGCTACGCAGCCTTCATCCGCGACCAGGCAACCGGGACGTTGCAGCGAGGCAGCCGCCTCGATCTGCCCGGCATCAGCGGGAATGCCGGGCATATCGAGCAGGCCGGCCAGCAAGTGATCAAGCTCGTCAGTCAGCTGCGCGAGGCGGGAAGCCGCGACGTGATCCGCGCCGAGCTCATCGACCTCAATAAGGTCATCGACGGGATCGACGAGCTACTGCGGAGCACAGCCGGCGCGAGCACCGAGCTCCGCCTGTGCCTGTCCCCCCGGCTCTGGCCCGTCACCGCCTACCCCGGCCAGGTCGAGCAGATCCTCCTGAACCTCACGACGAACGCCAGGGACGCCATGCCAGACGGCGGGAGCTTCTCGATTCAGACACAGAACTTGACGCTCGGACACAGCGAGGCAGCGGACCTGGGCCTGTCTTCAGGGTGCTACGTGTGCCTGACCGCCCGCGACAGCGGCACGGGAATGGAACCGGAGGTCATTGAGCACGCATTCGAGCCGTTCTTCACGACCAAGCCCTTCGCCGCGGGCGGCGGGCTCGGCCTGGCCAGTGTCTACGGCATGACCCGTCAGGCCGGCGGGACCGCCGCGATCTCCTCAGCGTCCGGCACCGGCACGACCGTCACCGTATGGCTGCCCGCCGCCATACCCGGTCATCCCGCCGGGGCTCCCGGCCAACATAGCCCTTCAACCGCCCGCCCTGCTCACCAAACTGCGCCGAGTCCGCACCATCCCTGACTGACCGCACCCGCCGGGAACAGCCTGAACGTGCAACAACCAGGCGGGCCCAGGGATCAGGAAGGCCTGGCCGAGGGCGGAGCGAAGGCTACCAATCGCCAGCCCCGGATGGTCTGGGTCCTTTAACGAACAGTTATGATGTAATCACTTAAAGTTAATTCTGTCGTCGGCACCTGCCTCCGGGTCGGCCGTGGCGGCCGCGCCTCCGGCGGGGACCGGCCGCGGCCAACCAATGTCAACGGGGGCAGGTCAGCATGCAGGTCACTGATCACTTGTTCGCTGGCCTGCTCGATGGCGCCCCGGACGCGATGGTGTGCGTGGCGGCGAACGGCCAGATCGCGCTGGTCAACGAGCAGACGGAACGGCTGTTCGGCTACCGGCGTGAGGAACTGGTGGGCCAGCAGATGGAGATACTGGTTGCCGATGCGGTCAGGGCGGCGCACGTGGCGCACCGTACCCGGTACATGGCCGATCCGGAGCGGCGCCCGGTGCGTGCCTGGACGGAGCCTTCCTGCCGCCGCCGCAATGGCAGCACGTTCCCCGGCGAGATCTCGTTGTCGGCCATCGACACCCCCGACGGCATCCTGGTCATGGCGGCGGTCCGTGACGTGACCGAGCGACTGGAGGCGCTGGCCGAACGCGAGCGGCTGCGCGGCCAGGCCGAGCGGGACAAGATGGAACGCCAGCTGCGGCAGTCCCAGCGGCTGGAGAACCTCGGCGAGCTGGCAGGCGGGCTGGCCCACGATTTCAATAACCTGCTCGCCGTCATCTCGAACTACGCCGCGTTCGTCAGTGCGGAGGTGGGCAAAGGTGGCTCGCAGGTGAGCTTGCCGTCGGTCCGCGAGGACGTCCTGCAGATCCAGCGGGCGACCGAACGCGCGACAGACATGACCCACCAACTGCTGGCCTTCGCCTGCCGGGAGGTCGTCCAGCCCCGGCCGCTGGACCTCAACGAGGTCATCAATGGCGTCAAGCAGCTGCTCATCCGGACCCTGGGCGCGCACGTGGTCCTGACCACGAGCCTGGACCCGGACCTGTGCGCGGTGCTGGCCGACCCCGGCCAGATCGAGCAGGTCCTGGTCACCCTGGCCGTCAACGCCGGCGACGCCATGCCGGCGGGCGGCACGCTGACGCTGACCACCGCCACCACCGACATCGACGCCACCGATCCGGCCAGCCGGGCGGGCGTGGTGCCCGGCCGGTATGCCTGCCTGAAGGTGAGCGACACCGGCACGGGAATGACCAGGGAGGTCATCGACCGCGCGTTCGAGCCGTTCTTCACCACCAAGTCCAAGGGCGAGGGCACCGGCCTGGGCCTGGCCACCGTGTACGGGATCATCACCCAGGCCCGCGGTCACGTGCGGGTCTACTCGGAGCCCGGCATCGGCACCACGTTCACCATCCTGCTCCCGGCCACCGGCCACGACGCGGTGCCGGCCCGGGCACCGGCCTCGGCCTCGGCCTCGGCCTCGGAAAGCGGCACGGGCGAGACCATACTCGTGGTCGAGGACGAGCCCGCGATGCGGGAGGTGACCCGCAGGATCCTCGCCCGTAGCGGCTACCAGGTGATCACCGCCGCCAACGGCCGCGAGGCCATCCAGGTCGCCACGAACCATGACGGCGGCATCGACGTACTGGTCACCGACATCGTCATGCCGCAGATGCTCGGGCAAGAAGCCGCCGAGCGGATCCGGGCGCTGCAACCCGGCGTGAAGGTGCTGTTCATGTCGGGGTACACCCGGGGCCTGCTGGACAGCAAGGGCATCGTGGCGGGGGACGTCAACCTGATCGAGAAGCCCTTTATGGAAGAATCCCTCCTCACCAGGCTCCGTCAGGTTATGGCGAGCGAAGACCCGCACTAGCTGCGGCCGCGGACGGCGGACGCGGCAGATCGCGCTCTATGGGGAGCGCAGTCAGTCGTATTCAGAGAGAATGCTCCCCATAGCGGCGCGGGCTCGGGATCTTTTACGCCTGATTCCGGGCGCTGGCATCCATGGCGTCGGCGAGCAGCATCGTAGCTGCTGACAGGTCTGACGCCGTGGGAAGCGCGTAGCCGAGCAGAAGCGCAGGTGGTGACGGCGCTTGCACCGTGCAGTGGCGGTGCAGTTCGTGCACGCCGACGCCGGAGCGCCGGGCCCGCGCCGCCGTTTGCTGCTCGTCGATCCTGTCGGGAAGCCACGCGAAGAGATGCAGTCCTGCGGCGGTGCCACTCACGCGGACCTCGGGGAGGTGCCGGCCAAGCGCGTCGATGAAGACGTCCCGCTTGGCCCGGTAGCGCCGGCGCATCGAACGCAGATGGCGCTCCAGTCCGGCGTCCTGGATGAACGAGGCCATGGCGACCTGATCGAGCGTCGGCGGTGTCGTCCCTGTGCCGTCGAGCTCGTCCGCCATGTCGTCGATCAGGTGCGCGGGAGGGACCATCCACGCGAGGCGCAAGGCGGGGGCGAGTGTGTTGCTTGTTGTCCCGACGAACGTGACGAGATCCGGGGCGAGCCCTTGCAGGCTGGCAACCGGATCGCGGCCGAAGCGGTACTCAACGTCGTAATCGTCCTCGACGATCAGTGCCCGTCGCTGGCGCGCCCACGCGATCAGGGCGCCGCGCCGCTCGGCCGTCATGACCACTCCGGTCGGAT
>Ga0302181_10003814_pt1 | contig 10193 bp, 10 predicted proteins | sample I_Palsa_E3_3_FD_198786 | JGI IMG/M metagenome (GOLD analysis project Ga0302181, IMG submission 198786) | Peat permafrost microbial communities from Stordalen Mire near Abisko, Sweden - I_Palsa_E3_3 | ecosystem: Environmental > Terrestrial > Soil > Palsa > Peat permafrost | place: Sweden... | reverse complement strand
GTAGACGGCGGTGGACGCGACCACGTGCGCCCCGGTGCGCGCGAAGGTCCAGAACACCCCGCTGATCGCGGCCATCCCGGAGGCGAAAGCCTGCGCGGCGGGCCAGCGCGGCAGGTTCACCCCCTCAAGCGCCGCGACCGCACGGGCGAACGCGTCGACGGTGGGGTTGTCGATCCGGCTGTAGGTGTACCCGGGCATCTCGTCGTTCAGGACGGCCCGGTATTCCTCGGCCGAGCCGAACGCGAACGCCGCGGTGCGGTACACCGGCGTGCCGAGCGGTTGCTGCGAAGGCGTCGGCGGGGCCGGCAGATGAACCGCGCGCGTGTTCTCGCCGATTTGCTTACGCACTATGTCCACGATGTCATTCCCCGGGATCTGGGCATCAGGGCCTAACCAATCAGGGCCGGTCCAAGTGAGCTGCGGTCAGGGTCCGTACCACTCAGGTTTGGCTGAGCGTGACGCTAGCATCGACGCGGCCTGCGTGACGGGCAACCCGTCCCGCATGACCGACTCCACCACCTCGGTGATCGGCATCTCCACGCCGCGAGCCCGAGCCAGCTCTAGCACCGGCCCGCACGATGCTACGCCCTCAGCCGTCTGGCTCAGCGCCGCGGCGGCCTGCGCTACCGACATGCCACGCCCGAGGTTCTCACCGAACGTCCGGTTGCGCGACAGCGGTGAACTGCAGGTGGCCACGAGATCGCCCATGCCGGCCAGGCCGGCGAACGTCTGCGGCTCCGCCCCGAGCGCCGAGCCGAGCCGCGCCATCTCGGCCAGCCCGCGGGTGATCAGCGTGGCCTTGGTGTTGTCCCCGAGGCCCATCGCGACCGCGATGCCGACCGCGATCGCGATGATGTTCTTCACGGCGCCGCCGAGTTCGCAGCCGGTCACGTCGGTGTTGGTGTACGGGCGGAAGTACGGGGTGTGGCACGCGCCCTGCAGCGCCAGCGCCCCGGAAGGCGAGGCGCACGCCACCACGGCCGCGGTGAACTGGCGTCTGATGATCTCGCCGGACAGGTTCGGCCCGCCGACCACGGCGATCCGGTCGGTGCCGCATTCGAGTACCTCGTTGATGACTTCGCTCATCCGCGCACACGTGCCAAGCTCGATCCCCTTGAGCAGGCTGACCAGCAAGGCGTCGGCCGGGATCAGCGGCGCCCAGGCGATCAGGTTGGCCCGCAGCGACTGCGCGGGCACCGCGAACACCACGAGATCGGCGTGCGCGAGTGCGTCGGCGGGGTCCGCGGTCGCCTCGAGCGCCTGCGCCAGCGCGATCCCGGGCAGGTAGTCCGGGTTCTCGTGCCGTTCGGTGAGCGCGGCCGCCAGCTGTGGCCTGCGGCTGCACAGAGTGGTGCGGGTCCCGGCGTCGCAGAGCACCTGAGCGAAGGTGGTGCCCCAGGACCCTGCCCCAAGCACTGCTGCCTTCATGCAACGCCAGGGTCGGAAGGCGAGGACGGCGAGGACGGTGTGGATGGGGAGGAACCACCGTCCGTTTGGCCTTCAGGAAGCTGAGCCGCGTCGGCGGGGTCGTAGGGGACGGCGGGCGGCGTCTCCTGCCTGAGCCCGGCCAGCAGAGCGGTGATGTCGGCCATGATGTCGGCCGTGGCCGCGCGCAGCGTGCTCGCGCCCAGTCGCTGGCCGGCGTAGGCGGACAGGTCCACCGGCGGCCCGGCGACCATCCGCACCGTCTTGCGCGGGAACAGATGTGGCTTCGAGCTGCCGTACGGGAGGATGTACTGCGCGCCCCACTGCGCGATGGGGATCACCGGCGCGCCGGTGGTCAGCGCCAGCCGCGCGGCGCCCGTCTTGCCCACCATCGGCCACAGGCCGGGATCGCGGGTCGCGGTCCCCTCCGGGTAGACGATCACCGCCGCACCGTCCCGCAGCGCCTCCTCGGCCTGCTTCAGCACCAGCCCGGCGTCGCCGCGGCCCCGGTACACGGGCAGCTGCCCGAACTTGTACATGAGCGGGCCGATCACCTTGACCTCGAATATCGCCGACTTGATCATGAACACCGGATACCGGTGCGCGTACCCGTCACTGAAGATTGCGATCGTGGCCCAGTCGACGTAGGACATGTGGTTCGGGGCCAGGATGATGCCGCCGGTCTTCGGGATGTTCTCCCGGCCCTGCCACCGGCACTTGATCAGCAGCCGCAGCCCGGGGTGCAGGACGAGCCGCGAGAACTGCCGCCAGCCTCGTGAGTAGCTGTAGCCGCCGGCCGACGTAGGCTGGTCAGCGCCCTTACGCGTGCTCATGGGGTCAGTCTCCTGGTTCAGGTGCTCTGGTGTCGAGGCAGGATCAACTACATGACCGAGAATGCCCGCTTCACCTGGTCAGTGCTGATGCCCGTCAAGGTACTCGCGCAGGCCAAGTCCCGGCTGGCCGCGCTGGCCGGGTCCCGCCGGGGCGAGCTCGCGCTCGCGCTGGCCTGCGACACGGTAGCCGCGGTGCTGGGCTCCGACCAGACCGCCCGTGTGATTGTCATCACAGATGACCAAGTCGCGGGCCCGGCACTGGCGAAACTCGGGGCCCTGGTGGTGCCCGACGAGCCGCGTGACGGCCTCAACGCGGCGCTGCGGCACGGTGCCGCGCATGCCACCGCGCGCTGGCCGGGCGAGGGCATCGCCGCGCTGTCGGCCGACCTGCCCGCGCTGCGCCCGGACGAGGTCGGCCGGGCGCTGCGGGCGGCCGCGGCGTGGCCATGGGCCTTCGTGGCCGACGCGGCCGGTGACGGTACGACGCTGTACGCCGCAGCGCCCGGAGTGCCGTTCCGGCCCGCGTTCGGGCTCGCGTCCCGCTCCCGGCACGCGGCAGGCGGCGCCGTCGAACTCGACCTAGACGGCATACCGGGACTGCGCCGGGACGTGGACACGCCCGACGACCTGCGCGGTGCGGTCGCGCTCGGCCTGGGCCCGCGCAGCACCCCCCTCGCAGCCGAGCTGCTCAGATGTGCACCACGGGGCAGGTAAGCGTCCTGGTGATCCCAGGCACCGACTGGATGTGCGCGGCCACCAGCCGACCAAGCTCGTCGACGTTGTCCGCCTGGGCGCGCACGATGACGTCGTAGGGACCCGTCACGTCTTCCGCGTGCGTGACGCCGCTAATTTTGCCGATGTGCGTGGCCACATCGGCGGCCTTGCCCACTTCGGTCTGGACGAGGATGTAAGCCTCCACCATGAGGTCTCCTCCCGGGGACATGACGGGACAGGCGCCCCCTACCGCTCACGCTACCGTAGAGGTCCAGACCTGTAACACATATGTCCGATGTGGGGGCCGGCCAACTGAGCCGGGCCACCGGATTCAGAGGTGCACCATCACGGGCGATGACCAGCGGACGCTGGCAGCCGTCGGCGAGTTCGGCTTGATCGCGGAGCTGCCGGGCTGGCTGCCGCGCAGCCCGCGGACGCTGGTCGGGATCGGCGACGACGCGGCCGTGCTGGCGACCCCGGACGGCCGGGTGGTCGCGACCACCGATTTCCTGCTTGAGGGCCAGCATTTCCGCCGGGACACCTCGAGCGCGTGCGATGTCGGTCACAAGGCCGCGGCCCGGAGCCTGGCCGACGTAGCGGCCATGGGCGCGGTGCCGGTCGCCCTGCTGGTCGCGCTGGCCGCGCCCGCCGACCTGCCGGTCTGCTGGGTCCGCGAACTAGCCGCCGGGCTGGCCGCCGAATGCGCGCGGGTCCCGGGAGCCAGCGTTATCGGCGGGGACACCGCCCGGGCGGCTGGCGTCATGCTGGCCGTAACCGGCCTCGGTGACCTGGCCGGGCGCGCCCCGGTGCTGCGCTCGGGCGCGGCGCCCGGCGACGTGGTCGCGGTGGCGGGACCGCTGGGGCACGCCGCGGCCGGACTGGCCCTGTTGTCCGCGGGGATCACCGAGGGTCCCCTGGTGACCGCCCAGCTGCGTCCGGCGCCGCCGTACGACGCGGGTCCGCAAGCGGCCGACCTCGGCGCCACGGCCATGATCGACATCAGCGATGGCCTGCTCGCCGACCTGGGCCACATCGCGGACTCCAGCGGCGTGCTCATCGACGTGTCTGGCGCCGCGCTCAGCCCTGGTGACTCCCTGATCGCCGCGGCCCGCGCCGTAGCCGCTCCCCGCCGTCACGTTTCCTACGACGGAACGGAGCCTGGTTCCACCCCAGCACCCAACCTCACGCCGGAGGAGGCCGCACTGGATTGGGTGCTCGCCGGCGGCGAGGATCACTCCCTGGCCGCCACGTTCCCGCCGGGCGTGCCGCTGCCGCCCCGGTGGAAGGTGATAGGCACGGTACGGCCGGGCCAGGGCGTCGTCGTCGACTCCCAGCCATGGGCGCACGCCCCCGGCTGGGATCACTTCGCCTAGGCCGGGTTCCGTCCGGCCCGGCTAGCCTGCGCTAGCGGGCGACCTTGCCTGCCTTGATGCAGGAGGTGCAGACCTTGAGCCGCTTGGGCGTGCCGCTCACGATGGCGTGCACGGTCTGGATGTTCGGGTTCCAGCGGCGGCGGGTGCGGCGATGTGAGTGCGAGACGTTATTGCCGAAGCCCGGCCCCTTGCCGCATATGTCGCAGACGGAAGCCACGGTTCGCTCCATTGATAGGGTGACGGGTCTTGTGGGGTGACGCCACGTCCGCTCCAGAGCGGATCAGGCAACCGCCGTAGCTTACCCGATGCCCCGCCGCCGACGCGAACTCAAGCGCCGCCGCAATGTCGGCCGGTGCTTCTATGCTGCCAGGTGTGACCACGCTTGGCGAGTCGCTCACCCGGGTGCTCGGGCCCAAGACCGGCAAGGGGCTTGAGGCCGCCTTCGGCCTGCACACGGTCGGCGATCTGCTCCGACACTATCCACGGCGCTATTACACCCGCGGTGAGCTGACCGACCTGTCCTCGCTGCGTGAAGGCGACCACGTTACGGTGCTGGCCCGGATCGTGCTGATCAGCTTTCACCCGATGCCCCATGGGGGACCGCATAGCCGGGCCGAGGTGATCGTTACCGATGACCGCGCCAGGCTAGTGCTGACATTTTTTCTCAGGTCCCCGAAAGCAGGGTTCAGCCTGCAGCGGCTCCGTCCCGGCATGATCGGCATGTTCGCGGGGACCGTTTCCAGCTTTCGGCACCGGCTCCAGCTTGTCCACCCGGAGTACGAGATGTTGCCCGGGGCGCCCCCGAACGCCGACCTTACTCCCGAACTGGCGGCCGAGTTCGCCACCGAGATGACACCGGTGTACCCGGCCAGTGCCAAGTTCCCCTCCTGGAAGGTCGCCAAGTCGGTCAAGACCGTGCTTGACACCCTGGACCTCGGGGAGGATCCGCTGCCGGCCGGGCTGCGGGAGCGGTACAAGCTGGCCGGGCGGGCCGAGGCGATCCGCGCCATCCACCGGCCGCTCGACCCGGCCGACCTGAAACGCGCCAAGGACAGGCTCAAGTGGGATGAGGCCTTCCTGCTGCAGGCGGCGCTGGCGCAGCGGCGGCTGGCGGCCGCCGCCATGCCCGCCATGCCGCGGCCGCACATCGACGGCGGTATCGCGGACGAGTTCGACGCCCGGCTGCCGTTTACGCTCACGGCCGGGCAGGTCGCGGTGGGCCAGAGCCTCGCCGTCGACCTGGCCTGCGCGTACCCGATGCACCGGCTGCTGCAGGGCGAGGTCGGCTCGGGCAAGACGGTGATCGCGATCAGGGCCATGCTCCAGGTAGTGGACGCGGGCGGCCAGGCGGCGCTGCTCGCGCCGACCGAGGTGCTGGCCCAGCAGCACTACCGATCGATCACCGACATGCTCGGCCCGCTGGCCCAGCGCGGCCAGCTCGGCGGGGCCGAGCACGCCACCGGGGTGGCCCTGCTCACCGGGTCGGCAGGCGCGGCGGCGCGGCGCTCGGCCCTGGCCGACGTGTTCACCGGCGACGCCGGGATCGTGATCGGCACCCACGCCCTGCTTGAAGATCAGGTCCAGTTCGCCGACCTTGGCCTAGTCGTCATCGACGAGCAGCACCGGTTCGGCGTGGAGCAGCGGGACGCGTTGCGCGCCAAGGCGGCCGACAGCCGCCCGCACGTCCTGGTCATGACGGCGACACCGATCCCGCGGACGGTGGCCATGACCGTCTACGGCGACCTGGAGACCTCCACGCTGACCGAGCTGCCCGCCGGGCGTTCGCCCATCGCCTCGTTCGTGGTACCCGCGGCGGACAAGCCGTGGTACCTGGAGCGGGCCTGGGAGCGGGTGCGGGAGGAGGTCGGCCGGGGGCAGCAGGCGTACGTGGTGTGCCCGCGCATCGGCGACGGCCCGGAGTCTGACGGCCCGGATCCTGACGAGCCCGATGACCTCGGCGAGGAAGACTTCGGCGGCGTGGACATGACCGGCGGCATCCCGCGCGGGGTGGTTCTTGGCCGGCGGCAGCCGCTGGCGGTGCTCGACGTGGCCGCCACGCTGGCTGCGGGCCCGCTGGCCGGGCTGCGGCTCGGCATCCTACACGGCAGGCTGCACCCGGAGGAGAAGGACCAGGTCATGCGGGCGTTTTCGGCGGGGGAGATCGACGTCCTGGTCGCGACCACGGTCATCGAGGTCGGCGTCGACGTGCCGAACGCGACCGTGATGGTGGTCATGGACGCCGAGCGGTTCGGCGTGTCCCAGCTGCACCAGCTCCGCGGCCGGGTCGGCCGCGGCACGGCGGCGGGACTGTGCCTGCTGGTGAGCGAGGCGCCGCCGGCCAGCCCGTCGCGGGAGCGGCTCGAGGCGGTCGCCGCCACCCAGGACGGGTTCAAGCTGTCCCGGCTCGACCTGGAGCAGCGCCGGGAAGGCGACGTGCTCGGCGCCGCGCAGGCCGGCCGCCGGTCCAGCCTGCGGCTGCTCCAGCTGCTCGCCGACGAGGACCTGATCGGCCTGGCCAGGGAGGAAGCCAGCGCCGTTGTCTCGGCCGACCCGCAGCTGGCCGAGCATCCCGCGCTGCGCGACGCGATCGACGAACTCCTCGGCCCCCAAGCCGAATACCTTGACAAGACCTAGCCCCGCTGCCTCCGGGGGAGGGTTCTGCCCATGATCACGAGACTGGCTCCGATCCATACCTCGTGATGGTTACGCCAGCCCTGCTGATCTGGGCTAGGCGGCCCCTGCTGATCTGGGCTAGGCGGCACCGGCTGGTCCGCACTAGGCGGCCACCGCCGGGTCAGGAGCTTGCGGCATCCGTCGGCATCTCCGTGGCTGTTTCGCGGCCCACCGGCCGTGGATGCCCACCCAAGAAATGGTCAAAATAGCCATAATCCCAACAAAAATGGCGGACCCGGATGTTGCCGCCCCGTGATCGGGTCGTACCGATGGAACATCGGGCCGGTCCGGTGCGGCCCGATGTTCCATCGGTACGGTGGCAGCGCGGCCCACGATGGGGCGAGTGGGGCGGGTGAGTCGGGTGGGGTGGATGAGAGGCCTCGATGGTTCCTGGCGGAGCATCCGGCTAGCTCGGCCAGCAGCGGTACTAGTCGGCGAGTTCCTCCGTCGGGGCGGTCACGATATCGCCATGCATTGGCGCTAGCGTGCCGCCGATCTGCCCGATCGTGTCTCCGGCACGCCGAGTCCCGCCACGTGGCGACGACATGCGCCGCCACCGGGCCGAAGTCCGGGTCGGTTATCGACTGCGGCGCGGCCGGACCGCCGCCGATGGAGTCGTAGGTGCTCACGAGCAGACTCCCTCTCGGCTGGCAACTCACATCCCGCTGGATGGTAAAACCCCTTCGCTGGTGATCAATAACACGCCATCAGGTCTGGCGGGACCGCGTTCGGCGTGCACACTTAAGGGGTGGCACGCGTTATCGCCGGTGAGGCAGGGGGGCGTCGGCTGGCCGTCCCCGACGGGCGGGAAACCCGGCCGACGAGCGACCGCGCCAGGGAAGGCCTGTTCGCCACCGTCACCTCGATCCTCGGACCGCTGACCGGGACCCGGGTGCTCGACCTGTACGCCGGATCAGGTGCGGTGGGCCTGGAGGCGCTGTCCCGCGGTGCGTCCCGCGTGCTGCTGGTCGAATCCGGAGCCCGCGCGAGCGCTGTCATCAGGCAGAACATCGAGACCCTCGGCTTGCCCGGCGCCACCTTGATCGCCGACCGGGTGGAACGAGTACTCGCTCATGAGCCGCCCGGAGACGAGCGGTACGACGTCGCGTTCGCTGACCCTCCGTACGCGATGGCCGACACCGAGATATCCCGGGTGCTTTCGCTGCTCGCGGACGAGGGCTGGCTGGCGCGCGACGCGCTGGTCATAGTGGAACGCGCCACCCGATCCGGGCCGGTGCGGTGGCCTGACGGCTTCGTGCCCGACCGGGCGCGCAAGTACGGGGAAGCAACCTTCTGGTACGGACTCGCTCCCAAAAGCCCTGGGACCCAAGCGTGGTGACCGGCCTTTACCCATTCAGGTACTCACTGCAGAGCAGAAAGGGTGGGACCGCGTGCAACGCGTAGTCTGTCCGGGTTCTTTCGATCCTGTCACTAACGGTCACCTTGACATCATCGGTCGCGCCGCTGGGCTTTACGACGAGGTGATCGTCGCGGTACTGATCAACGTGACCAAACACAGCCTGTTCACGGTCGACGAGCGCATCGAGATGCTCCGCCAGGTAACCAGCCACTACGACAACGTCAAGATCGATCGCTTCCACGGCCTGCTGGTGGACTTCTGCGCCACCAACGGGATCACCGCCGTGATCAAGGGGCTGCGTGCCGTCAGCGACTTCGAGTACGAGATGCAGATGGCGCAGATGAACTACCGGATGGCGAAGGTCGAGACGCTGTTCATGACCACCAATCCGCTGTACTCATTCTTGCGGTCGAGCCTGGTGAAGGAGATCGCCAGGTACGGTGGAGACGTCAGCGGGCTGGTCCCTGAGACCGTCCTTTCCCGGCTCCGCCAGCGCCTGGCCGAGGAGTAACGCCGAGCGGTAACGCCGACGAGAAGCACCCGCGCTGGGCCGGCCGGAATACCAGCGGCGGCCGCCAAGTTGGGATTACCGCGCTACGCCGGTAGGCTGAGCGCTCGGTTCCGCTAAGTCACAAACGAGCAAACTGTCATGCCCAACACACGCACGAACGCACCCCGGGGCGCGCTTGTCTTTGACATGCGCCAACTCGGTCGTCAGGCGGGTTCCGCGCTGTCCCGGTCGCGGACCGTGCCGGCCCCCGCCGACCTGCACCTCGAGCTGGTCAGCGTGCCCGTCGGCGTCGAGGTAGCCCTGGATGTCAGGTTCGAGGCGGTCACCGAGGGCGTTCTGGCCACCGGGACCGCGACCGCGCCGCTCGCGGGTGAGTGCGCCCGGTGCCTGGACCCGCTGACCTCGACGGTGACGGTGAGCTTCCAGGAGCTTTACCTGTACTCCGAGGGCCGGCCGCACGGATCTCGTGAGGTCTCCGACAAGCGGGAAAAGTACGACAAGCGAGCCAAGTACGATCGGCATGACGAGGACGAGGAGCGCGACGATGAGGAGCGCTATCTCGACGGTGACCTGCTCGACCTAGAGCCGGCCTTGCGTGACGCGGTGGTGCTCGCGCTGCCGATGTCACCGCTGTGCCGGGACGACTGTCCCGGGCTGTGCGCCGAGTGCGGCGCGCGGCTGGCCGACGCGGGCCCGGACCACGGGCACGAAGACGCCACCGACCCGAGGTGGGCTGGCCTGAAGCGGTTCGACGACCAGGCCACCGAGCAAGACCAGACAACCAAACGGCAGGACCGGCGCGCCCGCGCCATCGACCTACAGGAGGGCTGACGTGGCGGTTCCCAAGCGGAGAATGTCCCGCAGCAACACCCGATCACGACGTTCGCAGTGGAAGACCACCGCGCCCACGCTGGTGAGCTGCCCGCAGTGTCACGAGCCGAAGCTGCCGCACGTGGCCTGCCCGACGTGCGGAACTTACCGGCGGCGCCAGGTCCTGAACCCATCGTGAGGAAGCTGATCGGCCCGGCGGCATGCGGAGGGTTACACACCGTCCATGCTCGGGCATGATCAGCGAATGCTAAGAGGAGGACGCGGTGGGCGTCGTGAGCCAGTCATGGGACGGCGGTGTGAACGCCGGAAAAGATCCCGCTGAGTTCAGGCACGTCCTCGGCGTGCCCATCATGCCCGCGTCGCTTGAGCGTGCGCTGACGCACCGCTCGTACGCCTACGAGAACGCCAACCCGCCCACCAACGAGCGGCTAGAGTTCCTCGGCGATTCGGTGCTCGGCCTGGTCGTGACCGAC
>Ga0302181_10003811_pt1 | contig 10198 bp, 8 predicted proteins | sample I_Palsa_E3_3_FD_198786 | JGI IMG/M metagenome (GOLD analysis project Ga0302181, IMG submission 198786) | Peat permafrost microbial communities from Stordalen Mire near Abisko, Sweden - I_Palsa_E3_3 | ecosystem: Environmental > Terrestrial > Soil > Palsa > Peat permafrost | place: Sweden: Abisko... | reverse complement strand
GACGGCGAGGTTGACCTTGCCGTCCTGCGCCCAAGCCTGGGCTTGCGCGAGCACTGCCGGATCGGTCGTGTACACGATCGCCGTGATCGCGCCGCGGCGCCGTGCGGCAGCGGTCGCGAGCGCGAGCGATTCGGCGGTATCCGCCGTCCGCACGACGTACGCGATCGGACCGAAGGCCTCGCGATCGAAGCGCTCGCGATCGGAAGCATCGACGACCGCGAGGAGCGGCGTGCGCACCCGCGCCTCGGGAAACTTTGGATGCGCGAGCACGGCGCTCGGGCGCACAACGCCGGGCTTAGCATTCTCCGCGTCGACGCGCGCCAGCGTCGCATCGGTTGCGATCGCGCCGAGCAGTTCCACCGCACGTTCGGGCGCGCCCAGCAGGCCGTCGATCGCTGTGATGAGGCCCGCGACGACGACGTCGAATGGGACGCGAGTGCCCCCGGCGACGATACCGTCACGCGGGACGAACAGGTTCTGGGGCGTCGTGCACATCTGGCCCGAATAGAGCGAGAGCGACATCGCAAGATTCCGCAGCATCCCATTCAGATCGTCGGTCGAGTCGATGACGACGCTGTTCACGCCGGCTTTTTCCGTGAACACGAGCCCGGCCGCGTGATCTTCCAGCCAGCTTCCGAACTCGCTCGAACCCGTGTAATCGACGAGCGCGATCTCCGGCCGCTCGGCAAGGACCTTCGCCAACGGACGCTCCGGCGTGTCGACGGCCAAGGTCACCAGCGCCGGATCGAACCCGGCTTCACGCAGCGTCTCTTGGAGGATCTCGACGGTGATCGCAAGCGGCAGCACGGCTTGCGGGTGCGGCTTCACGATGACGGCGTTGCCGGTGACGAGGCTGGCGAAGATCCCCGGGTACGCGTTCCAGGTCGGGAACGTCGAGCAGCCGATCGTCAGATCGATGCCGCGGGGGACGACGCGATAGGTCTTTTCGATCCGCAGCGCTTCCGGCTTCGCGGGTTTCTCCCACACGACGCGCTCCGGCACGCGGCTCATCTCGTCGACCGCATAGGCGATCGCTTCGAGCGCGCGATCCTGCGCGTGCGGCCCGCCGGCCTGAAAGGCCATCATGAAGGCCTGGCCGGTCGTGTGCATCACGGCGTGCGCCATCTCGAACGAATGCGCGTTGATCCGCGCCAGCGCTTCGAGCGCGACGCCGGCTCGGACGTCGACCGACGCGGCTCCCCAACTCCGCATCGCCTCGCCGGCGGCGGCGATCGCCGCGTCGATGTCGGCGACCGCATAGCGAACGTCGAGCGGACGGCCGAACGGTGACCGCTCGGTCGCGCTGAATTCCCCCGTCGTCGCCCCCGCGAGTGCGAACGGCCGCCCCAGGCGTGCTTCGAACGCGGCGCTGCCGTCCGCTGCGGCGTTTTCGCCGTACGCCTTCGCGCTCTCCGGGAACGCACTGTAGAAGGCGCGGCTGCGAATCGCTTCGCGCGCGCGTTCGAGCAGTTCGCGGTGGCGGGTGGAAAAGTCGGTCGGCGTCACGGTCGTCATCGAGTCGAATATCCTTTGGCGTGCTGGGGCTTACTCGTGCGTCCGGCCCAGCGTCCCCTGCGTTCCGTCAAGCGCTCGCCGCCGAGATTCGGAAAGCATGCCGGTTCCGTTCGCGAACGCACACCTCGTGGACGTCAGTTGGTCGCTGACGGCACTTGCAATCGCCAATGCCGTCGCCATTCTTTCCGTCGTATGGGCCGGCGCGCGGCTGGCGCGCCGGTATCGGGCCATTCCGTCACGGGTTCCCCTGCGGCTGCGGCTCGACGGACGGCCGCAGGCAGTCGGGCCGAAGTCGGGCTTGTGGGCCGGTCCTGGCGTGCTCGCTGCGATCGTGCTCGCTCTGACGATCGCCGTGATCCTGCGTCCGCCGACGGAAGCGCAGCGTCCGGCCCTGATCTTCGCGTTCCTGATGTGCGCCGAGTGCATGTGGTTCGTCGCATGGACGATCGACCGCCTGATCGAGATCGCTCGCGGCATGACCGTCCGCATCGCGCCGGCGCGGATCTTCGGCTTGGCGTTCCCGATCCTGGCCACGATCGCGGTCGCGGTCGTCGCCACGCTCGCCGAGTCGCTCTAGAAGACGGGGATGATGTCTTCGGGACCGATGTCGCTGACGTCGACGCCGTCGAGGTCGAGCTCGGGGATCGCCGGGAAGGCAATGCCCCATTCGCCGACGATCGCGCGGATGCGCGCCAACGCCGTGCGCCAGTTCTCGGCTTGCTCGTCATAGGTCAGGACGCCCAGCCCGCCGTCGCGCGCGTGCTGCACGAGAACACGGTGGTTCGGTAAGAAGTAGTCCGGAATGTCCCAGAACTGATTGGGCGGTTCCCACAGGATCATGCTCAGGAACACGAAGCCCGCGCGCAGCTGCTTCGTGATCATGTGCTTGTACTCGTCGCTGAGTCCGGGCCAATCTTTTTCGAGCACGGTCAGGCAGATGGCGAGATGGCGCGCTTCATCTTGCCCGACGCGCTTGAAGATCTCTTTGAAAATCGGGTGCGTCGCCTTCTTCGACATGCCGAAGAAGAGCGTCGATGATGCCACTTCACCCATCAGGAACGACGTGAAGAGCACGCTGAGCGGATACTTCGCGAGCGACGCGGAGTAGCCGTTCCAGTAACGGCCGCCGTTGTGGTAGAGCCAGCCGATGTTGTTCTGCGCCGCGCGTGCGAGGTCCGAGGTCGCTTCGAAATCCATCGGGCCGCCGGGGACGAGCTGCTGGATAGCGCGCTGACAGACTTCTTCATGATTCATTTCGTCGCGCGTGATCGAAAAGAAGCACTTGCGGATCGGATCTTCCTGATGCGTTTCGAACGCATGGATCGTCGCCTTCGCGAACACGGCCGGCCCCGAGCCGTCGAAGTTCGCCAGCACGCCGTACCAGTACATGATGCCGATGCGCTCGGCTTCGCTGAAGTCTTCTGCGCGCAGCGAGTCCCAGTCGAAGTCGGAGGGATTCCAGAGGTGCCGCTTCGAGCGCTCGTAGAGCTCGGCCAGCTTGGGGGACTCGACCCGCCATTCCATCGGGAAGATGTTGGGCTGCGGTACCTCCGGGTAGGGCGTGAAGCCCTCGCTCGGTACGACCAGTTGCTCGCTTGGAATCGTCGTCGCCATCTCTTCGCCTCTCCCTACCGAATGGTCGGTCAGGTCCGAGTCTATCAGTTTCCTCCGGCCCGGGCAACGGGCGCTGGGAACTTCGGTGTTACCCCGATGCCGTCGAAGACGATCGCCTCGACGGCTGCCGCGACCGCTCCCGGCGACAGCGCCGCGCCGCCGCGGTACCACTCGACGACCGAGTTCGACATCCCGAACACCAGCCGCACGACGAGCCGCGCATCGAGGTCCTTTCGCACGGTCCCGTCGCGCTGCGCTTCGACGACGAGCGCCGTCACGGCCCGGTCGAAGCGGCGCCGCTCGTCAAGCGCACGGCGTTCGCTCTTCGACGAACCGCGCGCCCGAAAGAGCACCGTCAGTTCGGGCAACAGGCGCAGCGTCGTCTCCGAGACGCGGCGCACGATCGCACGCAGGCGCGTCGCGGCATCCCCCTCCTCGCCGGAAGCTTCGTCAAGGATGGCATGCAGCGCGTCGACGGCCCGCGTGAGCCCGCGTTCGAGCAGGGCCTCTTTACTGCTGACGTGATGGTAGATCGACGCCTTCGTGATCCCGGCCGCGCGCGCGACGTCGTCCATCGACGCGCCGTCGTATCCGCGCTCCGCAAACACGCCGAGCGCAACGTCGGTCAGCGAGTCGATGTCGTACGGACGGCGTCCCTCGCTGCTCACGATCCGGGGTACAACGCATTGACGTGCATGACGTCGACGTTTGGCGACCCTCTTTCGAGGTCCCGTCCAACCGATCGGTAGGGTCGCGCACGACCGCACAGAACGCACGAGGCGAAATGGTCCCCACCACGGCTGACGGTACCGGCGTCGACGTTTCGAGCGAGCAACTCTTGACGCTCCTGCGCAGCATGCTGCTGCAGCGCGCGGTCGACACGCGCGGCTTTCAGCTGAACCGGCAAGGGAAGATCGGCATCGCGATGGGGTCCGAGGGTCACGAAGCCGTCCAAGCCGGAACCGGGCTCGCCTTTGCGCGCGGACGCGATCTGCTCTATCCGTATTACCGGAATACGGGGCTCGTGCTGGCGTGCGGCTTTCCGCTGCTCGACCTCTTTCGCTCGCAGTTGGCGCGCGCGGGCGACAGCACCGGCGGGCGCTCGATCATCAACCACGTCACCGCGCACGGCCTCGGCATCGCTTCCATCTCGTCGATCATCGCCGCGCAGTGCACGCACGCGGTCGGCGCCGCGTGGTCGGTGAAACGCAGCGGAGGCGGCGACCGCGTCGTTTTCTGCCAATTCGGTGAGGGCGCGACCTCGCAAGGCGAGTGGCACGAAGCGCTGAACTTCGCCGCCGTCCACACGCTGCCGGTGATCTTTCTGTGCGAGAACAACCAGTGGGCGATCTCGACACACATCTCCAAGCAGATGCGCGTGCCGACGGTGGCGACGCGCGCGGCGGGATACGGCATGCGCGCGCTGACGTGCGACGGCTTCGATCCGATCGCGGTCTACACGACGGTGCGCGAGGCGCGCATGCACGCCGCTCAGGGCCATGGCCCGGTCCTCGTCGAGGCGACCTGCTACCGGTTTCTTTCGCACACGACCGACGACGATGACCGCACCTATCGCACGCGCGACGAGGTCGACCAGCTGCGCGACCACGATCCCGTACCGCGCTTCGAGCGCTACGCCGTCGAGCACGGCGCGATCGACGCCTCCGCGCTGCGCGCGCTGAAGCGCGAGATCTCCGATGAGGTGAACCGCGCCACCGACCTCGTCGAAGCCGAGCCGTACCCGCAAGCGCACACGCTGTACGGGAACACGGTCGCCGGCCCGGACGACGCCTGGCAGTCCTAACCGGTCGGCGAATGCCTAGAAGTGCAGCCGGATGGGGCCGCTGACGTTCTCGATTGAGACCTTCAGCGCGCCGTCGCCTCGCTTGCCGCTCGCGCCTGCGCCGACCCCGTAGGTGGGACGCTCGACGTCGAAGCCGGGCGCGACGATGTCGCCGCTGATCGTGTGTGCGCTCAGCGTGATGCCGGCCCCGGGCGGGATGCTGACGTCGATCGAACCGTTGACGTCCTTCACGTCGAGACTCCCCGAACGGCCGCGCTCGTGCACGACGATCGAACCGTTGACCGTCTCGACCGAGACCGCGCCGCTGCCGGTGTAGGCGACGCGGCCGTTGACGGAGGCAAGGTCGACCCTACCGTCCGCTTGCGCATCAAGGCCGCCGTTCACGGTCGCCGCGTCCAGCGCGACGCCGCGCGGAATCGTGACGTCGAAGTCGATGCGTGTATCGTTGTTGGGCATCGGGCGTCCTTCGACGTCGTCACAGCGGCTGTTCGTGTTGGGGGGATAACGCACGCATACCACGAGGCCGTCGGGGCGGTGGTCGACGCGAATCGTGACCGCCTGCGGATTCCCGCGCGTCGCGGTCTTGGTCGCGTGCACGATCAGCCGCTCGCCCGTGCGCACGCGGACGCTCCCGTTGATGTTGCGGATCGTGAAATGGCTTCCGGGCCGCAGCTGCCCTTCGTAGACGTAGGGAACCGTGACGAGCGCGGTGACGAACATTGGCGAGGGCTACGACGGAGAGGCGTGGCTGTCATGCGGCGCCTGCGCCGGAGCGACCGCGCCGTACGAAGCGCCCGGCGGGCGTTGGGTGTAGAGCCGCATCTCTGCGATGTCGCGCCGGAAGATCAGCCCGAGCGTCCAGTCCACCGTCACGCGCAGCCGGCGGTCGAGACCGGGAAGCCGCGCCAGATAGTACGTCCGCCACAACAGCCATGCCGCCAGCCCCGTCAGCACGAACCCTCCGGGCAATGCGGCGACGCCGCGCCGTCCGCCCAGCGACGCCATCGTGCCGAGCGTCGCGTAGACGAACGGTTTCGTTTGACGGCCGCGCAAGGCGGCGATGATGTTATCGGCGAGCGCCGGGCCTTCACGAATCGCATGCTGTGCGGTCGCCGGGTACCACGCGTCGCGGTCGGCCTGTTGCGCATCGTCGATCCGGGGGATCCACGCCGAATCGCCCAGCGCCCACACCTCCGGCCGTCCGATCACCGACATGTCGCGCCGCACGACGATGCCGCCGTTGCGCGCGTGCATGACGCCGGGGAGATCTTTGAGGACCGGCGAGGGCCGAACGCCCGCGCTCCAAATCCGCGTCGCGGAGCCGATGCGCGTGCCGGACTGCAGTCCCAGTCCGTGCCGGTCGACCTCTTTCACGCCGTCGCCGAGCAGCAGTTCGACGCCGCGTCGCGTCAGATTGCGCGTCGTGTAGGCGCCCATCTGCGGCGGAAGATCCGGCAGGAGCGCTTTCCCGGCTTCGATCAGCACGATCCGGACTTCGCGCAGCGCGAGCATCCGATAAAACGGCACGATGGAACGGAAGAGATCGACGAGCTCGCCCGCGGTCTCGCATCCGGTATAGCCGCCGCCGACGACGACGAAGGTCAGCAGCTGCTCCCGCTCGGGACCGGGCGGCGTGACCGCAGCTTGTTCGAGCGCGGCGATGATGCGGTTGCGCAGCGTCTCGGCGTCCTCGATCGTCTTGAGCGGCAGCGTGTGTTCGGTGACGCCCGGGATGCCGAAGGTCGCGTTCACGCTGCCGAGCGCGAGCACGAGGTGGTCGTACGCCAGCGACGTCACGTCGCCCGTCAACGGATGCTGCGCCTCCACGACACGCGCATCCAAGTCGATCCGCACGATCTCGCCGAGGACGAAGGTCGAACGGTGCAGCTGCGCGCGAACCGGCGTCACGATGTGCTGCGTTTCGATGCCGCCCGAACTCACTTCGGGGAGCATCGGCGTGAACAGCGTGAAGTTCTCGCGGCTGACGATCGCGATCTCCGCTTCGCCCGGCCGCAGCTTCTTCTCGAGCCGCTGCGCGACGGCCACGCCGGCGAAACCGCCCCCCAGGATGACGATCTTCGCGCTCATCGCACGATCTTCGCCGCAGCGTGCGTGATCCCGGTCCACGGATGCACCCAGGGATGCCACGTCATCGCAGCAACGAGTACGATCGCGCAGGCGAGCACGAGCCAGAGCAGAACGGCGCCGAACCTAGCCATGATGCAGTATCAAGAGCGGCCGCCCGCGGCGACACCGAAGCCGCGCCGGCCCGGCGGGATCGTGGGCAGCGCGCTCGTCGCGCTGGCGCTGCTCGCCGCGAAGTTCAAGGTCATCTTCGGGCTGCTGCTGAGCGCAAAGTGGCTCATCTTCGCGCCGAAGCTTCTGTTCAGCTTCGGCTCGATCGTGCTGTCGCTGTGGCTGTACGCCACGCTGTGGGGATGGAAGTTTGGGCTGGTTTTCGTCGCGCTGATCGCGATTCACGAGATGGGTCATTACGTGACGTTCCGGCTGTTCGGAGCGCCGGTTTCACTTCCGCTGTTCGTCCCGGGATTGGGCGCGTTCGTCAGTTCGCCGATGACCAATGATCCGGGGCGCAACGCGATCGCAGCGATCATGGGTCCAGTCTTCGGCGTCGCGGCCTCAGCTCTGTGCTGGAGCTACGGCCTGACAACGGCGGAGCCGTTCTGGATCGCGGCCGCATACACCGGATTCTTCCTCAATCTGTTCAACTTGATTCCGGCCTACCCGCTCGACGGCGGCCGCGTCGCCGGCGCGATCGACGGCCGGCTGTGGCTGATCGGCGCGGCCCTCATCGTCGGCTGGGTCGTGTGGTCGGGAGCGTACCGTTCGCCGTTTGCGATCTTGATCGTCATCTTCGTGGTCGCGCAGTCCGTGCCGCGCGCCTTGGCGGCGTGGCGCGGTCAAGTCGACGCGCGCGTGCAGATCGGGGAACCCGGCCAACGCGCACTGCTCGCGTTCGCCTATTTCGGCCTGCTGGCGCTCGGCGCAGCGGGTGCCGCCGGCACGCACATCGACGTGGCGCGGTGAGGCGCGCGTCGCTCGTGAGGCGCACGACTGCCGCGTAGCCTCGCGCTCGCGGCGGCGTTTGCGTTGCTCGTGCTCGCGGCGACGGTCTTCCGGCCCCCGCCCGCGGACGGTCCGTTCGCGCGCGACTTCGAAGCCTACTATGCGGCGGGAGCGACGTGGAACCGCGGGGGCGACCCGTGGTCGCGCGCGATCTGGTCGACCGAAGCGACAATCCCCGGCGTCGATCGCACGCGCGACGAACTGCTGCCTTTTGTCGGCCCCGCGGCCGAACTGCCGCTGCTGGGCGCTCTGGCGCGGCTGCCGTACGCGGTCGCGGTGAAGCTCTGGACGTCGCTGCTCGTCATTGCGCTGCTCCTCGTCGTCCTCGCCTCGCTTGCGCTTGGCTCCGGTCGCGGTCTGCGCGTCGTGGGCGCCGCGCTGCTCCTTGCCGCGGCGGCCGGGCCCGCCATCAGCGCGCTGGCGCTTGGGCAAGCGGCGCTGATCTCCGCCGCCGGAATCGCGCTCGCACTGCTCGCCCTCGAGCGCGGCAACGTCATCGGGGCCGCCATCGCGTCGCTGGCGGCCGCAATTCAGCCCAACCTCGCGCTCGCGCTGCTCGCGCGTCTACGCGACCGCGGCGCGGTCGTCGCGACGGCGGCGGCGTGCGCCGCGTTCGCTGCGCTGACCCTTGCTGCCGGCGGAGTGTACGGTCTGAACGAGTATCTCCACGTGCTGGGCGATCACGGCCGCGCCGAACGACTCGACCTCATTCAATTCACGCCGGCAGCGATCGCGTGGTCGTTCGGTGCGCCGGCTACAGCGGCGGCAGCAATCGGCGCTGCGGTGTCGCTCGTCGCCGTCGTCGCCGTCGTCGCGACGATCGCGCGGGCGCAGCTCGGCCCGCGCGACGGCATGCTCCTCGCGCTGGTCGCGCTGCCGTTCGCCGTGCCCTTCTTTCACGAGCACGACTTCGTCGTCGAACTGATCCCGTTGACGATCCTTGCGCTCGTCGCACGCGACGCCATCCGCACACTCGCGGGAATTGCTGCCGCGCTCATCCTCGTCGATTGGCTGCTGCTCGCACAGCGCGTCCCAGCTCAAGCCGAGGCCGTGCTGGCCGGATTCGCCGCCGCCTGCGCGTTCGTCGCGCTCGGCGCCGGCTCGCGATTGCGCCTCAGCGATCTCGCTGCCCCACTCACCGTGCTGGTGGTTGCAGCTTTCGCCGTCCCGCTAGCCCACGCGCATCCAGCGCCGGTCTGGCCCGATGCGCTGCCTACCCTCTTTCACGCGCCGGCGGCGCAGGACGCGTCGGCGCTCTGGGGCGCCGAGCAGGTCGCGAGCGGTCTGCTCGCGCGCGTGCCGGCCTGGGGGATCCTGCGCACGCTTCCGCTGGGCGGCTGCATCGTACTCGGCATCGCGATCGTCGCGTCGCGCCCCAGCCCGAGGCCGAGAATACGGTAACCGCACCGTGTTACCACCACGGCGGCGATTTGTAGATCGTTCCTTTTAATTCTCCGATGACCGTACCGTCGGCTCGGCACTCCGCGACCGCCTGGTTCGGATATTCTGCCAACATGGTGCCGTCCGCGGCTTGCACGACGGTACGTTTAGCCGTGCCGTCGGCCAGATATTCGATCGTAAATCTGCAATGCAGCACACCATTATCACGTTGTTCCGCTGCTGTGATGTAGCCCCTTGCGTCATCTGTATACGTAATTTCGCGCGTCGTTCCATTAGAATAGTTGTAGGTCAACTTGGCGAGAACGCCGTTGTTGAAGTCTCTCGTTGCGAACAGCCTACCGGCTGCGTTAAATCCGAAGACATGAACAACAACATCGTTGGAGTCGTACTGGTAAACCTGTCGATTTACCAGCGTCTTTCCATAATCCTTATACTGCCGGATTTCCGTCACGATCCCCGTTGATGGATCGAGTGTCTTTTCGTACCAAACGCTTACGTCAAGTGGGTTGGAGTACCCGACCGCTCGAGTCAGCAGGCCGTCGGCGTTGTAGTACAGTCGGGCCGTCGAAACGGGCTTGTCGTCGGCTGAAAATCCGTGAACTTCGACGTACTCCGTGTTGTAGGTGTACGTTGAACTGCCGGTCCGGGCGCCGCTCATCGTGTACTCGACCGCGCGTACGACGCAGCCTGAGGCGTCCCTCTCCGTGCTTTCCCTTCCGGTCGGCGTGCCGTTCTCAGACGTCACGGTCGTTATCGGCAAATTCGCCGTGTTAAAAG
>Ga0302181_10003810_pt1 | contig 10200 bp, 7 predicted proteins | sample I_Palsa_E3_3_FD_198786 | JGI IMG/M metagenome (GOLD analysis project Ga0302181, IMG submission 198786) | Peat permafrost microbial communities from Stordalen Mire near Abisko, Sweden - I_Palsa_E3_3 | ecosystem: Environmental > Terrestrial > Soil > Palsa > Peat permafrost | place: Sweden: Abisko... | reverse complement strand
AGGGACCGCGGCACCGACCGGTACGCGACCGGCGCCGCGCTCCTGCTCGCGGCGGTCGCCCTGGTGATAGCCGACCTAGCCGCCGCCGAAGCACACGAACGGGCTGAACTCCTGCTCCAGAGCGGCTTCGGCGAGCGCCTGCGCGGGCCGGGCTCCCGCCGCGAGCAGCCGATGGTAGGCGGTCATCATGCTGACGGCGGCGTCGTCCGCCACCCGGGTGACGCTGGAAATCACGGTCGCCGTCCCGACGTAGAGCAGGGCCGCGGTGAAGCCGAGGATTTCCTCGCCCGGGCGCACGACCGTCCGCCCGACATCGCAGGATGACAGGACCACCTGCCGGGGAGCGGTCACGAGCTGCTGGATGTCGTAGGCCATCAGCGGGCCGTCGGCCAGGTCGAGCCGGGAAAACAGGAAGTTCTCCTGGTCATGGTGGCCGTGCGCGGCCAGGTGGGCGAGCGGCGCGCCGTCGAGGGCGTGCAACGCGGCGCTGACGGTGGCCGCTCCCGCGACCAGCGGGCGGCAGCCTGGATAGGACTTCGCTATCTCGGTGACTTCCCGGGCCGCATGCTCCAGATCCGGCCCCGCGACCAGGAGCGGCGAGGGGGACCCATCAACCCGCGGGCCCGCGGCCTGGCGGCGTCGCCAGGCGGTCAGCCAGGAGAATGCGGACGGGCATACGGTGACCGGCCGGCCGCGCAGGTCCGGCAGCAGGCTCCAGGGGATGCTCGCCAGCGGGCCCGCCGGAACGATGACGATGCCGCCATCACCGAGGCAGGACCGCAGCGGGTCGAGGATCTCGGCCGTAAGCGTCTCCGTCTGGTGACGGATCGACGCCCTGATCACGGTCTCGAGCCGGGCAGGCAGCCGCCGCCCGGCTAGGGTATCGAGGTCGGCGTTCAGCCGCCTGGCCGCCTCGGCGGCCGCGTCGAAGTCGCCGAGCTCGACGAGCCGCGCCGATCCGTGCCGCACCACGACCGCGAGCATCTGGCCGTGCCGGGCCAAGATGCCCACCAGGCTCTGCCCGCTCTCCTCCAACGCCGCACCCACCTCGCCGAGGCTGGCCTGCGCGGTGGCCTCGCCCAGGCCGCTGGCCTGCCACCCGTGCTCCCTGATCTCGCGCTGCAGCTCGGCGTGCCTGGTGATCGCCGCCGGGTCGCGGCTGCCGTTCAGTTCGGCCTCGCGGATCAGGTGGCTGAGCTGGCGCAGCTCGGCCAGCGCGGCCGCTGCTTGCGGGTCGGCGGGCGGACGCACCGGCCTGACCCGGAACGCCTGGGCGCGGGAGCGCTCCAGCCAGGCGAACACGAGCGACGCGGACCTGCGGACCAGGGCCAGCCGCAGGCCCGCGGCGGCTAGCTCCGAGCCGAGCGCGCCGGCGCCCGTCTGCAGGTCAACGCTGCCGAGCCGGCCGCGGCGGGCCTGCACCATGGCCAGACCTGCCCTTAGTTCGGTCAGCGCCGTCCCGGCCCGCCCTTCTCGCTCCGCCAGTTCGGCTCGGGCCAGCCGGCGCAGCAGGCTGACGTCCAGCGGCGCGGCCGCTCCGCGACGGCGGACGACCGCGATCCGCCGCCTCGCCTCATCCGGACGACCGGACGCGAGCAGCGCCCGGGCCGCGAGCAGCTCGGCCATGTCCGCGTCGCTGGCCAGCCCGCAGCCGCGCAACCGCTCGGCGATCAGCAGCGCCTCGGCGGCGGCGGCGCGCGGCCGGCGGCCGGGTGAGACAGACAGAGCGCGGAGCCGGGTGAGCGCGGCCAGGTCGGCGCGGGCGTCGTTGCCCCGGCGCCGGAAGTGGCGCTCGGCGGCGCCCGCCCACCGGCGCGCTCCCGCCAGGTCACCGGCGGCCAGCGCCGCCTCCGACCGGGCTAGCTCCGCTTCGGCGAGGTCATAGTCAAGCCGCTGCCGCCGGAACAAGGCCAACGCGCCGTCCAGCTCACTGGCCGCGTCGCCGGCCAGGCCCACCGCCAGCAGGGCCCGCGCCTTGTCCGTGGCCAGCACGGGCAAGAGTCCTGGCGCGGTCAGCCGGTACGCGCCGGCGGCCGCGTTGAAGAGCTGAAGCGCGGCCGGAATGTCGCCGCCCAGAAGATCGCAGTAGCCCAGGTTGTGCAGCGCCTTGGCCGCGACCATGTCGTAGCCTTCATCCGCCGCGATGCGGCGGCACCGGAGGAAATCGGCGCGAGCCCGGCGGATATGGGCGGCACTGAGGTGGGCGAAGCCGCGGTTCATCAGCGCCGCCGCGAGATTTGAGGTCTCCGCCGCGTTCGGTTCCAGCAGGGCTACCGCTTCGTCGAGCGTGTTGACCGCGTCGCCCACGCGCCAGGCCCGCATGAACAGATAGCCGCGCTGGACCAGCAGGACACCTCGGTCATCCGCCGCGGTCAGCTTTTCGGCCTGGTCAAGTAGCAGCAGCCCGTAGTCCGTACGGCCCCGTTCGGATTCCCATACCGCCAGGATCATCAGCAGCCGGGCGGCCAGGGCGTGATGCGACTCGTGGATCTGCCCCGCGTCCGGCTGCTGCCCGCGTTCCATCCAGCCGAGCTGCCGCAGCCCCGCGCGGATGTAACGGGCACCGACCGCGGGGCGCCCCGCGTTTCCTTCCTGCAGACCGCGTTCACGCGCCTGGCGGGCCCGGCTTTCCGCGCGGGCCAGTGAGCCCTCGGTCACAGGATGAGCGCTGGAGTTACCACCGACCGCCCCGCCCCGTCCGGCCCCGGCTCGGCGGGACGAACCATGAGCTGAGCTGTGCCCCGCGGCACCCGGGCGAAGGCGAAGCGGCCCTGGTCGTCGCTGCTGATGCTGAGCGCTTCTGCCGACGTCTTCATCTCGATCTCGCGACGCTGCGGCGGGGCCAGCCAGCCGTCGACCCGGACCGTTCCGTCCCGGTTCGCGTCGATCCGGATCATGATCGTCAGGCTGTCGCTGTCGAAGGTGATCGTGCGGCTCAGCTCCGCCCCGCGGATGCCGGCCAGCTCCTGCTCTTCCTCGGTGAGCCGGGCCACCTCGATCTCCAGGTCGCGGAGCGCGAGGCGGAAGCGGATCCGCTCCGGCAGGTCCGCCGGCATGGGGTCGGCCACGCCGAACATCTCGCGGATACCGTCAAGCAGCGACAGATCGGTCTCATCCAGCAGCTCGTCAGCCGACAGCGCCTCGTCAGCCGACGGCCTGCCGCCTTCATCCGACGACATCATCGCCCTCCAGGGTGCTAGCGAGCAGGGTGCGGAGCTTGGCCAGGCACCGGCCGCGGGTGGGACCGACGCTTCCGATCGGCATGCCGAGCTCCGCGGCCACCGCCGCGTAGTCCGGCCGCGGCACGAAGGCGATGATGCGCAGCAGTTCCTGGCATCGCCCGGGAAGCTGGCTGATCGCACGCCACAACGTGCGACGCTGATCGTCGATGATGACCTGCTCCTCAGCTCCAGGTCCCCGGGTCGGCAGCGCGTCGAATGATTCGGTGTCCGCGGGAAGCTGCTTGCGCCCTGCAGCGCACACCCGCCACGCTTCCCTCCGCGCGGTGATCACCAGCCAGCCGGTGAGCGCCGCCGACGTATGGATGTCGTCCAGGTGAGCGATCAGGCGCATCCACACCGTCTGCACCACGTCCTCGGCGTCGCCGGCGCTCAGCCCGGCGGCCCGCGCGACCTGCCACAGCATCGGGGTGAGTTCGGTCACGATCTGACCGAGCGCCTCTTCGCTGCCCTGCCTGGCCTCGCCCACCAGGCTTGCGATGCGCTCGCCGCGATCGGGCTGGTCCGCGCGGCCCGTCCGGACCGTGGCCGGCCTGCGGTCATCGACGGCCATCAGCCCTGCCAGTCCATGGCCTTCAGGGCGGCCTGCGCTCGGTTGGCCGTGGCCAGCTGGCTGCAGGGCGTCAGCTTCAGCCCGGATCCGGCCGCGCCCTCAAGCAGGGCCCGGATGAAGCGCGCGGCCAGCAGCGGAGCCGAGAACGACGTGCCGCTCCAGACGGCAAATCCGCCCGAGTAATCGTCCGGATCGAGCGATTCACGTTCGCCGCGCGCGGCGGCGCCCGGCGGCATCGGGTTGGCGGGGTGGGCGCGCATCCTGAGGTCGGGGGTACGGCTGGCGTTGATGTCGACCGGGTAGGTGCTGACCACGACGGCGCCCGAGGCCCAGGCCGTTATCCAGTGACCGCCGTCGCTGAAGACCGCCTTGGAGCCGTTCGGGTTCAGCGCGCCCACGCTGATCAGCGGTACCTGATCGGCCGGCGTCTCCGCCGCGAACGCCGCGGGGTAGAACCTACGGCTGGTTGAGTAGTTCCCGGCCGCGGCGACGACGACGACACCGAGGTCGAGCAGCACCTTGATCACCTGCCACAGCCCGCTGCTGAAGGTCACGTCGTGTTCGGTCTCGTCGAAGTAGCCAAGCGAGAGCGAGACCACGTCGACCATCTTGTCCGGGTCGTCCGCCTCGGCCAGTGCGATCCGCTTGGCCAGGTGACGCAGAGCGCAGATGAGATCGCCCTCGTACACCGCGCCGTCGCTGTGCATGATCCGCACGGCCAGCACCCTGGCTTGGGGCGCGACCTGGCGCACGATGCCCGAGATGAAGGTGCAGTGACCTGTGTCGGTGTCAAGCTCACCGACGAGCGGGTCCGCCGTGATCGGAGTGTCCCATGGGTTCCTGATCACCTGGCGCGGTTTGTCGCCCTTCTCGGCCAGGTACGTGCCCTCGGCCATAATGGCCTTCTGGATGTCATGATCGACGGTGATAAAGCCGTCGCCCTGGCCATTCGGGTCGATGTCGTAACCGCCCCCCGGCTTCGCCTTCACCTCGAGCCACGGATGGGCCCGGACGCCCGTGTCCAGGACGGCGATCACCGGGCGCCGTCCGTAGTCCCGGGTGGCGTCGGCGGCCGAGCCGCGCCTGGGTGGGTCGAGCAGCAGCGTGACCGGGGTCCTCGTGTCACCGCCGCTGAACACGTAGGAGTCGGTGCTGCTCGGTCCGGTGACGCCGCTGCTGTCGTTCGGGTTCGCGACCAGCCCGCCGCCGGAATGGCCGACCGGACTGCCGCCGATCGCCGAACCGACCAGCAGATGCTCAAGCCCGATCCGCTTGACGTCGACCTCGTCCAGACCCGCCTCGGCCAGCGCCTTGTCCACCGGAGCCGCCGCCGCCGCGCGCAGCGTCTGCAGCGCCACCCACGCGTCGACGACCGCGGGAACGCCGACGTCCTTCGCCGGAACCAGCGCCGCCGGGCGAGGCAGCCGGGCCAGGGCCTCGTCGATGTCGGTCTGCTCGCGGTCCGTGTCCCGGCCCGGCGCGGACGGGATCAGGGTGATCCCGACGCGGGCGAGGATCGCGTTGATGGCCCGGACGGCCGCCGGCTCCTGCAGGTCGCCGGGGACCAGCAGCGTCCTGGCCCGGTAGACCGTCGGCCTGGGCGGCGGGTAGCCGTGGACCGCGACGGCTCTCTCCGGGTCGAGCAGCTTGGCGCCGTGCCGCTGCAGCAGCGCGGGCGGCAACCCGATCAGGCCGGGCGCGGAGTCGCTGTCGTCGGGCCCTGCTCCGTTTCGGTGACGGCGAGGCTGGAAGAACCAGTTCGTATTCGGCTCCGGCATGTGACGAACCCCATCCTGTTTCCGCGAACGGCGGCAAGCCCCAGCAGCTACCGGGACCGGATGGCCGCCCTATTCGCTTAGAGGGGGGCGCCCCAGGGAAAATACGCCACCGTTTATAACGAATGCATAACGACAACCCACCCGGCCAGCTCAAATTATTGCTGTCGAGGCGGACGAGCGCTAGCACCACGGCCCGTTCGGCATCATGGAAGATCTTTTTTTCTGAACGGTCGTGGTGCGTGCGCCCGCCACACCGCGGCGCTTCACTGCTCCCGCGGCACCGTAAGCGGCGTCGGGCCGATCTTTGTTGCCGGCTGCTTACCTGGTGACCAGGTTTCCTACCGTGGCCGCCTTCGCTCCCGCGCTGGCCGCCTTCGCTCCCGCCTTGGCCGCCTTCGCCCTGGCCTTGGCGGCCGCCTTACCCGCCTGGCCCGACGTCCGCCCGGCCTTGGCCCCGGCCTTACCGGACGCCTTGGCCGTCTTGGCGACCAGGGACGCTTCCCGGCGCGCCGTCTTGGCCGCGTGGCGGGTGCGCCAGGCGATCGAGGGGCTCCCCTCGGTGTCCGCGGCGGCGATCAGCAGGCCGCCGAACATGGAGAGGTTCTTGAGGAAGTGGATGCGCTGCTGCGCTTGGTCCTTATCCTCGCCGTCCTCCCAGAACCGGTGCCCGGCCAGGGTGGTGGGGACCAGGGTCGCGGCGATCGCGAGCGCGGAAAGCCGCGGGAACCGGCCCAGGGCCAGCAGCGAGCCGGCCACCAGCTGGACGGCGCCGTTGAGCCGCACCGCCTGCTCGGTCTTGGCGGGCACGGCGGGGACCCGTTCGGCCAGCGCCCGGACCACCGGCTCGGCCGCGGGCGCGACCCGATCGGGGCGGCGGAGGGTGTCATAACCCTGGAGAATAAAGATGGACGCCACCATGGGGCGCGCGAAGGCTCTCAGTACAGGCATGAATGCCACCTGCCCACCGAGCCGGCGTTGTAACGTCCCGGCGGGTACCGGCTAGCCAGCCGGGACGCCAGGGCGCCGCGGCAGCTGAGCCGGTGCCTCGGGGCGCCCGGGCGGCCGGGAGCGGCCTGCATAATGGCGGGGTGAACGAGCCGGAGACCATGATCAGACCGGTCAACGAGGGCGATCGCCCCTTGCTGGCCTGGCTCGTCGCGGAGCTCTGGGGGTCCGAGGTCGTGGCCGTGCACGGCAACCTTCTGCGGCCAGGTGAGCTCCCCGGATTTATCGCCGAACGGGCCCGTCGCGTGGCTGGCCTGCTCACCTACCAGCTGGTCGGGGAGTCGCTGGAGATCGTAACGCTTAACGCCATCGACCGCAGGGCCGGGATCGGGACACTGCTCATCGAGGCGACCGTCGGGACCGCGCGTCATTTCCGCTGCCGCGATATCCGCCTCACTACCACCAACGACAACGTCGACGCGCTGCGCTTCTACCAGCGTCGCGGGTTCCGGCTGGCGGAACTGCGCCCGGGTGCGGTGGACCGGTCCCGGCAGGAGAAACCCCAGATCCCGAGGGTCGGGGACTACGGCATCCCGCTGCACGACGAAATCGACCTCACGCTGCGCGTGTAGCTCCCTTGGCCCCCGGCCGCGAAAATCGGCGTTAGACGCCAGGGATGTCGTGTTTGTAATGGTGTTCATCTTGACGTGCCGACGAGTGGCCGGTCCATGATGGATACACCGGCCACGTTCACCAGGAGGCTCTCGGTTCTTCTCGACACGGCGCATTTTTTCACCGACAGTATCGACGTGTGTGCTGTTGCGATCATTGGTGATGCGCTATACAAGGACATACGACTGTCCGGCAACCAGGTGCGGGGGCCGTGGGCCAGGCGACCTCACGGCCGGGTCTGCGGCGGGGCTGCGAGGCAGGGAGTGGGGGCGAGGAAGCGAGATGCTGCCAAAGGATAGGGCCCAGCCCGCCGCGCGCGACAAGCCGAGCTGGGGCGCCCGCATCGTGCGCTACTACCGGCAGGCCCCGACCTGGCTCAAGGTCTCGATGGTCGCCGCGGCCTTCATCTTCTGGCCGGTTACCGGAAGCTACATCGTCCTTGCCACCCTGGTCTATGCGGTCCTCGCGGTGATCCAGGGGCGGCGTACAGTCGTTGCCTCGGTACTCGTCGCGGCGTGGGGCGCGGCCGTTTTCGTGGCCCTGACTGGCGGCAGCCTGACGAGCTGGAGTTACGCCCTCCTGCTGCTGCCCGTCGTCGCCGCGCTGGCCGCCCACGCCAGGCCGCTGGCCCGCTGGTTCGTGCCGTGCCGCACGGTCGCGTGGGTCCTGCTGTGGTCGGTGCCAATCGGTGCCGCGGCGCTGAGGTTGTGGCCGCGGCAGCCGTTCATCGGCACCATCGCCGCGTGGCTGCTCGCCGCGGCCGTACTCGGCTGGCGGGTGGCCAAGGGCATCTCGGATGCCCGCATGTACGGAAACGGGCCCGCCGGGTCCCCGGATCAGCGCGGAAACGGGAGCCCGGCAGGCGGGTCCGCCGCGAACCAGGCTCAGCCGGGCGGGCGGCCAGGTGCCCACTCCGGGGCTGCCGGGTACGGCGCCCGGGCCCAGGCCGCCGCGCTGCCCTACGCCGAGCACGCCGCCCGCGACCATCAGCCAGGTCCGCCCAGGCCCCGGCCGCAGATCTCGGTCGAGGACGCCATGGCCGAGCTGGACGCGATGATCGGACTGGCTTCGGTCAAGGAACAGGTGCGCTCGATCGCCGCCTCGGTCGAGGCGGCCCGGCGGCGCGCGGTGGCCGGCGTCACCACGGATAAGCCCATGCGGCACTTCGTCTTCCTCGGGCCGCCGGGGACCGGGAAGACGACGGTGGCCCGGGTGCTGGCCAAGATCTTCTACGCCTTCGGCCTGCTCGATGACCCGGATGTGGTCGAGGCGCACCGTGCCGACCTGGTCGGGGAGTATCTCGGCGCGACCGCCATCAAGACCAATGAGCTCGTCGATTCCGCGCTGGGTCGCGTGCTCTTCATCGACGAGGCGTACAGCCTGGTCAACGAGGGCGACGGGCAGACCGACCGGTTCGGTGTCGAGGCGGTCCAGACGCTGCTCAAGCGGGCCGAGGACAACCGCGAGGACCTCATCATCATCCTGGCCGGCTACGAGAAGCAGATGGAGGCGTTCCTGGGCTCCAATCCCGGCCTGGCCTCACGCTTCGCGACCCGGCTGAAGTTCCCGAGTTACTCGCCGCCGGAGATGCTGGCGCTGGCCGAGTCCGCGCTTGACCGGCGCGGTGAGATGCTCGACCCGGACGCGCGGCCGGTGCTCTGGCGCACGCTGGAAGAGGTCGGCCGCCGCCGGATGGCCGACGAGCTCGGCAACGGCAGGTTCGTCCGGAGCCTGCTCGAGAAGGCCGGCCAGGCCCGCGACGTGCGGGTGATGACCGGAACGGCCGAGCCCGCGCCCAGGGACCTGGTCACCATCCGCGCGCACGACCTCGAGCAGGCCTTCACCGAACTGACCAGCCGGATGCGCGGTTACGAGGACACGCCGACGCTGGAAGGCGCGATCGCCGAGCTCGACGAGCTGGTCGGCCTCGAGCCGGTGAAGCAGCAGGTGCGCGCCATCGCGGCGCAGCTGCGGGTGGCCAAGCTGCGCGACACCCACGGGCTGACCAGCCAGCCGCCCACCAGGCACTTCGTGTTCAGCGGCCCGCCCGGTACCGGTAAGACCACCGTCGCCCGCATCCTCGGCCGGATCTTCGCCGCGCTCGGGCTGCTGGTCAGGCCCGAGGTGATCGAGGCGCACCGGGGCGACCTGGTCGGCGAGCACCTCGGCTCGACCGCGATCAAGACCAACAAGCTGGTCGACTCGGCGCTGGGCGGCGTGCTGTTCATCGACGAGGCGTACTCCCTGCATAACGACGGGTATTCCGGCGGGGACGCGTACGGCTCCGAGGCGGTGCAGACGCTGCTCAAGCGCGCCGAGGACGACCGGGACCGGCTGGTCATCGTGCTGGCCGGATACCCGGGGGACATGGACAGGTTCCTGCGCAGCAACCCCGGCCTGGCGTCCAGGTTCAGCACCCGGGTCACCTTCCCCAGCTACCGGCCGCAAGACCTGGTCCGGATCGCCGTCCTGCTGGCCGAACAGGCCGGGGACATGTTCGACCCGGCCGCGATCGAGGTGCTCCGCGCCATCTTCGGGCACGCCTGCGCCGCGGGCCGGATCGACGAGCTGGGCAACGGCCGGTTCGCCCGGTCCCTGTTCGAGCGGGCCTGCGCCTGCCGGGATGTCCGGGTGGTGCGCCTCGGCGAGCAGGCCACCGCGGCCGACCTGACCACGGTGACCGCAGCGGACGTGGAGACCGCCTACCGCGACCTCACCCCCGACACCCCCGACGCCCCCGACGCCCCCGGCATCACCCGGAACCGGCTCACCGTCCGCGACCAGATCTAGCCCCGGGCCAGGCGCGACCAGATCTAGCCCCGGCCATAGCAGCTAGCCCCAGCCAGAGCTCACCGCGAGCCGCTGAGGCTAGGCTGAGCACGGTGGACAAGCGGTGGGAATTCTGGATCGACCGGGGCGGCACGTTCACCGATATCGTCGCCCGGCGGCCGGACGGACGCCTGGTCGCGCACAAGCTGCTGTCCGAGAACCCCCGGGCCTACCGGGATGCCGC
>Ga0302181_10003808_pt1 | contig 10204 bp, 6 predicted proteins | sample I_Palsa_E3_3_FD_198786 | JGI IMG/M metagenome (GOLD analysis project Ga0302181, IMG submission 198786) | Peat permafrost microbial communities from Stordalen Mire near Abisko, Sweden - I_Palsa_E3_3 | ecosystem: Environmental > Terrestrial > Soil > Palsa > Peat permafrost | place: Sweden: Abisko... | reverse complement strand
CCGTAGTCCGGCGACGTCGTGTCCGGTGGGCTTGGGCAGCACGATCACGTCGCAGTCCGCGATGAGCTGCTGCCGCGAACACACGCCGGCCACCATCGGGGCGAGCTGCGCGTCGGCAAGGCCGAACCGCTCGGCGTAACCGCGCTCGAGGAAGATCCGCGCCCGCAGGCCCGGTTCGATCCGGTCTAGATGCAGCGGGTGGATCGGCAGCCGGTGCTCGTTCTCCTTGCGGGAGATCCCGCATACGCCGAGGCTGAGCTGATTCATCAGGACTCCCATCCCCTCCGCCGGACGCGACCGGCACGTGACCATGCCGTGGCACCCAGGGCACCCGCTACCAGCGTTGCCCGGCCCGGCCGCCGTCTCCTGCGTCGCAGGTGGCTCCGTCGCCTATACCCACGACAAAGCCCGGTCCGCCGAATGTAGCGTAGGCCGGCTCACCTGGGCACGTCCGGCTGGACACCCACCGGGCGATCTCGCGACGCTGACGGGGCATTGCCGTGCCCGTGCCCGGCGCCAAGACGCCCGGCGACGCGGCCGGGCGGTTGTGACTAGAACAGGACGATGGCGGCGGCGACCCGGGTCCAGAGCGGCAGGTCGTGGCCGGTCAGGAGGCAGCCAAGCTGGCCCACTCGCTCGTACTCCGGGAGCGGCGCCGCTTGCCGGATCACCGTAGCAGGCATGGCCGCCGGGTCACCGGCGGCTGATCACCGGGACACGACCCGTGTCAGGGAAGTTCGCGGGCTGCCCTGATGAGCGCGCAGATTATCTGTTCGGGCCTGGCGCAGGCTGGCCATGCAGGCGACCAGTTTGCCGACCATAACGGCGGATCTCGCGTCGACCAGCAGCACAAGTCGATCACGCTCCGTGGCTTGGCCTTTGGGGAGTCAGTCCGCGGCAAAGGCGTCGAGCGTTGACACCGTTAACGGGAAGATCGGCCTGCGCGTGCCGCTGGACGTTATCAAGGCCAACTCCACCACGTCCAGGTGCGCGGGAAACCCGCGCACCTGAACTTCCTGCCCGACCACTCTGACTTCACCGCCTCATTCACCAGGTCCGGCACCACCGCACTCGCCGACACCGACGACTCGATCCGCATGTCGAGGCCCGCCGGGGAGAAGAACCCCGCTCCTCGGCGATGTACAGGGGGGCGGCGCCCGGAGCCGGCACCGCGGCAACGACCGCTAGCAGGCCGACCTTCGCCGAGTCGCCCGGTAACGCACTATGCGAGTTCCGCTGCGAACAACATTCTTTTCCGTGCGAGGAACGCCGGATCGACTTCGCATATAGTTCGTCGCCCGGCGTTCCTGGTATTCGCTGACCTGGCGTCCTAGGACGTCTGGCGCGCGGCTTCTTCGATCACGGTCGTGACCTCGCCTGGCTGGGAGATCAGCGACAGGTGCGAGGCGTTGATCTCCGTCACCGTGGCGTGCGCGCGGCTTGCCATGAACTCCTGCGCCGCCGGCGGAATCGCGTGGTCGGCCGTTCCGATCACGGCCCAGCTGGGGATGCTGGTCCAGGCCGGCGGGCCTGACACCTCGGTCAGCGCGCTGGCCGCGATCGGCCGCTGGGTGGCGGCGAGCTCGGCCGCCTGGCTGGCCGGCAGGTCGTTGGCAAGGATGCTGCGGAACAGTGAAGGCTTGATGTACACGTCGGTAACGCCGCCGGGCGACGGGACGAAGTTCAGGGCAGCGGGCGTGATCTGGCTCCCCGGGAACTGCGAGGTGAGGCTGTTCAGGGTGTCGCCCTGGGCGGGGATGTAGGCGTCGACGTAGACGAGGGCCTTGACGTTCTTGTCGCCGGTAGCCGCGTTGGTGATGACGAAGCCGCCGTAGGAGTGGCCGACCAGCACGATCGGCCCAGGCACGGTCGCGAGGTAGCTGGCCAGATAGGCCGAATCGCTGTCAGGTCCGCGCAGCGGGTTCGGGGGGACATCAACGGTGTACCCGTCCTTCTGCAGCCGCGTGACGACGCCGCTCCAGCTTGACCCGTCAGCCCAGGCGCCGTGCTCCAGCACGATGGTCGGCTTGACCGCCGAGTGTGAGGGGCCGCTCGTCGAGGCGGCAGCGACCGCACTGGGGATTCCGACCAGGCCGGCGAGGGCAAGGCCGATCAGCGTGAATCGCGCCTTTCGTGTTCCGAACTTCAGTGGCGTGCGCATGAGAGTGCCCTTCCGTTGGGGGAGAGTTGTCACAGGTCCTGACCGGCGAGCCAGGACAGGGTGAGGTCGGCGACTTCGCGCCATCCGTGATCGAGGACGAGGGAGTGGCCGCGGTCGGGGAATGCGTGAAAACCGGTGACCGCACCTGAGCCGGAGTAGAGCGTGTAGGCGGCGCGGGCCACCACCTCCGGCACGGTGTGGTCCTTGCCGCCGGCGACGATCAGCAGAGGTCCGCGGTCCTGCTTCCTGGTATCGACGGCAGCCGGAGACGACTTTTTAAAGTTCGCGGCCGAGGCCTCAAAGAGCGGCTTGCCCGGTCCGGGGATCGCCCACTTGTCGAACAGCTCGCCGGATTCTCTCTCGGTGAGCGCGTTGCCGAAGCCGTAGCGGAACTGCTTCTTCGTGAGCGTTACCGCCCGCTTCTTGTTGCCGGGCCTGGACAGCACCGGGAGCCCGGAGCGGATCTGGGCGAACGGCAGCGGTTTCACCCCCTTGATCTGGCCGGGGTCGATCGCGATCGCCGCCGCGGCCACGCCCCCGGACAGCAGCTTTTGTGCGATGAGGCCGCCGAACGAGTGGCCGATCACGATCGGCTTGGCTGGCAGGCGGCTGATGACGTTGAGGTAGCCGTGGGTGATGTCGTCGATGCCCTTGTCCGCAACGGCTGCCGCGTTCTTCCGTGTCTTGTCCACGCTGGCCGAGTCGCCGGGCCAGCCGGGCGCCATCGCGTTGTAGCCCGCCGAGCGATAAAGCTCGACCCAGGGCTGCCAGGCATCGGAGTGGATCCATAGGCCGTGGATGAAGACCACGGGGATGGGCGGTGCAGTCATGTGTTCCTCCAGGCGTGGCCAGACATGCCCGGGCCGTGGTCTTGTAGTAGATCTCGACAAGACCCGTGTTCTCCGACCCGACGGTGACATGGGGCATGCCGCCAAGCGTGCCGCGTGGCGCGCACGCGGCGCATGACTCGATCAAGTGATTAACCGCTGCCCGGACTCGCTGTGGCGGGGATGGCCGGGATGAGTGATGCGCCGCACCGCGGCGGACGCCGAGACTGGCACTCACCGCGCCATGACGGAGACGAAACCATGAAGTTCGCGAACTACATCCGTAACTCCACCGCCTGGCGCTTGCCGGCCCGGCGCGCCAGCTCGACCCGGGACCGGATACCGAGCTTGGCGAAAACGTGGCGCAGGTGCGAGTTCACCGTGTGCGCGGAGATGTAAAGCCGCTGGGCGACCTCACGGTCGGTCGCGCCGCGGACAACTAGCCGGACGACCGCGAGCTCAGAGGCGGTCAGCTCCGGCCAGTGCGCCGCGGCCGGGTCCGGGCGCCCGCCAGCCCGCTGCGCGCCGCCGTCACGGAGCAGGCGCCGGACACGTGCCGCGTCTCGTTCGGCGCCCGCGGCGGACTGCAGCCTGAGCGCCTCGTCCAGGTAGCCGACCGCCTCGTCCTTCGCCCGTTCCGCGAGCAGCCGGCCGGCATCCTCAAACGCCGCCGCGCGGACCAGCGACCGAGGGTCGCCGCGGTAGGCCTGGACAGCGGCCAGGGCCCGTTCGGGATCATCGTCAAGGACCGCGCGCGCATGCAGCGCGGCGGCGCGCAGCCCGGGAAAGCTCGGATTCGCGTCCGCTCCGTTCTCCAGCCGCGCGGTGACGGAGGAGGCGTCTGTCCGCTGCCCTGCCGCCAGCAGCAGCCGCACCAGTTCGACCGCGTCGCAATGGCCGACCGGGCTGCAGGCGTGCACGTACCCGGGCGCGAGGACGTTGAGCAGGTCTGGGCCGATAGGACCGCCGTCCAGGCGGACAGTGAGCCACGCGCCGAGGCGTTTGGTGGTCGCGCAGCTGCTGCCCGTGCCGTAAAGTGCTGCCGCATCCCGCCGTGCGGTCTGCAGCGCCGCGGGGTCGCCGGTGCGCAGTGCGATGTCACCGAGGACGTAGCTGGCGATGTGGTTGAGGTAGCCGAAGCTCCCGTCACCCATCTCGTCGGACATGTCCAAGATCGCCTCGGCTTCGGCGCGGGCGTCGGCGAGCTGCCCGGCGGCCAGCCGTGCCCGGCACCTCAGCATGGACCAGACCCGGATGTTCCTGCAGACGTTCTCAGCCTCGCGGGTACCGGCCTCGATGATCGCGTGCGCCTCCTCCAGCCGCGATTCCGAAATCAGCAACAGCGACCTCCACGTCTCCGGCAGCCACATCCGGAGCTCCTTCGCCTCGTGCTGGCGCCTGGTCGCCTCGCCCGCCAAGCCGATGGCTCCCCGCCAGTCGCCCTGGGCGAAGGCGAGCAGGGCGCGCGGCACGAACGTGACGATCTCGGCAGCAGGGTCGCCGCTAGCTGTCGCCTCCGCGATCGCGTCCGCGACCGGCCCGGCCGCCGCGTCTGCCTCGCCGCTGATGTCCAGGCCGCAGGCCAGCAGCGACAGCAGCTGGACGCGCAGCGCGGGCGGGACGTCGGGCAACCGCAGGGCCGCCTGGCACTGGTCAGCGACCGCTGCCGGGGCATACTGGGCCATCAGCATGCCGATGCCCAGCCGCGCCTGCGCCTCTGCAACGGGATCGGCCAGGTCGCTCTCCGACGCGGTAAGGAGCCTGGCCGCCTCCGCGGCCCGGCCGGCCTGCACGAGCAGGTCGATGGCCTCTACGACTGCCTCGCCGCGCCCGGGCCCGCCGCGCGGCATGAGGTCCAGGGCACGCCGCGACAAGGGGGCTGCCACCGCCGGGGACGCCTGCCCGATCTGCGCCGCTGCCCGCCGCAGCAGGCTGGCTGAGGCTATGTCGCCGGGCTCGGCGATATCCATGACCAGCTGCGCGACGTCGACGGCCGAGGCCCCGTGCTGAAGCATCACTTCGACCGCGGTGCGGCGCATGCTCCGCCGCACCGCTCTGGGCAGGCTGGCATCGACGGCCTCGCGCACCAGGTCATGCCGGAACCCGAGACGGTCCCCCTCCTCGGTCAGCAGCCCCGCGGCGATCGCCTCCCTGATCTCGCCCCGCAGATCCAGCGGCGGCCGGCCGAGCAGCCCGGCCAGCTCATCCAGGGAGAAGCTGTGCCCGAGCACCGAAGCCATCTCCACGGCGTCCCTGGCAGGCACGGTCAGCCGTGCGAGCTGGCCGGCCACCGAGCCGACAAGCCGGCGCGGCAGGCGCGCGCCCGCGGCCAGTTTGGCCGCGCTACCGTCGACGGTCACGAGGTTTTCCGTGCGCAGCCCGCGCAGCAGCTCGGTCAGCAGGAACGGCTGGCCGTCCGCCCGGCTGAGTACCTCCCGCAGCGCCTCATCGGGCTCGCCGCCGAGCACGTCACGGGCGACCTGCGCGACCGCGGTCTCGTCCAGGGGGCCTAGCCGGATCTCGGACGCACCCGCCGCCTCCAGCCGGTCGACCGCGTCCTGCGCAGCGTCCGCCAGCTCCCCGCGGCGCAGCGCCAGCAGCCAGCTGATCCGGTGTGTGGCCAGCCGCCTGGACAGCGTGACCAGGGCACTGGCGGTGGCGGCGTCGGCCCATTGCAGGTCATCGACGACAACAAGCAGCGGCGTGCGGCGCGCGGCTTTCTCGAGTGCTTCCTGCAGCTCGCGCAGCAGCCAGAACCGCTGGTCAGGAGACTGGCTGAGTTCGTGGAGCCGCGCGGGATCGACGGGCGGGTCGTCCGTGGAGACGAGGGCGTCCAGGATCACCCCGAGCGGCACCGCCCGAGCCGCGGGATCCCCGCCGCCGCAGAACACCAGGATCCCGCCGTCCGCGGCCAGGCTCGCGGCCTCGGCCAGCAGCGCGGTCTTCCCCGAGCCCGCAGGCCCGGTGACGAGCACGACGCTGCCACGCCCGGCGCCGAGCGCGTTCAGCTGCCCCCGCAGCACGTCAACCTGGGGCTGCCGGCTGCGCAATCTGGGGTGCACCGGGCCATCGTAATTGACATTCAGCCTGCCCGGCCTTCGGCAGCCCTGCTCTTCGACGGGCGAACCCGGCAGGGAAAGGCACCGCGACCGCGGGCCGTGCTCGGTGGATGAGGCGTCCTGGCGGGAACAGCGTATTGCCGGCCTCTCAAACGCCGTCCATACTGTGCGCAACGGCACGGCGGCTGTGACGCTGGCCACAGCCAGAGGAGGTCGAACTCGTGGCAAAGCCCCGTCATCTCGCCGTAGCCGGCGGCGTGCTGGCAATCGCTCTCATCGCCGCGCTGCCGGCGGCAGCGGCAGACGCCTCGCCCGCCTACCCGGTCACCCCGAGCCTCGCGGCCGGCATCGCTAACGCGATCCCCGACCCTGCGGCGGCCCCGGCCGGAGCCAACGTCCCCGGCTGCCACAGCACGGCTCATCCGATCCCCGTCGTCCTGGTCAACGGCACCTTCGGCAACGCTGTGGACGACTTCGGCGGCCTCGCGCCGACGCTGGCCAACGCCGGATACTGCGTCTACACCTTCGACTACGGGGCACCCTCCAGCCAGCTCATCCAGTCCACCGGACCGGTGCCAGCGTCCGCGCAGACCCTCGCCAGCTACGTGCAACATGTTCTGGCCGAGACTGGCGCGAGCCAGGTCAACCTGATCGGGCACTCTCAGGGCGGCATGCTCGCCGAGTACTACGCGAAGGTCCTCGACGGAGCCCGCTACGTTCACGACCTCGTCGGCCTGTCACCGACCACCCACGGCACCACGCTGGACGGCCTCACGCTCCTGGCCGGCCTGTTCCCCGGCGCCAGCGGCCTGATCGGCGACGCCTGCCAGGCCTGCGCCGGCCAAGAAACCGGTTCCGCTGTCATCCAGCAACTCGACGACGGCCCCATCGCCCAGGCAGGCGTCAACTACACGATCATCGAGACCCTCAACGAAACCGTCGTCACCCCCCTCGGTTCCTCGTTCATCCACGAGCCCGGCGTCACTAACGAGTACGTCCAGCGGTACTGCCCCTTTGACCTGGTCGACCACGGCGACCTCTCCTACGACCCCGTGGTCTTCCAGCTGGTGCTCAACGCCCTCGACCCCGCCACCGCCAGGAACCCCGACTGCTTCGACGAATATCCTGCCCCCGCGTGACCGGCAGCCATCCGGCCGGCTGACCATAGCCGCGTGATGCGATGGCCTCCTTGGCCACCGTGCCGGTAAGCAGGTCATCCACGCGATCGGTGCGCAGGGCGCGCTGATCATCGAGGTCAGCGGCGGCGAACTCCTGGGCCAGGATGCTGAGCAGCAGCCGCCGATCGTCCCCGCGGCGTGCTAGAGGAGCGCGCCGAGCGGCACACGGATGACGGCACGCGCGGTTGCAGCGGTCGGAATGAGGTCGATGCTGGTAGCGCGCGATGTCGTCGGTGTGGATGACTACAGACCCGGGGACCAGCTCGCTGATCCGGGCCGCCAGCGTGGTCTTGCCGTTGTTGCTGCGCCCGTCGATGGCCAGCACGGCCGGACGGCCAGAACCGCCCCGGTCCGGTCGGCGCCTGGTCACCGCGTTGACGACCGTACTCAGCAATTCCACCCGCCACGGTCCGGCTTCGGGCTCTTCTGGGGCTAGCCGCAACGCCATGCTCCCATCATGCCGCGCCGCCCCGGCTCCGGCGTTACGGGTGAGCCGGTCGATCGTGGCGGGCGCGGATGAGCATCACAGCGCACCGCGCCCGCGCTTGGATCAGACCGTAACGTGCTGCTCGGCCAGCGGTGTCGCGCGGTCGGGAACCGGCGGACAGTGGCGGCGCTTAGGATCCGGTACATGGCTGGCGCGATCGATTACTCCGCTCCGGGTCGGCTGACGGACATCGGCGAGGTCAGCGCGGCCGTGCTCGAGGCCGTCCCGGCCGATCCGGCCGGCATCTGCCGGCTCGTCCCCGGCTTGGTGCTGCATCCCTTCGAGGCGACCGACCTTGGCCTGGACGCCGGCCGGCTCGCCGGAATCCAGATCCGGCCGGCCAGCGCGATCATCGGTGCCGTGCTGGCGCTGGACCCCGCGGCGCTGGATATCCCGCGCGAGCCGGAGCGGCGGCTGGTCGGCACCTGCCGGACCTTCGTCGTCCTGAGCTGCGCGCTGCTGCGCCACCGGGGTATCGCGGCCCGCGCTCGCTGCGGTTTCGGTACGTACTTCCGGCCCGGGCTCGGCCTGGACCACTGGATCACCGAGTACTGGCACGAGGCCGGCGAACGGTGGGTCAGGGTCGACACCCAGCATCTGGGGCACTCGTTCGTACCCCGCCCGGAGGACCTGGCGCCGGGCGAGTTCCTCACGGGCGGAGAGGCCTGGACCGGTTACCGGCACGGTGGCATCGACGCGGCGACATTTGGCGTGGCCGGGACGGAGAACTTCGGTCCGGCCGAGATCAGCGGCAACGCGATCAGGGACCTGGCCGCCCTGAACAAGGTCGAGATGCTGCCGTGGGATGAGTGGGGGCGGATGACCGCAGCCTACGCGGGCCAGGTCGGCCCCGGCTACGGCGAGCTCATCGACGAGGTCGCTGCCGCTTGCGCGTCGGACCGCCCTCGGCGCGTCGCGGACCTCTACTCCCGCCCGGAGCTGCGGGTGCCCGCCGAGCTGATCCAGTAGGGCGCCCGGCCGCGTTAGCCGCGGTCCCGTCATTTTCACTGTGCACCATACGCCGGCCGTCATGTTAATGGTAATTTGACCGTTTCCCTGGGCGAGGCGTCCCGAGTCGGCAGGGTAATTTCGATCCGTCGGCGCACGCTTCGTTCGTCACGGTGCGTCTTTTCTGCCTGGCGGAAGAATGTGCCGCGGCGCAGCCTGCGGACTGTGGTCTCCGGTGATGGATCCTTAAGGGGACAGCCGTTCGGTCGTCCAGTTATTGCCTGCCCGCCGGTAGCGGATCCGGTCGTGCAGGCCGTCCGGGGATTCCTGCCAGAATTCGACGCGGGCGGGAAGCACCCGGAAGCCGCCCCAGCGCTGGGGACGGGGGAGATCAGTGCCGGCGGGGTGGCGAAGCTGCAGGTTCTGCACCCGCGTCCGGAGGGCGGCCTGGCTGGCGATGACCCTGCTCTGGTGGGAGGCGGCGGCGTTGCGGCGGGTAGCCGCCGGGCGGGTCCGCCAGTACTCGCTGGCTTCCTGTTCACTTACCGGCTCGACGGGTCCCGTCACCCGCACTTGACGGTGCACCGGGACGAGCCAGTGCAAAACGGCAGCGGCCTGCGGATTGGCGGCCAGTTCAGCACCCTTGTCGCTGGTGAGGTCGGTGAAGAAGACCAGCCCCGGCTGGAGGCCGCGAAGTATCACCACCCGTGCCGCAGGGATGCCGTCGGCGGTCGCGGTCGCGATGGTCATGGCCTCAGGCATCGGCTCGCCCGCACTGCGGGCGGCCTCCAGCCATGCCGCCAGCTGCCGCAGCGGATCGGCATCCAGATCTACGATGTCCACCCGGTCAGTATTGCCGCACCTGACGGCACCCCGCGTCGTCCGGCCGGGGACCGGCTAACCTGATGGCGGTGACCGTTGAGCTGGCCCTGCTGTCGCAGGTTAGTTACAGCAGCCTGGAGATTACCGGCTCCCGGCTGCAGGGCCTGCTTGCGCTCCTGGCCGAGGACCCGCACCTAGGCTGCAGCACCTCCCGGCTGGTGGACGGGCTGTGGCCAGACGAGCAACCCGAGCACCCGGCCAAGGCTCTGCAGGTCCTTGTGTCCCGGGCCCGGGCCCGGCTCGGCCCCGGGGTCATCGTCAGCACGCCGGGCGGATACCGCCTCGCGCTGCGCGAGGACCAGATCGATGCCTCCGCGGTCCTGCTCAGCGCGTCCGAGAGTGAGAAGCGGTCCCGGGCCGGTGACCACCTCGCGGCGCTGCGGCACGCCGAGGCCGGGCTCGCGCTGTGCGAGGGCGCGGCGGGCTGGGACTCCGGGGACGGCCACCCGCTGTCCGCGCTGCGCGCGGCGCGGGCTCCGGTCTACCGGTCGCTGCTGCGGGCCCGCGCGCTGGCGCTGTCGCGGCTCGGGCGGCACGCCGAGGCGGCCGCACCGCTCGGCGAGCTGATCCTGCGCTTCCCGCGGGACGAGGAGGTCCTGGCCGAACTGCTGCGCTGCGAGGCGGCGACGGCGGGGCCCGCGGCGGCTCTCGCCAGGTACGCC
>Ga0302181_10003804_pt1 | contig 10213 bp, 7 predicted proteins | sample I_Palsa_E3_3_FD_198786 | JGI IMG/M metagenome (GOLD analysis project Ga0302181, IMG submission 198786) | Peat permafrost microbial communities from Stordalen Mire near Abisko, Sweden - I_Palsa_E3_3 | ecosystem: Environmental > Terrestrial > Soil > Palsa > Peat permafrost | place: Sweden: Abisko... | reverse complement strand
AGGTCGCGCGTCAGGTCTCAGACCTCGCCCGCCTGGAGATTGAGATTTTCGAGGAGCGCAACCCCTCGATCGCGGAGCGTGAGGTCGTGGAGGCGACGCTGTACCTGAAGGGCGTGACGCTGCGCGCACACGAGCATTCGCGCGAGATGGGGCACTCGCTGAACCTCGTTGTCGACGAGCTGGCACGCCAGGTCAAGCGCCATCGGGACAAGCGCCGCAAGCGCCGCGAGGCCCACGCCGCCGCGACCCAGTTCAAGTCGGCGCGCGCCGCGCTGTAGTCGCTAATCTGGGGGCGTGTCCCCTTCAATTCTAGATCGCGCGCTGAACGTCGGCGAGGCGAAGAAGTTCAAGTCCTACCAGAAGCGCGTCGCGCTGATCAACGCGTTCGAGGGTGAGCTCGAACACGACTCCGACGCCGAGCTGCGCGAGCGGATGGATACGCTGCGCGCCCGTGCGGCCGAAGGCGAGTCACTCGACGATTTGCTGCCGGAGTGCTTTGCGGTCGTGCGGGAGACGGGCAAGCGCACGATGGGGATGCGCCACTTCGACGTGCAGCTGATCGGCGGGATGGTGCTGAACGACGGCTGTATCGCGGAGATGAAGACGGGCGAGGGCAAGACGTTGACGGCGACGCTTGCGGTCGTGCTGAACTCGTTGGCGGTGAGGGATCGCGCTCCCCTCCACAAAGAAGACTTCGCCGACCCGGACTTTCCCGACTATCCTGATCTCGTCGATCCGGACTCCTCGATCGACCCGGCTGCAGTCGAAGAGTCAGAGCTCAACGGCGCGGGCGCGGCCGAGGGCTCGGACCGCAACGGCTCGGGGTCCGCCGGCTCGGACTCCACACGGGCGAGCTCCGATCCGAACGCTGACACGGACGGGGCGCTCAGTCGTAGGGGTGTGCACGTGGTGACCGTCAACGACTACCTCGCAAAGCGCGACGCGGAATGGATGAAACCGATCTACGACGCGCTCGGCGTGAGCGTCGGAGTGCTGCAGAACATGCAGCCCTACGACGAGAAGCAGCGCGCGTACGCGTGCGACGTGATCTACGGCACTAACTCCGAGCTGGGCTTTGACTACCTGCGCGACAACATGGCGAAGGACCTATCCGAAAAGGTCCAGCGCGGGCACTACTTCGCGGTCGTGGACGAGGTCGACAACATCCTGATCGATGAGGCGCGCACGCCACTGATCATCTCCGGCGCCCCCGAACAGGCGGCCGACCTGTACATGAAGTTCGCGCGCCTGGCGCCGCGGATGACCGCGGGCAAGACGCCCGAAGGCATGGACCCACGCACTAAGAAGGGCTTTCTCGCGGACTTTGACTTCGAGATCGACGAGAAGCACAAGAGCGTCTCGATCACCGAGCAGGGGGTGGCGAAGGCCGAGAAATTCCTCGGTATCGATCATCTCTATCGCGCCGAGAACGGGCACTTGGTCAACCACCTGATCCAGTCGCTGCGCGCCGAGTCGCTATACAAGCGCGACGTCGACTACGCGGTGGTCGATGGCGAGGTGAAGATCATCGACGAGTTCACCGGCCGGATCCTCGACGGCCGGCGCTGGTCGGAGGGGCTGCACCAGGCGATCGAGGCGAAGGAGGGCGTGAGCGTCCAGGAGGAGAACCAGACGCTTGCGACGATCACCTATCAGAACTACTTCCGGCTGTACGACAAGCTTGCGGGCATGACCGGCACGGCGCTGACAGAGGCGACGGAGTTCATGAAGATCTATGAGCTGCCGGTCGTGCAGGTCCCGACGAACATGCCGATGGTACGCGACGACCGCAACGATCAGGTCTACAAGACCAAAGAGGGCAAGTGGAACGCGGTCGTCAACGAGATCGCGGCGCGGCATGAGAACGGCCAGCCGGTGCTTGTCGGCACGATCTCCGTCGAGGTATCGGAGTTGCTTTCCGAGCGATTGAAGAAGCGCGGGATCGAGCACGCCGTGCTGAATGCTAAGCCCGAGTACGCCGCGCGCGAGGCCGAGACCGTCGCCGAGGCCGGGCAGCCGGGCGCGGTGACGATCGCGACGAACATGGCGGGCCGCGGCGTGGACATCAAGCTGGGCGGCAATCCCGAGCATCTCGCACGGCTGGATCTCGCGAAGCAGGGGATTGCGCCCGACCACGAGGATCACGAGCAGCGCATGGGCGCGCTGCTGCCGGAGCTGGAGCAGCGTGTGGCCGAGGGACGCGAACGTGTGATGGCGGCCGGCGGGCTGTTCATCTGCGGTACTGAGCGCCATGAGTCCCGGCGGATCGACAACCAGCTGCGCGGCCGCGCCGGGCGCCAGGGCGACCCCGGCGAGTCGAGGTTCTTCCTGTCGGCCGAGGATGACCTTGTGCGGCTGTTTGCGGGCGATCGTATCTACCGAATCCTCGACAAGCTCGGCGGCGTCGATGAGGAGGGCAACGAGGAACCGATCGAGGCCGGGATGCTGTCGAAGCAGATCGAAAAAGCCCAGAAGAAGGTCGAGGAGCAGAACTTCCTGCAACGCAAACACGTGCTCGAGTACGACGACGTCGCGAACGAGCAGCGTCGCGTGATCTACGCCTACCGCGACGAGGTGCTCGAGGGCAAGCCGATCGGCGAGGAGGCGCGCCGCGAGGTCGTAAGCACGATCGAGCGCACGATCGAGCAGTACACGCCCGGCGACTTCATGGAGGACTGGGACCTCGACGGCCTGTTCACCGCGCTCGGGCAGTTCTTCCCGCTCGACCTCTCAGACGAGGACCTCGACCCCGATAAGGTCGACCGGATCTCGTTGACCGACCGCGTGAGCGAGCTGGCGATCGAGCGCTACAACGCCCGCGAGCAAGAGCTCGGTGAGGAGTTGATGGGCGCACTCGAGCGGTTTTTGCTGCTGGAGATCATCGACGAGCGCTGGCGCGAGCACCTGTTCGACATGGACTACCTGCGCGAGGGCATCCACCTGCGCGGCTTCGCTCAGCTCGATCCGTTGGTGGCATACAAGAACGAGGCGTTCACCCTCTTCGGCGACCTGATGGGCAGCGTGTGGGCCGACTACACAAGGATGATCTTCAACGCGCAGGTGAACGTCGAAGGCCAGAACGGCAGTGGCGGGCAGGGCCAGCAGGCCCCGCCAATCCCCGCGTTCGCACCGGGGGGCTCCTCCACGCGCGCGGGCCGTGTCTCCTACTCCGGCGGTCAAAGCGCGATGGGCGCCGGCGCGATCGCGGCAGCCGCGGCGGCGGGCGGGGTGCAGGGCGGCGCGCAGGCCTACGCCGAGAACGGCGGCGAAGTCGAAGCGCTGCCGGTGGTCGAGCAGCACGTGGTCGATCACGAGCATGAGGTTGGTCGCAACGACCCTTGCTGGTGCGGAAGCGGTAAGAAGTTCAAGAAGTGTCACGGAACCTAGTGACAACCGCTCCCACTGAAACGACGCCGCAGCGGTTGGCAGCGATACGCGAGCAGCTGAAGCTGCTCGCGGACTATCTTTGACCCGCAAGAGCTGAAGGACCGCTCAGAGGCGCTCGAAGCGCAGATGGGCGCGCCGGGCTTCTGGGACGACGCCGAGGCCGCCGGGCTCCTTGGCGCCGAGCACTCGCGAGCGACCAAGCGGCTGGAGGAGTTCACGGCGCTGCAGGGCGACGTGGAGGATCTCGACGGGTTGATCGAGATGGCCGCCGAGGACTCAACGTTGCAGGGCGAAATCGACGAGCAGTTCGCCTCCGTGGAGGAGCGCTTGGCAGCGCTCGAGGAGCAGCGGCTGTTCTCGGGCCGCTACGACCAGGGCGATGCGCTCGTGAGCGTGAACGCAGGCGCGGGGGGGACCGACGCGCAGGACTGGGCGGAGATGGTGCTGCGGATGGAGATGCGCTGGGCGGAGCGGCGCGGGTTCGAGGTCGAGCTGCTGGAGGCGAGCGCGGGCGAGGAAGCGGGGATCAAGTCGGCGACATTCCAGGTCAAGGGCGAGAACGCGTACGGCCTGTTCGGCGCCGAGCGCGGCGTGCACCGGCTGGTCAGGCTGAGCCCGTTTGACTCCGCGCACCGCCGCCAGACGAGCTTCGCGGGCGTGGAGGTCGCGCCGGTCGTCAAAGACACGGGCGAGGTGGAGATCAACGAGGACGACCTGCAGGTCGACACCTACCGCGCGTCGGGAGCGGGCGGACAACACGTGAACAAGACCGACTCGGCCGTGCGCTCGCAGTCCTCGAACAGGGCGACCGCGATGGTCGTGCTGCGGGCGAAGCTCTTGGAGCGCAAGGAGAGAGAACGCCAGGAGGAGATCGCGAAAGAGAAGGGGGAGGTCCAGGACGTCAACTTCGGCTCGCAGATCCGGTCCTATGTGACGCACCCGTACACGATGGTCAAGGACCACAGGACGAGCTACGAAATGGGGGATGTGCAACGCGTTTTGGATGGGGATCTTGACGATTTTGTACGAGCTTTCCTGCTCTCCAACGCGTCGTCAGGCGAATAGAGGTGGATGGTCTCAGCGGGTTGGTCCGCCTTGCACTCGGGGAGGACGTGGGCAGCGGCGACGTTACGACCGACGCGACCGTCTCACCGCAGGCGCGCGCGCGGGCGGGGATCGTGCAGAAGGCGCCGGGGACGATCTACGGGTTAGAGGCGACCGAAGCGGTCTTCATGCAGTTGGACCCCGATGCGCGCTGCAAGCGCCTGGTCGCGGAGGGTGAGTGGCGCGAGGACGGCGGTCCCGTGTTGACGGTCGAGGGGAGGGCGCGCGCGTTGTTGACGGGGGAGCGCACGGCGCTGAACTTTCTGGCGCATCTGTCGGGGGTTGCCACGATGGCGGCGCGCGCCGCGCGCGCGGTGGAGGGGACGGGGGCGAGGGTGCTGGACACGCGCAAGACGACGCCGGGGATGCGGGCGCTGGAGAAGGCGGCGGTCGCGGCCGGGGGGGCGAGCAATCACAGGGCGGGGTTGTACGACGCGATCCTCATCAAGGAGAACCACATCGCCGCCGCCGGCGGCATTGCGCAGGCGGTGGCACGCGTGCGCGAGGCGGCCCCCGAGTTGGCAGGCACGCTGGAGGTCGAGGTGCGCAACGAGCGAGAGATCGACGAGGCGCTCGCCGCCAAAGCACCAAGACTGCTGCTGGACAACATGGACGACGCGCAGCTGCGTGCGGCGGTCGCCCGGGTCGCCGGCCGCGCCGAGCTCGAGGCGAGCGGCGGCGTGACGCTGAGGACGCTCCGGGCGAGGGCGGAGACCGGGGTAGAATGGGTGTCGATGGGTGCTTTGACCCATTCGGCGCCCGCCTTGGATTTATCGTTGATCTTGGAGGCCCTGCCATGACATTCCCACCCGCCGGCACATCGAATGGCCGTCGAATGGTTGGGAGCGCGGCGCGATGAACCTGCCGATGGCGACCACACTGCCGATGGCACCCACCAGCCCCTCCCGTGCGGAGCTGTCACCCGAGGAGATCGCAAGGATGCAGGCGGAGGTGCGCGCGCTCGCCGCCGAGCGCGGTGCGGTGATCTTGGCGCATAACTACCAGGTGCCGGAGGTGCAGGACGTCGCCGACTACGTCGGCGACTCGCTCGGGCTATCGCGGAAGGCCGCGGCGGCGGAGGGCGAGGTGATCGTGTTCTGCGGCGTGCATTTCATGGCCGAGACCGCCTCGATCCTGTGCCCGGAGAAGACCGTGTTGATCCCCGACCTCGACGCGGGGTGTTCGCTCGCGGATTCGATCGACGCCGCGCAGCTCGCGGATTGGAAGGCGCAGTATCCGGAGGGAGTGGTCGTGATGTACGTGAACACGACCGCCGAGGTCAAGGCGCTGACCGACTACTGCTGCACGTCGGCGAACGCGGTCGACGTCGTCAGGCACATCTACGAGACTCGCGGCGAGGACACGGAGATCCTGTTCGGCCCTGATATGTGGCTCGGTGCCTACGTGGAGAAGGAGCTCGGAAAGAGGATGCACGTGTGGGACGGCGAGTGTCACGTGCATGCGGGCATCCGTCCGGCGGACATCGAGGCCACGCGCGCCGCGCACCCCGGCGCCGACTTTTTGATCCACCCCGAGTGCGGTTGCACGACCAGCATCATGGAGTACGTCGCCAGCGGGGATGTCGCAGCGGAGGGCGTACACATGCTCTCGACCGGAGGCATGCTCGAGTACGCCGAGGCGCTCGAGCGCGTCGCGGGCGGCGCGGCGGAGCACGCGGGCCGCCCGGCGGCGGAGCATGCCGGCGCTCCTCAGTCCCAGCCCCGCGAGGCAGTGGTCGCGACCGAGATCGGGATGTTGCACCCGCTGCGGATGGCGGCTCCCGATGTGAGCTTCATCCCAGCGAATCCGAAGGCGAGTTGCAAGTACATGAAGATGATCACCCTCCCGAAGCTGAGAGATGCCCTGAGGGAGATGAAGCACGAGGTGCGGGTTCCCGAGGAGATCGCGGTGAAGGCGAGGGTCCCGATCGACCGGATGGTCGCGCTCGGCTAGCGGGGCCTAGGCCTTAGAAGACCCCGACCCTGTCAGGAGGCCAGTAGGTGGCGAATGCTCCGCCGATGACCCATCCGGTGGGGACCGGTCCCCAGAAGCGGCTGTCGTCTGAGTCTCCCCGGTTGTCGCCCATCATGAACCAGTGCCCCGCAGGGATCTTGATCGGGGTCAGGAAGTTGCACTCCCTGCTCGTGCCGCAGGGTTTTATGTATGAGTCCTGCTCGCGGACGAAGTGGCTTGTGCCCGCCGCCTCGCGGTAGACATGGCCTTCCTTGACATAGATCTCATCGCCGGGTCCCGCGACGACGCGCTTGATGAAGGTGACGCTCGCCTCTTTCGGGATCGGCTGCGAGCAGGCCGCGCCACCGAACCTGATGGTGTAGGGGGTCGGTCCGCATTGCTGTTGTTCGGCGCCGGTCGACGGGTGGAACACGGCGATCTCGCCCACGTGCGGTTTGCCGAAGTCCATGCCGATTCGGTTGACCAGCACTCGCTGTCCGACCTTCAATGTCGGTTCCATCGAGCCGCTGGGAATGCGGTATGGCTTGATCACGAACGCCTCGATCGCAAGGGCCAACCCGAGCGCGACCGCGATGATCACCATCAGCTCGACAATCGAGGCCACGATCGATCTCGGCTGCTTCTGACCAGCCACATCCTGGGCCGGGGTGTCCTTGACCGGCTTGGCACGTTTGACGGACTTAGATGCCATGCGCGATTAGCTGCAGGTCATTGCGGGGATCTGGGTCGGTCATTCATTCTCATGTCCGGTTGTGGCCTGATTTTGTGACCGAGAATGCACAGTCCTCGCCAGGCTTCAGGCGGGCGCTGCGCTGTTAAGCGAACTCCCCGGCGGTGTGCGGCCCGACGCAGGCGACCGCCAAGTTGTCCGCAACACCCGCGGCGACCTCGCGGACCTCGTCGTAGGTGACGGCGTCCAAGTCGGCGATCGAGGCGTCGGGGTCGATGTCCTCGCCAAACACGATCTTCTGGTTGGCGGCATAGCGGGCGACGGCGTTAGTGTTCTCGAACGCCAAAACCCGGCGGCCGGCGGCGTAGGCCCGCGCGCGGTCGACCTCCTCCTTCCTCGGGCCGTCGTCGCGCAGCTCGTCGACGATCTCGCGCATGCGCGTGTATGCCTCCACGCACTTGCCTGACTCCAACCCCGAGCCGAGCTGCAGGATCGGTACGTCGGCGAAGGCGTGGTCGATCGCGTAGACGGAGTAACAGAGGCCGCGCTTCTCGCGGATCTCCTCGAACAGGCGCGAGCCCATCGAGCCGCCGAGCAGCGTCGAGTAGATCGTCAACGCCGCGCGCTTGCGGACATCACCTACGGCCAAGTCTGGGCGGTAGATCATGCGCAGATGCGACTGGTTGGTGTCGCGCTCCTCGACGAGCTTCTCGGGCGCGAACTCCGGCGCCGGGGCGTAGGGCTCGGGATCTGACAGCGCGGGGAACCGCGCGAAGCTCTCCTGGAGCTCAGATTCGCTGGGCAGATGGTCGAGGTTGCCCGCCAGGAAGGCCCCGCCGCGCGCGCCCGCCCAGCGGCGCTCGCGGAACGCGACGATCCCCTCGCGCGTGAAGCCGCGCAGGTTCTCCTCCGGGCCGAGCACGGTGCGCCCCAGCGGGTGATCGCCGAATGCGGCTCTGTCGATCAGGTACTCGGCGATCGTCGAAGGCTGGTCGTAGGCGCGGTTGATCTCCTGGATCACCACGCCGCGCTCGCGGTTGAGCTCCTCGGCGTCGATCCGCGGGCGCCCGACGAAGTCCGTGAGCAGGTCGATCGCCTGCGGGGCGGACTCGGCGCGGACGGTCAGGTGAAAGGCGACGAGGTCGTGGCTTGTGTACGCGTTCAGCACGCCCCCGAGCCGCTCGGCGGTCTCGTTGACGTCCTTGTACGTCGCGTACTTCTCGCCGCCCTTGAAGACGAGGTGCTCGAGGAAGTGGGCCATCCCGTTCTCATCGGGCCGCTCGTTCCGCGCGCCCGCGTCGAACGCCACGAGCACGGTCAGCGCTCGCGTGCCCGGCAGGGCGAGCTTGTAGATCGGAAGTCCGTTCTCAGGGATGGTGGTTGTTTGGATGCTCGTCATCGCGCTCACCTTAGAGGGTTTCTGCAAAGTGGCTTGCATGCAGGCAATTTGTCGTTCCCGCCGGGGTTCTCGCGCTACTGTGCCCCGCGATGGCCGCCACGGAGAGGGATGTCAGAGAGCGCGAGGCGGTGCGTCGCCGTCGCGCGGTGCCCGCCTCACGCGTACGGGCGGGCGCCCGGCAGACGCAGGCCCCGCCCCAGGTTCGACCCCGAGTGCAGCCGGGCGCCGATACGGTTGTCGAGTTCCGTGGCGTATCCAAGCTCTACGGCCCGGGTGGGATCGGCCTGGAGCGCGCGACGTTCGCGGTCAACCGCCAGGAAATGGTGTTCCTCGTCGGTGCGACGGGCTCGGGCAAGTCGACGATCATGCGCCTGCTGATCAAGGAGCTGGAGCCGACCGAGGGCACGATCCGCGTCGCCGGGCGCGCGCTCGGGGAGATCGAGCGTAAGAAGGTCCCCTACTACCGGCGCAACGTCGGAGTTGTCTTCCAGGACTTCAAGCTGCTGCCGACGCGCACGGTCTACGACAACATCGCCTATGCCCTGCAGGTCACCGGCGCGGGACGCAAGCAGATCAGGGCCACGTTGCCGGACATCCTGCGCCTGACGGGGCTCTCGACGAAGCTGCACAACTATCCTCATCAGCTCTCCGGCGGCGAGCAGCAACGGGTCGCCGTGGCCCGTGCGTTTGCCTGCCACCCGCCGCTGCTGCTCGCGGACGAGCCCACCGGCAACCTCGATCCCGAGACCTCAATCGGGATCATGCAGCTGCTATACCGCATCAATCGCGCCGGCACGACTGTGGTAATCGCCTCGCACGACAACGAGATGGTCGACCGCATGCGCCGCCGCGTGATCGAACTGCGTCGCGGGCGGATCGTCCGCGACGAGGCCTCCGGGTCCTACGGCTCGAGCGATGAGAGCACCGGCGAGTTGGGTCAGCGTCTCCATCGCGAAAGTACATGAAGCCTGCGTTCTTCTTGAAAGAGGCGACTCGGTCGATGCGGCGTAATGCCGTCCCGAGCTTTGCGGCGCTCGCCTCGGTGCTCGTTACGACGCTTGTGCTCGGCGTGTTCATCCCCGTCGTGCAGGCAACCAACGGGGCGGCGAACGACATCCGCTCGAGGGTGCTCGTCGATGTGGATCTAAACCCGAACGCGACCAACGCGGAAGTCGCCCGCGTGAAGAGCGAGCTGAAAAGCGCCCCGCACGTGAAGAGCGTCCAGTTCGTGTCAAAGCAGGAAGGCTATGAACAGGAGCGCAAGCTCAACCCGCAGGCGTTCGCCCTGGTCGGCTACAACCCACTGCCCGACATCTTCCGCCTGACGCCGACGAACCCGGGCGAGTCAGGGGCGCTGCGGGCCGAGCTGGACCAGTCGAGCCCGCCGGGTGTACGCCTCGTCACTGACCCCGCGATCGTCGACGTGCAGAACCGCCAGGCGCAGACCAACACGATCCTCTCCGCCACGCGCACGATCAAGCTCACGATGGCGCTGCTCGCGGGGCTGCTCGTGCTTGCATCGGTGCTGCTGATCTCCAACACGATCCGTCTGTCCCTGTTCTCGCGCCGGCGCGAGGTCGAGGTGATGAAGCTCGTCGGCGCCACCGACTGGTTCATCCGCTGGCCGTTCGTGCTCGAGGGCCTGTTCCTCGGCGCGCTCGGCGGCGCCGGTGCGATCG
>Ga0302181_10003802_pt1 | contig 10217 bp, 9 predicted proteins | sample I_Palsa_E3_3_FD_198786 | JGI IMG/M metagenome (GOLD analysis project Ga0302181, IMG submission 198786) | Peat permafrost microbial communities from Stordalen Mire near Abisko, Sweden - I_Palsa_E3_3 | ecosystem: Environmental > Terrestrial > Soil > Palsa > Peat permafrost | place: Sweden: Abisko... | reverse complement strand
CGATCGCACCGGCGGCGAGCATGCGATCGACCCGGGCGTCGATCTGCTCGTACAGGCGTTCGCGGTCGAGCACCAACCCGACGAGCAACGTTGGCCTCCGCATCGCCGCTGTCCACAGCTCCGATTCATCGGGCGGCGGTTCGAGCTCGCCGGCGTCGTGGAGCTCGAGCGAGCGCACGATCCGCTGACGGTCGGTGGGGCTGATCTCGGCAGCGGCCCAGGGCGCGCGTCGCGCCAGCTCGGCGTGGAGCGCCGCCGGCCCGCGGCCCTCCAGCTCGGCCAGCCACCGCTCGCGGACGCCGGGCGGGGGTGGCGGTCGCAGCGACAGCTCGCTCAGCGCCGCGCGCAGGTACAGGCCGGTCCCACCGACGACGATCGGGCGCCGGCCGGCGGCGATCAGATCGTCGATCTCGGCGTGCGCCAGCTCGGCGTACTGCCCGGCGCTGAACTGCGCGTCGACCGGGAGGAACGCCAGCAGGCGATGCTCCAGCCGCGCGCGCTCCCGGGCCGTCGCCGCGCCCGTGAGGATCTCCAGGCCCACATAGACCTGGAGTGCATCCGCCGACAGCGCGACCGGCTGCTCCCCGCGCGCGCGCAACTCGTCGGCGAGCGCCACGGCGACGGCGGTCTTGCCGACTGCGGTCGGTCCGAACAGCGCGATCACCTCGGGGGATGACACCGGTGTGAGTATCGTCCGTGCGGGCCTCGGCCGCGCCCGCTGGGAGCCCGACGGGGCTTGGCGGGATAGGCCCTAAACTCGTCTAGGCGATGACCCCGGTCGGAGGAAGCGTGCTGGTGACGGGGGCAACCGGCGGTCTCGGGCAGGCGATCGCCCGCGCCTTCTCCGCGCGGGGAGCCAAGGTGACTTTGACCGGACGCCGGCTCGACCTGCTCGAGGAACTGGCAGCCGAGCTGGGCGGCCGTGCGATCCAGTGCGACCTGTCGGTCCGCGCCGAGGTCGATCGGCTGATCGCCGAGGCTGGTGAGGTCGACGTGCTGGTGGCCAACGCTGCGCTTCCGGGCTCGGGCGACCTCGTCGATTTCACCCAGCGGCAGATCGACGCAGTGCTCGAGGTCAACTTCCGGGCGCCGATCGCCCTCGCGCGCGGGCTCGTGCCGGGCATGATCGAGCGCCGCCGCGGCCACCTCGTGTTCATCTCCTCGCTGTCCGGCAAGGCCGCGGCGCCACTGTCATCGATCTACACCGCGACCAAGTTCGGGCTGCGCGGCTTCGCCCTCAGCGTTCGAGAGGACCTGCGGTCCGACGGCGTCGGCGTGTCGGTCGTGCTGCCGGGATTCATCAGGGGCGCCGGTCTGTTCGCCGACGCCAACGTCGAGCTGCCGCGCAGCGTCGGCACGCGGACCCCCGAGCAGGTTGCCCAGGCGACGATCCGGGCGGTCGAGCGCAACCAAGCCGAGGTCCACGTCTCGCCGCTGCCGCTACGCCTCGGCGCCGATTTCGCATCAGCCGCCCCCGGCGTGGCGGCCACGATGACCCGGTTGCTGGGTGGCGAGCGGATCGCCAAGGCGCACGCCGAGGGTCAGCGCCAGAAGCGGCCCGAGCCGTAAGGGGACCCGTAGGCTCTCGCGGGGCGCCGAGTAGCCTCCATCAATATGCGCGACTACCCAGCTCCGATCGCCCCGGCGGGCCACGTCGAGCCGGTACCTTGTCGTATCCGGGCGTTTGCGGCGAACGAGCCGGTGCTGGACACGGTCCGGGCTCTGTACGTCTGGGAGACGATCAAGTATCCGCAGTACTACGTGCCGCTTGACGATGTGCGCTCCGAGCTGCTCGTAGCTGAGGAGCACAGGCAAACCAGCGCGCTTGGCACGTTCGAGCTTCACGCCCTGCGCATCGGCGAGGTGCACCGGCCACGCGCGGCCAAGGTGATCGACGACTCCCCGATCGAGCGGCTGTGCCGCACGGTGCGGTTCGACTGGGCCTCGGTCGACGCGTGGTTCGAGGAGGACGAGCAGGTGTTCGTGCATCCGCGCAGTCCTTACGTTCGCGTCGACGCCCTGCGCTCCGGCCGGACGGTGCGCGTGGAGCTCGAGGGCGTCCTGCTGGCGGAGACGAGCTGTCCGGTGATGGTGTTCGAGACGGGCCTGCCGACGCGCTATTACATCGAGCGCACGCACGTGGATTTCAAGCACCTGATCCAGACCGACACGGTGACGGCGTGTCCCTACAAGGGCGTGACGAGCTCCTACTGGTCGGTGCGGGTGGGCGACACGGTCCACCGAGATCTCGTCTGGTCCTACGACTTCCCCACCAGGCAGCTCTTGCCGATCGCCGGCCTCGTCGCGTTCTACAACGAGCAGGTCGACATCACGCTCGACGGTGAGCCGCTCGAGCGTCCGGTGACCCATTTCTCCAAGACCAGCTGAGCAGTCCGGGCGTCGCGCGATCGAGTGGTGTCGTCGATCGACCGCTTTCGATCGGCGGTCTTTGGCAAAGTAGCGCCTCAGCGTGGCTGCTTCGACGTCACTGCGGTCCTCCCGCTCTGCGGCCGCGAGCGATTCCGCCAAGCGCACCCGGAGCGGCGCGTCGCGCGGGTGGCGCCGGCCGCTCGCGGTCGCGGGCTCGTGGCTGCTGGTCGGAGCGCTTGTCGCCTTGGCCGGCTACGAGTTCTACCGGTGGACCGGCGCGCGGCCGTCATACGACGCGTTCGGCTGGATGGTGTGGGGTCGCCAGGTGGTGTTGCACTGGAGCAGCTTCAACACCGACGGCGCGCCCTCGTGGAAGCCGCTCACGTTTCTGTTGACGCTTCCGTACGCGCTGTTCGGGCACACCCAGCTGACCCTGTGGACAGCCACCTCCAGCGCTGCTGCCCTCGCCTCGGGCGTGTTCGCGGCACGGAGCGCGTTCCGCCTGACGGGCCTCGCGTCGCGCCCGCTGCTGGCACGCTGGCCGGCGCTGATCGCGGGGGCGTTCGCCGGCGTCGGCGTCCTGGGGCTGCGAGGGCTACCGCACCAGATGCTGATCGCCACTTCGGACCCGATGGTCGTCACGCTGTGCCTGGCTGCGCTCGACGCCCATCTCTCGCGCCGGCCGCGGCTCGCCTTTGCGATGCTCGTGCTCGCCGCGCTGGGCCGGCCCGAGGTGTGGACGTTCGCAGGCGCCTACGCGGTCTGGTGCTGGCGCGCGGTGCGCGGTTCGCGGATCTTGGTCGCCGCCGGCGCGCTGCTGATTCCGGCGGGCTGGTTCGTGATCCCGGCGCTCACCTCCCACAGCTGGTTCATCTCAGGCGATCTGGCGTTGGGCTTCCGCGACCAGATCTACGGCAACAAGATCGTCGGCGTTTTCGACCGATTCACCAGCCTCTATGAGCTGCCGATGCAGCTCGCGGCACTCGGCGCGATCGTGCTCGCCGTGGTTCGCCGCGATCGCACCTGGCTCGCGCTCACGGCAGCGGCTGCGCTGTGGGTGGCGATCGAGATCGCCTTTGCCTACCACGGGTGGCCCGCCAGCCAGCGGTACCTGATGGAGCCGGCCGCGGTGTGCATCGTGCTCGCCGGAGCCGCGGTCGGCCAGCTGCTCGACTTCGCGGCTCGCGGCGCGGCCGCCCACCTGCTGCCGGCGCTGCTCACGCGACAGTCTTTCGGTGAGTGGGTGCTGCGCGCCGGAGCGCTCTCCCTGGTTGCAGTCCTCGCGCTGTCGCTTGCGCCGGTCGTCCGCGCCCGCGTTCGGCTGTGGCGAGGAGAGATCCACCACGCGAAGATCGTCGCGGTGCCGATCGACCAGCTCGAGCACGCCGTCGCGTTCGCGGGCGGCCCGACGCTGATCAGGTACTGCGGTCAGCCGGTCACGTTCGTCGGCTTCCAGAGCACGCTCGCCTGGAACCTCGACATGAACGTCGGGAATGTCGGCTACAAGGCCGGCCGCGAGATCCACTCGCGCAGGCCGATCGTGTTCTTCGCCCCCTTCAACGGCGGCTGGCTCGTGCGCCCGCTGCACACGCGCCGTCGCAAGCAGCTTGCCTGCAGGCGAGTCAGCATCGACTACCAGGTCGTTGGGCAGCCAACGGGCGCGACCGCGGCTGGACTGCCACCCGCCCTCGCGCGCGAGGTGCGCGAAGGCGTCCTCGGCCCGCTGTACGTGCCGAGGCGGCTCCGCCCGCGCCGCCCGCACCACGTGATCACCCATCGGCGTCGCCGCAGCTCGCACGCGCGCTCGCGACATCACGTCAAGGGGCATAGACACGCCGCCGCCTCGCGGCACCCGAACCGGCGCGGGCACCCGCACGCCGGCCATCAGAGCCGACCCGCGCACAGGGGTGCGAAGACCTAGTACGCGTGCTAGCGGCGCGCGCTGTCGTCCTGGCTCCCGGCCACCTCGTGCTCGCCGGTGACGGTGCCCAGGGCGGCGATCACCTCGTCGGCCAGCTTCGCCCCCTGGCTGCGGCGGTCCGGAATGGCGCGGACGCGCACCACCACCTCCTCGCCGTCGATCTCCTCGAGCACGACGGTCGGCGGTGAGCGTGTCTCGGTCTTGATGTTCGCGTCAAGCATCTCCTGAACGTGGCTGATGCTGATGCCCGCGCTCAGGCGCGCCTTCACGTCGACCGCCTCGGGCTCGCGCACCGGCACGACCGCCGCGGCCAGCACGACGTTGTTCGGGATCATGATCCGGTCGTCACCCCGGGCGAGCGTCGTGTACAGCAGACCCTGAGAGGCGACGACCCCTTCGGCCGTGCCTGCCACGGCGCCGGCCTGCAGCCTGATCCGCTCGCCCACCCGGAACGGCCGCGCGCTCAGCAGCACAAGCCCTGCGAATACGTTGCCCAGCGTCTGCTGGGCGGCCAGGCCGATCACGACCGCCGTGAAGGCGCCGCCGACCGCCAGCGCCTGGAACGAGATGCCCGCCACGCTCAGCGCCCCGAGCGCGGTGGCGACGACCACAACGAGCCTGATCAGGAAGCCGACGGTTCCGGCGGTCGCCGGATCCATGCGCTTGAACAGCGCCGGCGCGACCCGGCCGAGGTCGCGCGACATCAGCCAGCCGATCGCCAGGATCGCCAGCGCGGCGATGACGTCGAACAAGCCCTGGTGGAGGTGCCAGTTGGCCGGACCAGGTAGTCCGTGCGCTCTTTCCCTGCGTCCGGTGGTCGTGCAGCAGTAGTTGTAAACCGCGGTGAAGTGGTGGTCGGCCTCGACGTGGCCGACCACAACCGCGACCAGCAGCATGATCTCGACCGTCAGCGAGCGCTGCGCGCGGCGAATCTTCGGCTGGTCGACATCGAGCGTGAGCCCGGTGGCACTCCACGCGTCCGTGCGGGTCTCGAACATGCTGTCGAGCCCAATCGGCTTCGGTTTCTTGAACAGTCGTCGCTTCGCCATGACCCTCGGCTCAGAATAGCCGCGGCGCGGGTTCGCCTCGGGGCCCCGACCCAGCAGCATTGGGTTCCGCTCGCGCACGGCGACTGGGTGGTTCGCGCGATCTGCGCGGTTCCCCTCCGCCGTTGGCGCGGCGCCAATCGACCATTTCACGCGCCGGCGCTTCGAGCTGCGCCCTGTCGAGCAGGCGCGCGAGCCGCGCCCGCTCGGCCGGCGGCGCGTACGCGCGGCGGCGGTACAGCTCCTCGTAGCGCTCGACCAGGTCGGGCCGGTTCTGCGCAAGCCAGGCCATGAACACCTCCCGCACCCCGCTGCGCAGGTGCAGCGCGATCCCGGTCACGTACGCGGCGCCCGCCTCGGTCGCGAGCCGCACGACCTCCTCCACCTGCTCGGGCGCGTCGTTGATCCCCGGCATCAGCGGTGCTACAAGCACACCCGTCCTGATGCCCGCCCCCGCCAGTTCGGCGACCGCGTCGAGTCGCGCCCGCGGATTCGGACTCCGCGGCTCGGTCGCACGCCATGCGCGCCGGTCGAGCGTCGGGACCGACAGCGCCGCGGAGAACTCGGTCACCTCGTCCAGCTGCCGCATGAGGTCGAGATCGCGCAGCAGGAGCGGAGACTTGGTCAGCACCGAGCACGGGTTGCGCTCGTCCCGCAGCGCCTCCCAGATCCCCCGCATGAGCTCATAACGGCCCTCGGCCCACTGGTACGGATCCGTGTTGGTCCCGAGCGCGACGTGCTCCTTGGTCCACTTGGGTCGCCGCAGCTCCGCCCGCAGCAGCTCGGGCGCGTTGACCTTGACCACGATCTCGCGCTCGAAGTCGCGGCCTGCGTTGAACCCGAGGAACTCGTGTGTGGAGCGGGCAAAACAGTAGGCACACGCATGACTACAACCCCGATACGGGTTCACGGTCCATTGGAATGGCATCCGCGACGCCTCCGGCACCCGGTTCAGGATCGACCGCGCCCGCACCTCGTAGAAACGAGTGTCGACCGCCTCCGGCGCGTCGAAGTGCCTCACGATCGCGTCCCTGTATCCGGGCAGCTGCTGAGATTCCTCGAGTCCGATCGTCTGCTGATTCCAACGCATACGAACAGATGTTCGCATAGAGTTCGGACGCTCGCTCCGCACCGCGCTCACAGGTCGATGCTCCGCCCTGGCGCGCAGTCATTCAGAGGCCCGGATGCGTGCCCGCCAGGCCTCGGCGTCAAAAACCGCCGGCTCGGTGTTCGCGCAGAAGTCCGTCAGCGCCGTGACGAACCGTTGTGGCGCCTCGACGTGGGGGAAGTGACCCACGCGGTCGAACACCACGAGCGTGCTTTCCGGCAGCAGGGCGTGGGCGGCTTTCGCGTGCTCGATTGGGATGATGCGGTCGTCCGCCCCCCAGATGAGCAGGACCGGCAGCTCTTTCGCAAGGTAGAAGCGGTTTCCCGCATGGACCGTTTGACCGCTGAGGCCGACCACACTTCTGAGCGTCGCCAGAAACGCCGAGCGCCGATCCGCGTCGGCCAGCGAGGTGTAGCTGCGGACCAGCTCGTCCAGGCCCGGGCTCGATGGAGCCAGGCTCGCGCCCGGGAGGCGTCCCGCCAGGGTGCAGGCGCGCCGGGTTGCTTCGGCGGTGAGCGATAGAAACAGGTTCGCGCCCGGAAGCGCAGCGGCGCGTAGCACCGCGTTGACTTCGAGACCGAGTCCCCCGCTGGACACCAGCACGAGTCGTTCGGTCATCTCTGGAAACTGGTAGGAGAACTGCATTGCGACGCCCCCACCGAGGGAGTGGCCGACCAGCGTCGCGCGGTCGTGACCGAGCGAAGTCAAGACGTCTCGGAGAAAAGCGGCCAGCGAACCGAGCGAGTAGTCCCCGCCGCCCTCTGGGCTGGACGCCCCGTGCCCCGGTAGGTCCACCGCGAGCACGGTCGCATCGCGCGCGAGCGGGGCGATCGCCGAACGCCAGGTGTCGACCGCGCCGGCGATCCCATGGATGAGCAACAGGACGGGCCCTGAGCCCTCCTGAACGTAGTTGATCGAACGACCGTGCAGGGTCAGCGTTTGGTTCTCGTCACTCATGAGCGGACTCGCTGCGGATGCCGACGACCGCGAGGGCGTCGCGAACACAGGCGTCCTTCACCTGTTCTGGATCGAGGGCCACGGCGATCACCGCTCCGGGACCGGCCTCTCGAAGCGACACGCCGATCCGCGCGAGGTGCAGCGAACCCATCATCTGTGTCAGCAGACGTCCCGCCGTAAACCCTGGGTCCTCGATCTCGATCTCCTCCTCCTCCATCGCCGCCTCCAGCGCGCGCTGCACAGCACCGACGCATCTCCCAACCGCACGAGAGACGCGGAACCACGCTGTCTCCGACATCGTCTCGCGCAGCTCGAGCGCCGGACGGCGCAACAGCGACAGGCCACAGTCCAGAAACGCCGGATAGGTGATGCAGAAGTCCGCGAAGACGCCGAGGACCTCTCGCAGCCGGTCTCCCGCGTCCAGGATCATCTCGCGTTGCTCGGTCCGCGAGCGTAGTTCGTCCAGGTAGCTCGTCGCCGTCAGCGCGAAGATCTCATCCTTCGAGGAGAACGCCCGGTAGATCAGCGCCTTGTTCAGGCCTGCGGCACGGGCGATGTCGTCGACCCGGGCATCCTGGAGACCGCGCTCGTCAAACAGCGTCCGTGTCGCCGCGACGATCGCGCGTTCACGCGCGGTGCGGCGGCTTCGACGCGCCAGTGCCCTCGAAGATCCGCCAGCAGTACCTGAGGACATGCATCCAGTGTAACCCAAGGTGTGACCATCGGTTACAGACGACTCGCGATCTGGTGTCTGCGCTCCTATATTGTGAGCTGTGGACGTGAGCTTGGGACGGGTCGGTATCTGGACTACCGTCCTCGACGCGCTCGAGCCAAGCGCCGCGTGCGAGCTTGTCGCTCAGCTGGACGCGCAGGGGTGGGGTTCGTTGTGGTTCGGTGAGGCGTACGGGCGGGAGGCGTTCACGGCGGCGTACCTGTATCTCGGCGCGAGCTCGCGGATCGTCGTGGGCACGGGGATCGCGAGCATCTACGGGCGTGACGCGTTCGCCACCGCCTCCGGCGCGCGGTTGCTCGGGCAGGTCTATCCGGCGCGGTTCGTGCTCGGACTGGGGGTCAGTCACGTGCCGCTCGTCGAACGGATGCGTGGCCACGAGTACGGCAAGCCGGTCGCGACGATGCGCCGGTATCTGGCTTCGGTCGCTGCCTCGGCCAACCTCGTCGCAGGTGTCCCTGAGCTGCCACCCACCGTGATCGCTGCCCTTGGGCCTCGGATGCTCGAGCTGGCGCGCGACGCTGCCGACGGCGCGCACCCGTACCTGGTCACCCCCGAGCATACGGCGCAGGCCCGGCATCTGCTCGGGCCTGACAAGCTGCTGGTGGTCGAGCAGGCCGTCGTTCTCGACGCGGACGCTGAGATCTGGCGGACGCGAGCGCATTCCCACCTCGAGATCTACACCGGCCTTCCGAACTACCGGAACTCATGGTTGCGGCAGGGGTTCACGGACGCGGACGCGGTCCGCGGCGGCAGCGATCGGCTCAAGCGCGCGCTCGTTGCCCGCGGGCTTGACGAGATCATTGTCCGGGTGCGCGAGCATCTGGACGCCGGGGCCACAACGGTCGTGCTGCAGGTCCTGGGCGAGCACCTCGCCGATCCGCCGCGAGCCGACTGGGCGCGGCTGGCTGAGGCGATCGTGTGATCGCCGCCACCGGCCGGACGGGGTAGCGCCATCATCCGCGCTCCGAGCCCGCTGCTCGAGACGCGCTCTCGCTGGTGACGCCGCGAACCGCTCAGTGATCAGTAGTGGGTGTCGAACGCCGGCGGTGACTCACCGAGGGCTGTCGCGCACGGCTGAGTTCTTCGCGTACGCGAAGCTCGTTCGTGTAGCGACCGCGAGTGTCGCGGTAAGAGTCGTCGCCGTGAGCGTCTGTGCTGGGGTAATTGAGTGCTGGGAACTTATTGAGGTTGAGGGTTGGGCCGGTGAACACTTGCATTGGGTTCTCCTGGAGCTGGGTCGTCGGATAGATATGGAATCGGCGGCCGTGCGTGCGGATCACCGCGACGCGCCGGACGCTGACCGCGGGTTGGTTGGTCTGAGTGGGTTCGTGACCTTGCATACAGTGAGTCTCGCTCTGCGACCTTGAGGGCGGCTGGGACGAGCATGAGGGGTTCCTGAGAACGGCAGCTCAGGCTCGCCCCGACAGGGAATCCCCAGCGGAGACGACTGGCGTCGCCGGCAGCGTCACCCGGAAGACCGCCCCTCCGTCGTCGGCGTTGTGTGCGTGAACCTCGCCGCCGTGGGCCTCCGTGATCGCTTTGACGATCGCTAGACCGAGCCCGGCGCCGTCGCGCCCGCGGGCCCGGCCTCCCTCGGGTCGCCAGAATCGCTCAAACAGGTGGTCGCCGGCATTCGGGGGAAGCCCGGGACCGTGGTCGCGGACCTCGATCACTGCGTGTCCGTCCTCAGAGCTGACTGTGATCTCGATCGCCGTCGTTGGAGGTGTATGGACGACGGCGTTGCGGGTGAGATTGGAGAGGACTTGGCGTAGCTGCTCGCGATCTCCGAGGACCTGCACCTGGCGGCCGCGGTGGACGAGGACTTCACGGTCTGGCGCCGCCGCGCGCGTGTCTTGTGCGACATGCTCGGCGAGCTCGGTCAGATCCACTTCGACCAGCGGCGTAAGCGGTAGTTCCTCGAGACGAGCCAGCAGCAGCAGGCTCTCGACCAGCCCCCCCATCCTTGTCGCCTCGGCTTCGATTCGGCCCATCGCGCACTCGATCTCGGCCGGTTCTCTCGCCGCGCCTAGGCGAAATACCTCGGCGTAACCGCGGATCGAGGCGAGCGGCGTGCGGAGCTCG